>Ga0164243_10004095_pt1 | contig 22981 bp, 14 predicted proteins | sample OricompcompostOP_FD_108781 | JGI IMG/M metagenome (GOLD analysis project Ga0164243, IMG submission 108781) | Organic Plus compost microbial communities from Emeryville, California, USA - Original compost - Organic plus compost (OP) | ecosystem: Engineered > Solid waste > Mixed feedstock >...
CCGGTACGCCGCCTGCGAGCGCTCGCGCAGCCGTTCCAGGGACAGGTCCCACGTCTTGTCGATGGACTCGTTGGACGTCGGCTCCCTCATGGCGCCGGGGCCGCGGTCGCGGATGTAGCTGAGGTAGTCCGCGACCGGCGTGCCGGTGTCGGCCAGCCACGCCCCCGCGGCCGCGATCGCGATCGGCAGGTCGGCGAGCTGCTCGGCGACGGCGCGCGCGTCCTCGGGACGCATCGCGGGCACCCGCTGGATCAGGTGTGCCACGCTCTCCCGGCGCTGGAAGACGTCGACCGGAAGCTCCTTGGCCTGGTCGCTCCAGGCCGGGTTGCGCGAGGTGATGAGGACGTGGCCGCGACCCTTCGGGAGGAACGGCTGCAGCTGGTCCGGGTCGTCGGCGTTGTCGTAGATCAGCAGGCATCGCCAGGGCCCCCGGCCGAGGGCCTGGATGACCGCCCGGGCGGTGTCGGGCCCGGCGGACTCGCTGCGGATGCCGAGCCTGTTGCCGAGGTCGGTGAGCGAGTTCTCGATGTCGCCGATCGGGTCCGCGCTCATCCACCAGACCACGTCGTACGCCGAGCGGAAGCGGTGGGCGTACTCGATCGCCAGCTGGGTCTTGCCCACGCCGCCCATGCCCTGCACGGCCACCGGAAGGCCGTGCTGGGCGGTCTGCTGCCGGCTGAGCAGGGCCACCGCGGCCGTGTCCGACTGGAGCAGCGACCGCAGCCGCCAGAGCTGGCCCTCCCGACCGGTGAACCGCGTGTTGCGCGCGGGGACGTTGAAGATCTCGCTCTCGGTGCCGGGGAACCGCGGCCCGCCGGCGAGCTTGGCCGGCACGTCGACGGGGGCGATGTTGACCAGGTTCAGCACGCGTTCCGCCGCGGTGGCCTCCGGCACGCCGGCGACGAACGCGGAGTTGGTGATCGGGACATTGTCCAGTGGCTTCATGTCGGCGACGTAGATGGCCAGCGGCGGCTCGGCGGTCATGGTGTCCGGCGGGACGTATGCGCTCTCCTCCACCGCGTTGGCCAGCGAGATGATCGTCAGCTCGCGGACGGCGCGGGCCGGCTGGCCACCCGGGTTCGCCTCGTCCGGCGCCCCGGCGTCAAAGGCGCCCTCCGGCGGCAGGACGGGCACGACGCGGACGCCGACGGCGGTGAGAACGTGCTCGATCCACTCCGCCCAGACCTGGTCGGCCGCGGCGTACCGCAGCAGCACGGTGTCCTCGACCGGTGCGGGCCGCCGCTCGAACCGGATCATGATCTGGTTGCGCACGGCGGGATCCATCGCCGGCAGCGAGGTGACCTCGCCGTTGGTGAGGTATTCGGTGAGCGTCTCGTAGGCCCGCAGCAGCGTCACGTTGGCCCCCGGGACGTCGCCGAACGTCGCGAGCACCTCTTCGTAGGCGTAGAACGCCTGGTACGGAACCTGTACGCGGTTCCAGTAGCCCTCCCGCTCCGCGTCGGAAAGGCCCGCCGGCAGCCCCGCGAACCGCTGCATGGCGACCGTGCGGCCGATGTCGCGCTTCGCCTTCTCGGCCAGGTCGACGCGCATCGGGACCGGGAGGATGCGGATCCGGCGGCGCCGGTAGTCGTCGCGGACGGTGCGCGCCACCTGGGCGGCACCCTCGATGCCCTGGTCGCTCAGGGTGAAGCAGTCCACCAGGATGTCGGGCAACTGCTTGGTGCAGATGTCGGCGACGTCGCTGAGCCCGGTGCGGCTGTCGATCAGGGCGTAGTCGTAGTGCCGCTTCATGTCGGCCCGCAGGGCGTCGAAGAACTCGCCACCGGAACGGTTCTCGTAGAAGTCGTCCCAGCTCGTCGCGGCGAGCGTGGTGGCGTAGTCGTGGTTCTGCTGGCCGGCGGCCAGGTAGTCCAGCGTGCCCTCGCCCGGGAACCGGTCCCAGCGCAGGGAGAACGAGTACTTCTCGACGCTGGCGAACCGTTCGGCCCAGTCGGGGGGACGGCGGCCCGAGGCGGTCGCCCACTCGTACTCCTGGATCAGCTCGATCACGCCGCGCGCGCTGGCGAGCTGGTTGGGACGCAGGAACGGGCCGAAGAAGCGGTAGAGGCCGGGCGACTCCAGGTCCCAGTCGACGGCGAGAACGCGCTTGCCGTTGGCGGCCAGGATCCACGCCACGTTCGCCAGCGCCATCGTGCGGCCGGTGCCACCCTTGTACGAGTAGAAGGTGACGACCTGGCCGTCGCGGTTCTCTGTCATCGGGGCTCCTGCCGCTGTGGGGGCTACATCGCGGGACCGCCGCGGGGCGGCCGGTTGAGATAGTGCCGGCGGGTCCGCGAGATCAACTTGCCGATCTGCTGCTCGAACTCGCTGCGATCCCGCACGACCTTGTGGTCGGGGCTGCCACGACCGATCCGCAGCACCTCGTCGGTGAACGCGGACCCCTGCTCGTACTGCGGGTCGTTGTGGTCGATGACCACGACCATCGTCACCCACTGCCGCAACGCGTCGAACGCCGCGCGTACCACCGCCTTCCCGCCGTCGTGCCCGACCACCCACGGGTCGACGAGGATCACCCCGGGCGACGTGTCGAGGAAGTTGTCGTTGCCCAAGAAGTCGACGATCCGCGTCGGCATCCGCATGGCACCGGCAACCCGCGCGGTGTAGTCGGCGATCGGCACGTCGTCGTCGGCGCGGAACGGCCGCCACTCGACGGGACGGGAGCCGTAGCAGTTGAGCTGCCGGCGCGGCGCGATGCGGCCCTCGCACGGCGCGATCACCGCGATGATGAACGAGATGTCGGCACGTGCCGGCAGGGCGAGGCCGAGCAGCGCGCCGGGCTCGGCTGTGCCCGGCTGCTCGGCCGCCTCGACAACCCGGCCGGCGAGCCGGTGCACGAGCGTCTCGTAGTCGTGGACGTGGGCCCGCAGCCGGGACATCGTGGACAGGCCGAAGCGCGCGTAGTCGGGAAGATCCGCGCCGAGCTCCAGCGCCGACCGGAGATGGGGGAAGTCGCGGCCGGGCGGGAGGGGGACCCAGAGCACCGGCGCGACGGCGGCCCGGCGGCCGTGCTTGTCCCGGAAGAGCTGGCTGTCGATGGGCGGGGAGGCGACGTACTCCGGGGAGAGCAGGGGCACGAAGACGCGGGCCGCGGCGACCGCGCGGGCGACCCGGGCCTCACGCGCCGGACCCGGCGGCATCAGGTCGCCGCCGCCGATCTCCAGCTCGGAGCCGCGGCGGGCACGGTCGCGGACGGCGTCGCGCAGATCCTCGAAGAAGGTGCGTACCCAGTAGTCGACCGCTCCGGACGCCGGCCGGGCATGGCTGAGGTAGAAATAGGCGTCGCGGGTCGGGCCCGTGCCGGTCACGGCGCGTCGGCCCACACGAACCGGGTCGGTCGCGATGCCGAGTCTTCACCGTGCATGCGGGCTCCCCTGGTGTGCGTCCGGTCGCCGGGACCGCGGCGTCCTACCGAGGGTAATCCGATGACGTCAATGTGTCAGTGCCCTGGCGGCGATTCTCCTGCGGGCCAACCAGTCGATGGCGTACTCCACGGCCGGTCGCACGGGGATCAGCCGCGCCGTCGTGTCGCCAACCTGACCGGAGCGCACGAACGGCTCGGCGTCGAGCTGGACGCCCAGTTCGGGGAAGCAGCTGTCGTCGAGGTCGACCGCGCGGAACACCACCGACTTGCGCCGGTTGCCGCGGGCGACGAAGCAGCGGTACTGCTTGGTCCGCACCGGGACGCCGGGCGGCAGCCGGTACTCCGCGAGGTGCAGTGCCGTGCATGTGTCGTAGCCGACGCCGAGCAGCAGGCAGTGCCCGCCGGCGTCGTAGAGCGCCGCCAGCGGCGACTCGTCGCCCAGGTGGGACGCCAGGTCGTGGCGCGCCATCAGGGTGGCGGCCGACGGGCCGATCGCGGCGAACGACGTCTGTGGATGATCGCTGCGGACGGACTCCGGATGCTGGCGGACGAACTCGGCCAGCCGCCCCATCCGGAACGACGGCGTCCGGTCGCGGTGGAAGCCCGGCAGCCGCTCCACGTACCGCTTTCGCTGCCGGCGCGTCATGTCGCGCACCGCGGAGCGGTAGTAGCGGCTGGTCGTCGAGTTGTCGGCCGTCTGCGTCGGCACCACGACCGTCCCCTGTGGGCCGATCACCGCGCGGATCGCGGCGAGGAGCGTGCCGGGGCCGCCGCGGACCACGCCGATCCGGTTCATGGAGCAGTGCACCAGGACGTCGCGGGCCTGGTGCAGGCCCAGCCGGCGGAGATCGTCGACGAGCCTGTCCAGCCCCACCTCGCGCCGCTCCGCCGTCACGCCGGCCACTCCGCCGTCGCCGTCGCCATCCGCGTCACGAACCGCTCGCCCAGCGGCGTCAGCGCGCCGCTGGCACGCAGCTGGTCGACCGCCGCGAGGGTCCAGTCGCGGTACCGCGTGAACGTCCGTCGCGCCTCGTCCTGCCCGGGCCCGGGCCGGGCGGCGCGCCGGCCCCAGATTTCGGCGACCGCGAGATGCGCGTACGTCCCCTGCAACGCGCCTTCGACCGGCCGCGGGTCGGGCCGCCAGCCGACCGTCATCGTGGCCGGGCAGGCCGGGTCGAACAGGTCGTAGACGTCGAGCACCGCGCCGAGCTTGCTGTGCTGGAACTCGTGCACCAGGATCACCGCCAGCGCGGCGGGGTCGGTCAGCGCGACCGCCACGGAGCCGAAGGCGTCGCGCGCGGTGGACGCGCGCTTCATGCCGGCCGGGTCCGTCTCCAACGGCATGATCGCGCGGAGCCCCACGGTCAGCCCGGGCAGCTGCTCCGGCGCCTCCTGCCCCGCGATCCGCCAGGCCTGGGCCAGCCGGTCCCGCCAGGTCACCACCGCGTCCGCGGACAGCGGCGCGGCCACGGGCCACCGGTGGCAGTCCCGGTACGGATCGGAGTCCTCGACCACGACGTCGAGCCCGTCCGCGGCGATCCTCGGTGCCGGCCGCCACCAGCCGGCCGGGCCGCCGGCGAGGTCCACCGCGATCTTCTCGTCGCCGGCCAGCACCGTGAAGCTCCGGTGTCCCGTGGAGAGCAGGGCCGAGCGCGCACCGGACCCGCCGAGCCGGACCGTGCCCAGACCGGGAAGGTGGATCTCGCCGTCGCCCACCCGCACGGTCAGCTCCGTCTCCACTCCGGCGTGCAGGGCGGCGACGGCCGCGACGGCGGCGAGCCGCCCGGCGCCGGCGTCCGGCGCGGCGATCATCGCGACGGCCCAGCGCCGCAGATACGGATGGGCCAGCACGCGCTCCACCGCCGCCGGTGCGACCCGGTCGACCGCGGTCAGCGCCGCCCAGCCGTCGCGGGCCACCGGATCCGTCCCGGCCACCCCGTCAGCGAGGGCGACCAGCAGGGCCCGCGTGATGGCGAGCTGGCTGTCGGCGAGCCACCGGACGGCCTCGGCGTCGCCGCGGCCCGTGGCGAGCTGGTCCAGGACGTCGAAGTGCTCCGCCGCGGCGGGTGCCTGCCGGCCGCGGTCCGCCTCCTCCGACCTGTCGATGAGCATGATCAGCTCCTTGATGTCGGCACAGTAGACCGACGGGTTGTCAAAGCCCGACCCGGTGCGGTAGCGGTGCGCGTAGAGACCGCCGCCGCAGCGCCGGACGACCGGGCAGGCGCGGCAGGTGGCGCTCAGGCCGGCGACGCCGGTCTGTCGCATGTGGATCACCGGGTGCCGCGAGACGTCGTCGGCCGAGTGGGTGAAGACCGTCATCCCCGTCTCCGGAGCGCCGGCGTACGCGGTCTTCAGGGAGTCGGCCTGCTCCCAGGAGCCGTCCGTGTCGATCACCGCGAGGTCGGCGGCGTCGGCGCCGAGCTGCTCGGTGCCGGCGGGGCCGCCCTCGGCCGTCGATTCCAGGGACTCGAACATCCGGACGCGCATCGGGCGGCCGTCGGCGCTCCACCGCTCGTGGATCCGGGCCAGCCAGGCCGCGTACGGCGTGGCCGCGCCTCCCGGACGCGGCGGAGGCCGGTCCCACGTGGCGTGGGGCAGCAGGAAGTCCACCCGGGGAGGCAGCTCGGCGGCGAGCGCCGCGTACACCTCGACCGGGTCGTTGCGGACGTCGATCGTGCACAGGAGGCCGCCGTAGAGGCGCCGGTATCTCGGCTGCCGCAGCAGGGCCAGTGCTCGCAGGACCTGGCGGTGGCTGCTGGCGCCGTCGCGGAACCGCCGGTGCCGGTCGTTGGCGGCGCGGTCGCCGTCGAGCGACACACCGACGCGCACGCCGAACTCCAGCAGCACCTCGCACACGGCCTCGGTCAGCAGCACGCCATTGGTCTGCATCACCAGGTCGAGCGCCGTCACCGGCGCGACGGCCGCGCGCAGCTCCGCCAGCACGGACCGCAGGCCGCGCGCGCCGAGGAGCAGCGGCTCGCCGCCGTGCAGGACGACGGTCACCCGGGGCAGGCCCCAGGTGCCGGCGTGCTCGGCGATCCGCACCGCCGCCGCGCGGACGGTGGCCGGCGCCATCGCGCGATCTTTGCGGCGCCAGCTCTGGTCGGCGTGCTCGAAGACGTAGCAGTGGTCGCAGGCGAGATCACAGCGGCCGTGCACCTTGAGCACGAACTGGCTCAGCGGGTGTGGCCCGCCGGGGAGAGCGGCCGCCGAGCCCGGCATCAGATCGCTGAGTTGAACGCCGCGACGTCGAGCTTCGGAGTCACCGATTCGTTGTCGACGATGCGACGGACGACCTTGGCGACCTGTTGGGCGGAGAGCTTGTCCAGCCGGGCGTCTCGGATGGTGCTCAACGAGGCGGCCAGGCTGTTCGTCCTCACGGCTGCGGCGTCCACGGGTGCTCCCCAACGACGGAGTGATGTGTATGTAGGCGGCGGGTGTGCGTGCCAGCGGTTAAAACGACGTGCGGTGAACTCCGGGTACGGCCACGGCCGGTAACGGTCCGTGATCGTACAGCCGACGTGTAATTGTAAGCACAATGAGGTACGGCCTGTGGGCCACACGCAGAGTACAGACGCGACGCTCGTGGTGGGTCACACCAGACGTCCGTCGGGCATTCTGCCGGCCGGCGTATCGAATGTCATCGCCTCCACGCATCGACTTGAGCACGATGCGGTCCGGTCCGCTCCGCCCCTGGCCGGCCTGTGTTTCGATGGATCCGGAGGTGGCCGGGTGACACCTTTGCTGCGGTGGACAGTCGTTTGTGGAGTCGCGGCGCTGTCCTTCTCGGGCACATGGGCCGTCTGCCAGGGCATCATCGGGCTCGCGGCCGACGACTCCAGCGCGATCGGCGGCGCCTTCATGGCGATCGTCACCCTGCCGGCCGCCGCCTGGGCCTCGCGGGCGGGCGACGACCGGCGCCAGGCCGGTCCGCGCACCGCCGTCCACCGTGCGCCGGACGGTGACACCCGGACGGATTACCTGCGCGCCGTCCGCGGCCGGTACGACGGCGTGGATCTCGACGTGCTGACCCCTCTCAGCGACCAGGACGACTATCCGCAGATCCGGCTGACCGACGTGTTCGTGCCGCAGCGGGTGAAGGCGGATCCGCCACCGGTGGAGCTGCCCCGCGAGGTGACGCTGCGGATACGCGACTCGGACGCGGCCGACGCCGGCCCGCTCCCGGAGTCGCTCCGCCCGGACCAGCTCGACCGGATCCGGGAGTACGAGCGGCGCGAGGCCGTCGACGTGCTGTCGCTCATCGCCGGCGACGGCCACCGGCTGGTGGTGCTCGGCGACCCCGGCTCCGGCAAGTCGACACTGGCCCGGTTCGTCGCCCGGAGGCTCGCCGAGCCTCCGGTGGACGGTCCGCTGGCGCCGCTCTCCGGCTGGCTGCCGCTCCTGATCGAGCTGCGGGAGTACGCGCAGCAGGAGGAGCACGGCGCCGGCGACTTCCTCGACTTCTTCGACCGCCAGTGGCTCCAGCACGGTGCCGGCATCCCCCGGCCGTCCGCCGAGAGCCACCTGGAGGACGACGGCCGGACCGTGGTGATCTTCGACGGCCTGGACGAGATCTTCGACGCGGCCCGGCGCGAGCGGGTGGCGCGGCAGATCGCCGGCTTCGCCGAGAGGTACCAGCAGGCTCGGATCATGGTCACCTCCCGGCCCGTCGGCTACCAGCGCTCCGCACTGGAGTCCGCCGGCTTCAAGCGCTACAAGCTCCAGGACCTCGACCTCGACCGGATCAACCAGTTCGTCCGCCGGTGGTACGCGAGCGCGTGTCCGGGCGACACCACCGAGGCGGCACGGCTGGAGAGCCGGCTCATGGCCGCGATCCACGGCTCCGCGGCGATCCGGGAACTGGCCGGCAACCCCATGCTGTTGACCATTCTGGCCATCATCGGCCGCCGGCAGGCGCTGCCGCGCGACCGCTCGTCGGTCTACCAGCACGCGGTGACCGTCCTCGTCGAACACTGGGACCCGAGCAAGTTCCTCGTCGGCGATCCGGCGGCGGACGTGCCCTACCTCGACCCGACCGACCGGCTGGAGATGCTCCGGCTCATCGCCCGCAGCCTGCAGGACAGCGCCGCCGGGCTGTCCGGCAACGTGATCTCCGGCGCCGACCTGACGGAGCAGTTCGTCGCGTTCCTCCGGCAGCGGGACCCCGAGAACGTTTCCCGCGGGCAGGCCAACGCCGCGGCCCACGCGATGCTCCGCCAGTTCCGGGACCGCAACTTCATCCTCAGCCGGTTCGGTGGCGACGCGTACGGCTTCGTGCACCGCTCGTTCCTCGAATACCTCAGCGCGGCCGACATCGTGCACCGGTTCACCAACGAACGCAGCCTCTCCGAGACGGAGCTGATCGACGGCTACTTCGGCACGCGGTGCCGCGAGGTCGTCTGGCACGAGGTGCTCCAACTCACCGCCGGGATGCTCAACGAGCGCTTCGTCAACCTGGCGGTCCAGCGCATGCTCCGGGCCGATCCGCACTGGGCGGCCGGCGACGACGTCGACCCGCAGCACATCCTCGTCGCCGTCCGGTGCGTCGGTGAGGTGCGCAAGATCGGCCTTCTGGCCGACGCCTGCCGGGCGGCCACCGACCACGTGATCCGGATGTTGACCATCGCGCACCGGCGGGTGACCCGCTCCTACACCGACTCGCTCAACCGCGCGATCGAGCAGTCCGTGCTGCCGGTCCTCGCCACCTACGCGGCGTACTGGCCGGGCCGGGACACGTACCTGTCCTGGTTCATCCGCAACGGGTTCATCGAGGCCGACGACCCGGTGACCAGCGTGACCGCGACCCGGATCGCCGTCACGCTCGGCCGCGGCGACGTGCGACTGCGAGACTTCCTGCGAATCCAGGCTCGGCAGGGCTGGAGCGCCAACCACCGCATCGCGGCGGCGGCCGGGCTCGCCCAGGGCTGGGCCGGTGACCCGCGCAGCCTGGAGATCATCCGTACGCAGTGCGCCACCGACCCGAGCTGGGAGGTCCGGCACGGCGCGCTGCAGGCCGTCGTCGGCGCGGCGGGCGGCGACCGGCAGACGCTGGGCCTGTTGCGGGACCGGGCGGTCAGGGACGAGAACGAGGAGATCCGGTGCACCGCCGTCCGCGCGCTCGCCGCCCACTGGCTCGACGCTCCGGACACCCGCGCGCTGCTGGTCGGCCGGGTCACCCGCGACGGCCATCCCACGGTGCGGTCGGCGGCGCTGCGCGTGCTCGCCGCCCGCTGGTCGCGGGAGAGCGCCGTACGGACGCTGGTCCACAAGCGCGCGACGGCCGACCGGCACGAGCAGGTCCGCCGGGCCGCGCTGCTGGCCGTCGCGACGCACTGGTCCGGTGAGCCGACGTGCCCGGGGCTCCTGCGGGAACGGGCCGAGGCGGACGGCAGCGTCGACGTCCGCCGGGCCGCGCTCACCACGGTCGCCAAGACCTGGACCGACGACCCGTCGACACGCTCATGGCTGCGGGCCCGCGCCGCCGCCGACCCGCATCCGGGCGTGCGGCAGGCCGCCGTCACCGCCCTGGTCGAGGGCTGGCGCGACGACCCGGAGACCGTCGCCTGCCTGGTCGAGCGGCTGGGTGACGAGAGCGGCGAGGTCCGGGAGGCGGTGGCCCGGGCCCTGGCGCTCGTCCGGGTGGACGGGACGGGGTCGGTGCCGACGCTGCGGCGGCTCGCGGAGCACGACACGAGCGCCGACGTGCGCCAGGTGGCGATCGAGGCGCTGGCCGCGCAGGTCCGCCACGACGAGGCGGTACGGGAGTGGGTGCGGGAACGGGCCCGGACGGACCCCCGGGAACGGGTCCGCGCCACCGCGGTACGGCTGCTGGCCGAGGCGTGGCACGAGGATCCGCTGATCGAGATCTGGCTGCACGAGACCGCCGCGACGGACCCGTCGCCAGTGGTTCGCCGGTCCGCGGTGACCGGGATCGCCACGGCCGGCCGGGACGACTCCGACACGCTGCCCTGGCTGCGCCGCCGCGCGGTCGAGGACACGGCCGGCGACGTCCGTCTCACCGCCGTGCAGCACGTCGCCGACGGTTGGGCCCGCTCGGCCGGCATCAAATCGTGGCTGCGCGAGCGCTTCGTCGACGACCCGGACGAGGACGTCCGCAACGTCGTCATGCGCGCGCTGGTGGCGCACTGGCACGCGGAGCCGGAGACGTTCACCCTGCTGCGGTCGGGGGCCCGCGGCGACCCCCACGAGTACATCCGCCGGGCGGCGGTGTGGATGATCGCCGACGGCTGGCCCGACGAGCCGGAGTCGCTGCCGTTGCTGCGCACCTGCGCGACCGGAGACGCACACGAGATCGTGCGGCGCGCCGCGGCCCAGGCGATAGCCGTGGGCTGGCACGACGACGCGGAGACGCTGCCGCTGCTGGTGGAGCGGGCGGCCGAGGACCCGCACGAGCACGTCCGGGCGGGGGTGCTGCGCGCGATCGCCAGCGGGTGGCACGACGACGCGGTGACGGTGGACCTGCTCGACCGGCGGGCCGTGGCCGACCACCATCCGTCCGTACGCCTGCTGGTCCTGCAGATCGTCGCGGCCGGCTGGTCGGCCCGCCCGGAGACGCTGCGGACGGCGATCCGGCTGGCCAACACCGACCCGGCGCCGGCGGTCCGGCTGACCGCGGTGCAGGCCCTGGCCCGCTTCTGGCCGGGCTCCCGGGAGTCCGCGGCGGTCCTGCACCGCCTGGCCACTGACGACCCGGACGAGGAGATCCGCCAGTTCGCCGCGGCGGTGGCTCCCTGATCCCGGCGCCGGAATGGGCTGCCGCGCGGACGTCAGCGACGCGAACGGTGGACCAGCAGCGCCGTCAGGCAGCCGCCGGCGAAGACCGTCAGTGCGCCGACCAGTTCGCTCGTGCGCAGGGCGGCGGCGAAGGCGTCCAGCGCGTCCGGCGAGGCGAGCGCCGCCGGAAACGCCGCGGCCGCCGCCGGTGCCGCGGCGGCGAACCGGGCCTGTGTCAGCGTGCCGAGAAAGGCCACGCCCAGGCCCGTGCCCAGCTCGGTCATCGTGCCCTCGACGCCGGCGCCGGCGCCGGCCTCGTCCGGGGGCACCGCGCTGACCACCGCCTCGACGATCGCCGGGTTGGCGACGGCGCAGCCCGCTCCCATCAGCAGGAGGCCCGCCAGCATCCCGGCGTAGCCACCGGTCGCCACGTGGGCGACGACCGCGAGGCCGGCGGCGAGCAGCGTCATCCCGGCGGCGATGGCGCGCGGCAGACCGAGCGCCTTCATGACGCGGGCCGACACCCCGGCGGCGTTGAGCGCCACCACCGTCAGCGCGAACGGCACCATCCGCAGCCCGGCCGCCAGCGGGTCATGCCCGCCCGCGAACTGGAGCTGCATCGAGAGCAGGAACAGCGCGCCGGCGCTGCCGAAGGTGATCAGCACGACGCCGGTGACGGCGCCGACGAAGCGGCGGTCGCGGAAGAAACCGAGGTTGAGCATCGGCTCCGGCGCGCGCCGTTCCCACGCCACGAAGCCGGCCACCAGCAGCCCGCCCGCCACCGCGGCGAGCGGCTGCTCGGCGGTGATCGCGTAGACCAGCGCCGTGATGCCGGCGGTGGCCAGCGCCGCGCCGGCGAGGTCCGGCCGGCCTCGGGCCGGGTTCCGCGATTCCGGTACGAGGAACCACGCCGCGACCAGGCAGACGGCGATCAGCGGCACGTTGACGAGGAAGATCGCACCCCACCAGAAGTGGCCGAGGATCAGGCCGCCGAGGGGTGGCCCGCCCGCGAATCCGAACGCGCTCACCGCCGCCCACAGCCCGATGGCCCGCGGCCGCTCCTCGGCGTCGAAGACCTGGATGGCCACCGCCAGCGTCGCGGTCAGCAACAGGGCCCCGCCCACGCCCATGCCGGCGCGCGCGGCGATGAGCTGGCCGGCGGTGCGGGCCAGCGCGGCGGCGAGCGACCCGGCCCCGAAGACCACCAGCCCGGCCAGCAGCATCCGGCGCCGCCCGTACCGGTCCGCCGCGGCACCCGCCGCCAGCAGCAGGCCCGCCTGCGCCACCGCGTACCCGTTGATGATCCATTGGATCTCGGCGGCGCCGGCCCCCAGCTCCGTGGTCAGCGCCGGGACCGCGACGTTGAGGACGGTGTGGTCCAGGACGACCACCAGCTCGGCCGCGCAGAGCACCGCGAGGACGAGCCATCGCGTGCGCGACCGGGCCGGCGCCGCGACCGCCGTCATCGCGCGAACGGTGCGATCGGGTTGAGCAGGGTGCCGACGAGCTGCAGGGCCGCCGACGGGTCGGCGAGGTCGACCATCTGCCGGTTGTCGCGCAGCTGGAGGCGGTTGAGGCAGGAGAGCGCGAACTCGGGGGCGAAGAGGTCGTACCGCGCGAACCGCTCGGCCAGGTGCGGCACGCTCGCGCGGTAGTCGGCGGCGCACGCCGCGACCGTCCCCCAGAACGCGTCCTCGGTGAGGATCTCCCGCTCGGCGAGGATCACGTTGAGGTAGCGGAGGAAGCCGTCGAAGACGTCGGTGAAGATCGAGAGGAGCTTCATGTGCTCCGGGACCTCGGCCCGGATCCGCTCGACCGCCGGCGGCAGCGGCACGTCCGGGTTCATGACCACGATCTCCTCGGCGATGTCCTTGAAGACCGCCCGCTCCACCGTGTCGCCCCGGAGCACCAGGATGACGTTCTCGCCGTGCGGCATGAACGCCAGGTCGTACGCGTAGAAGGCGTGCAGCAGCGGCGTCAGGTACGCGTCCAGATAGCGCCGCAGCCACACCTCCGGCGCGAGGCCCGACCGCTCGATCAGCGCGGCGGCGAACGAGTGCCCCTGCTGGTCGACGTGGAGCAGCGACGCCATCGTCACCAGCCGCTCGCCGGGTTCGAGCGCCGGCACCGGGCTCTCCCGCCACAGGGCCGCGAGCATCTTCCGGTACGGGGAGTACCGGTCGGTGGCGGCCTCGTACTGCCGGTGCCGGTACCCGATCGCGGCCCGCTCGCGCAGGATGCCCACCCGCGTCGCCTTCAGCACCTCGTCCGCCGCGATCAGGTCGGCGAGCCAGTCGTTGATCGCCGGTGTGGCCTCCATGTACGCCGCCGACAGCCCCCGCATGAACCCCATGTTGAGCACCGAGATCGCGGTCTTGACGTAGTGCCGGTGTGGGTTCGAGGCGTTGAAGAACGTCCGGATCGACTGCTGGGCCAGGTATTCGTCGGGACCGCGACCGAGGAGGACGAGCCGCCGGGTGGCCAGCTCGCCGGCGAAGGTCACCGAGATCTTGTTCTTCCACTGCCACGGATGCACCGGGATCAGCAGGTAGTCCGCGAGATCGAGGCCGAGGTCGGCCATGATGGCGGCGAACCGCGCCAGCGTCTCGTCGCCGAGCTCCGCGCGGATGTGGCGCTCGTAGTCGGTATCGGCAGCGCAGGTGAACGTGGCGTGGTCGCGGTGCGCGGCGACCCAGACCAGGCGGACCGGCGCCGCCACCTCCGGTGCGTACCGGTGGTAGTCGTCGACGCCGAAGCCGATCCGGCCGTTGTTGGCGACAAAGCCGGGGTGGCCCTCGGTCATGCCGGCCTCGACTGTCTGGAAGTCGGCGGTCGCGAGCTCCCGCGCGCACGTCGTGCGCCGGCTGAGCTTCCACGCCGCGCTGGCGAGGGTCGCGCTGATCTCCTCGAGGTAGATCGGCAGGATCTCGTCGCGGAGCCCGAGCGTCTGCCGCAGGTCCAGGCAGAGGTCGAGCGCGTCGAGCGGCAGCGGCGTGCCGGCGCGGTGGCGGGTGATGGTCTCCGGGTCGATCTCCCAGTGGTCGAGCGCGCGGATCCGGGCCACGAACCGGTACTCGGTGTCGCCGTCGTCGCCGCGGACCACGTACCGGTCGCCGTCGCGGACCGGGGTGAGCAGCCGTTCGTGGCTGAACTCGGCGAGGGCCTTGCGTACCAGGTGCCGGTTGGCGTGTGCCCAGTGCGCCGGCTGGAGGTGGGCGGTGGCGGCGGTGTTCACGCGGATACTCCCAGGGCCGTGCGGAACTGCTCGCGCGTGCACGTGCTGAGCAGGGCGGTCTTCTCGGGCTTGCGGACGGGGCCGACGACGGTGAAGCCGACGGCTTCGTTGAGCGCGTGCACCGCCGTGTTGCGCACGTCGGGCTCGACGACGACGCGGTGGACGGCCGGGTCGGCGAACAGCCACGCCATGACCGTGGTGATGACCGCGCGGGTGAAGCCGTGGACCGGCGTGTCGGTCGGCGCGGTGAGGAAGTGCATGCCGACGTCGCCGTCCTCCGGCTCGTAAAGGCCGACCAGTTCCACGTGGCGCGGGTCGTACCGCTCGGCGAGGAACGCCGGCTCCCCGCGGTGCAGCCCGATGAACGCGTCGTGGTGCGGGTGGGCGGCGATCCGCCGGTACTCCGCCACGACCGCGGCCAGGTCGGCGTCCTGCATCATCCAGAAGACCGCCTTCGGGTGGGTCACCCAGCGGTGCAGCAGCGCGGCGTCCGCGTCCGGGTCGAGCTCGCGGAGCGCGAAGTCACCCCGGCGGAAGATCACGCCGCCACCTCCGCCGGGGCTCCGAACTCCTGGAACGCGATGGACTTCTCGATCGGGTAGTACTCGCGGCCGAGCAGCTCCCGGATGATCCACGAGTTGCGGTAGGCACCCATGCCGAGGTCCGGCGAGGTGATGCTGTGCGTGTGGGTGCCGCCGTTCTGCAGGAAGATGCCGCGGCCGGTGTGGTCGATGCTGTAGTTGCGGGCGACGTCGAAGCGGCCGTGGGCGTCCCAGCGGATGCGGTCGCGCACGGGCTCCAGGAACGCGGGCGGCGTGTAGCGGTAGCCGGTGGCGAGCACCAGCCCCTCGGTGCTGAGCGTGAAGTCCCGGCCCTGCTCCTCGTGCCGCAGCCCGAGCGTGTAGGTGCCGGTCTGCTCGTCGTACGCGGCGCTGGTCAACGCCGTGTTGGTCATCAGCCGCGTGTTCACCGGCCGCTCGACGCTCTTGGCGTACAGCAGATCGTAGATCTCGTTGACGAGGTCCGAGTCGATGCCCTTGTAGAGCCCGTTCTGCCCGGCCTCCAGGCGGTAACGGGTGTCCTCCGGCAGCGCGTGGAAGTAGTCCACGTAGTCCGGTGAGGTCATCTCCAGCGTGAGCTTGGTGTATTCCAGCGGGAAGAACCGCGGCGAGCGGGTGACCCAGGTGAGCCGGTAACCGTGCGTGTCGATGTCGGTGAGCAGGTCGAGGTAGACCTCCGCCGCGCTCTGGCCGCTGCCCACCACCGTGACGCTGCGCTTGCGGCGCAGGCGGTCGCGGTGGTCGAGGTACGCCGAGTTGTGGATCAGGTCGCCGCCGAGCCCCGCGCAGGCTGGCGGGAGGTGCGGCGGCGTCCCCGTGCCGAGCACGAGGTGCCGGGCCCGGTACGTTCGCGACTGTCCGGTGTAGACGACATAGTCTCCTGTGGACTCATCGTAGTGTACCTCCGTCACCTCCTCGCCGAAGCGGACGTCGCGCAGCTTGCCCGCCGCCCAGCGGCAGTAGTTGCTGAACTCCGTGCGCAGCGGATAGAAGTTCTCCCGGATGTAGAACGGGTAGAGGCGGCCGGTCTCCTTGAGGTAGTTGAGAAACGAGTACGGCGACGTCGGGTCGGCCAGCGTGACGAGGTCCGACAGGAACGGGGTCTGCAGGTGCGTCCCCTCGAGCGTCATCCCCGTGTGCCAGCCGAACTCCGCCTGGGGCCGCGCCTCCAGGAACACGCCGGACAGTTCGGTGATCGGCTCGACGAGGCAGGCCAGGCCCAGGTTGTAGGGGCCGAGCCCGATCGCGACGAAGTCGTGGGTGGACATTGCGTGGCTTCCCCTTGTCAGGCGACGGTGCAGGCCAGCCGCGGAGCGGTCGCTTCGCGCACGTACCGGCCGGCGTGCTCGGCGACGAGTTCCAGCACGGCCGCCACGTCGTCGAGCGTGGTCTCCGGGTTGAGGATCGTGAACTTGAGGAAGTGGCGGCCGTCCACCGTGGTGCTCGCGACGACCGCGGCGCCGGCGGCGGCCAGGGCCTCGCGGGCGTGCAGGTTGGCGGCGTCGGCGTGCACCCTCCCGTCGCCCGTCGGCAGGTAGCGGAAGACGACCGTGCTGAGCGCGGACCGGGCGACCACCTCGAAGCGCGGGTCCTCGCTGACCATGTCCCACGCGGCGGCCGCGCGGTCGACCACCTCGTCGAACAGCTCGCCCACCGCGTCCGGCCCCATGATCCGCAACGTCAGCCAGAGCTTGAGCGCGTCGAAGCGGCGGGTGGTCTGCAGGCTCTTGTCGACCTGGTTGGGGATGCCCTGCTCCGCCATCCGCGCCGGGTTGAGGTAGTCGGCGTGGTACGTGGCGTGCCGCAACGTCCGCCCGTCCCGGACCACCACGGCGCTGGAGCTGACCGGCTGGAAGAACGACTTGTGGAAGTCCACCGTCACGGAGTCCGCGCGCTCCACGCCGGCGAGCAGGTGCCGGCGGGTGGGCGAGACGAGCAGGCCGCAGCCGTACGCCGCGTCGACGTGCAGCCACACGCCCGCCGCCGCGCACCGGTCGGCGATCTCCGGCAGCGGGTCGATCGAGCCGAAGTCGGTCGTGCCGGCGGTGGCGACGACCGCCATCGGCACGTACCCGTCCCGGCGGCAGCGCTCCAGCTCCCGGTCGAGGGCGGCGGGACGCATCCGCCGGTCGGCGTCGACGTCGACGCTGACGACCGCCTCCGGCGGCAGGCCCAGCAGCTTGGCCGACTTCCGGACGCTGAAGTGCGCGGCGGCGGAGGCGAAGACGCGCAGCCGCGACAGCGGCGCGCCGGCCTCCTCCCGGGCGAGCAGCAGCGCGTGCAGGTTCGACTGGCTGCCGCCGCTGGTGAAGACGCCGTCGGCGTGGGGGCCGAAGCCGATCCGCTCGGCGGTCCAGTCCACCAGCCGCCGCTCGATCAGCGTGCCGCCGGCGCTCTGGTCCCAGGTGTCCAGGGAGGAGTTGACGGCCGAGAGCACCGCCTCCCCGAGCAGCGCGGGGATCACCACCGGGCAGTTGAGGTGGGCGAGGTAGCGGGGGTGGTGGAAGTACACCGCGTCGCGCAGGTACACGTCGTCGAGCTCGTCGAGCGCGGCCGCCGGGTCGCCGAGCGGCCGGTCCAGGTCGACGGCGGCGACGTCGAGGGCGAGCCGGTCGGGTGCGATCCCGGTGAACGGCCGTTCGGTGGTGGCGACCCGGGACGCGACCCGGGTGACGCCTTCGGCCACCACCCGACGGTACGTGTCGGCGGTCGCGTTGGTGAGCAGGTGTTCGCGTGCTGGCATCGAGCGACTTTCGGTTCAGGCCGCGGCGGCGGCGAGATCGGACGGTACGGACGGGGCCGGGTGACGGCGCTGGTGGCGGACGCCGAGCAGCACGCCGGCGCCGACGAGGACGATGGCGGCGACGGCCACCGCGGGATACCCGACCCAGGCGGCGGCGGTGAGGGCGATCGAGGACGACACGAACGAGCACGCGAGCCCGAAGGACGACAGCATCGTGAAGTCGGTCCCGGCGGTGCCGGGCCGGGAGTAGTCCATGTTGACCGTGTAGATGACCACGTTGACGGCCGTGTACGCGGCCATGAACGCGCAGAGGGCGGCGACCGTCCCGGCCATCGGCGCCTGCCCGCCGAGCAGCGGCAGGAGGCCCACCGTCGCGAGCCCCAGCAGCACGCCGCCGGCGACCAGCACGCGGGCCCGCCCGAAGCGGCTGACGGCCCCGCCGGCGACGAGCCCGGCCACCACCGCCGGGATGCTGACGATGACTCCCGTGACCACGCCGATCCGCGCCTCCGACCAGCCGGCGTCCACGAGGGCCGGGGTCACCAGGGCCCACGCCGCGCCGGCGCCGATGTAGAGGAGCGTGACGATGCCGAACGTCCACCGCCGGCAGCCGGGCTGCCGGAAGACCGACAGCAGTGCCCGGTAGGGAGCGTGCGGCACCGGATCGGTGCGCGGCGGCTCGCGGAAACGCCACACCGTGACGAGGCCGGTGGCGGTGAGCGCGGCGAGCAGCAGGATCGCGGCCGTCCAGCCGGCGCGGTCGTACACGACGAGGCAGACCCCGCCGCCGAGCACCGTGCCGAGCGAGACGCCGGCGAGCTGGACGCCGTTGCCCGTGCCGCGCTCGCCGGCCGCGAGCAGCCGCACCGCGATCGCGTCGACGGCGATGTCCTGGGTGGCGGAGAGCAGCACGTACGCGGCGCAGACCAGGATCACCGCGCCGAGCCGGTCGCCGGGCCGGTCGAACGGCAGCAGCGCGAGCAGCGTGAGGACGAGGCCGGTCTGCAGCACCAGCAGCCACGACCGGTAGTGGCCGCGGGTCCGCGAGCCGTACCGGTCCAGGACGGGGGCCCAGAGGACCTTGAGCGGCCAGACGAGCCCGATGAGCGTCAGCGCGCCGAGCGTCTCCAGGGACGTGCCGCCGTCGCGGAGGATGGCCACGAGGCCGATCGTGACGAAGCCGACGCCGACGTACTGGGTGACGTAGAGCGCGAGCAGCGTGCCGTAGCGGCGCATCAGCGGACGCTCCAGTACGCCATGGCGGCGACGCGCTGCCGGTCGACGCCGAGCCCGCGGCGCACGTGCCTGGCGATGGCGCGCGTGCTGCCCGCCTCGGCGGCCACCCAGTAGTACGCGTCGTCGGCGGCGGGCAGGGCGGCCTTGACCGCCTCCACCAGGTAGCGGCCGTCGTCCTTGCGCTCGAGCCAGGTCACCGCGTCGGCCGGGCGGCTGCGCACCGGCAGGGCCTGCTCGTCGTGGTGGGCGTACTCCAGCCAGACCGTCGCAGGGGTGTCGCCGGCGGAGTCGAGCAGGCTGTTGACCGCCGGCAGCGACGCGGCGTCGCCGACCACGTAGACGTGCGCCGGCCGCGGGTCGGGCCAGGCGAAGCTGCTGCCCTGCGCGGTGGCGTCGATCGTGTCGCCGACCGCGGCGGTGGTGGCCCAGCGCGCGGCGCAGCCGTCGTGGAGGGCGAACTCCAGGCTGAACCGCCCGGTCGCCGGGTCGGGATCCACCAGGGTGTACGCCCGCTGGTGCGGCCGCCCGCCGTTGTCGAACCAGAGCCGGATCCACATTGTCGGGTGCACGCCACAGGTCTCGAGCAGCCCGCCGCCGTCGAAGAGAAGTCGCTGGTAGCGACCCCCGACCGGCTCGGTGCCCAGCACGGTGAGCCGGAAATCCCGACCACCGAGGGCTTTGAGCACCAGAGCTTCCCAGTTCCGTTTCACGCGCCCTCCAGATAAGGTCGGCCTCAGTTAGGGAAGGGTAGCCTAAGTGGAGGCCGTGTGGAGAGAGGCAAAATCCGCCGGGACGCGTGGGGTATCCCTCACCTGTGGGGTGACACCGTCGACGACCTAGCTTACGCGCAGGGATTCACGGCCGTCACCGACCGCGCGTGGCAGATCCAGGTGGAGAAGTGGCGCTCGGAGGGCCGCCTCGCCGAGCGGCTCGGCCCGGCCGAGCTGCCCTGGGACCGGTTCGCCCGCCGGGTCCGGCTCGACGACACGGCCCGCCGGTGCTTCGCCCACCTCGACCCCGCCACCCGGCGCTGGGTCGAGTCCTATGTGCATGGTGTCAACGCGGCTCTGACCAGCGTCGATGCCCCCGAGTTCGGCGCCGCCGGCTGCGTGCCCGACCCCTGGCGGCCGTGGTCGCCGCTCGGCGTCTTCCTCGTCCAGCACGTGCTCTTCTCGACGTTCCCGGACAAGCTCTGGCGCGCGCACGTCGGGGCCACCCTCGGCGAGAAAGCCACCGACCTCTTCACGGTCGAGGGACCCCTGGCCGCCGGCAGCAACGCGTGGGCGGTCGCCGGCGACGGCCCCCTGATCGCCGGCGACCCGCACCGGCTGCTCGAACTGCCGGGCATCTACCAGCAGGTGGGCCTCGCCTGCCCGGAGTTCGACGTGATCGGGTTCGCGTTCCCGGGCGTCCCCGGCGTGCCGCACTTCGGGCACGCCGGGTCGGTGGCCTGGGCCATCACCAACGCGATGGCCGACTACCAGGACCTGTACCGCGAGCGGCTGCGCCGCGACGGCGACCGGGTGGCGGCGCTGTCGCCGGACGGGTGGGAGCCGGCGCACCGGCACGTCGAGCGGATCGCGGTGCACGGCGCCGAGCCCGTCGAGGTCGAGGTGGTCGAGACGGCGCGCGGGCCGGTGGTCGACGTGGACCGCGGCACCGGCGAGGCGATCAGCCTGCGGTCACCCGTACGGGTGGAGGGTCTGCTCGGCTTCGACGCCCTACTGCCGCTGCTGCGCGCGCGGCGGGTGGACGACGTCGCGAAGGCGCTCCGCCGGTGGGTGGAGCCGGTCAACAGTGTGTTGACCGCCGACACGACCGGTGCCGTGCTGCGGCTCGTCGCGGGCCTCGTCCCCGAGCGCGACGAGCGCTGCCGGCGCGAGCCGGTGCCGGCGTGGGAGGCCCGCTACCGGTGGCGCGGCCGGTACGCGCGGATGCCCCGGGCCGGCGTACCCGATGTGGCCGTGACGGCCAACGACCGGCGACCGGACGTCGAGGCCCTGGGTGCCGACTTCGCGCCGCCGCACCGCGCGCGGCGCATCCGGGACCTGCTCGCGGAAGGCCGCACCCCCGAGGAGATCCACACCGACCCGGTGGTGCCCGCCGCCACGCTCCGCGCGCTGCTCGACCGGCTCGACCCGGCCGCGCTGCGACCCGCCGCGGCGGCGGTGCGGGAACGCCTGCTCGCCTGGGACGGCCGGATGGACGCCGGCAGTCCCGCCGCCGCGGCCTTCGCCGCCTGGCGGTCGGCGCTCGTCCGCCACCTCGCGGCCGCGCCGTGCCTGGCACCGCTGTCCGCGGTGGACCGCCCGTTCGACGCGCTGTTCACGCCGTGGACGGACCCGGTCGCGCGGATCGGGCTCGCCCTCGACGGCGTCGTGGCCGGCCTGCACCGCCTCGGCGGTGACCCGGCCACCGCCGCCGCGGCCGCGCTCGACGAGGTCACCGGCGACGCCGTGTGGGGTGACCGGCACGTGCTCCACCCGGTCCGCGTGCCCGTCAGCCCCACCCTCGACGCCGCGGTCGCCGCGCGGCACGGCACCGTGCCGCTCTCCGGCGACTCCGGCGCCGTGCTCGCCACCTGGAGCGTGCCCGGGGTTTCGGACGCCTGCTGGCGGGGCCCGGTCGCCCGCTACGTCTGGGACCTCGGCGACCGTGCCCGCAGCCGCTGGATCGTGCCGTTCGGCGCGTCCGGCAACCCCGACGACCCGCACTTCGCCGACCAACTGCCGCTCTGGGCGGCGGGCCGGCTCATCCCCGTGGAAGGACCCGAGATGGTGTACGAGGAGCAGCTTCCCGGCCTCGGCCGGCTCACCCTGGTCGTGCTGGACCCGGCGAAGGACGCCGAACTGGTGCACGGCTGGGTCACCCAGCGCCGGGCGGCCTTCTGGGGCATGCTGGACAAGTCGGTCGAGGAGGTACGCGAGATCTACGCGTTCGTCGACAGCCTGAGCACGCACCACGCGTTCCTGATCCGCCTCGACGACCGCCCGATCGGCCTGTTCCAGACGTACGAGCCGGCGGCCGACCCGGTCGGCGAGCGCTACGCCGTACGCCCCGGGGACGCCGGGATGCATCTGCTGATGGCCCCCGGCCCCCGCCCACCCCGCAACCTCACCCAGGCCGTCGGCGGGGCCCTGACCCGCTACATCTTCCGCGACCCGGCCGTGCAGCGGCTCGTCGTGGAGCCGGACGTCCGCAACCATCTGGCCCTGCGCCGCCTGGAGATCGCGGGCTTCACCTTCGACGCGGAGATCGACATGCCCGACAAGCGGGCCCAGCTGGCCTTCCTCACCCGCGACCGGTTCCAGGAGCTGTACGCCCTCCCCACCCCGGCCTGAACCTCCCCGCCTACGGCGAGGTTGCGTCGCCTCGGTCGCGGCAGTCCGGCCGCCCGTGGAGCGGCCGGGTTGGCGGCGGAAGTGCCCGTTAGCATCCATATGCCGCCGGCCGCATGCCATCGTCGACGCCCGAGGAGAGCGACAACCCATGACCAGGTACGTGATCGGCCCGGACGTGGCCCTTCGGCTGGCCGGCGACCAGGCCGTGATCCCTGCCGAGCACCAGCTCGTCGCGCCGACGCTGCTCCGCTCGCAGCTGCTGTCGTCGCTCTACCAGGCGGTGCGGCGCGGAGAGATGACCAGGAAGGACGCCGACCGCCGGTTGAACTACGTGCGCGGCCTGCGGATCCGGCTGCTCGGGGATCGAGTCCTGCAGAACGTCGCATGGGAGATCGCCGACAAGCTCGGATGGCCGGACACGCTCGACGCCGAGTACGTCGCGCTCACCACCCTTCAGGCCGACGCGTTCATCACCCTCGACCGCGACCTCGCCCGCGCGGTGAAGGACATCGTGACGGTGGCCCCCTTCGCCGCGTTGTCCTGAACGGCGCCGCCCCCGGACCGGTACGACCCGCCCGCGGTCAGGCCGCGCCGGTCCGAGCCGCGCCGGTCCGAGCCGACCCGCCCGCGGTCAGGCCGCGCCGGGCCGAGCCAGTCCGGGCCGAGCCAGTCCGGGCCGAGCCGGGCCGAGCCAGTCCGGGCCGAGCCGGGCCGAGCCGAGCCAGTCCGGGCCGAGCCAGTCCGGGCCGA
>Ga0164243_10004096_pt1 | contig 22981 bp, 22 predicted proteins | sample OricompcompostOP_FD_108781 | JGI IMG/M metagenome (GOLD analysis project Ga0164243, IMG submission 108781) | Organic Plus compost microbial communities from Emeryville, California, USA - Original compost - Organic plus compost (OP) | ecosystem: Engineered > Solid waste > Mixed feedstock >...
CCAGGACGCGCATCAGCGGCAGCATCGCCGACATGATCCGGCGGCCCATGTCGAAATCGCCCCGGATCACGCAGGCTTCGTAAAGGGCGACATGTTCCTCGGGCAGGAAATTCGACCCGGCGCAGATCCAGCTGCGCGCGCCCCAGGCAAAGAATTCCAGCGCCTGGTCGTCCATGCCGCAGGACATCTGGATATGCGGATAGTCGCGCGCCAGCAGATGCACCCGGTTGATGTCCCCCGAGCTTTCCTTGATGCCGATGACGTTCCTGGACCGGCCCACGCGGTCCAGGAATTCCTGGCCCATCTCGACGCCCATGCGGCCGGGATAGTTGTAAAGGATGATCGGCAGATCGGCGGCGCGGTCGATGGCCAGGGCGTTCAGCGCATTCTCGCGCTCGGTCGGCACCGAATAGGGCGGCGTGCCCAGCAGGATCGCATCCGCGCCCATTTCGCGCGCCCCTTGCGCCAGCGCGATGGAATCGGGCGTGCGCATGGCGCCGGTGCCGACGACGACCGGCAGCCGGCCGGCGACGCGCTCGACGATGAAGCGGGCCAGTTCCAGCCGTTCCTCGACCGTCTCGGCATAGTTCTCGCCGGTCGAGCCGCCCGAGACCAGGCCATGCACGCCCGCCGCCACCAGCCGCTCGACCAGGTCCGCAAGCGCATCGCGATCAATCGCGCCATCGGCATGAAACGGGGTGATCAGCGGCGTATAGATGCCCTCCAGAACCATCCTGGCTGTCATGTCGCGGCCTCCTCGCTGGATATCGGAAATGTCTGGCGCGACAATAGGGGCCGGCCGATCCGCACGGCAAAGGAGAATATTCACGCCTCTGGGATTAGAAAAACTGCGGAACCTTGCGCCCGCATCCGCCGGGCGGCGGCGCGGCAGGCGGCAGACCGGCCGCTTTTCCGCTATGTGAGAAGTTGCCGGCTCGCCGCTTGCGGGCGGGCCGGCCGGGTGCTTACTGCCGCCTGATCCGGGCGGGTCCGACGTTGCCCCCGCGGCGGCCGGCCCGGGGAACCGGGACCGCGCCGGGACCGCGCCAGGGCGATATTGCCCCGGCCCGCGCTTTACAGTCAGCACAACGCAAGATGGCCGAACATGACGAACCTGCCCGATCTTCTGGATGATCCCTCGCTGCTGCGCCAGGCGGCGCTGGCCGGCGGCCGCTGGATAGAGGCGCAGCCGGACGGCATCGCCGTCGCCAACCCCTCGACCGGGGCGGTGATCGGCCTGGTGCCCGCCCTGGGCCGGGCCGAAACGCTGGAGGCCATCGCCGCGGCCCAGGCGGCGCAAAGGCTTTGGGCCGGGCGCAGCGCCAGGGAACGCGGCGCCGTCCTGCGGCGCTGGTTCGAGCTGATCATGGCCAATCAGGACGACCTGGCCCGCATCCTGACCGCCGAACAGGGCAAGCCGCTGGCCGAGGCCCGGGGGGAAATCGCCTATGGCGCCGGCTTTATCGAATGGTTCGCCGAAGAGGCGCGCCGCGCCTATGGCGACATCGTTCCCGGCCATGCCCCGGACAAGCGCATATTGGTGACCAAACAGCCCATCGGCGTGGTGGCCGCCATCACGCCCTGGAACTTTCCCAATGCGATGATCACCCGCAAGGCCGGCCCGGCCCTGGCGGCGGGTTGTGCCATGGTGCTGAAGCCGGCGGGCGAAACGCCCTTCTCGGCCGTCGCGCTGGCGATCCTGGCCGAACGGGCCGGGCTGCCGGCCGGCCTGTTCTCGGTGCTGACCGGGCCGGCGCGGGAAATCGGCGCGGTGCTGACCGCCAGCCCGGTGGTGCGCAAGCTGACCTTTACCGGCTCGACCGAGGTGGGCGCGCAGCTTTACGCGCAATGCGCCCCGACGATCAAGAAGCTGGGGCTGGAGCTGGGCGGCAATGCGCCCTTCATCGTCTTCGACGATGCCGAGCTGGACGCGGCGGTGGAAGGCGCGCTGATCGCCAAGTTCCGCAACAACGGCCAGACCTGCGTCTGCGCCAATCGCATCTATGTGCAATCGGGCATCCACGACGCCTTTGCCGCGGCTCTGGCCGCAAGGATGGCCGAACTCGGGACCGGCGACGGTTTCGACGCCGGCGTGGCCTTCGGGCCGCTGATCGACGCCAAGGCCGTGGCCAAGGTCCGCAGCCATGTCGAGGACGCGCTGTCGCGCGGCGCAACGCTGGTCGCCGGGGGGCGCGCCCATGATCTGGGCGGCAATTTCTGGCAGCCGACCGTCCTGACCGGGGTGACCCAGCAGATGATCGTCGCGCATGAGGAAACCTTTGGCCCGGTCGCGCCGATCATCCGCTTCGAGACCGAGGACGAGGCGCTTGCCATGGCCAATGACAGCGAATTCGGCCTGGCCTCCTATCTCTTCTCGCGCGATCTGGCGCGGGTGTTCCGCATGGCCGAGGCGCTGGAGGCCGGGATGGTGGGCGTCAATACCGGCCTGATCAGCACGCCCGAGGCGCCTTTCGGCGGGATCAAGTCCTCGGGGCTGGGGCGCGAGGGCAGCCGGCACGGCATGGATGACTTCATGGAGCTGAAATATATCTGCCTGGGCGGGATCGCCTGACCGGGGCGCCGCAGGGGCCGGCGGGACGGGCCGCGGACACGGGGCCGCCTGCCCGCGCGGCCGCGGCCGCGTCAATGCGAAAACAGGCCCGGCAGCCAGAGCGCAAGGCCGGGCATGGCCAGGATCAGGGCCAGCCGCAGAAAATCGGCCAGGACATAGGGCATGATCCCCTTGAAGACCCGCACGACCGGCAAATCGGGCAGCATCGCCTTGAGGATGAACACGTTCAACCCCACCGGCGGCGTGATCAGGCTGACCTCGACCACGATCACGGTGACGATCCCCCACCAGACCAGATCATAGCCCAGCCCCTCGATGATCGGCGCCACGATCGGCACGGTCAGGAAGATCATCGCAAAACCGTCCATCAGGCAGCCCAGGACGAGGTAAAAGCCGATCAGGCAGATGACGACCAGGAACGGGCTGAGATTCAGCGACTGGATCCAGCGGATGGCATCGCCCGAAATGCCCGACATGTTGATGAACTGGTTCAGCACCAGCGCCCCGGCCGCCACGACGAAGATCATCGTCGAGATCCGCGCCGTTTCGACCATGCTTTCGACAAAGACCCGCCAGCCAAGCCGGCGGCGCAGGACCAGCAGCAGAAAGGCGCCCCCCGCCCCGATGCCCCCGGCCTCGGTCGCGGTGAACCAGCCGAAGACCAGGCCCGACATGATCAGCGCGAAAAGCGCGATCACGCCCCAGATCCGCCTCAGCGACCGAAGCCGCGAGGCAAGGTCGCAGCCTTCGCCCCTGGGCGCCCATTCCGGCCGCAGGACCGCGACCGCCGCCATCACCGCGACATAGATCGCCACCTGTGCCAGGCCGGGCAGGATGCCGGCCACGAACAGTTGCGACACGCTTTGCTGGGTCAGCAGCGCATAGATGATCAATGCCCCCGAAGGCGGGATCAGCACCCCCATCGTGCCGCCCGCGGCGATCGAGCCGGCCGAAAAGCCCCTGTCATAGCCGGCGCGGTCCATTTCCGGCAGGGCGATCCTGGCCATGGTCGCCGCCGCCGCCGAGGACGAGGCGCACATGGCCGAAAAGCCGCCGCAGGCGACGATGGTCGCCATTCCCAGCCCGCCCCGGAACCGGCCGAACCAGCGGCGCGCCGCCTCGAACATCTCTTCGGCCAGATTCGCCTTGACGATGAAGACGCCCATCAGAATGAACAGCGGCAGGGCCGAAAACTGGTAATTGGTGGCGTTCTTGATCACCTGCTGTTCGGCCACCGCCAACGCGGGGCCAAGGCCCCGGGGATGCAGGGCCGCGATCCCGGCGGTGCCGACCACCATCATCGCCAGGCCCAGCGGGAAACGGGTAAAGGCGATCAGCCCCAGCAGGCAGCCAAGCACGAAAAGGGCGATCATGTCAGGGTTTCTCCTTGGACGGGCCAGAGGATGGGCCAGAGGATGGGCCAGAGGATGGGACGGGCTCTTCGTCGGGCAGGGCATGCGGATGGGCGCGCGTCTCGCGATCGGCCAGCACCTGGCCCAGGCCCAGGATCGCGAACCAGACCGCGACCAGCGCAAGGACGAAGACGGCATAGATCCAAGGCGCCATCGGGATCTCGAAATAGACCGAGAGCGTGCCGAAACGGTCCAGCCGGTTGGCCTGGTCATACATCATCCAGGCAAAGCCGCCGAGCGCCGCCACCTCGGCAAGGCCAGTGAACCAGCGTTCGATCCGCGTCAGCCGCGGCTTGTAAAGGTCGGAAAACAGCCCCACCCGGATCCAGGCATCGCCGCTGACCACCAGCGGCAGCGAGGCATAGAAAAAGATCAGCAAGGCAAAGATCACCAGTTCGCTGGCGCCGGGCAGCGGCCGGCTGAGCTGGCGGCCGATGCTGTCGATGAACGCCACCGCCACCATCATCATCAGCGCGGTCGCCGCAATCGCGGTGCACAGCCCCAGGATCCAGCGATTGACCCGTTTCAGCATTGCTTCCTCCGTTCGATGCCGCTGCGGGCGGCCCGCCGCCCCCCTGTTCCGGCACGCCTGCCCCAGCCGCGCCGGCCGGGGGCGGCGGCGGGCCGCCCCGGTCCTTTCGTTTCTCAGTCCTGTTGCGTCTCGCGGGCCAGGACCTCGTGATAGAAGGCCAGCACCTCGTCGGGGTTTTCCAGGCCCTTGGCCTTGGCGCTGGCCTTCCATTCCTCGATGCGGCCGGCAAGCAGGCGTTCAAATTCGGCCAGGGCCTCGCCTTCCAGGACGGTGGTCGGGATCCTTTCCATCTCGGGGGCCAGCCCGGCCTCGACCGCATCGGCCTCGGCCCCGGTGCGGCCGGGCAGGCCCTCGGCGGCGCGCAGGATCGCGGCCTGCTCGTCCTCGGTCAGCTCGGCCCAGCGTTCCTGCGAGATGAAGACGGCAAAGGACAGCGACCCCAGCCCGCCGGGAACCCTGGTGTAATGGGTCACATATTCCAGCACCCGCGCGCCGCTGGCGGAACCGGCCGCCATCGCCAGCCCGTCAACCGTGCCCTTGGTCACATATTCCTGCAGGTCGGTGAATTCCGAATTGACCGGCACCGCCCCCAGCTGGCGGACCGTCTCGGTCAGCGCGCCGGGGGGCGACCAGAGCTTGACCCCCTGCAGATCGCCGACATGTTCGACCGCAAGGCTGCCGACCGACAGGATCTGGCGGCCGGGCAGGACGTTGGTGGACAGCACCTTGACGCCCTTGAACTCGTCGAAGGGCAGGAAATACCTGTTATAGGTTTCCCACAGCGCGATGGAGGCGGCCCGCGACGAGGGCGAATTCAGCGGCAGGTCGCCGATCTTGTTGAGCGTGACCAGCTGCGGCACGCCCCCGGTCGAGACGATGGCCATATCGGCGATCCCGTCGCGCACCATCTCGTATTGGCGATCCGAAGGCGCCAGCGAGCTATCCGGGATCGTCACCTTGATGGAGCCGCCGGATTCCCTTTCGATGTCTTGGGCGAAATCGCGGATCGCGATGCGATACAATTCGTCATGCGGCGGCAGGTAGCTGTTGAAGATCAGCTCGGTTTCCGCCGCGGCCAGGCCGGGCATCACCAGCATGCAGGATGCGGCCAGGGCCGCGCGGATGGTCTTCATGGTTTTCTCCCCCTGTGTCGTTTCCCGGCGGCCTCGTCGCGCCGGCTCGGTCGAAAGCTGGCGCCGCCTAGGCTTCGGCGATCACCTCATGGGCGATGGCCCCAAGGCCCTGGATCTCCAGCCGCATCCGGTCGCCGGGCCGCAGAAACACGCCCCGGGGCGCACCGATGCCCGAAGGCGTGCCGGTGGCCAGAATATCCCCCGGCTTCAATGTCATGACCGTGGTCAGATAGGCGATCTGGTCATAGATGTCGTAGATCATGTCGCCGGTGCGGTCGTTCTGCCGCAGTTCGTCATTGACCCACAGCTTCATCTCCAGCGCCAGCGGATCGGCGATCTCGTCGTCGGTCGTGATCCAGGGGCCGACCGGGCCATGGGTGTCGAAGCTCTTGCCCAGGGTGAAGGTCGGCGATTTCGGCAGCCAGTCGCGGGCCGAGAGGTCGTTGACGATGACATAGCCCGCGATGACCGAGCGCGCGCGGTCGCGCGGCACATGGCGGCAGGTCCTGCCGATCACCACGCCCAGTTCGATCTCGTAATCCATCCGGTCCGAGGCATCGGGCTTGACCACCGGATCGAAGGGCGCGTTCAGGCAGGACACCTGCTTGTTGAACCACATCTGGCTGTCGGGGATCGGGATGCCGGCCTGGCGGGCCTCTTCGGCATGCCGGGCATAGTTCATGCCGATGGCAAGGAATTTCTCGGGATCGGGAACCGGAACCTCCAGCCGCACCGCATCCAGCGGAAAGGCCGGCGCCGCAGCCGCCTCGAAGGCGGGGCGCAACGCATCCAGATCGGCCAGGACCCGGCGCATCGAGGCATCGGGGCCAAGCACCGGGGTCAGATCGACGAGCTGGTCTCCGACGACCTTTCCGATGCGGGTTTTCCCGGATTCGGTGAAGCGGGCAAGTTTCATGGGCGGACCTCGTTCCTGTTCGATGCGGCGCCGCCCGTTACGGGCGGGCGGCGCCCCGTTCTCAGATGCCGAACAGCTTTTCGGCGTTCCCGGCATAGACCTTGGCCTTGACCTCGTCAGAGACGTTCAGCCGCTCGATCGTGGGCACGCCGTCGAAGAACCAGTCCTTGCGGATCGGATAGGAGGCGCCGTAAAGGATATTGTCCTCGCCCAGCACCTCGATGGCGCATTCCAGCTGCGCCTTGCCCCATTGCGGCGGGCCCGAGATGTCGAAGAACAGGTTGTTGCGAAGCTGGTCGCGCAGGTTGGAATTGCCGGTGTCGAACCGGTCCACCGCATCGCCGAACTTGTGCCGGGGCGCGGGCACCAGCATGTCGGCAAAGGCGAAAAAGCCGCCGCCCAGCATCGAATGCGACAGGCGCAGGTTGGGGAAACGGTCGAAAAGCCCCGAGAACAGCTCGCGTCCCACGGCCGTGCCCTGGGCGATGCAGCGGCCGTATTGGCGGCGCTGGTTGTTGAAGGTCAGGATCGAGCCGGAATCGACCGGCAGCGGCGTGTGATGGACCACGGCCGGGATCCTGCGGTCGTTCAGGAACTCGAAATACGGGAAAAAGGCTTCGTCATCCAGATAGATGTCGCCGTATTTACAGGCCAGCTGCACGCCCTTGAAGCCCAGCTGGTCGATGCAGCGTTCGACCTCGGCCAGGGTCTCCTTGCCGCCCCAGGGCGGGGCCACGGCCAGGGCGGTAAAGCGGCCCTTCCCGCGCGAGACGTAATCCGCCAGCCCGTCGTTGATGCGCTTGGAACATTCCAGGTCCAGCCATTCCTGCCAGACCGGAATGCGGAAAACCGCATGGTCGATGCCCGCCCGGTCCATGTCCTCGAGCTGGCTGTCGATATTGTATTGCCCCTCGGCATAGTTGATGTTCACCACGCCCCTGGGTTCCTCAATGACGATCTGGCGCAGGTTCTTGCCGGGGATTTCCTCCATGCGCACATGGATGCCGTGATGGCGCGGGATGCAGGCCATCATCGCATCGCGCAGCTTTTCATCGGTGAACAGCGTATCGGGCAGCCAGTGCATGTTGGCGTCGATGACGCGCGGCTTCGTCGTGGCGTTCATGTCTTGGGTCTTTCCGTTGTGGATTGGGGGTTAGCGGATATCGGTTTCGCGGGCGGTCTTTTTCATGGTTTCCTCGGTAAAGACCGGCTTGAAGCCCGCGGCGTGATCGTCGGGGCGCTTCATTCCCGCCATGCGGTGATATTCCATGAACAGCGCCTCGACCTCTTCGCGCGGGATCACGTCGTCGATGTGACCAAAGGGCTTGCCGCCCGATTTCTCCTCGACCAGGCGCCGGATCACCTCGGGGCCTTCGCCGCGATTGGCGATGACCAGCCGGTTCACGCTTTCGCGCCGCGCCTGCTCATAGGCCCGCAGGGCGGCGACCGGATCGGCGATCTCGGCCAGTTTCTCGGCGATGACGCGGGCATCGACCAGCGCCTGGCAGACGCCGTTGCCGCCGCGCGGATACATGGCATGGGCCGCGTCGCCCAGCAGCGTGACCCGGCCAAAGGACCATTGCTCCAGCGGGTCAATGTCGATCAGCGGATAGATATAGATTTCGCGGGCATCGCGGATCATCCGGTTCACGTCGAGAAAATCCAGTCGCACGTCGTCGAAGACATGCTCGATCTCTTCGGGGCCGACGCGGACGGACCAGTCCTCGATCCCCTTGGGCTTGCCCTGCTGTTCGCAGACCCAGTTGACCAGCTGGTTGCCCTGGCCGTCCTCGTCATTGGCGATGGGATAGACGATCAGGCTGCCCTGGCGGATCGGGTCGCCGATATGCAGGATGGTGCCGCCGTCGCGATAAGGCGGCATGACGGTGACGCCGCGATACATGGCGATGCCGGAATAATGGGTGCGGCTGGCATCGGGCAGGAACTGGCGGCGCACCGCCGAATGGATGCCGTCCACGCCGATCACCACATCGGCCCGGACCGTTTCGGGCAGGCCGGGGGCGGGCTCGAAACGGATGGTCACGCCGGTTTCGTCCTGCTCGACGCTTTTGAAGCGGGCGCCGTAGGTGATCGCATCCGCACCCAGGCGGCTTTCGACCGCATCGCGCAGCATCATCTGGAAGGTGCCGCGATGGACGAAGCGCTGCTCATGGTCGTAGCCCATGGCCTTGCCGCATTTCTCGCCAAAGATTTCCTGGCCGTGGCCGGTGTAAAAGATCGACTCGCGCGCCAGGACCGAAATCTTCTCGAATTCCGCGAGAAGGCCCATCTCGGTCACTTCCTTCACGCCATAGACCTTGATGTCGATGCCGACGCCAAGCGGCTTGAGTTCGGGCACGGCCTCGTAGATCCGGGGGCGAAAGCCCTGTTGATGCAGGCGCAGCGCGGTGGCAAGGCCCCCGGGGCCGGCACCGATGATCGCGATATCTAGCATGGCTGTCTCCTTGGTATCCAGGTTGCGCCGACCGTCACTGGCCGGCCTCGGCCCAGCGGCGCAGGGGTTCGGTATGGGCGCCGACCGGCTGGCGGTCGGCCAGGCGGCACACGGGATAGCGCAGCGCGCAGACCGCCACCGCCGCGAGGAAAAGAAGCGTGACCGGCATCGGCCCAGACGCCGCCTGCGCGGCGAAAAAGGCCGGCGGTCCCAGCAGCACGCCGAACAGGACAAGCTGCGTCACCAGGCCCGAGGTCGCGCCGATCGTATCGGGCGAAGGCGCGGTAAAGGGCACCAGCGTCCACATGCCCACCAGCAGGCCCGAGCCGAACATCAGCACCCAGACGAGCACCAGCGAGCCCATGAAGCCCGGATCGGCAAGATAAAGCGCGACGCCCGCCGCCCCGGTGATGGCGATGCCCATGGTCGTGACCGCGCGGCTGGTCACGCCGCGCCGCAACATCAGCCCGACGCTCAGGCAGGCCAGCGCGTTGAAGACCATGGCCACCGAACTCAGATGCGCGACCGCGGTTTCCGCGACCTGGTATTTGGCGCCGAGGTAATGGCCCAGCGTCGCCAGGACCCCGGCCTGCAGAAAGGAATCCCCCGCAAAGGCCAGGCCCAGCAGATAGACCATCGGCGATCTGAGCACCCTGCCCGCCCCGCGCGAGCGGTCCGAGAACTCGGCGCTGCCGCGCGGCGGGATGGCCAGGCATGCCAGGGCCAGCAGGACCGCCAGCAGCAGGGCGTGGAAACCAAAGGCCGCCCGCCAGGTGCCGAAATGCTCGGCCAGCCCCGCCGACAGAAAGGGCAGCAGAAAGCTCATCGGGACGAAGGTGGACCACAGCGCCAGCGCCATGGTGCGCTGCTGCGCCGCGGTCAGCCGGATCAGCGCGGTGATCGCGGCGACGGCGGCCAGCACATATCCGACCCCGGTCAGCGCCCTGGCCGCCAGCAACAGGTTCAGCGTCGGAGAGGCGATCACCAGCAGGTCGCCAATGATCATCACCACCGCGCCCAGGAACAATATCGGCCTGTCGCCGATCCGATCGACGAAATAGCCCGCGACCAGGGCACCCAGCGCCACGACCAGCGAAGGCATGGACATCACCCATCCGATGACCGAATGAGAGGGCGGATGGAACTCGGCCGCGATCCGGCCAAGCTCGGTCACCGCCTCGCTGACGCACATCGCCGCGCCGACGCCAAGGCCGTAGACGATCAGAATCCGCGCCAGCGGCGCCTTGATCACTGTAGACATGAAATTCCTCCCAGAAGGGCCTGCGCGGCCGGCCGGCTTGGCTTGCCCCGGCCGAATCCCGCGCTCCTCGCCCGTGATCCTGCCGCGCGGCCGGGCCGCAAACCAACGCAACCTCCATGAATGTTCATATTGCGGAAGCGACCTTTCCCACAGGCCCCGCGACCCGACGTCATCGCGCCGCACCCTGCCCGCCTCGATGCCCGGCAAAGGGCGTGATCTGCGACAGGAGCACCTGCCATCCCCCCGCACCCCTGACCGCCAGCACGGTCCCGAACGCCTCCAGATCGACGACGGCGCCGCTGTCCAGCCGCCGCACCCGGTTGACGGTCGGCCCGGCGATCAGCACGCCGCCCGCCGCCTCGCGCAGCGACAGCGCGCCGCGGGTGATGGCGGCGAACCCGCCCATCCGCCCGACATGGGCGATGAAGCCGGCCTTGTCATGCACCTGTCCCGAACTGTGGACATGGATCAGGTCGGGATGCAGGATCCGCTCCAGCAGGGCGGGATCGCCCGAAACCAGCGCGGCCTGGCGCTGCGCCTCGAAATCCAGGATCTCGCGGCCGAGCGGGCCGTCATGGGCGATCAGGGCCATCAGATCAGCCCCTCATAGGTGCCGCCGTCCAGCTGCAGGTTCTGCCCGGCGATATAGCCCGCCTGATCCGAGCACAGAAAGGCGCAGGCATCGCCGACCTCATGGGCCTGGCCGAACCGCTTTGCCGCGACCGAGGCGACGGTCCGGGCCCGGACCTGGTCGCGGGTCAGGCCCTCGGTCCTGGCGAAATGGGCGGCGACCGCCTCCTGGCGGGGGGTGTCGATCTTTTCGGGCATCAGCGTGTTCACGGTGACATTGTCCGCCGCCACCTCGCGCGCGACGGCCTTGGAAATCGCGGTCAGCGCGGTCCGCGCCGCCGTGGACAGGCCCATGAAATAGCGCGGGCTCTTGACCATGGCCGAGGTGATATGCACCACCCGCCCGAACCTGCGCGCCCGCATCCCCGGGACATAGGCCCGCATCAGCTGGACCGCGGGGATCATGTTCATCTCCATCGCGCCGATCAGCGCCTCTTCGGTCCAGCCCTCCATGCCGCCGGGCTTGGGGCCTTCGTTATTGGTGACCAGGATATCGACCTGCGGCAGTTGCGCGACGATCCTGGCCCGGCCCTCGGCGGTGTTCAGGTCGGCTTCGATCCAGCGGATGACGGCGCCCGGGAATTCCCCGGTGATGGTCCTTGCGGCCGCCTCCAGCCGGGCGGCGCTGCGGCCGTTCAGCGTGACCACGGCCCCTTCGCGGGCCAGCGCCCGCCCGCAGGCAAGGCCAAGCCCCTGCGACGACGCCGCGACGAAAGCCGTGCGACCGGCGATTCCAAGATCCATATGCGGCTCCTCAGGCGAAAATACTGGCAAGGAAATCCGTCATCGCCGCCCAGGACCTGCGGTCGGCACGGGCATCGTAACGGGCAAAAGGCGGCCGGCCGGGCCGGTCCGGCTCGGTAAAGGCATGCATCACGCCGCCGTGGATATCGGCCTCCCATGGGATGGCGGCGGCGCTCATGGCGGCGGTGATCCGGGCCAGGTGCTCCGGTCCGGCCAGCGGATCGGCGGCGCCGGTGCAGATCAGCACCGGCACCCTTGCCGCCGCCGCCCAGTCCTCTGCCACCAGATCCAGCCCGCCGTGAAAGCTGACCACGCCCCGCACGGCGCCGCCGCTGCGGGCGAATTCCAGGACCGTCGTGCCGCCGAAGCAATAGCCAAGCGCGGCGATCCGCGTGCCGTCCGCCTCGGGACGCGCCGCCAGCGCGCGGCGCGCGGCCTCGACACGGCCCATCCAGCCGGCGCGGTCCTGGGCAAAGCGGCTGAGCTGCGCCCCGATCCGCCGGGGGTCCGCCAGCTGCGCCCGCCCGCCCCAAAGATCGACGGCCAGCACCGCCAGCCCCTGCGAGGCCAGCCGTTCCGAGGCCGACAGGACGAAATCGTCCAGCCCATGCGCGCCATGGACGACCAGGACGCCGGGCAGGCCGCTGGACCCGTCCGGCGCGAAAAGCCGGCCCGACATTTCCGTGCCGTCATGGCTGTAGCTGATATCCTCGGCGATCATTCCCGGCCCCTTTGCAAGCGATCTTCGGCAGGGACGGACCGGACCCGCCGCGGGCCCCGCGCCCCCTTTGCCGGGCAGAAAGACCCGGCCGGCCGGAAAGTGGCAAGCATGGCGCCGGCTTTTGTTCACAATGCGAAAACGGGGCGCGGGAACGAAAAGGCCGGACACGAGGCCGAGGGGCTGAAGGCACCGGGGTTCACCGAAACGGGCCGCGGCCCTCCACATGGTGAAAGATCGGCCGGCTTGCTGTTGCGGGCCCGCGGCAGAGGGGATGGATTCGCCCCGACCGACCACGGGAGGGCATCCATGCCGCATTGCATCGTCGAATATTCCGCCAATCTTGAACCGACCGGCCAGATCGGGGCGCTGCTGGAAAAGCTTGCCGGGCATTTCCGCACCGCCCCCGAGGTCTTTCCGCTGGGCGGCCTGCGCGTCCGGGCGATCCCGGTCACGCAATATCTCATCGCCGACGGCGATCCCGAACATGCCTATGTCAACGTGACCTGCCGCATCGGCGCAGGCCGCCCGGCCGATTTCCGCAAGGCATTCTTTGCCGCCGCCTTCGACATCGTGGCCGAGCATTTCCGCCGGGAAAGCGCCCGGCGCGGCCTTGGCATCACCTTCTATGTCGATGTGGCCGACCCGGACGGGTCGTGGAAAACCAATTCGATCCACGCCCATATGCGCAAGCCGCGCTGAAAGGCGGCGGCCGGCGCAAAGACCGCACCGGCCGCCTGTTCCGCACCTGCTTGGCACCTGGCCGGGGACTGGCCGGGCCTCCGGCCTCAGGCGTTTTGCAAGAACCGCTCCAGCGTCGGCGGGTCGATCGAAAGCAAGGGCTCGGTCGGCTCGGCTCCGTCGAACACGGTCGCCTCGTCGAACCATTTCGCCTGCGCCGGCAGGCCCCATTGATCGGCGCGGCGGGGGTCCGACAGGCTCCACCCGACCGGCGGCTCCAGGTCGATGGTCTGGTAATGGGTGTTGAACATTTCGATGCGATGCCCGTCGGGATCGCGGAAATAGACGAACATCGCCCCCGATATCCCGTGCCGGCCCGGCCCCCGTTCCAGCTGCCGGCCAAGGCCCAGCGAGCCGGCGACGTCGCAGGCATGCACCAGGTCATGCGCATCGCGCAGCAGATAACCGAAATGGTGCAGCCGCGGGCCGGGGCCGTTGGTGAACACCAGGTCATGGGGATTGCCCTTGCGTTGCAGCCAGACACCCCACAGGTTCACCTCGGCCCCCTCGCCCTCGCCCTCGGCTTCGGACCAGGTGTATTCCGAACAGCGGAAGCCCAGCGAATGCCAGAAGCGATAGGCTTGCCACACGTCCGGGGCCTGGATCTGCCAATGGTCCAGCCTTTGCGCCGCCGCGCCCCGGTATTGGCTGTAGCCCATGAACATGCGCTCGCGCAGCGGCATGGACGAAGTGAACTCGACGGGCATCCCGATGGCATCGGCGACATGCAGCGTCTTGCCCTGATAGGGAATCTCGACGATGCGGGCATCCAGGCCGATCCCGTCGAAATGGTCCTTGGCCTTCAGGATGTCGTCATCGGTCTGCACGCGAAAGCCGATGCGCGGGCAGCTGGGCCTGTCCCCCCGGACCAGGACCAGCGAGTGATGGCATGCCTCTTCGCGGCCGCGCAGCCACAGGGTATCGGCATCCTCGTCCGAAACCACCAACCCGACGAGATCGGTATAAAAGGCCTTGCTGGCCGCCAGGTCGCGCACCGTCAGGACGGTATGGCTGGCGCGGGTGATGTTGAAGGGCGGGTTCAGGATCGGTTCTGGCAGATGCATCGGTTTTCTCCTTGCGGTTTCGGGGGCGGCCCTGCCCGTCCCGGCGGCCGGCGGCGGGCATGCCGTCCGTCCCGTCCCGCTCCGGCCGCAATGCGGGGCCCGGGGGGGGGGCGGGGCGTGGCGGGGCGGGCGCCCCCGGTTGACTTTCGCGCGTCGGCCAAAGCTTTCACCGCCGCCTCTGGCCCCCGCAAGCCATGGGTGGGGATCTGTTCACATCCCGGAAAACCGCATGGTTTCGGCGCCGGCTCAGCCGGCGCGGCGCTGCTTGTGCAGCGCGTCCGAAATATCGCGGGCCGCCTTGCGCATCGCCGGCAGCAGCCGCTCGACCCGGTCGGGCCCCAGGCGGGGAAGCGGCGCGATCAGGCTGATCGCCGCGACCGAGCGGCCGACCAGGTCGCGCACCGGCACCGCGACCACGCGGCGGTCGGGATTGACAAGGCTTTCGCCGCTGACGAATCCCTGGCTGCGGACGCGCCCGATCCCCTCCAGGACCATGTCCTCGGAACAGTTCCACGCGCCGTAACGCTCGGCATTGCCTTGCAGGATGGTGCGGACCCGGTCCTCGACCAGCCAGGCCATCATCGCCCGCCCGCCCAGGCTGACGCCCATGGGACGGCGGGCGCCAAGCCTGATCCGCCGCGACTGGATGGGAAACGAGCCGAAGCGGCGTTCGACATAGACCGCATCGTTATGCGAGGGAACCGACAGAAAGACGCTGTCGCCGGTCATCCGCGCCAGCTCTTCCAGCGCGGGCGCCGAAATCCGGGTGATCGGGCAGCGGTTGAAGGGCGCGACCCCCAGCCAGGCGGCCTCGGCCCCAAGCCGGTATCGCTGCGAGCCGTTGGCGCGTTCGACGATGCCTTCCTGTTCCAGGGCCTTGAGGATGCGATGCGCGGTCGGATGCGACAGGTTCAGCGCGCCGGCGATATCCACCAGCTTCTCGCCTTCCCAGTCGCCGCCCGCCAGCATCCGCATGATGCCAAAGGACCGGCGGATACATTGCGTCCCCGTCACCTCGCTGCGCGTCGCCCCGACCGTGGTTTCCAATCCCATTGCTGTCCTCCTTCAGCTTTGCGGCGGTCGCCGCTGCGGCTGGCCCTTGCCTCGTGAATTCTGCCGGCCGCGTATCCGGGCGGCCGCCGGCGCGGCGCTAGACCAGGCCGGCCTCGATCAGGCCGCAGGTCGTGCGGCGCAGATGGTCTTCCATCGCCTTGACCGCCTCGTCGGCCTTGCGCGCCAGCACCAGGTCCAGGATCTCGCGATGTTCGCTTTCGACATTGCGCAGGCTCTGGACGCGCGGCAGCAGCATGCGCCGGTACCGTTCGGCCTGGACATAAAGCTGGGCGCGAAGATGCAGCCACCACCGCGACTGGCAGGCCGCGACCAGATCGTCGTGGAACTGGGCATGGATGCGCGCCCAGTCGGGATGCGCCCGCCCCTCGGGGCGGCTGCCGGCATGGGACAGCCGATGCCAGGTGGCCAGCAGCCGCGCCTCCCAGTCGACGGTGCCATGGGCGATGGCGCTGCGCAGGCAGGTTTCCTCGATGGCGACGCGCACATCGGTCAGGTCCAGCAGATCCTCGCGCGAGATGGCGGCGACGGTAAAGCCGCGCTGGGGCATGGCATCCACCAGCCGGTCCGAGGTCAGGCGCGCCAGCGCCTCGCGCACCGCGCTGGCCGAAACGGCAAAGCGCGACGCCAGCGGGTCGATGGCCAGCTTGGTGCCCGGACCCCAGGCGCCGTTCAACAATTCCTCTTTCAGATCGCCGTAAACCTCGGCGGTCTTGCTGGCGGACATGGCGGTTCCCTCATCTTCGCGGCGCGGCGGGCGATGGCCCGGCGCCGGCTCCCCTGCGATAAGGAATAAAATCTATATTTCTGTCAATATCAATTTTACTGGAAAACACGACTTTCCGTCATGTGGAAATTTTCCGCCCGGCCGCTTGCCTGGGGCCGCCCCGCCTGCGCTGATGGCAGCGAACGCACCCGGCAGGAGAGCGGCCGGGCTGGGAGGAGCAGAGGATGCCAAAGGCCGATTACCGCGACTATATCCTGCCCGAAAGCGACGACCGGGTCGGCAGGTCGCGCGGCCTGGACCCCATCACCTATTCGGCGCCGATCCTTGCCACGCCGCGGGCGATCGCGCTGAAGGCCGAATGGACGCGGCTGCAGGATGAACCCTATGTCGGCATCACCCATGACGGCACGCCCGAACCGGACCTGTTCCGGCTGGAGGACCAGGGCTTCGATGTCGAGTTGGCGGTTTCCGCCGCGCGGGCCCTGCTTGCCACGCTGACCCCCGGCGAACGGGACCGCGCCTGCCACCCGATCGGGTCGCGCAACTGGCGCGGCTGGTATAATCCCGAACTGGTCTTCAACACCGAGGGCATCCGGCTGGAAAATGTCCGCCCCGCCTCGCGCGATGCGTTCCTGGACCTGCTGTCGGCCTGCACCTCTGCGCGCGGCTTCCAGAAGATCCGCCGCCTGATGAAGGCCAATCTTTTTCTGGGCGAGCTTTACGACCTGCGCAACATCATGGGCGAATGGACATATCATTTCGAGATGTTCGGAACGCCTTCGAGCTCCGAGCCCTGGGGCTGGCACATCTATGGCCACCATATCGGGCTGAACGTGCTGATCATCGGCCGGCAGATGCTGATTTCGCCGCTGTTCATGGGCACCGAGCCGAACCAGATCGCGCTGGAAAGCGGCGAGGTCTTTGCCATGTTCAAGGAGGAAGAGGCCAAGGGCCTGGCCCTGATGCAATCGCTGCCGCCGGCGCTGCGGCGGCGCGCGACGATCTTCGAGATGATGGAAGATCCGGCCATGCCGGAATGGCGCTTCAACTTTGCCGACCAGCGCCATCTGGGCGGGGCCTTCCAGGACAATCGCATCGTCCCGCTGGAGGGCGTGCCGGCATCGGAATTCCCCCCCGGCCAGCGCGCCGCGCTGCTGGACCTGATCGAGACCTTTCACATCCACTGGCCCGACGGTCCCCGCGCCGCGCGCATGCGCGAGATCGAACGCCACCTGGACCGGACCCATTTCAGCTGGATCGGCGGGCATGGCGACGATGATCCGTTCTATTACCACATCCATTCGCCGGTGGTGATGCTGGAATTCGACCACCACTCGGGCATGTGGCTGAGCAACAGGCAGCCCGAAAAATTCCATATCCATATCATCAGCCGCATCCCGAACGGCAACGACTATGGCCGGGCGCTGATTGCACTGCACGAAGCGGCCAAGGCGGCCGGGACGGCCCAGGCAGGCTGAACCGCCCCGCCCTGGCCCGCCTGCCCGCCGGTTCCCGGTCCCGCCATTCCGGTCCGCCATCCCGATCCTGCCCCATCACGGAGCCTCAGCATGAACCTGGTGTCATTCCTTGCCGACGGCCGCGCCCTTTGGGGCGTCAGCGCCGGGGACGGCGTGCTTGCCCTGTCGCCGGAATTCCCGCAATACGCCACGCTGCGCAACGTGATCGCGGCCGGCGCGATCCCGCAGGTCCTGAAGGCGGCCGGGGACCGGGGGCCCAGCCACCGCCCCGGCGGCTTTCGCCTGGACATCCCGGTGCCCGACCCCGAAAAGATCATCTGCGTCGGCGTGAACTTTCCCGACCGCAACGCCGAATACCGCGACGGCAAGGACGCCGCGGCCAACATGTCGCTGTTTCCCCGCTTTGCCCGCAGCTTCACCGGCCATGACCAGCCGCTGATCCGCCCGCCGGAAAGCGCGCAGCTGGATTACGAGGGCGAGATCGCCGTGGTGATCGGCAAGGGCGGCCGCCGCATTCCCGAAGCCGAGGCCCTGTCGCATGTCGCCGGCCTGACCCTGTGCAACGAGGGCACGATCCGCGACTGGGTGCGCCATGCGAAATTCAACGTCACGCAGGGCAAGAACTGGGACCGCTCGGGCGCGATGGGGCCCTGGCTCGTGCCGTTCACCGACCCGGCCCAGATCCTGGACGTGGCGCTGGAAACCCGGGTCAACGGCAAGCTGCGCCAATCCGACCGGACCGGGCGGATGACCTATCCGGTCGCGCGCCAGATCGCCTATATCTCGACCTTCACCACGCTCGTGCCCGGCGACGTGATCGTGACCGGCACGCCCACCGGCGCGGGGGCGCGGCTGGACCCCCCGGTCTGGCTGAAGCCCGGCGACGTGGTCGAGGTCACGGCCGAGGGCATCGGCACGCTCAGGAACGGGGTGGCCGACGAATGAGCCGGACCCTGACCCAGGCGCAATGCGAAGCCGCCGCCGAGGCCCTGTTCGCGGCCGAACGCGACCGCCGCCAGATCGGCCTGCTGTCGCGGCAATATCCCGGCATGACGCTGGACGACGCCTATGCCGTGCAGGCGGCGCTGATCGCGCGCAAGCGCGCCGCCGGGTTGGGGGTGATCGGCTGGAAGATCGGCCTGACCTCGCGTGCCATGCAGCAGGCGCTGGACATCACCACCCCCGATTCGGGGTTGCTGATGACCGACATGGCCTTCGACGACGGGGCGACCGTCCCGGCCGGGCGCTTCATCCAGCCCCGGATCGAGGCCGAGATCGCCTTTGTCATGAAGGCGCCGCTGGCCGGCGCGTCGGTCACCCGGGCCGATGTGCTTGCGGCGACCGAATGCGCGGCCCCGGCGCTGGAGATCCTGGATACGCGCATCCTGCGCGCCGATCCCGAAACCGGCGCGATGCGCAGGATCCAGGACACCGTCGCCGACAATGCCGCCAATGCGGGGATCGTGCTGGGCACCGGCCGCCATGCGCCCGGCGATTTCGACCTGCGCCGGGTCGGCGCCATCGTCAGGCGCGACGGCGTGGTCGAGGAAACCGGCCTGGGTGCCGGCGTGCTGGACGATCCGGTGACCGGCATCCTCTGGCTGGTGCATCGACTGGCGGAATACGGCCAGGGCATCGCGCCGGGCCAAGTCCTGCTGTCGGGCTCCTTCATCCGTCCGATCGAGGCACCGCCCGGCAGCCGCTTCGACGCCGATTTCGGGCCCTTCGGCTCGGTCACGCTGGCCTTTGCGGGGGAATAGGCGATGCCCGCACCTGAAAACCGGCTGAAACGCCGCCTCGCCGCCGGCGAAACCACGGTCGGCATCTGGATCGGCCTGGCCGATCCCTATGCCGCCGAGATCGCCGCCAGCGCCGGGTTCGACTGGCTGCTGATCGACGGCGAACATGCGCCCAACGACATCCGTTCGCTTTCGGCGCAGGTCGCCGTCATCGCACCTTCGCGAACCAGCCCGGTGATCCGCCTGCCCGACGACGATCCCGCCGGGATCAAGCAGGCGCTGGATATCGGGGCGCAGACGCTGCTGGTCCCGATGATCGAATCCGGCGAACAGGCGCTGCGCGCCGCCCGCGCCTGCCGCTATCCGCCCCAGGGGTTCCGCGGCGTCGGCTCGGCGCTGGCGCGCGCCTCGGGCTTTGCCGCGATCCCCGATTACCTGGCCACGGCCAATGCGCAGATCTGCCTGATCCTTCAGGTCGAGACCCGCGCCGGCCTTGCCGCGCTGGACCGGATCGCCGGCACCGAAGGGGTCGATGCGGTCTTTATCGGCCCCTCGGACCTTGCCGCCGACATGGGGCATCTGGGCCAGCCCGGCCATCCCGAGGTCCGGGCCGCGGTCCTGGACGCGCTGCGGCGCATCCGTGCCGCCGGCAAGGCCGCGGGGGTGCTGACCACCGATCCCGCCATGATCGCGGACTGCTGCGAGGCGGGGGCGAATTTCCTGGGCGTCGGGATCGACGTGACGCTGTTCGCCGGGGCGCTCAGGGCGCTTGCGGCCCGATATGTCCCGCCCCGGACCGAGGAGGGGCCCGGACCGGATCCATGACCATTTGCGCGGGCCCCCGACGCCGCGGGGCCCGGCAGCATCCAGGCCCTGCGCCATGCAACCGTCCCATGCCTGCCGCCGCGCGCCCCGCGGCGGCGGGGCGGCCCGGCTCGTCCGCGGCCCCGGAGGCAAGAGGCGCAGGCATTCCATCAGGGAGGAAGACGTGAAACTGAAATCCGTATTGGGCACCGCCCTCATGCTGGCCATGGCGGCCGTGCCGGGGATCGCACAGGAAACCGCCCTTGCACAGGCGGGCGCAGGCCCGGACCGACCGGCCGGCACGGCCGGCCAGCCCCAGAGCCGCGGCCAGGGCGCCCCGACCGGCATCGCCCGTTTCCAGCGCGCCTTCGGCGGTGCCGGCCTGCTGACCGTCTGGTCGAGCTATGACCTCTTCGGCGCGGTGCAAAGCCGGGTGAACGGCGGGCTGTCGCATTACGCCTCGGCCAATGCCGGCGGGCCGGCGACCGGCTATCGCGACAGCGTATCGACGCTTCTGGTGCCGCTTTCGGCCATGAAATCCCTGTCCGACGGCAAATCCTTTCTGAATTTCAACCTGACCACCAGCCTCAGCAATTCCAAGCCGAACCTGGCCTATTCCAAGGGCGACAACGAACGGCTGACCATTTCCTACCTGCGGATGCCGACCGGGAATTTCGCCTGGAGCCTGGGCCTGATCGTCCAGGGCGCCAATACCGATCTTCGGCATAACGGCGGCAATATCGACGCCGACACGGCGGGGATCCGCGGCGATCTGCTGTATGTCTTCGGCCCGCATTGGGCGGCCACCACCCGCCTGATCGCGCTGAAGGGCGAGACGACGACCGACATTCCCACCCCGGTCGGCACCGTCAGCGAAACCCGCGACACCTCGCAGATCTATTGGCAATCCGATCTGGTGGGCACCTTTACCGACAGGGACTGGAACGCCCTGGGCGACGGCTGGGTGGCCCATCCCAGCCTGTATCTGGTGACCCAGAACCTCACCCGGGACGCGACCACCAACAGCCGGGGCGCCGACGTGGCCGAACACAAGGCGCGATACGGCGCGGTCGGCGTGAACATGCGCATCGAAAAGCCGGTCTTCGCGCCGGGCGCCTGGTCGCCCCAGTTCGAGCTGGGCCTGCGGCACGAATACGAAAACACCACCGGCAGCTATTCGGACGAACCGAATTACGTCACCAGCCTGGCCGGCCTTGGCCGCCGCATCGGCAAGGGCGGCTTTTTCAACCTGGCCTATGCGCGCGAGGACGGCTTTCACGGCAATCGCCGGTCCCAGACCTTCAAGGCGATCTATTCGATGAACTTCTGACCGGAAGGCCGTGGCGGCGCCGATCGGCCAGCGCCGCCACGGCCCACACACGGCCCCGCCCCACACGGCCTGCCGCGGCCGGCGGCCGGGCCGGAGCCTGCGGCCGCATCCGCCGCATGGTCCCCCTGCCAGGCTCACATTTGCGTCAGGGCCGCAGGAAAGTCTTTCGTCCCGCCCCCGGTTCATGGCCCCATGGAACATATCCCAGACCCCCGGAGGACGACATGACGCGCCTGACCGCCAAGGACTTTCCGCAGGAACTGCTGGAGCTTTACGATTTCTATGCCCATGGCCGCATCACCAAGCGCGAATTCCTCGACCGCGCCGGCAAATTCGCCGTGGGCGGTGCGACCGCGCTGACCTTGCTCAGGCTGATGAGCCCGGATTACGCCCTGGCCCAGCAGGTGCAATTCACCGATCCCGACATCTCTCCCGAATACGTCACCTATGATTCGCCCGAGGGCAACGGCACGGTGCGCGCCTATCTGGTCCGGCCCGCCAGCGACGGGGTCGCGGTGGACGGCCCGCGCGGCGGTGTCGTCGTCGTCCACGAGAACCGCGGCCTGAACCCCTATATCGAAGATGTCGCCCGCCGCGTCGCCAAGGCCGGGTTCGTGGCACTGGCCCCCGACGGGCTGAGCTCGCAAGGCGGCTATCCCGGCAATGACGAAGAAGGCCGCGCCATGCAGCAAAAGGTCGATCCGGCAAAGCTGATGAACGATTTCTTCGCCGCGGTCGAATGGCTGACGGCAAGCCCGCTGACCAACGGCAAGGTGGGGATCACCGGGTTCTGCTATGGCGGCGGCGTCTGCAACGCGGCGGCAGCGACCTTTTCCGAACTTGCGGCCGCGGTGCCGTTCTATGGCCGCCAGGTGCCGGCCGAGCAGGTTGCCGCCATCCAGGCGCCGCTGCTTTTGCATTTCGCCGAGCATGACGACAACGTCAATGCCGGCTGGCCGGCCTATGAGGCCGCGCTGAAGGAAAACGGCAAGACCTACGAAGCCCATATCTATCCCGGCACCAATCACGGCTTTCACAACGATTCTACGCCGCGATACGACGAGGCGGCGGCAAAGCTGGCATGGCAGCGAACCGTGGACTGGTTCGGCAAATACCTGGCCTGACCGGCAGCGGCGCAGGCCCGGCGGATTGCCGCCCAAGACGGCCAAATCAAGATATATCTTGAATCTAGATATATCTTGATTTACCCCGGCGGCATGAAACATCGCGACAGACATCATTCCGCCCCCCATCACCCTGCCCCCCATGGCCGGGCCGCCGGCCACGGGCCGGATCGGGACGGGCGCCCCCTTCACCGCCGCCGGCGCAAGCCCTTCGACTACGGCGCGCTGCGGCTTTTCCTGCTGGCCCTGATCGAGGAACGGCCGCGCCATGGCTATGAGCTGATCCGCGCCATCGAGGAACGGACCGCCGGGCGCTATGTGCCCAGCCCCGGCGTGATCTATCCCACGCTGGCCTGGCTTGACGACATGGGCTTTGTCGCCGCCGAAAGCGGGGCGGGGCGCAAGGCGCACCCAAGCACCGCCGAAGGGCGCGCGCTTTTGGCCGCCAACGGCAAGGCGTTGCCCGAACGGCTGGCGCGCGACTGGTCGGAAGAAAGGGAGGACGGGGGCTAGGAGATCCGGGCGGGAAC
>Ga0164243_10004098_pt1 | contig 22980 bp, 19 predicted proteins | sample OricompcompostOP_FD_108781 | JGI IMG/M metagenome (GOLD analysis project Ga0164243, IMG submission 108781) | Organic Plus compost microbial communities from Emeryville, California, USA - Original compost - Organic plus compost (OP) | ecosystem: Engineered > Solid waste > Mixed feedstock >...
ACCGCGCCATCGACGATCAGCCCGAAGTCGAGCGCGCCGAGGCTCATCAGGTTCGCGGAGACGCGGTTCTGCACCATGCCCGTGATGGTGAAAAGCATCGCGAGCGGGATCACCGCCGCGGTGATGAGCGCCGCGCGCACGTTCCCGAGCAGCAGGAGCAGCACGGCGATCACGAGCACGGCGCCTTCCACGAGATTCGTGGCGACGGTGCGGATGGTCTTCTCGACGAGCGTGGTTCGGTCGTAGACCGCTTCGAGCTCCAGCCCCTCGGGCAGGGTGCGGTTGATCTCCTGCAGACGCGCGGCAGCGGCCTTCGCAACGACGCGGCTGTTCTCGCCGATGAGCATGAACACCGTGCCCAGCACGACCTCCTCGCCATCCATGGTGGCAGCGCCCGTGCGCAGGTCCTTGCCCGCCGAGATGTCCGCGATATCGCCGAGCGTGATGGCGACGCCATCACGTGTGGCGACACGCGTTCGGCGCAAATCATCGAATGTGGTGAGCTGACCGGGCACGCGCACCAGATACTGACTGCCGAACCGTTCAATGTAGCCGGCGCCGACGTTCGTGTTGTTGCGTTCGAGTGCGGCGATGACGTCGGAGAGCGTCAACCCGAACGCGAGCAGCGCGCCCGGCCGCGAAGAGACGACGTACTGGCGCTCGTGTCCACCGATCATGTTCACGTCCGTGACGCCCGGAACGCGCGTGAGCTGCGGGCGCACGATCCAGTCCATGACCGTGTGCAGGTCCGTGGTGTCGTACGGCCGGCCGTCCGGCTGACGCGCACCGGGTGAGACCTTGAGGATGAACATGAAGATCTCCCCGAGCCCGGTGGCGATCGGGCCCATGGCAGGCTCGAGCCCCGCGGGCAGGTTCGTGCGCGCTTCCTGCAGCCGCTCGGCCACGCGTTGGCGGGCGAAGTAGATGTCCGTTCCGTCCTCGAACACCACCGTCACCTGGGAGAGCCCGTAGCGTGATATCGAGCGCGTGTAGCTCAGGCGCGGAAGCCCGGCCATTGCGGCCTCGATCGGAAAGGTGACGCGCTGCTCGGCTTCGAGGGGCGAGAAGCCCGGCGCTTCCGTATTGATCTGCACCTGCACGTTCGTGATGTCCGGCACCGCATCGATCGGCAGCTGCGCGTAGCTGAACAGGCCGAGCACGGCCAACCCGGTGGCGGCAACGAGCACGACCCAGCGATGGCGTACGGAGAAGGCGACAAGGGTCTCGAGCATGCGGCCCTCCCTCAATGATCGTGGCTCGCGCCGGACTTCTCGACGTCTGCCTTGATGAGATAGCTGTTGCGGGTGACGTAGCGCGTGCCGGCTTTCAGTCCGCCGAGCACTTCCACGCGCTGTGCGTCACGCCGGCCGAGCTGCAGCGGCCGGGCTTCGTAGGTATCGCCGAACTGCGCGTACACGACATCGAAGTCCCGAAATCGCTGCAACGCCGAGAGCGCCACGGCCAGCTCCACGGGTGTTTCCGCCACGGCGACGCGCCCTTCGACGAACTGCCCCGGCGTCCACGTTCCCGCTGCGTTGTCGAGCAGTACCCGGGCGGTGACGCTTTGTGAGCTGCGATTCCCGATCGGCGCGATGTAGCGGATCGTGCCAGTCCCCTGGGCGCCGCCTTCCGCGCTGACGGTCACGCGCTGCCCGGATCGCAGACGCGCCCGATCGCGCGGGAACACGTTGAAGTCCGCCACGACGCGCGAGAAATCTGCGACCACGAACAGGGGCTCGTCGCCGGTCTGCTCGCCCGGTTCGGCGTGGCGCTCGGTGACGATTCCGGTGAGCGGCGCGGTGATGGTGTACGTGCGCAGGCTTTCATTCGACTCAACGGTTGCGAGCGTCGCGCCGCTTGCGACTCGATCGCCGATGTGTGCAGACACACTGCGGATGATGCCGTCAAATCGCGCTTTCACTTCCCGCACACGCGTCGGGTCGGGGCCGATCGCGCCGTAGAGCGTCACGGTCTCCTCCAGCGTGCCCGGGCCTGCGATATCCGTTTCCACACCCGCGGCCCTGGCCACGGCTTCGGGAATGCGCGTGCGCCCTTCGTAGGACGCGTACTCCCATCGATACATCTGACCGCGCCAGTTGGCGACGACCTTGACGTCGAAGGAGTGAGGCTCCGTGATCCCGCGGTCGCCGCGCAGAAAATCGCCAGCGGGCGTGAACTTCACGTCGTCGATCACACCGCCGAGCCGGTGCAGCTCAACGGCGAGGTCCACTTCGCCGGCGGGAAGGGGTCGTCCGGAAAGGGCAGGCCATGCGCGAAACTCGGGCGGCACACCGGATTCAAAGATCGCCAGCTCGATGGCGAAGTCTCCCGACTGAAGCATGCGCCCGCCATGAGGCCCCCGCGCGGGCTCATCCATCGTGGTGTGCGCGTCGTGATCGGCGCGCGCGGCGTCTTCGCGCGTGCATCCGCAGAGCATCGCAAGCAAGATAATGAGGCTGATGAGATGCTTTCGCATGACGGGTTTCCTCAAGGCGCACCGGGCAGCGCCCGGCCCGTGAGACGCTCGATTTCCACGCGGAAGAGATGGGTGTTGGCAGCCGCCGTGATGAGCGCACGCTGCACGTCCAGGAACTCGCGTTGCGCCTCGGCCAGCTCGAGGTAGCCATACCGCCCACGTTCGAATGCATGCTCGGTGGCGCGCAGCGCGGCCTCCATTTCCGGGGAGACGGTTCGCTGCAGCGCTTCCGTCTCGTTCACGGCGTGATTGAGTTCCTGATAGAGCTCGAACAGCTCCGCGAGCACGCGCACCCGGTGCGCTTCGCGCTCGGCATCCGTGAGTGCTCGCTGCGCACGTGCTTCCGCTACGGCACCTTCCGCGCGCGAGGCGCTGAACAACGGAACACTTGCGCCGAGCACGAGCGCGTTGTCGTTCAGGGTTTGCAGATGCCGAACCCCCGCTGTCCACGTCACGTCCGCACGTGCCTTGGCACGAGCGAGGTTCAGCTCCGCATCGCGCAGACGCGCCTCGGACGCGAAGCGGGCGAAATCGGGGTTCAAGTCGATCTGAGCCGCCAGATCGGCGAATGCCGGCACGGCAGGCACCTCGAAGAGGCGGGCGCTGACTTCGCCGAAATGGTCTTCGGTATCGCCCCACATCGCGGCCAGCTTCCGCCGGGAGGCGAGCAGGGCGTGCTCGGCATGTTCCTCAGCGATGCGTGCCCGCGTGAGTGCGATGCGCGTTCGGTTCAGCTCCACGTCCGGTGAGCGGCCCGCATGCACCCGTCGCCGGACCGCCTCCACCGCCTGCTCCGCAAGCTCGGTCGCACGAACGGTGAGGCGGAGCTGCGCCTGAGCCGAGGCGACCTGAATGAATCGGCGGGTGACTTCCGCGATCACATCCAGCTCGGCCGCTTCGCGCTCGACCGCGATGAGCTCGCCGGCGGAACGCGCGGCCTCGAGGCGCTTGGCGCGCTTGTCTCCGAGCTCGAGAACTCCCGAGAGCGCAAGAGTGGCTTCGACGGCGTCTGTGCCCGTGACGTCGTCCGTCGCGCCGATGTTCTCGACTTCTGCACGAAGCTCTACGGGTGGGCGCAGGCCGGCGACACGTGCCCGACCCTCCTGGGCCTGCATGCGGAAGGTGAAGGTCCGCAGGTGCGGATTGGTCGCGAGTGTTCTCTCCACGGCCTCGCGCAAGGTAAGAGATTGAGCGCGGCTTGCATCACCTGCGCTGTCTGGTGTTGCCGCGCATGCAGCGCCCGCCGCGTACAGCAGCACGAACAGTCGCGCGGCACGACTCGATACCACGAACATGAAAGCTCTCCGCCATCGAAATCTGCATCGCGCGCCTGCGCGCGACACAGCGACACCGCGATCAGCGGTGAATGTCAGGAGTCAGCAGAAAATGGCGGGCAGGGGAGGGGCGCGAAGGGGTGGACGCAGGAATCGCGGCGGCGCACGCGGCGTGTGCGCGCCGTGGTAGGCAATGGCCGGTGAGCTTGCGGGTGCAGCTTCGAGGCGGGACGTCACGACAATCAGCGCAGGCTCGGAAACATCGTACTTCGCGTGCTTCGCGAGCGCGTAGCTCACGGGATCTACGTCGACGTCATCGTGGTTCTGGTTGCCGTCGTGATGATCGAGATGGGCGCTGTCTGTGGTATGCAGCTCGAGCGACGGCTCGCCGCCATCGAAGCAGAGGTGCAGGTGTGCACCCGTGATCCTGGCGCACACGAACGCCAGCACGACGAGTGACAGCAGCCAGCCGCGGGATCTACCCATGAAATCCAGAATAGCGGCCAGCACCGGCGGCGAGCAACTCGCGCAGCGTGGTTTTCCGTTTTTCCGCACGTGGGTCTCAGCGCCGCGCGGGAGGCATGAGCAGAGCCGGGCGATTGCGCGTCAGCGCGTCGCCTGCACCTCGGGCTGCGGGTGCTCGGCAGGCACGTCCTCGGCGACCCAGCGCGCGTCCCAGGATTCCACTTCGTAGCGATTGGTGACGGGGAAGCCGGGCGGACGCAGATGCTCGAAGCGTGGGTCGAACTCGATGTTCGTGGCGTAGCGCGGCTCGGTGGCGGAGAGCGAGCCTGCCGTGAGACTGCCGTAGATGCGCAGCGTGCCGCTCGGGCGTGACAGCTCATGCGTGACCACGAAGCGCCGGCGTGCAAACACGGCGGCATCGATCTCGAGATCTCCCGGCCCGGTCGCCTTCGGCCCCGCGACTTCGATGATGCCGTCGCAGACGAGGCCGAGCGCATCCCCCGAATCCGGTGCGGAACGCGCATTGGTGGCGTACGTGAGGTCGCCTTCGATGACGATGCGGCTCGGCGAGTACACGAGAACTTTTCCGCGCACGCTGCCTCTCACGTACAGAGTCTTGCCGCGCGAACCGATGATGAACGTTTGCGTGGGGGCGATCGCCTGACGCTGCTCGGGGCTCCCCTTGCGCGCCTCGCTCCAGCCATACGTGCCATCGGAATAGAACGTGATGCGGGTATCTTCCGTGAAGGACCACACCTCGGCATCCGTTTCGCCCTGGTCCGGTGACAACGGCTTGAATCGATCCGGCAGCGAGATGCGGCCGGCACGCGTTTGAATGCCTGCGCGGAAGATCTCATCGCGCCGCATACGCCCGAACGAGTTCGCGACGGTGAACCCGCCTGCGGCCGTGGTCACCTTGCCGAGAAAGCGCGGCGCGACCTTGCGGTCGTAGCCGAGATAGATTTCGGAATTGCTGTGGAAGCGGCCGTCGATCTGGTCGTCGTGGAGTTGCACGTCCTCGTCCCACTGATCCACGAGTTGGGTGAAGTGCGAGAACGCGAGGCGCTTCAGCTGCAGTTGCGTGCGCAGCCGCTTGCCGTTTTCCTCCGTCGCCACCTCCACGATCAGGCGTTCGAGGCCTGTGTTGTCCGGGGCCGGCTGGCGCGTGATGGATGCGGTGTACGGGCGCCCGTCGTGCCGCCACGAGAGCTGCATTTCCTCGTCGCCCGAGTCCTGCAGCCCACGCAGGCCCTTCAGCACGGAGCGCGTCAGCATTGTCTGCTGCGACTCGGCGATGGGAAGCTGCTGAATAACGGGCTGCGGCGGCTCTTCTTCGATGACCGGTGCCGCGAAATCACTCACGCCCACCGTTGCGAGCACGGGCTCGACACCAGGTGTGAAGTGTTCGAGACGCGTGGGCCTTTCCACCGGCACAGGCGTGTTCTCGTCTCCGGAGGATGTGTGCGCGCTCGGGGGTGTCGCCGCGCCCGCGCCGCTCAAGGGTTCCCGTTCGAGCGATCGGTTATCGGCGATTGCGGCGGGGGACTCTTCGCTCAGTGTGTTGGTGGATGCCGCCACCGACTGTGCGGCAGGGGCGTGGTCGTGTTCCGGGTCCCGACCGTCTTCCTGCTCGAGATGCAGTCTCAATTCCGGCACGATGCGGGTGTCGTTGGTCTCGACGCTCGCAATGCCGATGAGCAGCAGCGCTGCGCAATGCAGAAGCAGCGAGACGCCCGTCGCCACCGTGATGGGCCGGTTGGGCGGCTTCTCTTCGACGAGCGCTGACGTTGGCACGCGCGGGGCCATCCGCAAACTCTCGCTCGAAAGCAGCCGCCTTCCGGATCGCCGCGGCTGCGGTCACTGAAGACGAATCTCGCGTCCGGAAAGGATATGCCGGTCCGCGCGGCGGTGCCTCTCCTGTTTGTGCGCCGGACCTCGGCCTTGCGCGTGGCCGGGTCGGGGGGCCAGCCGCGTGGGCAGGAGCGTCATCTTCAGCGGAAGGCGACCGCGTCTCCCTTTCGGCGGGCCGCAGCCCTGTCGGCCAGTGCAGGCGTCCGGTGACGCTGGACCGCTCCACCGGGTGGCATTCGCTAGCAGGGACCCGGCGGGCCTCGGTCCCCCCGCTATTCAAGAATCGGACTCAATAACCGGGCGCAAGACCTTGTCCACAGAGCGTGCATCGATGCGCGGCGCGGCGACGCTGCGATCCGTTTCACGTATTCCGTCCGGCCGCCCGCATATGATCGACCCGTTTGCGACCCACGACACTCGCGGAGGACCACGTAGCACCGCTTTCAGGATTGCCTTCACCGGTGCCGTGCCATCCGCATGAATCCCAACCACCGCTTCCTCGTCGTCGATGATTTCGCGCCGATGCGCGAAATCATCCGCAAGGTGCTGAACGAGCTCGGCTACGAGCACATCCAGGAAGCCAACGACGGCGCCACGGCGCTGCCTCTGCTGCAGACTCAGCCGTTCGACCTGCTCATCACGGACTGGAACATGCCGAAGCTGCCCGGCATCGAGCTGCTGCGGACGGTGCGCAACACCCCGGCGCTCGCGCAGCTTCCGGTGCTGATGGTGACGGCCGAGGTGAAGCGGGAACAGATCATTGCGGCCACGCAGGCCGGCGTGAACGGCTACATCATCAAGCCCTTCACCGCGAAGGCGCTCGCCGACAAGGTGCACAAGATTCTTCACGGCAAATCGCAGGTGGCGTCCGCCGCGGCTACCTGAGCGCGCGCGTCCCGGAGTGTGCGCGTATCATCCGCTGCGCCACTGCGCGGAAGAGGCTTTCAGGCACATGATCACTCGCAGACGCTCCCTGGCCCTGCTCGGCGTTGTTCCCGTGGCGCTTGCGGCGCGTGCTGCCGATGTCGCCACCGGGGCCGGCACGCCGAAAATCACCGTCTACAAGAGCGACAGCTGTGGGTGCTGCAAGCTGTGGGTGCAGCATCTGCTCGATGCCGGCTTTGCCGTGCAGGCTCACGATGTGGACAACCTCGCGTCCGTGAAGGAGCGCGTGGGCGTGCCGGCGGGGAAGGGGTCCTGCCACACGGCGGAAGTCGATCGGTATTTCCTGGAGGGGCACGTGCCCGCGGCGGAGATCCGCCGCCTGCTGCGCGAACGTCCCGCGGCCAGGGGGCTCACCGTGCCGGGGATGCCGCTGGGGTCGCCGGGTATGGAAATGCCCTCGGGACAGGTGGATCGCTACGACGTCCTGCTCGTGGGCATGGATGGCAGCACGTCTGTTTACGCGCGATACGGAGAATGAGTCGCGGGAGCGCGGCCGGCACATCATGCCGGCCGCGAACCCGTCGTTCACTGAATGGCGGGGTCGAGTCTCTGCAGGGCTTCCGCCACGTCGAACGCGCCGGTTCGATCCAGCTCTTCGCGTGAATACGTGCGCCCCGGGTGGGGTGTGCAGTCGCCATCCTTCACGACGATACGACTACCGGTCTTGATGCACGGCTCGTTCGCGGCGACCTGCGTATCCGTGGCGTGCGGTGCCGTGGGCGCCACGGCGCAGCCGGCGGTGGCCAGCGCAGCCAGCCCGCCAATCAGCAGTGTCTTCACCATGCAACCTCCGGAAACTGAATGGAGGCCTGTTGGAGCACCGGAGCGCGGCGAAGGTTCCGGTTCTCGCGGCCCGCACGTTTGGGGCGCGCGGGCATCGTGAAAGGGTACGCGGGTTGCGGGGAAAAGCCCACTTCATGCAGCCGGAAGGTGATCCGTGTCCCGGACACCGGTGATTCGTGTCCCGGGACGCTCACCACTCGGCCCTGCTTCGTTATCGAAGGGCCGCGCGTGCCCTGCGCGAACCCGACCCTGCCGGCAGATCCTTGCAGTCCGCTCGTCTCGCCGCGTTGGGGACTGCGGCTCGGTTTGCGCGCGTTGCTTCGCTTGGGACAGCGTTGCGCGAAAGTGCGTTGAGCTGTTGCCGCGAGCGGTGAGCTTCGTCGCGCCCGTACTGTTTTTGAAACGGGCACCATGCCGCCAGCCGGAACTGCGCGCGGAACAGGGATTGCTGGGTGTGCAATACCAAAACTCGCTGGAGATCATCATGGCGGGCGATCAGCAGAGTCCCGAGCCGGGCGCCACGCGGCGCGAGCGCGGGACGGGCGCAGGGCCCCCGGATGGGGGTGATCTGAAGGACGACGTGCGGCGCTCGGCGCAGGAGCTGAAGGGCCGCGCACGCGAGAGCCTCGACCAGAGCCGGGAGGGAATGGCTGACAAGACCGAGGATGTGGCGCGGGCGGTCAGCGAGGCGGCCGATCGGCTCGGGCAACGCAATCCCTCGCTGGCTGAGCAGGCCATGCGCATGAGCGATGGGATCGCGCGCATCGCGGATCGTATGAGGAGCGGGAACGTCGACGAGCTTGTGTCCGAGGCTACGGCGTTCGCTCGCCGGAATCCCACGATGTTTGTCCTGGGCAGCATCGGTCTCGGGATCGTGTTGTCGCGCTTCCTGAAAGCGTCGGGCGATCGGCAAGCCACATCTCGCAGGCGTTCGCATCGGGTGTTCGATACAGGGCGATCCGCGACAGAGCCGATGCCCGAATACGAGAGCGAAGGGAGCCCGGAGCGGATGAGCGAAGGGGTATCGGAGCGCGTGGGTGAAGGGATCCCGGAGCGCATGAATGAGCCGGTACCCCCGCGGCACATGGCGGGGTCCGCCGCACCCGGCGGCTTCGGCGGGAGTCCGGAGGCGGGGCCGCGCATGCCCACGGGCGAACCGCCACTTGCGTCGGATAGCACGCGACCCACACGGGAGTTGTGACGATGGCTACTCAGTACGGTTCCTCTTCCGTGCCCGGCACGCCGGGGACGGCGCGCCCGACGAACGGGCACGACGCGGACTCCACCATGGGACTGCTTCGCCGGCTCATGGACGAGATCACGACGCTGTTCCGGCAGGAAGTGCAGCTCGCGACAACGGAGTTCTCGCGCTCGGTGTCCTCTGCGAAATCTGGTGTTGCATCGGTCGCCACCGGGGGTGCGGTGCTCTTCGGGGGATTCCTCGCGCTGCTCGCGGCGGCGATCCTTGGTTTGTCGTATGTCGTGGCGCCCTGGCTGGCCGCGCTGATCGTGGGCGTCGTCGTGGGCATCGTCGGCTACATCATGCTGCACGCGGGGCGTCGCAAACTCGGGTCCTCGGCGTTGAAGCCGGTTCACATGCAGGAGTCGCTCCGTCGTGACAGGGAAGTCTTCGGAAGGAGATCGCGCACATGAGCGTCACAAGAGACGACACGCGACTACACCGAGCGGTGGGCGCGCGCGACACCGAAACGCTCGAGCGCGACATCGACGCCACCCGCAGTGAAGTGCGCGGCACGCTGGACGCGTTGCAGGCGAGACTGTCTCCGGGCCAGCTGGTCGACCGGGCGCTCAACTTCGTGCGCGAGAACGGCGGTGAGTTCGCCGGGAATCTCGGCACGTCCGTGAAACAGCATCCGCTGCCGGTGCTGCTGACCGGCGTTGGTGTGCTGTGGATGATGATGTCCCGCAACGCCCCACCGGGCGCCTCGCGCGGCTACGCCAGCGCACGCAGGTCCGAGGTCGAAGCCGAAGGTCTCTCCGATGAGACCCTCGTCGACCTCGAACAGAAAGAAGGGCTGTCGGACGACAACATCGGCGGCCCTTCGACCACGGGCGATGGCGGCGGAGACGGGGGCATTCGACAGCGCGTGTCGGGCGCCGCCTCGGGACTCAGATCACGCCTGTCCGGCGCAGCGTCGGGTGCGCGAGAGCGCGTGCATGGCATGGCGGGAAGCGTTTCCGGGGGCGCGTCGGCCGTGTCTCACCGCATGAGCGGTGCCGCGCAGTCGGCGCGGTCGCGGGCACGACAGGCCGGAGAGGGCTTCAACGACCTTCTGTACGAGCAGCCGTTGCTCGTCGGCGCGCTCGGTGTGGCGGTGGGCGCGCTGATCGGCGCAGCGCTGCCGCCCACGGAAACCGAGGATCGCGCGCTCGGCGAGACGCGCGATCGCCTGATGCAGCGAGCGAAGGACGTCGGTGGCGAGCAGTACTCGAAGGCCCGCGAGTTCGTTTCAGAGACGGCCGGCGAGCAGCCGGCAACCCCGCACTGAATCGCGCCGCTGAAAGCGCACGGGGTCGTCGCGCCACCCGGCGGGAGGGATCCCGGACGCGGGTGCCGCGACGACGGAAGGCACCGAAGCGCCACTCGGGCCGCGCGGCGTATGCGGCCGATAGCCTGGGACCGTGGCGCAATGACTCACGCGCCCGCCTGACACGAATCTGTCATCTTCCTGTCACGTCCACGCAGCAGGATTCGCACCTGATCTGAAACACCGTGCCAGCGAGCCAACACTCGCGGCTACGCGTGCTCTTCTGCTGAAAGGTGTATGCGTCCTTCCGTGGTCGGATGAAACCGCATAACCGGTTTCTCATCGCTGCGCGACTCGCTGTGCTCGCCGCTCTTCTTGCGGCGCCGGCTGTGCGCGCGCAATCCGTCATTCGCGCGGATGGCTCGAGCACGTTGTTTCCCGTAACCGAAGCGATTGCGCGAGAGTTCCAGCTGCGCACACGCGGAGCGGCGCGCGTCACCGTGGGGATTTCCGGAACGCGTGGTGGGTTTCGCAAGTTCTGCCGCGGCGAGACGGATCTGCAGGATGCCTCACGGCCAATCCTGGAGCCGGAGATGCGCAGCTGCCGTGAGCACGGCGTGCAGTATTACGAGCTTCCCGTGGCGTTCGACGCCATCACGATTGTTGTTCACCCCCGCAACACGTGGATGGGCTCGATCACGCTCGCCGCGCTGAAACGACTCTGGGAACCGGCGGCGCAGGGCAGGGTGCTCCGCTGGAGCGATCTCGATCCGCGCTGGCCCCGGAAACGGATTCGCCTGTTCGGGCCGGGCGAGGATTCCGGCACGTTCGAATACTTCACCGAGGCGGTCATTGGCGAGCCGCGGGCCATCCGCAGGGATTACGTCGGCAGCGAGGACGACAACGTGCTCGTGCGCGGCATCGAAGCCGACCGCTACGCGCTCGGGTACGTCCCGTTCGCATACTTTGCAGCGCATGCCGCGACGCTGAAAGCGATACCCGTCGATGCCGGCGCAGGGCCGGCCGCACCCGCTCCGGAGAACGTGGCGAACCGCACGTATGCGCCGCTTTCGCGTCCGCTGTTTCTCTATGTGAACGCGAAGTCTGCACTGCGCCCGGAAGTGAAGGCGCTCGTGGAGCTCTATCTCACGAAAGGGCCTGCAGCAGTGCGCGCTGCCCGCTATCTGCCCTTGAGCGCTCGGGCCTACGAGATGGCGCGCGCGAACTTCCGCAACGGAAAGCCGGGCACCGCGTTCGGTGGCAAGCCCTCCATCGGTCTCGATTTCGAGATCGAGGATGTGCTCGCGCGTGCCCCGCAACTCTGATCGCAACGCGACTTCCTGCTGAAGATCGACCGGCGACGTTCTCCCGGGATCGCCGCGCTCACGCGCAGATGACAGTCATGTGACGAACAGATGTCAGGTTCGTGCGTGCACGCGGCCTCGCACCGCGTTGTAAGCAGGTTGTCATACAGTTGCCGTAAATAGTGCGCCGTCGAAAGCGCACACAACGCCACAAGGTACTTCCTCGCCGGTGCGAACACTCGACTTCGCGACGGCCGGGCGCAACTGGAGAATCCGATGTCCGCAAAGAACAATCTCAAGACCCTTCTCGCGACCTTGAGTGCCGTCGCAGCGCTCAGTGCGTGCGGAGGAGCCGACGAGGTCGCCTCGCCGGGTGAAGGCGCCTTCCCGCCTCCACCTCCTGCGACCACACCGCCGCCACCGCCGCCTGCGGGCCCACCGACCGGCGGCCCCGCTGCCGACTGCCCTTCAGGATTCGCGAATGTCGGCACCATTCTCGATCGCGAAGGCGCGACGCTGCGTGTCTGCCAGCTTCCCTCGCTCGTCACGGGTGGGCTCGTCGTGCCGAAGCGTGAGGGCACCATCTACACGATCAGCGGGCGCACGGATGTCGGTCAGGATCAGGGCGGCGACATCAACGCGCCGTCCACCACCGCGGCGGATGGTGTGCTCACCATTGAAGCCGGCGTGCGGATCTATGGTTCGGCAGGCCTCGATTACATCGTGGTCAACCGCGGCTCGCAGATCAATGTGCAGGGCACCGCCACGGAGCCGGTCATCATGACGAGCCGGCAGAGCATCGAAGGTTCCACCACGGCCGATTCGATCGGCCAGTGGGGCGGCCTTGTGATTCTCGGCCGTGCGCCCATCAGCAACTGCGATGGCGTCAGCGTCACGCCGGGCACGGCGGAATGCCAGGCGCAGGTGGAAGGCACCAACGCGTTCTACGGCGGCAACGGCCCGGCGGACAACTCGGGCTCGATCCGTTACCTGCGCATTCAGCACTCGGGCTTCCAGGTGCTCCCTAACAACGAGCTGAACGGCATCACGCTCGCGGGTGTCGGCAACGGCACCACCATCGAGTATGTCCAGGTGCACAACAGCTCGGATGACGGCATCGAGTGGTTCGGCGGCACGGTGAACGCCCGCTATCTCGTGATGACCGGCAACGATGACGACAGCTTCGATACGGACGTCGGCTTCAACGGCGCGATCCAGTTCGCGCTCATCGTGCAGCGGGCCAATGGCGGTGACCGCATGAACGAGATGAGCGCCTCGACGCGTGAGCCCGTCTCGAATCCGAAGATCGCGAACGCCACGTTCGTGGGTCGTGCGGGCGGCGGGGCCGGCCTCATTCTCAACAGCGGCTCGAATGCGCAGTACTACAACACCATCGTGACGAAAGCCGCCGGTGGCACGGGCGCCGGCGCCGCCTGTCTCGACGTGGATGACGCGGCCACGCCGCCGACGGCCACCTCGACGGGTGGTGGGTTCAACTCCGTGTTCTTCTCGTGCCCCACGGCGTTCGATGACGACGCCGACGGTGCCGCCGCCGCAGCGTTCGCGGCGGGCGCGAACAACACGGCGACGGGCACCTCGACGCTCACCAACACCTTCGTGAACGGCGCGAACGAGGCCGCTGTGCCGGCGTACGGCTCGCTCACCACCGTCAGCCCCTTCTTCCAGCAGGTCGATTACATCGGCGCAGTGCGCGATGCGAACGACACCTGGTGGCAGGGCTGGACGTGCGGTCTCACGGCTGACACGCCCTGCTGATGCGTCCCCCGGGCGGCGGCGCGGAAGGCGCCGTCGCCCGCTTTCCACGACAAATCATTACCGGATTCACACGAGAGCTTCGCAAAATGACCCACTCATCCCTGACCCGGAAGGGTCTGCTCCTCGCGGTCTCGACGCTGCTGACGCCGCCCGTGCTGGCCCAGGAGAGCGCGTCCGCGCCGCCCTCCGCCGGGCAGGCGGACACGGCGGCCGAGGAGCCGATCGCGGAAGTCACCGTGCGCGGCGAGAACATTCCCGATCCCATGGTCAGAACGGCCGAGATTGCCTCGTTCCTGACCGCGGAAGATCTGCAACGTCAGGGAGACGACTCGGCCGCGGCGGCCCTGAGGCGCGTCACGGGGCTGAGTCTCGTGCAGGGAAAGTTCGTGTACGTGAGAGGCCTCGGTGAACGCTATTCCGCAGCGTTGCTGAATGGCTCGCCATTGCCCAGTCCGGAGCCTCTCCAGCGCGTGGTGCCGCTGGATCTGTTTCCGAACAGCGTGCTCTCGAACGTCGTGGTGCAGAAGACCTATTCCGCGAAATATCCCGGCGAGTTCGGCGGCGGAATGATCGACCTGCAGTCGCTCACCGTGCCCGACGAGCCGTTCTTCTCGTTCGCCTCCAGCGTGGGCGGCAACACCGAGACCACGTTCAAGGATGCCGTGACGTACGACGGCGGCGACTGGGACCTCCTCGGATACGATGATGGTTCGCGCAACATGCCGCACGAGTTGCGTGACGCCATCGCCACCGGGCGCCGCATCGATGCAGGATCCTTCTCGCCCGAGGAGTTGCAGCGTATCGGGCGGAGCTTCACGAATGCGCCGCTGAACCTCATGCAGGGGACGAACGATCTGCAGCCCGATTTCAGCCTGAACCTCACGGGCGGCCGCAACTTCGACATGTCCTGGGGCTCGCTCGGCCTGATCGCCGTCGCGGGCGTGGATAACGGCTGGCAGACCCGCAGCGGCAAGCAGCAGGAAGGCATCGTCATCGGCAACGTGATCTCGCCGCGCACCGACTACGACTTTCTCTCCACACAGAACGATTCGGTCGTGAATGGCCTGCTCGGATTCGGGGCGGAGTGGGGCGATCACCGCATCAACCTGACGAACCTCTACATTCACCACACCACGAAGGAAGCGCGCACGCGCGCGGGCAACGACGAGAGCGCCGGCGCTTTCGTGCGCGATGACTTCACGGAATGGTTCGAGCGCGAGCTGTTCAACACGCAGCTGAGCGGCCATCATGCCTTCGGGCCCGTGCAGATCGATTGGCGCGGCGCGTATGCGACGACTTCGCGCGATGCGCCGTACGAGAAGGGCATCCGTTACCGGCTCGTCGGCGACGAGTATCTGCACAACGCCTCGCAGGAGCAGAACTACACGCGCTTCAGCCAGGTGAACGACGATATGCTGAGCGCCGGACTGGACGTCGCCTACACGCTGCCGGCCAGCGGGCGACAGGATACGGTGATCAGCGCCGGTGCGTCCTGGATGCAGAACGACCGCGATGCCGAGTCCCGGGAGTTCCGCTTCCTGGCGCTCGACAATGCGCTGCCCCTGAACGTACAGCGGGAACGTGTGGATTTCCTGCTTTCGGACGCGAACATCGCACCCGGTCTGCTCACGTTGCGTGAGACCACGGGTGCGGACGGCGCAGCGGCCTACGACGGTGAGCTCACCGTCAAGGGTGTGTATGCGCAGATCGATGCGGAGTTCATCCCGCTCTGGCGCACGTCATTCGGTCTTCGCTACGAGGACGGTGACCAGCGCGTCACTCCGCGCAATCTCTTTGCCGGGCCCACTCCGGCAAGCGCGGCACCGCTCGAGAACAGCTATCTGCTGCCGAGCGCCACGATAACGTGGAACTTCTATGAAGACATGCAGCTGCGACTCGGTGCCTCGAAGACGATCGGGCGTCCGCAGTTCCGTGAGCTCGCGCCCCAGCAGTACCTCGATCCGGACAGCGATAGGCTGTTCATCGGCAACCCGTTCCTGGTGGATACCGAGCTCTTCAACGTGGACGCGCGTTACGAGTGGTACTTCGGACAGGGCGAGTTCCTGACGGGCGGCTTGTTTTACAAGCAGCTCGACAAGCCCATCGAGGCTGTGGTCAATGAAGCCGGCTCAACCGTGCAGCAGACCTATCTCAATGCGCCCGAGGCGCAGCTTTATGGCGCGGAACTCGAGCTGAAGAAGTACTTCGATCTGCCCATCCGATCGGCGTGGTGGGGCGGCAACCGCCTGTTCGCAGCGACCAACTACACCTACACGAAGTCCGAAGTGAAGGTGAATGCAGGCGACGTCGTTTACCCGCTGTCCGGCAACGGCGCGCCGCGCGCGGCATCCGACTACATTCGTGACGGCGCGGCGCTGCAAGGCCAGTCCAGGAACCTGGCGAACGTGCAGCTCGGTATCGAAAACGAAGCGCGCCGTACGCAGGTGACGGTGCTGGCAACCTACGTGGGCAAGCGCATCTCCGCGCGCGGGCGGCCGGGGCAACCGGACATCGTGCAGGATCCGGGCACCGTCGTGGATCTCGTGGTCCGGCAGGGCTTCAGCGCCTTCGAGCACGACTTCACTTTCGGAATCGAGGCGCGCAACCTGTTCCGCGAGGATTTCGAAGAGTTCCAGGAACTGGGAGGCGGCCGCGTGGATGTGAACCGCTATGCCCTGGGCACGAGCCTCTCGCTGAGCCTCACGGCCGAGTTCTGACCGCAGGCCGAGCGGCCGGCCATCGTGCCGGTCGCTCCGCTGCGGTTCATGGACGAGTCGTCGCAGGCGGTGTGCCGCGATCTACACGTGCGGCGCTTCACGCAGCCATTTCGTGGCAACCCACTTCTCACCTTCGAGCACGGGGGCGCCGCCGTGCAGGGATTTCGTCATGGGATGCGGGCGGTCGTAGCTGAAGAAGACCGCGTTGCCCTTGATCGCCGCGACTTCGAACTTCGCGTCGGGAAATGTGGTGGCACCTCCGCGCCGCGGTGTGTTGAGGTACATCACCACGGAGGCGACGCGCTGGCCGCCGCGCTTCAGGACGGACTGCATGCCGGATCCCTTCGGATCGAAATAATCGTAGTGCGGCTTGTATTGCGCGCCGGGCCCGTATCGCAGCACCTGCACGCCTTCGCCGTTTTCGAGCGGCCAGTCGAGCAGTGCGGCGATGCGCGCCTCGATGCGTTGCAGGAGCGGGTTTGCACATCGCATGAAATACGTGCCCTCGCTCGTGCGCGCTTCGTGAATCTCATCCGTGCCCGTGGTTTCGTTCAGCACGCTCGACCGCGCGAGGTGCTCCCGCGCCATCTCGATGAGCGAGTCACACTCATCGTTGCTGAGGAGTGAGCCGAACACCACGATTCGCGGCAGCAGCAGGTTGGCCAGCACCTGTACTTCGCGATCTGCGGCCTGCACGACCGAGGGCCCGTTGAGCCCCACAGGCGAGGGCACACGCACCGGCGCGGGCAATGCGTTTGCGCGCGCATGGTCCGCAAGAAACTCACGCGTAATGTTTTCGACCGCATCCACAGCCTCCTGCTCGGACCATCCGTCCGCGAGGAGCGGTTCGAGAACCGCTTCCGGGCTGTCACCGGCGACGGCGCGGTCGATGACCTGCTTGCGCAGTTCAGGTGTGATGTGGCGCGTGTTCATGACATGCAACCTGAGAGAGGGGCGGCCACTGTGCCGCAACCCGCGGCACCAGTAAACGACGACGGGATGTACCGCAAATGTGCGGAACCTGCACGGGTGAACAGACAACCTATGGATCCGCTTCGAGCCGGCTCAGAATGCGTGCACGCATCGGGCCCGCCTGAACGCTGCGTGCGGCAGCCTGCCAGTAGGTGCGCGCGATGTCCTTCCTTCCCTCGAGCTCGTGAAGCAAGGCGAGGGCGACCGCCAGCTCCGGGTTGTTGGGCGCCATCCGGTATGCCTCTTCCGTGAGCTGGATGAGTGAGCCATCCCGCTCTTCGAGCGCCAGATGCGTGAGCACGTATCCATGCACGGCCTCGAGGTGGGTGGAAGCGTCATCGAGCGCACCGGCGAACAACGTGCGGGCGGCGTGCAGCCGCTCGCGTTGTATCGGCCCGGGCGCATCGAATCTGCCGGTCACGTCCGCGGCGACCCGGAACAGGCCTCGGCCCAGCGCCACCGCTGTGCGAGGCCCGAAGCGGCGTGAACGGCCATCCACCTCCACCAGCAACGCACGCGCGGCGGAATCGAACAATCTCGCAGCCTCCGAAACCTCGCCGGCCTGCAGGTGAACCCATGCAGTGTTCACGCATACACGGGAATCGTCAGGACAACCTCGCCGCACCTGCTGAAGCAGCTCCAGCGCGCGCTGGTGGCGGTCGCCGAAACGAAGCATCAGCTCGGCGAGTGCAAGCGTGCTTTCGTCGTGATCGAGCGTGGTGAGGGGCGCGGAGGCGGCCTCCGACGCTGTGCCGGCCGCAACGCGCGTGACCGGCAGGCGCTGTTCCTTGCGGATGAACTGAGCGATGAGCGGATTGGGCTCCTCGCCCACCGCGGTTTCGAGGAGCCGTTCCGCCGCGGGTCGTTGCGGAGCGCCGGCTTCGAGCTCGTGCAGGTAGCCGGTGAGTCTTCGGCCGAATGCGGGCCGCGCCGAAAGTGCGTAGTAGACGGTCGCCCAGGATTGTGCGTAGAACGTTTCAGCCATCGAGTGATCGAGATACTCCGCGTCCGTGCGCTTCACCGCGAGTAGCCGGTCGAACGGCATCCACTCGTGTCTGCGCAGGTATCGCACGAAATCCCGGCGCAAGGGCACGTGCATCTCGCCGGAGCGAATCTCCGCGCTGCTCAGCGCTTCCGCGAGTCCTTCATCGAGGTAAGCCGGCACCTTGCCGGCCCACAGACTGCGCAGCAGATAATGCGTGTATTCGTGCAGGACCAGCTCCCGCGCGCCGGAGGCCTCGTCCTCCACATCGAACATCAGGTCGCTGGAAAACGGGTGGCTGAGGAAATAGCCGGCCACGCCTTCTCGTGGCTGGGCATATCGCTCCCAATCCTCACGCGTCAGCGCGTAGATGCGAGTGGGAATGGAACGGGAGAGCGAGATGCCAAAGAGCTGCTCGAATGCCGCGCGAAAAGTTTCGATGTCGAGCGCGATCTGCCGCGTGTCGGCTTCACTGGCGGCGCTCACGAGCGTGAGCTGGGGTGTGCTGAGCTGCAGGTACCGCCGCTCGGCCGCAGTGGCCAGGGCGCACAGCAGAAGGCAGCCCAGCGCAAGTCCCGTTCGTCGCAGCATCGGCCCCGGACCTTGTTCGGATGGGGCCGAGTGTAGCGCGTGGGTACCGTGCGAGCGCGCGCCTGCCGATCGTGCAGAGTGTGCGGTCAGCTCCGCGGAACAATCTCCCACACGCCGACCGAGCTTTGACAGGCACGGCCCGTGCTCTGGGTGCTTTCCGTGCCACGCGTGGCGAGCAGCGTGAACTCCCGACACACGCCCTCGCTCCCGCGCCGTCCTTCACCCGGCGTGAGCGCGTAGCTCACGTGAGTGACCGGATTGTCCCAGACGATGCGCTGCCCGGCTCGTCCGATCTCGAGCGCATGCGCGAAGCAGCCGCGGTCGCCTTCATCGAGCTCGCGCCCGATCTTCGCGCCGATGAGCGCACCGGCCGCTGCGCCGATGAGAACCGCCACGGTGCGATTCCCGTCCGAGCCGACTTTCGCGCCGATCGCGCCGCCTGCCACTGCGCCGAGCACCGCGCCGATCTCTTCGCGGTTGCAGCGGCCGGAAGACACGTCGTAATCGCGTTCCCACGAAGTGCCGGTATAACCGACGTAGTGCGGATCATGCTTCTTGCGCCAGCCGTGCGCTGGCGCATGGGCGGGAGGATCGGCCAGGGCCTGCAGGGCCCAGGTGCCGAGCAGGGCGGCAGTGAGTACACAAACTGCACGAGTGCGCATCGTGATGCCCCTGTCGAGCGACCGCTCAGGGCAGCGTGACCGCGGTCGTCGCATTCGCGGTGACGGACACGTTGTCGAGAATCGTCCAGCGCATGGTTTCGAAACCGGGCGCGCCGTCCGACGCTGCCGCGTCGTAGTCGTTCAGATCCGCCGCGTCCACATCGAAGTCGCAGGTGGCCGCCAGGGTGTACGTGCCCACTGCCACGAACGGAATGGTTGCCGTGACCGTCGTGTTCGCGCCGTCGTACGCCACAGGCTCGTAGACGACGGGATCGGCGCCGTCGGCCTCCTCGCCATCCTGATCGTCCGGTGTGGCCGCGCCGCCTGCAAAGAGATACACGCCGGCCGCACATTCCCCGACCGGTGCGCCTTCGCCGAGCTGCGCGGCGGCGAGCGCCGCGAGATCGACGGTGGCTTCGATCGTTCCGGCCTGCAGCTCATCGAGCACGCGCAGGGCGGGGCGCATGATGTAGTTCGGGTCCTGCCCGGGCGGGGCGGTGATGGACTTGCGCAGATCGAAGTCGATCAGGAGCCGCGTGGTGCCGCCCTGAGCCACGGTGAACGGGCGCATGAGCTTCAGTCCACTCTCGGCGCCGCTCGGTATCCACAACGGATACTGCTCGCCGGTGAGCAACTTGATGTACGAGCTGCTCTGTGAATTCTTTTCGGCGCTCACGATGAGGCGCATCCACTGGTAATCGCCTGCGGGAACGGTGAGGCCGTCCGTGAGTGCGCTCGTGACACCATCCTGCAACTTCAGCAGATCGATGGATCGGGGGTTCGGGAAGTCGATGCGGACGTCGTCACCGGAAGCGCCGTGCAGCTCGAGGCCGGTGAACACGACCACGACTTCGGCAGCTGCATCGATCGGCGCATCCGTGATGCGCAGGTTGAGCGTGCCTGAAGCCGGGGTGGTGGGGTCCGCGCCATCTCCGCCCCCGCAACCACCAAGTGCCATCGCACCGAACGCCAGACCCGCGACAAGTGGTGCGCGTGTGATCGACCGCATGAATCCTCCGACAGCTTCACCTGAGCGCCACATATGAGACCAGATGTCTCACTTGAGGCAATCTGTCGGGCTTTGGCTACGGTGGGTTATGTCGCGTCACGCTTCGATCTTGTGCGGTTCCGGGTCAGGGGGCGTTGCGCACGATCTGCACGCGATCGGCCACGAAGGCGTCGCTCTGCAGGGTGCCTGTGACTTTCACCACCTGGCCGGGCGCCTCCCTGAAGAAGCGGGTCGCGCCGCCGCCGGGGAACTGCGTGTCGGGCGTGGTCGCAACCCGCACGCCGAGCACGGTGAAATCCGGCTCGGCCACGCTCTCCGCGACGCCCTGCAGGTAGGCGACCTGTTCCGGGCGGTCCCGCTCGATGACCGCCGCATCGAGGCCACCGCCCTCGCGCGGTGTGCCGCGAATCTCGACGTAATCGCCGGTTCGAAGGTCCGCGAGCCGGAGTGTGCGGAGGTGTTCGCTGGACTTGTCGCGGAACAAGGTGGAGGGGGTTGCCGTTGCGGTGATGCCCAGCACTCGCAGCGTGTTGCTGGCGGCCGAAACGTCTTCCACGATGCCGCGCACGCGGCTCGAGCTCTTGCGTTTGGCTTCCACGCGGCTCGCCACCAGTACGCCGGATGCGTCGAACGTTCCCTGCACATTCACGAAAACGTTTGCGCCCAGGGTCGTGCCCTGGAGCGCGAATTGCGTGTTGGCGTCCGTGGTGACGCGCTGGCCATTCACGGCGAAGTCCGCGTCGGATGTGAAGCTCGTGATGATGCCGCTCAACCGGCCACGTTCGTTCGCCGTCGCGGTGGAGCCCTGCAACTGCACGCGGGTTGCTTCCAGCCGCCCGGTCTGTGCCGCGAGATTTCCCCAGACCACTACGGTGCTCGCCTCGGCGAGCGTGCCATCTGGCGCAATGTTCCGATAATCGACCGTGAGATCGTTCAGGCGGAATGTGCGAGCCGTAGCGTCGAGCTCCTGCACGACGCCCTTCACCTGAAAAACTGCGCCCGCCGCGCTCCGATCCACACGCGAAGCGAGAATTCCGCCGGCGGCATCCGGGAATCCGCTCACCTCGACCACCATGCCGCTGGAGAGACCCTCGAGGCTCGCCGACGCAATGTTTTCGTCGAACAGGGTTTCGTCGGTGACGCGCACTGTTTGCCCCAGCACACGGAACGTGCCCGCCGCCGCATCGACCTGCGCCACCGGCCCTCGAACGTCCGTGATGAATGCAACAGAGGTAGCGGTGCCGGTCGTCCCATCCTCGTTGAGCGTGCCGCGGATCGTCACGATCTGCCCCACGCGAAGCAGCGCTTCGGTGCCGGGCTCGTCGTCGATGGAGATCTGCGCGCCGGAGGTGCCGTATTCGATGCCGTTCACGAAGATACTGCCGAACCCGGTGATTGCACCCACTGCCGAGCTCGCCACCGGTGAGCCGGACCCCTGAATGCCGCCGGTTCGCGTGTCACCTCCACCGCACGCACCAATGCAAGCGAGCAGGGCAGCGCAGAGCAGCGTGCGGATGTGGTGGCCGGACGAGGGTGTTCTGTCTGGGTGCATGCCTCTTCCTTCGCGCATTCGTCAGTCCTGAATGTGATACACGCCAACGCCGAGGCGAACGGTGGGGTCGTCGAGGTTCTGTGCGTCGCGCGACTCGTGCGCGGTGAGCCAGGCGTCGACCCGCTCGAGGAACGCCTGACCCTCGGCTTCGAGGAACCTGCGGAACTCGGGCAGAGCGCTTTCCGGAATGCGGTCGTTCACTGCCGCGCGCTCGAAGCGCGCGGGCGTGCGGCCGGAACGGGTGAGATTGTGCACGTACGTGGTGGCCACATCCGCGATCACAGTGCCCCACAAACGAATCAACTGCTCGTCCATCGCGTGCGGGATGTACGCGCGCTGCAGCGCTTCGTAGCGGCCATCGGGGAGCTGGCGGATAGCGCCTGCCGCACGCAACTCCTTCACCATCGTGGATGGCCGAACGTCGCCGCCGCCGCACCGTCGCACCAGCGCCGTGAACGAGGGGCTTTCGCCATCGAGCGGCAGCGGCAGGGGCTTGCCGCTCGGGTCCACGTACTCCGGGTCGAGATGCCACGCCGTCAGGAGTTGCGAGGCCTTGGCGATGTATCCGGTGAGCGCTTCGGGTGCGCGCTCGAGATTTTCACGTTGCTTGCGCACCTCGCGTCGGGCGAGCCCGGTGAGCACGGCCGTGCGCGACACGTTCGTGGGACGCCCGCGCTTGCCGAAGCTCGTGGTGGCCACTTCGACGTACGCCGTTTTCGCGAGCTCCGCGAATTCCCGCCAGGTGATGCCGCTGCGAATGAGCACGTGCACCAGTGGCCTCAGCCACTGGCGCGTTGCCGCCGCGACCTGGGAATTCGACGCTGTCGCCATGAGTGGGAACGAGTATCACACATGGGCAGAGCCGCAAGCCGTGCACCCGCCACGGTTGTTGGTAACTCGCGACGGAAGTCTCAGACAGGCGCGCGAAGCGGGCCTGTATCCCAAAACATCCTTCCTGTGTCCCGGCCGGCCGCCACCGGGAAAGCAGGGCGTTGCCCGAAAGGCGCGCCGCCGCCGGATCGTCGCGGACTCAGGAATGCGCCAGCACCGCGGCGATGCCTTCGAGATTGATGGGCTTCACGAGGTGCAGATCCATCCCCACCTGGCTCGTCTGCCGGCGATCGCTCTGCTG
>Ga0164243_10004099_pt1 | contig 22975 bp, 23 predicted proteins | sample OricompcompostOP_FD_108781 | JGI IMG/M metagenome (GOLD analysis project Ga0164243, IMG submission 108781) | Organic Plus compost microbial communities from Emeryville, California, USA - Original compost - Organic plus compost (OP) | ecosystem: Engineered > Solid waste > Mixed feedstock >...
CTTGAGGCCGGACTGAAGGTGCTGCCGCTGTCGCTGGTCTCGATGCTGGCGTCGATGGGCGGCGGCATGTGGCTGCGCCGGGTGGGCGCCCGTACGGTGACCACGCTCGGCTGCGCGGTCACCACCGCGGGCATCGCCGTCCTGCTGCTGACCGTCGACGCGCCCACCCGGTACCTGCCGATCGCCGTCGGACTGGTGCTGGTCGGCATCGGCTCCGGCGCGTTCAACCCGTCGAACACCACCGCGCTGCTGCACGAGGTGCCGGACGAGCGGGTGGGCATCGTCAACGCGGTCCGGCTGATGATGCAGAACGTCGGCATCGTGGTCGGCACCGCGCTGGCGCTGACGATCGTGGCCAGCCCGCTGCCGGTGGCGCTGCGGCAGAACGTGTTCGCCGGCACCGTGCACGACGTGTCCGGCGACGCGATCGACCGGCTGGTCACCGGCTACCGGTGGGCGCTGCTGTTCTTGCTGGTGATCTCGGCGCTGACCGTCGCCGCCGCGGCCGTCTCCCGGAGGTCCCGGAAGGCGGCCGCGGCGGACGGTCAGGGCAGCGTCGCCGGTACCCGGGCGACGGCGGCCAGCGACTCCACGAAGAAGTAGATGCCGCGGAAGAACCGCAGCACGTTCCCCGAGCTCAGCCGCAGCCTCCGGTACATCACGATCCGCCCGGGGTCGTCGCCGTCCAGCAGGTCGCGCCACACCGCGAGCGGCCCGGACAGCACATAGTCGGCGTCCACGTCCGGCCCGGTGATCTCCGCGGCGTGGCACTCCCCGTCGCGCCAGGACAGCTTCAGGTACCGCGGCCCGCCGGGCAGGTCGGTCACGCCCAGCGCCCACGACTCCCCGTACGTGGCCCGTACGTTGTCGATCCACCCCCAGTACGTGGGCAGCTTCGTCTCACGCAGCGCCGCGTCCGGGCCGGCGTCCACCGCCGCGCGGGCCCGCTCGGCCCATTCCGGGCCGAAGAACTCCACGGCGGTCTCGGTCACCGCGGGCACATCAGCCTCCAGCCAGTTCGGGTTCGATGCGGTTCACCATCTCCTGGATGTCCGGCGGCAGGGAGATGCCGACGTCGGTCAGCTTCATGCGGAGCTGCCGGATCATCAGCCGGCGCACCTCCTCCGGCGACCAGCCCAGCGCCTCCAGGGCGATGCGGCGGCTGGTCGCGCCGTTGATGGCGAGGATGGTGCGCAGGGTGTCGTGGATCTCGGTGAGCATGCGCGGGTCGTTCTGCACGGCGTCGCGCAGGAACCGCATGCCGCCCTGCACGTGCCGCGCCTCGTCGCGGCACGTGGCGGTGAAGCCGGTGTAGTAGCCGGGCAGGAAGCCGCGGTTGCGGCAGTAGCTCAGCGTGATCTTCATGACCGACAGCGCCAGCACGCCCTCGATCCACAGGAAGTACGTGGTGCCGTACCGTACGCGCGCGGCCTCGTCCTCGGGGTCCCGGCGCAGGTCGTCGGCCTGGTACGCGAGCAGGCCGAACGGCCCGACGAACGTCTCGGAGACGTGCGCGAACGAGGAGTCGAGCACCTCCTGGACGGTCGCGCCGGGCATCTTCACGACCTCGCGGTAGAAGCGGTCGAAGAACACGGTGTGCCGGGCCTCGTCCTCGATCTGGCTCGACATGTAGATCTTCGACTCCTCCGAGCCGCCGAGCATGAAGACCGGCAGCTCGACCTCCACCTGGCGCTCGCCGTGGTGGAAGCCGGCGGAGATGGCCACGAAGGAGTCGCGCTCCTCCTGGCTCATCCCCTCCGACCAGTCGCGTACGTCCTGGGTGAAGTCCAGGTCGTACACGTCCCAGCGCTGGCGGAGGTACCGCCGGTACAGCTGCTCGTAGTCGGGCAGCTTCTTCAGGTCCCGGTGGACGTAGTCGAGGACGTCGTCGATGTCGATGTCCCGGATCTGCTTCAGCTCCGAGTTCTCGACGGCGTCCATGACGTCATCGGACATCCGCGTCATGTAGCTCCTCAATCCCCCGCCTCGACGGGCGTCTTCGCGACGGCGGGCTCAACGGTGGCCGGGCGCTCGCTGCGGCGCCACGGACCATGGAAAAGGAACACGGCGGGAATGAACAGCACCATTCCGGCCAGGCAGACGTACAGCCACGGCTGCCACGAACCGAGCGAGGCCTTCACGACGATCGGGCAGACCACCAGCACCAGGCAGGCGACGAACTTGGTGAGGAACCCGAACACGCCCCACGCGGTGCCCTGCAGGCGCGGGTCCACGTCCTCGGCGTTCTCGGAGTAGTTCGCCATCCAGGGCGCGTACGCCATGGCCAGCGTGGCGCCGAGCAGCGCGCCGGCGATCATCAGCTCGGTGACCGGCGCCGTACTGCGGCCCATCAGCGAGATGAAGTAGATCATCACGACCACGCCGAGCAGCGTGCCGATCAGCGAGAACGGCTTACGGAGCTGGAGCTTGTCGGAGATGCGGCCGACGACGATCAGCGCGACGAGGTCCAGGATCCAAAACGCCGACATGATGCTGGACGCCTTGGCCACGCTGACGCCGAAGCTGTCGACGAGCATGGTCTGGCCGAGCAGCGAGACCGTCATGTACACGATGAGCCACAGCGAGATGGCCACCACGTGCGCCCAGATGTGCCGGTGCTTGAACAGCTCGAGCGCGCGCAGCGGCTTCTGCTCGTCGGCGGCGCCCAGCGCCTCCTGCTCGCTGCGCAGGATCTGCGCGCGCAGCCGCGGCGACAGGTCGGCGATGTTGACGGCGATCACGAGCGAGATGACCAGGGAGATCGCGCCCATGATGACGAACTGGGAGCGCCAGGAGTCGTTGAACAGCGGCAGCGTGGTGCTGGCGATCAGCGCGGCCATGAAGTTCGCGCCGACCGGGCCCCAGGTCCAGAACCCGAACGCCTGCGCGCGGCCGAGCCGCGGCGCGAAGTCGCGGACCAGCGGCGCGGTGCCCGCCATCGCCATGCCGTCGATGAACGCCAGCACGATGCGGGCGATCAGCAGGTGGGTGGAGTTGTGCACCAGCGTCATGCCGAAACAACAGATCGACGTGGCCAGCATCAGCGGGATGAGCAGCCGGACGCGTCCGACGTTGTCGACCAGGCGCCCGCCGAACATGGACGCGACACCGCCGGCCAGCACTGCGATCGCCGAGATGCCGCCGTACACGGCGAGCGACATGTGGAGGTCGTGTTCCAGCAGCGGAACGACCGGAGCGATCTGCGCCTCGTAGGAGCCGATCAGGATCGCGAGTACGGCCATGGCGAGGATCTTGATCCGACGTGACCCGGTCGGGTACTCGTCGAGTTCACGCACGTACGAGAGCCCCATGTCAGGCCCTTTCTGCGAGGTCCGGTAACGCCGCCCCCGTGGCGAAATTTCTAGAAGGCACCTCTAGAATTGCCTTAAAGCGTGACCCGCGTCACGTAGGTGTGTCAAGGGCGGGCAAACCGGTTTCGCAGGGAAACGATCACCCGGAACGCTCCGTGACCGCGCAGGTCACGGACGGGTTACGGCGGGGTCTACGGCGGGCGTCGCGGCGGGCGGCGGCGGGCGCAGCGCGAGCAGGGTGGCGACGACCGCGAACGCCGCTCCCCCGGCGACTCCGGCCGCCGAGCCGTAGCCGTCGACCAGCCAGCCGGCCACCGGGGCGGACAGCGCGATCCCGGCGGTGGTCGCCGTGGCGACCCAGCCGAACACCTCGCCGCGCCGGTCCGGCGGGGCGACCTCGCCGATCCGCGACATGTTGGCCGCGATGGCCGGCGCGATGGTCGCGCCGCCGGCCGTCAGAACCGCGCCCACCAGCAGCGGCGAGGAGCCGTGCAGGATCGGCGGGAGCGTCGGCACGATCACGATCATGCTCAGCGCCATCAGGCCTAGCCGCCGCGGCAGCCGCGGCGGGCCGGTGACCAGGCCGGACAGCAGGCCGCCGGTCAGCGACCCGATGGCCCACACCGCGGCCAGCACGCCGGCCAGCGCCGGAGTGCCGCGGTCCCGGCTCCACGCGACCATCACCAGGTCGACGGAGTTCAGCGCGGCGACGATCAGCAGCGTGCCGGCGATCATCCGGATCAGGCCGGGCACGCGGAACAGCGTGAACGGGTTGCGGCGTACGGCTCCGGGCCCGGCCGGTACCGGCTTCTCCAGGCCGGCGCGGCGCAGCGCCAGGCCGAACCCGATGGCCCCGGCCACGGCGGCGGCCGCGCAGCCGATCAGCGCGGCCCGCGCGTTCACCAGCGCCACCGCGGCCGCGGTCAGCGTCGGGCCGATGACGAACAGCAGCTCCTGCAGCGTGGACTCGGCGGTGTAGGTGGCCTCGCGCGCCGGGCCGCCGGCGATGCGCGGCCAGGTGGCCCGGCCGAGCGGGACGACCGGCGGCTGGAACAGGCCGACCAGCGGCGCGATCAGCAGCGCGACCGGCCAGAGGGGGCCGGGGAGTAACGCCAGCGCGGTCAGCCCGATGCCGTACCCGGCGGCGGTGGTGGCGAGCAGCCGGGTGGCCGGCTGCCGGTCGGCGGCGCGGCCGCGCAACGGGCCGGCGACCGACACCCCCGCGGTGAGCAGCGCCGAGACCGTACCGGCCAGGGCGTACGAACCGGTCCAGCCGGCGACCAGGAAGGTGATCGCGATGGGCGTGCCGGTGATGTGCAGGCGGCCGAACAGCGACCAGGCGAGCAGGGACGGGAGGTGCGGAACGGCCGCCATCTGTTTGTACGGCCCAAGCACTACTCCCCCATCATCGCCATGCGAACACCGGCTGCTCCAGATGATCGACCCGGGTGATCCGGCCGCGCAACGCGATTTCCCGGAACTGGTACAGCACGGCCGCGGTGGGCGCGTGGATGTTCGAGCCGACGAGCGGGATCTGGATCACCGGCTGGTCGGACTCGGGGATCGTCAGGAACCGCGGCTCGATGTCCAGGTCCTCCAGCGGGATGACGAACACGTGCGCCACCTCGTCCGGGCTGGGCACCAGGCGGTCCAGCGCGTCGCCGGCCCAGAGCACCACCGGGGTGATGACGTAGCCGGAGCGGGTGACGTAGTCGTCGAGCCAGCCGAGCACCGCGTCCTCGGGGACCTCGATGCCCAGTTCCTCGGCCAGCTCGCGGCGGGCGGCCTGCGGTACGGTCTCGCCGGCGTCGATGCGGCCGCCGGGGAGCGCGAACTGGCCGGAGTGCGCGCGCAGCCGCGGGCTGCGGCGGGTCAGCAGGAAGCAGAGGCGGTCCTCGGCGTCGGTGACGAGGGTGACGGCGACGGCGGAGGGCCGTCCGTTCGCGGTGGCCACCTGACGGTCGAACGCCCGCAGCCGCTCCCGGATCTCGCCCGCCCGCGCGTCCCGCTCTTCGCCCATCGTTCCCTTGTACACCATGACCGAATTGCGCTCGGCGGCGGGCGAACCGGTATCAGGTCCTGAGCAGGTGCGCTCACCGTGATCTCATGATCGCTCCGCGAAGCGGCTTGCTACTTACCGTCACGAGCGCTAGCTTTCAGGTCATCTCCCGGACAGTCCTCCCTCTTGTCCGGGAGTCGGGGGCGTCGCCCTCGGGTCGCGACCCCGTCCCTCCCTCCCGGCGGGGTCGCGTCCCCCGCTCACACCAGCAGCCAGCGGCCGCCGATCGCCAGGCACGCCAGGGCGACGACGAAGAAGATCACCACCCACAGCATCGAGCCCGTACCGGTGAGGCGGGCGAGCTGGTCGGCGTCGGAGTCGGTGAGCCGGCGGCGCCGGCGGCCACGGGCCAGCTCGGTCACCGGGCGCACGGCGGCGATCAGCAGGAACCAGGTCAGGGCGTAGGCGAACACGCCCTGCACGACGGTGGCGGTGAACCAGGACACCGCGAAGATCACCCCGCCGGTGAGGACGACGGACACGACGCCGTACACGTTGCGGATCAGGATGAGCATCGCGGCCAGCATGACCAGGGCGAACCACAGCAGCGCGGTGATCCGCCCGGCGGCCAGGAACCCGGCGGCGGCCAGCCCGAGTACGGCCGGCGCGGGATAGCCCGCCGCCACCGACAGCACGGCGCCGAACCCGGTGGGCTTGCCCCGCCAGAACGTGACGCCCGAGGTGTCGGAGTGCAGCCGGATCCCGCGCACGCGCCGCCCCGTGAGCAGCGCCAGCAGCGCGTGACCCCCCTCGTGCACGATCGTCACGACCCCGCGCGTCCCGACCCAGATCCCGTGCACCATCACCGCGACCAGCGCCACGGCGGCGGTGGCCACGATCACGGCGAACGGCGGATCCGCCTGGGTACCGAGCACCCCGGCGAACACGTCCGATATCGACCGATCGTCAACGATGAACGGCGGCATCCCCGGATTATCGCCGATGATCCTGAGGGCTCGCGCCACCTTGATCGTTTATGTACGACTCACCACTGCCAGGGGCCGTCGATGGTCACGCGGTGCATGAGGCGGCGTTCGGTGTAGTCGGCTACGGCGTAGTGCTGCATGGAGCGGTTGTCCCAGAAGGCCATGGTGCCGACGCGCCAGCGGAGGCGGCACTGGAACTCCGGGGAGCGGCCGTGGTCGAGGAGAAGCGGGAGGATGGCCTCGTTCTCCCGCGGGCTGAGGTCCTTCAGGTGGGTGACCGAGCTGCGGTTGACGAACAGGGCCTTGCGGCCGGTCTCGGGGTGGGTGATGACGACGGGACGCTCGATCGGCGGCCACTTCGCCTGCATCTCCTCCAGGTTCAGCGGGTGGCCCTTGGCGATCGCCTTCTTCACGCTGTTGGTGAGGTCGTGCACGGCGACCAGGTCGTCGGCCAGCCGGCGCAGCCACGGCGACAGCGTCTCGTACGCCAGGTACATGTTGGAGAACAGCGTGTCCCCGCCCACCGACGGCAGCCGCAGCGCGCGCAGCAGCGACCCCATCGGCGGGTTCGGCATGAACGTGTTGTCGTTGTGCCACTCGTCGCCGCCCTCGCCCTTCGGCGAGGTCTGGTCCAGCACGGTGATGCCGGGGTTGGTCTGCGCCTTGGTCTTCATCGCCGGCACGTTCAGCGTGCCGAACCGCAGCGCGAACGCCATGTGCTGCTCGTCGGTGATGTCCTGGTCACGGAAGAAGAGCACGAGATGCTTCAGCAGCGCCTGCCGGATCGCGTGCACCTCCTCGTCCGTAGCCTCCTTACGGAGATCGATACCGCTGACCTCGGCGCCGATGTGCGCGGTGACGGGATGGAACTCGACCATGCCAGACCTCCCAACCAAGCAATTGCTAGGTTGAGTATGGCACGACTTCACCCCGCGCTGGAGGCCGCCCAGATGTTGATGCCCGCCTCGACCGCGTCCCGGTCGATGGCGGCCAGTTCGTCGGGGGAGAACGCCGGGCCGTCCAGGGCGCCGAGGCTGTCCTCCAGCTGGGCCACACTGCTCGCGCCGATCAGGGCCGACGTGACCCGCGGGTCCCGCAGCGTCCACGCGATGGCCAGCTGGGCCAGCGTCTGGCCGCGGTCGTGGGCGATGCCGTTGAGCACGCGTACGTGGCCGAGCGTCTCCTCGGTGAGCAGGTCCGGCGACAGCGAGGAGTTCCGGCTGGCGCGCGAGCCCTCCGGTACGCCGTCGAGGTACTTCGCGGTCAGCATGCCCTGTGCGAGCGGGGAGAACGCGATCGCGCCCATCCCCTGCCGCTCCAGCTCGTCCAGCAGGCCGCCCTCGATCCAGCGGTTCAGCATCGAGTACGACGGCTGGTGGATGAGCAGCGGCGTGCCGAGCCCGCGCATGATCTCCGCGGCCTCGGCCGTACGCTCCGGCGAGTACGAGGAGATGCCCGCGTACAGCGCGCGCCCCGACCGTACGGCGTGGTCGAGTGCGCCCATCGTCTCCTCCAGCGGCGTGTCCGGGTCGTACCGGTGGCTGTAGAAGATGTCGACGTACTCCAGGCCCATCCGCTTCAGCGACTGGTCGAGGCTGGCCAGCAGGTACTTCCGCGACCCCCACTCGCCGTACGGCCCGGGCCACATGTCGTAGCCCGCCTTGGTCGAGATGATCAGCTCGTCCCGGTACGGCGCGAGGTCCTCCCGGAAGACCCGGCCGAAGTTCAGCTCGGCCGAGCCGTACGGCGGGCCGTAGTTGTTGGCCAGGTCGAAGTGCGTGACGCCCAGGTCGAACGCGCGGCGCAGGATGGCGCGCTGCGTCGCGAGCGGGGTCTCGTCCCCGAAGTTGTGCCACAGCCCGAGCGAGATCGCGGGCAGTTTCAGGCCGCTGCGCCCACTGCGGCGGTACGGCGTCCGGTCATATCGGTCCGAGGCGGCGACGTAGGTCATGTACGGAAGTCTGCCCGCCCGGCCTCGATGTTGCTGCGTTCGGACCGCTCCCACTCCTCGACGTTGCGCAGCAGCGCCTCCAGGTACGAGCGCAGGTGCGTGCGGTAGATGTCGGCGAACGTGCGCAGGTAGGCGATCTCGCGCTCCAGGCCGTGCCGCTCCTCGCCGGTCATCGGCGCCGCCGAGCGGCCGACCGTGGAGGCGGCGGCCTGCGCCTGCTGGTGCGCCTCCTCCAGGACGTGGACGGCGCGGTTCTTGGCGTCGGCGAGGATCTCGTCCCGGTGGCGGCGGGCGTCCTCGGCGAGCTCGCGGCTGTACCGCTCGGCGTCGGCGACGTACTGGTCGGCGGTCTGCTGGGCGCGGGACAGGATGCGCACGGCCTGGATGTGCGCGTCCTCGGGCGCCACCGGGGTGCCCTGGGCGCCGTTGCGGCGCAGCCGGGACACCTCGTCGGCCATCGCCGCCTTCTCGTTCAGCACCCGCACCAGCTCGTGCTCGACCTGGGCGAGGAACGCGCGCACCTGCTCCTCGTCCAGGCCGCGGCGGCCGAGCGGGGAACGCCGGAAGGTGACGGCCTGTACCTCCGCCGGGGTCAGCCGGCCGTCCATGCCGTCGTATCCGGCCTGGTAGTCCGAAGTCGTCATCCCCACGATCCCCCTAAGCCTCGGCGTACTTGTCGAACCGGATGCGCTCACGCGGCAGGCCGAGCCGGGTGAGCCGGTCGGTGGTCGCGTCGACCATCCCGGGCGATCCGCACACATAGGCGTCGTGGCCGGACCAGTCGCCGGACCGCGCGATCACGTCGGCCAGGTCGCCCTGCTCGGCGCGCGCCGCCGCGTCGCCGGCCAGCAGCGGCCCCGGGCCGTCCGGCGCCGAGACGGCCGGCACGACCGTCAGCCACGGCCACTGGGCCGCGCGCTTGTCCAGGTCGGCGAGGTCGTACAGGCCGTCGGCGGTACGGGCGCCGAAGAACAGGTGCACGCGCGGCGGGTCCGGCCGGGTGGCGATCTGCTCGCAGAGCGCCTTCAGCGGGGCGATGCCGGTGCCGCCGCCGGCGAGCAGGATGTCGCGGCCGGAGTTCTGGTCCAGCGTCATCAGGCCGACCGGCGGGCCGAGCCGGAGCCAGTCGCCGACCTTCAGCGCGCGCACCAGCACCGGGCTGACCGGTCCGCCGTCGATCAGCCGCACGTGGAAGTCCAGCGTGCCGTCCGGCCGCGGCGCGTTGGCCATCGAGTAGTACCGCCACATGCGCGGCCGCGCCGGCGTCTCCACGCTGACCGACTGGCCCGGCGCGTACGCCAGCGGCGGATCCGTCGTGACGCGCAGCACCGCCGTGTCGAACCGGCGCTGCTCGTGCGCCACCACCTGCGCCTTCCACCAGGACGGGCGCTGTTCGGCGTCCGCCTCGGCGGCCTGCTTCATCACGTCGGCGACCAGCGTGTACGCCGCCTCCCAGTCGGCGGCCAGCTCATTGGTCCAGCCTTCTCCGGAGAAGTAGCGGAGCGTGGCGACCAGGCTGGCGCCGACCTCCGGAAAGTGCTCGGCGAGGACGCCGTACTTTCGGTGGTCGCGGCCGAGCTGCTGGACGAACGGTACGACATCCGGCAGATTGTCGACGTCGGACACAATCCGGCCGAGTGCGGAAAGCAACCGATCGCGCTGCTGCGTCATGCCGATCGGGAACATATCCCGCAGCTGCGGATTCCGTACGAACAGGTCGGAATAGAAGAACAGCGCGACGGCATCGCCGTGCTGGGCGACTTGCGCGAAATTCTCCTTGAGCCGTTGCGCGTCCACCTAGCGCGCCTCGGCCATCACCTTCGCGACCACCCCGTACGCCTCGGTCCAGTCGCGCTCCAGATCCTCCGTCCACTGGTCGCCGCTGAAGTGCTTCAGCGTCGCGACCAGGCTGGTCCCGACCTCCGGGTAGTGATCCTCGGCGACGCCGAAGCCGCGGTGGTCACGGCCGAGCCGTTCCAGATAGGGCACCAATTCCGGGGCGTCGTCCACCGTCGAGACAATGTGCGAGAGCGCGCCCAGGAGCACCTTGTACTGGCGGCTCATCGATCTGGGGAACATCGATCGCAACTGTGGGTTACGTCCGAACAGATCGGCGTAGAAGTACTCGGCGACCAGTTCACCGTTACCCGCCACATGCGCGAAGTTGGCTTTCAGCCGGGCCGCGTCCACACCCGCTCCTTTCGTCGGTCCGGAACATGCCTAGACCCTCTCGGAGCAGGACGCAAGGCCCGCATTGGAGCCATCTGAAATATCCGACCTTAAGTCGAAATTAAACGCCTGGTCAATCGTCGAATTTTACGTTCGGAATTTTTATGAAAAAAGCGCCTGTCCCCAGTACTGGCCGGGCCGCACTCCGGGCGGGCAGGCGAACAGGCCACTGCCGACGTGCTCGATGTACTCGTTCAGCGCGTCCATGGAGCCGAGCCGGCGCTGCAGCGGTACGAACTGCTTGCGCGGGTCCTGCTGGAAGCAGATGAAGAACAGGCCCGCGTCCAGCTCGCCGCTGGACGGTACGACGCCGTCGGTGTAGTTGTACGCGCGGCGCAGGATGCGCACGCCGCCGTTGTTCTCGTGCGCGGCCAGCCGGATGTGCGCGTCGGCGGGGATCGCCGGGCCGCCCATGCCGGTCGCGTGGAAGTCCGGCGTGTCGAACTCCTTGTGCCCGCTCAGCGGCGCGCCGGAGTACTTGTACCGGCCGATGACGTCCTGCTGGTCCTTCAGGAAGTCGCGGTCCCACGCCTCGATGCGCATGGCGATCCGGCGGGTCACCATGTAGCTGCCGCCGCGCATCCACGGCTGGTCGGTCTCGCTCCCGGCCCACACCCACCGGTTCATGGTGGCGGTGTCCTCGCCGTGGATGTTGCGCGTGCCGTCCTTGAAGCCCATCAGGTTGCGCGGCGTCTGCTGGTCCGCGCCGTTGGACGAGGCCTTGCCGAAGCCGAGCTGGGACCAGCGCATCACGGCCGTGCCGCGGCCGAGCCGGGCCAGGTTGCGGATCGCGTGGAAGGCCACCACGGGGTCATCGGAGCACGCCTGGACGGCCAGGTCGCCGCCGCTGCGGTCGGGGTCCAGGTCCTCCCCGGGCAGCTTGGGCAGGTCGGCCAGCGCGGCGGGCCGCTTGCCGGCGAGGCCGAAGCGGTCGTCGAACAGCGACGGCCCGAAGCCGATGGTGATGGTCAGGTTGGCCGGCTTGAGCCCGACGGCCTCGCCGGTGTCCGCGGGCGGCGCGGCGCCCAGGTTGCTCTCCCCCGGCACCGGGTTGCCGGCCGTCATGGCCGCCGCCGCGCGCGTCCAGGTGCGCAACATGGCGATCAGGGCGGCGCGGCGCTCCTCGGTCGAGCCGGTGACGGTGAGGTCGTACGCGGCGAACGCGAGCCGGTCCTGCGCGGGCGTGGCGATGCCGGCCTGGTGGGCGCCGTGGAACGGGACGGTCGCGGACCGGGCCGCGGCCTTGTCCGGCGCGCACGCGGCCACCGCGCCGGCCGCGCCCAGCACCCCGGCCCCGGCGAACAGCGCCCGCCGGCTCGGCCCGGCGCTCATCCCGACACCTTCGCGGCGACCTGGGACAGCGGCTCGGCGAGCGCGTCCACCTTCTGCGTGAGCGTGCGCCGGTCCGCCGAGCCGACCGTGGAGTAGTCGACGTAGCCGGTACCGGAGTAGTCGCCCTCGTGCTTCGCGAGCGCGTCGGCGACCTTGCCGAACTGCGTCGACACGCGGCCGGCGAGCGACGGGTCGGTCAGCTTCAGGCCCGGCTCCAGCAGGTCGAACGCCTTCTGGGCGCCGTCGAGGTTGGCCTCGAAGTCCGACAGGTCGGTGTGGCTGTAGCGGTCCTCCTCGCCGGTGATCTTGCTGGAGGCGACCTCGTTGAGCAGCTCGGTGGCGCCGTTGGCGAGCTGCGCGGGCTGGAAGCTGGACTTCTCGACCCGGGCCTTGAGCCGCGCCATGTCGGAGTCGAGCCGGTCGGCGACCGGCTTCATGCCCGCGAGGGAGTGGTCCTTCCACAGCGCCTTCTCGATGCGGTGGAAGCCGGTCCACTTCGACGGGTCGGTGACGTCGTTCTCGCGGGCGTCGATGCTCGGGTCGAGGGTGCCGAAGCTCTCCGCGACCGGCTCGATGCGCTCGTACGGCTGCCGCGCGTCGCCGAACAGCTCCTTGGCCCGGTCGATGTCGCCGTCGCGTACCGCGTCGGTGAACTTCTTCGTCGCCGGGATCGCCTTGTTCACCTGGTCCACCGCGTACGTGCGGTACCCGGCGACCGCCTGGTTCAGCGCGGCCGACACCTTCGGATCCTGGGAGGACTTCCCGGCCGTGCCGGTGACGGTGAACGGGGTGCGCTCGGTCTTGGCGTTCGGGCAGTACATCTGGTACGTCCCGGCCTTCAGGTTGAGCGAGAACGTGCCGGACAGGCCGGGCGTCAGGTTCTCCTTCTCCCCCACGATCGTGCCGTTCTGCAGCAGTTCGGCCTCGCTCACCGAGGAGGCGCCGGAGTTCGTCACCTCGAACGTCGCCGGGCCGGCCTTCACCTTCGCCGGCTTGGGCGCGCAGCCGTCCGCGGTGAGCGTGACGGTCACCTTGGTGGCGCCGCCGGAGGACGACGTGCCGCCGGATCCGCCGCAGCCGGCGGCCAGCAGGGCGGTCGCGGCCAGCGCCGCCGGTACGGCCAGGGCGCGCCGGGTCGCGATGTCACGCATGGGGGTGCTCCTCGTCGGGATGGGAACGGGGTACGGGGATCAGGCGGACTCGGCGGCCGCGGACGCGGCCTCGGCCGGGCGCGGCTTCCGCGGCCGCGGCCAGACGATCAGCGCGAGCATCGGCACGGCGTACAGCAGCCAGCCGATCGTCTCGATCACCGTGGGCGCCGCCTGGATGCCGAGCACCCCGGTCAGCAGCGGTTCGAGCAGCGTGCCGGGGCGGACCAGCCAGGTCAGGTCCAGGGCCGGCGCCTGCCCGGCGTTCAGCCAGCCGGCCTCGTGCGCGGTGTGCAGGGCGGTCATCACCAGGCCGGCGGCGACCAGCACCAGCACGATGCCGGTGACGCGGAAGAAGCGCGCCATGTTCAGCCGTACGCCGCCGCGGTAGATGCCGTACCCGATGGCCGCGGCGATCACGATGCCGAGCACCGCGCCCACCGCGCCCAGCACCGCGCTGCCGCTGGCCTGGAGCGTGGCGAGCAGGAACACGGCCGTCTCGAAGCCCTCCCGCAGCACGGCGAGGAACGCCATGAGCACCAGCGCGCGGGCCGAGCCCTGCGCCAGCGCGGCCTCGGCCGCGCCCTCCAGGTGCCCCTTCATCTCGCGGGAGTGCCGGTTCATCCAGACGATCATGTACGTGACCATGACCACGGCGAGCACGCCGATGACCGTCTCCAGGCCCTCCTGCTCCTGCTGCGGCAGGTTGGCCGACAGCACCTGCAGGCCGACCGCGATCACCAGGCAGAGCACGACCGCCGCGGCCACGCCGAGCCACACCTGACGCAGGGCGTCCCGTCGGCCGCGCTGGCCCAGGAAGGCCGCGACGATGCCGACGATCAGCGCCGCCTCAAGGCCCTCACGCAGGCCGATCACCAGGGTGGGGAGCACCGTCCGCCTCCTCGCCGGAAGTCCGATACCGCAATGCGGAACTTCGGCAAGGCTAACCTAAGCCGTTTCTGTGTAGGAAGGCGACCCAGGCAAAAGTACGACACCGTGAGGTAACTCTCTCCCACCGGGGCCCAACACCGTCCACCTGGGGATCCGCGCCCCCGCAACGGGACGCCCGATTCAGATATTCCCTACTTCTCTGGTTGATTTAGTTTGAAAACGTCCGCATCATGGGCAGCACGTCTCACAACCGGAAGGACTCTCCGTGTCCAGCTCTGCTGTGGAACTGGGCAGCCGGGCCGCCACGTCGCGCGCCGGCCGGCCCCGGCGCAGACGCCTGACCGCGTGGCAACGCCTGATCAGCCCCATCGTCCTCGTGATCGCCTGGCAGGCGGCCAGCATGACCGGCGTCCTGCCGGACCGGCTGCTCGCCGCGCCCACCACGATCTTCAGTACCGCCATCGACCTCGTCGAGGACGGCACCCTCGTCACCGCGACGCTCGTGTCGCTGCAGCGGGTGGCGATCGGCTTCGCCATCGGCGCGGCGGCCGCCCTCGTCCTGGCGTTCGTCGCCGGCCTGTCCCGCCTCGGCGAGAACGCCGTCGACCCGCCGCTGCAGATGCTGCGGACGCTGCCGCACTTCGGCCTCATCCCGCTGTTCATCCTGTGGTTCGGGATCGGCGAGACGCCCAAGATCGCGCTGGTCACGCTGGGCGTGGTCTTCCCGCTGTACCTCAACACGTTCGCCGGGATCCGCGGCGTGGACCCCAAGCTCATCGAGGCCGCGCGCACGCTGCGGCTGTCCCGCGCCGCGCTCGTCCGGCACGTGCTCATCCCCGGCGCGCTCCCACAGGCGCTCGTCGGCCTGCGGCAGAGCCTCGGCATCGCCTGGCTGGCGCTGATCGTCGCGGAGACCGTCAACGCCGACGCCGGGCTCGGCTACATGATCACCGACGCGCGGGAGTTCCTGCGCACCGACATCATCGTCGTCGGCCTCGCCGTGTACAGCCTGCTCGGCCTGCTCACCGACGCGATCGTGCGACTCACCGAGAGGAGGGCGCTGGCATGGCGGCGCACCCTGCTGGACTAGAGCCCGTGGTCGCCGTACGCGGGCTGACCCGGTCGTTCGGCGACCGGCCCGTCCTCGACGACCTGGACCTGGACATCGCGCCCGGCGAGTTCGTGGCGCTGCTCGGCCGCAGCGGCTCCGGCAAGTCCACGCTGCTGCGCGTGCTCGCCGGCCTGGACACCGGCGTCACCGGCGCGTACGACGTGCGCGGCAGTGTGGCGGTGGCGTTCCAGGAGCCGCGGCTGCTGCCGTGGAAACGCGTGGCGGCCAACGTCGCGCTCGGCCTGGACCGGCCGGTCTCCGCGGCGGTGGAGGCGCTCGGCGAGGTCGGCCTGGAGCACCGGGTGGACGCGTGGCCGCTGACCCTTTCGGGCGGTGAGGCGCAGCGCGCGTCACTGGCCCGGGCGCTGGTACGGGAACCGGACCTGCTGCTGCTCGACGAGCCGTTCAGCGCGCTGGACGCGCTCACCCGGATCACCATGCACGGCCTGGTGTCCGACCTGTGGCGGCGGCACCGCCCGGCCGTACTGCTGGTCACCCACGACGTGGACGAGGCACTGCTGCTCGCCGACCGGGTGTGCGTGCTGACCGACGGGCGCATCGGGCACGCCGTGGAGGTCTCCGCGGACCGGCCGCGGCACCGCGACGAGCCCGAGCTGACCGCGCTGCGCCGCGACCTGCTGACCGAGCTGGGCGTCGAGGCGGAGGTGCCGGCATGAGGTGGCGCCTGCCCGCCGCGGCGGCCGCCCTGACGCTGGTGTCCGGCCTGCTGGCCGGATGCGGGGGATCGGCGTCGGGCAACGTCGACGACAAGGCGGTACGCAAGGACGGCTCGGTGGACCTGTCCAAGGTGACGCTGCGGGTCGGGGACCAGAAGTCCGGCGCGCAGCCGCTGCTGAAGGCGGCCGGGCAGCTGGACCACGTCCCGTACAAGATCTCCTGGAGCGAGTTCACCTCCGGCCCGCCGATGCTGGAGGCGATCAACGCCGGCGCCGTGGACATCGGCGGGGTCGGCAACGCGCCGCCGGTGTTCGCCGCCGCGGCGAAGTCCGACATCCGGATCGTGTACGTGTACACGGCCGGGCTGAAGGGCCAGACCATCGAGGTGCCGAAGGACTCCCCGATCAAGACGGTCCAGCAGCTGCGCGGCAAGAAGATCGCGGTGGCCAAGGGCAGCTCGGCGCACTACCACCTGCTGTCGGTGCTGACCAAGAACGGCATGACGCTGGACGACGTCCAGCCGCAGTACCTCCAGCCGGGCGACGCGCTGGCCGCGCTGACGTCCGGGAACGTGGACGCCTGGGCGGTCTGGGACCCGTACAGCGCGCAGGCCGAGCAGGAGGAGGGCACCCGGATCCTGGTGGACGGCACCGGGTACGCGAACGGGTTCAGCTTCCAGGTGGCCGGTACCGACGCGCTGGACAGCAAGGCCAAGGTCGCCGCGATGCACGACTACGTGACCCGCTACCAGAAGGCGATGAGCTGGGCGAACACCCATCCGAAGGAGTGGGCGAAGGTCTGGTCGCAGGTCACCGGCATGCCGGAGAAGGCGACGCTTCAGGCGGCCAAGCGCCGCCACCTGACGCCGCTGAAGCTGGACGACGCCACGCTCGCCAATGAGCAGAAGGTGGCCGACGCGTTCAGCGACGCCAAGCAGATCCCCGGCAAGGTCGACATGAAGGACTTCGTGGACCACCGGTTCGACGACATCGCGGCCACGCGGTGAGGGGGAAGCGACATGACACTCAAGCTGCACTGGTTCCTGCCGACGACCGGTGACGGGCGCACGCTCGTCGGCGGCGGCCACAGCGTGCCCAAGGGCATCGGCGTGCCGGCCGGCCACGAGGGCTCGGCGGCCCGGTTCCGGCCGCCGACCATCGACTACCTCGGCCAGATCGCGCAGACGGCCGAGCTGATGGGCTTCGAGGCCGTGCTCACGCCCACCGGTACGTGGTGCGAGGACGCCTGGCTCACCACGGCGGCGCTGATCGAGCGGACGCGGCGGCTGAAGTTCCTCGTCGCGTTCCGGCCCGGGCTGCTGTCGCCGACGCTGGCCGCGCAGATGGCCGCCACGTACCAGCGGGTCTCCGGCGGGCGGCTGCTGCTCAACATCGTCACCGGCGGCGAGCCCGCCGAGCAGGCGCGCTTCGGCGACCACGTCTCGCACGACGAACGGTACGCCCGTACGGATGAGTTCCTGTCCGTCGTACGCGGCGCGTGGAGCGGCACGCCGTACGACTTCACCGGGGCGCACTACCAGGTGGAGGGGGCCACGGTGTCCGCGCCGCCGGACCCGGTCCCGGAGATCTACTTCGGCGGGTCCTCCGCCGCCGCGGGCCCGGTCGCCGCCCGGCACAGCGACGTGTACCTGACCTGGGGCGAGCCGCTGGACCAGGTGGCCGCCAAGCTGGACTGGATCCGGGAGCTGGCCGCGCGCGAGGGCCGTGACGTACGGTTCGGGATCCGGCTGCACGTGATCACCCGGGACACGTCCGAGCAGGCGTGGGGCGTGGCGCAGCGGATGCTCGACGAGCTCGATCCGGCCGCGGTGGCCAAGGCGCAGGAGGCGCTGGCGCGCAGCGAGTCGGTGGGCCAGCAGCGGATGCGCACGCTGCACGAGGGCTTCCGGTCGGCGAGCGCGGGCGGCGGGCGGCCGGACGCGCACGACCTGGAGATCACGCCCGGGCTGTGGGCGGGCGTCGGGCTGGTGCGCGGCGGCGCCGGGACCGCGCTGGTCGGCAGCCACGCCGAGGTCGCGGAGCTGATCGACGGGTACCGGGCGCTGGGCATCGAGGAGTTCATCCTGTCCGGGTACCCGCACGTGGAGGAGGCGTACTGGTTCGGCGAGGGCGTGCGGCCGCTGCTCGACCGGGCCGCGCCGGGCGGGGACGCGGTGGACGCGCGCCGGGTCGTGAGCGCGTCATGAGCGGGGTCCGTACGGTCGTCGTGGCCGGGAACCCGCGGGTGGGCTCGCGCACCCGTACGGCCGCGGAGCAGGCGGCGCGCGCGGTGCTGGACGCCGCCGGGCTCCACGGCGGCGCATTCACCGTGATCGACCTGGCGGAGCTGGCGCCGTATCTACTGGCCTCGCCCACGCCGGAGGCGGTGCGGGCGGCGGTGGCCACCGCGGTGGACGCCGACGTGCTGCTGGTCGCCAGCCCCACGTACAAGGGGACGTACACCGGGCTGCTCAAGGTGTTCTGCGACCAGATCGCCACCGGCGCGCTGGCCGGGTCGGTGGCGGTCCCGCTGCTCGTGATGGGCTCGCCCGCGCACACGCTCGCCGTGGAGACGCATCTGCGGCCGCTGCTGGTGGAGCTGGGCGCGCAGGTGCCCACGCCCGGGCTGGCGCTGACGGAGTCCGCGCTGGCCGAGCCGTCGGCGGTGCTGGCGGACTGGGCGGCGCGGGTCGGGCCCGCGGTGCGGCGGCTGGTGGCGGCGCGGGTGCCCGTACCGGAGGAGGTCCGCCCGTGACGGCGACCGAGCTGGCGGTCGATCCGGAGACGTACAAGGCGGTGCTGGCGCGGCACGCGGCCGGCGTGGTGGTGGTCACGGCGCGGCCGTCCGCCGGCCCGGCGGGCCTGACCGCGACGTCGTTCACGTCGGTGAGCCTGCGCCCGCCGCTGGTCGCCTTCTACGTCGCCCGCACGTCCACCACCTGGCCGAACCTGCGCACCGCCCCGAACTTCGCGGTCAACATCCTCACCGAGGACCAGTCCGAGCTGGCCTCCCGGTTCGCCCGCTCCGCGCACGACCGCTTCGCCCCGCCGACCCGCTGGCGCACCGGCCCGTACGGCGCGCCGCTGCTGGACGACGCCGCCGCCCACCTGCACTGCCACTGGCACACGGTGTCGCCGGTGGGCGACCACTGGCTGGTCGTCGGGCGGGTCACCGGCGCGGAGGCCGGCGAGCCGACGCCCCCGCTGCTGTACCACCGGGGGCGGTTCGGCGGGTTCCAGCCGATCGACGGGTAGGGCGTACGGTCCCTCAGGCCGCGATCGTCTCCGGCCTGGGGGAACCGGCCAGCCAGGCGGTGAACGCCGCGTTCATGATGCGCGCGTGGTGGCGCTCCACCTCATACGTCGCGCCGCCGATGTGCGGCGTGGCGAACACGCCCGGGTGGGCGAGGCGGGCGCGCAGGTCCTCCGACGGTGGCTCGTCGGGGTAGACGTCCAGGGCCACGCCGCCGAGGCGGCCCGCTTCCAGGAGGTCCAGCGCGTACGCGGTGTCGAAGACGGCGGCGCGGGCGCTGTTCACCACGATCGCGTGCGGGCGCAGCAGGTCGAGCAGCCGCCGTCCGACCAGGCCGCGCGTCGCGTCGGTGACCGGCAGGTGCACGCTGAGGACGTCCGCCCGCCGGGCCGCGTCCTCGGCCGCCACCGGTTCCACCGGCACCGCGTACCCGGACGCGTCGACGACCGGGTCCACGCCGAGCAGCCGGGCGCCGAACGCGTGCAGGATCGGCGCCAGCCGGCGCGGTACCGCGCCCAGGCCGACCAGCGCGACCGTACGGCCGGACAGCTCGTGGCCGCGGAACCGCAGGTACGGCCGGGCCTCCGGGCCCGCGTCCGCGCGCCACTCCCCCGCCCGCAGGAAGCGCCCGGCCGGTCCGGTGTTGCGCAGCAGGCCGAGGACGGCCGCCACCACCCACTCGGCGACGGCCTGGGCGTTGCGGCCCGGCGCGCGCAGCACGGTGACGCCGCGCTCGCGGGCCCCGGCCAGGTCGACGTTCACCAGCCCGGCCCGGCAGCAGCCCACGACGCGCACCCCGGGCACGTCCAGCACCTCCGCGCCGACCTGGTCCAGCTCCACGATGACGGCCTCCGCCCCGGCCTCGCGGACCAGCGCGGCCAGCTCCGCGCCGTCGCGGGGGCGGCCGAGCTCGGTCCACGGCGCGTACCGGACGGGCCCGAGCGCCCGCAGCTCGGCCAGCGCCGCCTCGTCGTACGGTGCGGTCACCAGAATGCGCATGCGGCTCCTCAGGTCGGGCGGAACGACGTGCGGGCGTCGGCGTAGTAGCGCATCTGGGCGGCCACCGCGTCGAGCTGCTCCTGGGTGAGGATGCGCGGCTTCCCGAACTGGACCGCGCGGTAGTACAGCTGGCACAGCCACTCCAGCGTCACCGACCGCTTGTACGCCGTGGGCAGCGAGTCCCCGGTGGTGATCCCCCCGTGGCTGCCGAGGATGACCGCGTGCCGCCCCTCCAGGCAGCGGCCGGTGTCCTCGGCCAGCTCGGCGCTGCCGAACACGTGGTAGTCGGTGACCCGGACCGGCCCGCCCAGCGTGACGATCATGTAGTGGATCGCCGGCAGCTCGTCGACCAGCGTCGACAGCACCGACGTGTACGGCGCGTGCGTGTGCACGGTGGCGGTCGCGGGGGTGCCCGCGTACACGCCGAGGTGCATGCGCAGCTCCGACGACGGCGACCGCGAGCCGTCCACGCACGTCCCCTCAAGATCCACGACGGGGATGTCGGCCGGCGTCAGGCTCTCGTAGTCGACGCTGCCCGGCGAGATCGCGACCAGGTCGCCCACCCGCACGCTGACGTTCCCCGAGGTGCCCTTGACCAGGCCCTCGCGCACCAGGTCCCGGCACGTCTCCGCGACCGCGGCCCGCTCGTCCTCCAACAGCACGTCCTGCTCCCCCTTCGGTGTTCCTTCACGGTGAAACTCATGCGGCCAGCGCCTCCCGGGCGCGGCACCACGAAACGTAGGCCCGCTCGGCGGCGGCGTCACCACCCGGACGGCCGGTGACCGCGTCCGCGCCGTCCGGCGGGCGGCCGCCGGTGACCGCCGCCCACGCGCCCACGGCCGACGCCTGGGCGTGCCAGGCCGGCACCCGGACCGTACGGCCGAGCAGGTGCGCGACCATCTCGCGCAGCGCCGCGCTGCGGAAGCCGCCGCCCACGGCCCACACCCGGTCCGGCCCGCCGGTGACCTCCGCGAGCTGGCCGGCGTTGGCGTGGATGGCGCAGGCGATGTCCCACAGCGCGCCCTCGGCCACGTCCGCCCCGTCCAGGCCGGGCGACGGCGGCACGGCGAACCGCAGCCCGCCGCTCGCCGCGACCGGCTCCCGGGCGTCCATCCGGCGCGGGCCGAGCACCGCCACGCAGCGCGGCGGGCGGGTGGTGTCGAAGCGTTCCTCCAGCTCGGCGTACGGGCGCCCGCCGCACAGCGCGTCGCGCACCCACTGGTAGCCGAGCCCGGTGACGCCGCAGTTGGACTCAAGCAGCCAGCGGTCCGGCCGTACGTGGCAGCCGGTCCACATGCGCGGGTCGCGGCGCGGCGCGTCCAGCGCCGCGGTCACCGGCGTGGTGGAGCCGGAGACCACGACGACGTCGCCGGGCGCGGCCGGGACCGCGTACGCGGCGAGCTGGGTGTCGCTGCCGGCCGCGTGCACCGGCGTGCCGGGCGGCAGGGCGAGGGCGGCCGCGGCGTCCGGGCGCAGGCCGCCGAGCCGGGTCCCGGCGTCGACCGGGTCGGGCAGCCAGCGGTCCGGGACGCCCGCGGCGGCGGCCAGCTCCGCGTCCCAGGCGCGCCGCCGGATGTCGAACAGCAGCGTGTCCCCGGCCTGCGACGCCTCGCACGCCAGCGTGCCGGTCAGCTCGTAGGCCAGCCACTCGCTGACGCTGGTGACCCCGGCCGTGCGGGCGGCCAGGTCCGCGGGCATGCGGGCCAGCTTGACCGCCGGGAACAGCTCCGACGGCCAGCAGCCGCCCGCCTCGTACGCGCGCCGCCGGTCGACCGTACGGCCGGGTGGCGCGGTGGCCCGGGCGATGTTCGGCACGCCGAGGAACGCCGTACCGTCCGTGCCGATGAGCACGAACGCGTGCCGCTGGCTGACGCACGCGATCCCGGCGACGCGGTCGCGGCCGAGGCCGCGCACCGCCCGCCAGACGCGCTCGCGGACCCGCGCCGGGTCGAATGTGCGGGTGAACACCGGATCGTCGTCGTAGCCGAGCAGCTCGTGCGCGACCGCGACCGGCGCGCCGTCGGCGGAGACCAGCACGACGCGCAGGTTGCCGGTGCCGACGTCGATGATCAGGTACGGGTCCTCAGGCATGCGGCAGCCTCGTGGGCAGCGCGAGCGTCAGCCAGAAGCCGGCGAAGAAGATCACCGCGAAGATCCACATCAGCCCGCCGGGGCCGGCCGAGGTGAGGAACAGGCTGGTGATCGCCGGGCCGGCGAAGTGGCTGAGGCCCGCGCCGAGGTTCAGCACGGCCATCGCGGCGCCCTTGTGCTCCGGCGCCAGCGACGGCATCAGCGCGGACAGCGGCACGAACGCGGCCAGCGTGGCGCCGAAGATCACGGAGACGGCCATGTTGAGCCAGAAGTTCGCGCCGAACAGCGCCGGGACGTAGTAGACGAGCAGCGTGGTGACCGCGCAGCCGAGGCCGCCGAACCAGGCGACCGTACGACGCCAGCCGAGGCGGTCGCCGACGAAACCGAACACCAGGTTCCAGACGATGTTCGACGCGAACATCGTGCCGAGGATGCGCTCCCACTCCGGTACGGAAAAACCGATCGTCTTGGTCATGTAGAGCGGCAGGAAGACGTAGAAGCCGCCGTACGTCAGCAGCGTGTTGATCAGCCGCACCAGGCCGCCGACGCCGACGGGCGGGCGCCGCCAGATGATCGTCAGGCTCTGCACCAGGCCCTTGACGACCGCCTGCACCGAGTTGTCCGGGACGGTGCGGTCGCGGACGAAGAGCACCGCGAGCAGGCCGCCGGCGATGACGAACGCCAGCGACAGCCACAGCGTGGCGAGCTGGCCGACCGCGGGGATGGTGAGGCTGGCGACGTACGCGCTGACCACGCCGATGCCGGCGGTGTTGAAGAACCAGAACCAGCCGACCGCGCGGCCGAGCGTGCGCTCCTGCGCCTCGAACACGACCAGCACGAGGAAGCCGTACGCGAACAGCGGGTACCCGAAGCCGCGCAGGGCCAGCGCGAGCAGCATGACCGGGTAGTTGAGCTGCTGCACGCCGACGATGAGGAACAGCAGCTCGAACAGCACCCAGTCCGCCAGCCCGATGATCATCACCCGGCGCGGTCCCCA
>Ga0164243_10004101_pt1 | contig 22970 bp, 14 predicted proteins | sample OricompcompostOP_FD_108781 | JGI IMG/M metagenome (GOLD analysis project Ga0164243, IMG submission 108781) | Organic Plus compost microbial communities from Emeryville, California, USA - Original compost - Organic plus compost (OP) | ecosystem: Engineered > Solid waste > Mixed feedstock >...
CCTGGCCTCCATCGAGCGCTTCTGCCGCCACAATGCACCGCCCCGCACTTGATGCGCCGAACTTCTGGTTCAGCACACTAGCGCGTTTTCCTATCGGCTGGAATCGCACTCCCTGATCCCCCTCCCCCTTGCGGGGATGGGTCAGGGGCTGCGCGCGATGCCACCCTCCCCATCGAGGGGAGGGTGGAGTGAAGCGCGCCCGTCTGATCGGAAATGCGCTAGCTTCTCCCCATGGGGAAGCGACCGAAGCGAAATGCGAAGCATGAGCGGCGGGTGAGGGGGCGCAGACTAAAGCGGTGCCGTCGCCTGCTTCAACCAGATGCGTGTCGCATCGTCGAGCTCAGGCGAGAGCGCGGTGAAGACACGCGCATGGTAGGCATTGAGCCACGCGATCTCCTCGGCGTTGAGCAGCTCGCTGGCGATCAGTCGCCGGTCGATCGGCACCAGCGTCAGCGTCTCGAAGCCCATCGTCTCGCGCTCGGCGCCCGCCACCTTCTCCGGCTCCGTCACCAGCACCAGGTTCTCGATCCGGATGCCATAGGCACCTTCTTTGTAGTAGCCGGGTTCATTGGAGATGATCATGCCCGGCTCGATCACCGCCATGCCGGCGCGCGAGATTGATTGCGGGCCCTCGTGTACCGACAGATAGCTGCCGACGCCATGTCCCGTGCCGTGATCGTAGTCGAGCCCCGCCTGCCACAGCGCGCGGCGCGCAAACGGGTCGAGATCGATGCCGCGCGTGCCTTTAGGAAAGCGCGCCGAGCCGACCGCGATATGGCCCTTGAGCACCAGCGTGAAGCGCTCTTTCATCTCGGCGGTCGGCTTGCCGATGGCGACCGTGCGCGTGATGTCGGTCGTGCCGTCGAGATACTGTGCCCCGCTGTCGATGAGGAACAGCTCCCCCGGCTTGAGCTTGCGGTTCGTTGCCTCGCTGACGCGGTAGTGCACGATGGCCCCGTTCGGCCCGCTCCCCGAGATGGTGTCGAACGAAATCTCGCGCAGTTGGTTGGTGGCGCGCCGAAAACCTTCGAGCTTGCGGACCGCCTCGATCTCGTCCAGCGCGCCCGACGCCGCGGCGTCGTCGAGCCAGGCAAGGAAGCGTGTGACGGCGAGCCCATCGCGCAGATGCGCCGCTCGCGCGCCCTTGATCTCCGTCGCGTTCTTGATCGCCTTGAGCGCCAGCGTCGGGTCGGACCCACGAGCGATTTTCTTCATCCCGCCAAGCGCGCGCGCGAACGCGTAGCCGGCCGTATTGGGATCGAGGCGCACCCGCTTGCCGGCTTCCCGCAGTGCCTTGAGCCGCTCGGCAAGCGCCTTCGGTGGCGCGATCTTGGCGAAGGCCTCGAGGTGCGCGCGCACCGCCGGCTCGAGCTTTTCCGACGCAACGTAGAGTTCCGGCTTGCCGTTCGCAGGGACGATGGCGAAGGCCAGCGCCACCGGAGTGTGCGGGATGTCGGAGCCGCGAATGTTGAACGCCCATGCGACGCTGTCGCTCAGCGTCAGTACCACCGCGTCCTGCTTGTCCGCCTTGAGGCGCTTCTGGATGTCGGCGATCTTGTCCTGCGCCGAGCGACCTGCAAACTTCTGCGGATGCACGAAGATCGGGTCCTGCGGCGGCAGCGGGCGCGCGCGGCCCCAGACCCGGTCGACGAGGTTGCGCGGCGTTGGCACCAGCTTGATACCGCGGGGTGCGAGCACCGCTTCGAGGCGCTCGACCTCGGCGATGGTGTGCAGGCTTGCGTCGAAGCCGACGCGTGCCCCGCGCGACAGGTGCTCGCCAAGCCAGGCACCGACATTGCCGCGTGGCACGCTCGACACCTCGATCAGCCCCGGCTCCACCTCGGCCCGCGCCTGCACCGTGTAGCGGCCGTCAACGAACAGCACCGCCGTCTTCTTCAAGACGATGGCGAGGCCAGCCGATCCCGTGAAACCGGTGATGAACTTGAGCCGTGCCGCGGATGCGGGTACGTACTCGCCCTGATGCTCGTCGGCACGCGGGATGAGATAGGCGTCGAGCTTGGCGGCGGCCATCAGCCGGCGCAGCTCCTTGATGCGGTCGCTCGAGGCGCTGCGCTCGGTCTGCACTTCGAAGGTCTGGAACATGCTCGCGTCCGGATTCCGAAGTTCGCCAGAGTTCGATGCTAGTGTCCCGAGCGAACTTCGGAATCATAAGGGATACTAGAATAGCTTGGCCGATGTGATGCAGATCGAGAGATCCGCTCGGCCCAGTCTCACTAGCCTGTTTAGGCGCCTTGGCGCCCGGCGGCAATCGCCACGCGAGGGCTCGGCAATTCAGGCCCTGCGCCGCAGCGTCAATATCGTCCAGTCGCCGATCTGGCGCCGTGCCGCAAGCGCGAAGCCATGCGCGCGGTAGGCAGCAATGACCGCCGCCGCCTCCGGATTGAGGATGCCCGAAAGCACGACGTGGCCACCCCGCGTCACCACCGCAGCGATGTCCCCTGCCAAGGCACGCAGCGGGCCAGCGAGGATATTGGCGATGACGAGGTCGAATGGCGCCGCCCGGCGCAGGACCGAATGGGCGAGGCCGAGCGCGCAGGCAAAGGTGATGCGGCGGGCCCCGTTCGCCTCCGCGTTGCCGCGTGCCACCGTCACCGCAATAGGATCGCTGTCCGAGGCGAAGACGCGTGCCGAGGGCAGGGCGCGCGAGGCGGCGATGGCCAGCACGCCCGAGCCGCAGCCCAGGTCCAGCGCGCGATGGAAGCGGCCCCGGCGCGTCAGCTTGTCGATGGCGAGGAGACAGCCGAGCGTCGTCGCATGATGCGCCGTCCCGAAGGCCTCGCCCGCATCGACGAGAATGGCGCGCGGTCCGTGCGGGATGCGATCCCTGTCGTGGCTGCCGTGCACGACGAAGCGTCCGGCCATCACCGGCGGCAGAGCGGCCTGCGAGATGGCCACCCAGTTGAGGTCAGGCAACTCCTCGATCTCGACCGCCACATCGAGGGTGGCGGCAGCATCATCAGCCGCTTGGCGGCTCTCGGCATATGCTTCGACGAGCCAGGCGCTGGGGCCATCCTCGAACAGCGTCACCGCGTCGAGCGGCGGCTCGTAGGCTTCGAGCGCGGCCTGCAGGGCCTGCGCGGAGGCAAGATCGCCCGTACGCACTGAAAGCTTGGCACTGGCCATTGAAAGTCTATCGCCTCGGAAATTGGAGCATTCCCCCGCGGAGTGATCCGCTCGGCTCGATGCTACCCTCCCCACCAAGGCGAGGTTAGAGAGGCTGACCCTACGGGTTGGAGGATGGCCCGGGACGCAGCTCTGCCTCAAGCCGTCGGCGGTGACAAGACCGGCTCGTCGCCAGCGAACTCCATACCCTCGGCGCTCACCGGCTCGGGCAGCTCGTCGAGGAACAGGTCCCACTTCTTGTCGATGTGCAGCGCCGCCTCTTTGGCGGGCATGGTCGCCAGCGTCCCGTCCGCCTGCTCGACGACGATGCCGTCGGCGATGAGACGATCCAACGCGTCGGTGATGTCGAAGTCGACGCTGACGCCGAAGCTCGCCGCCAGATATTGCTCGATCGCCTTGTCGATGGCCGGGATGTCCTCCCGCGTTGCCACCTCCCGCGTCAGCACGGCATAGAGCAGCATCTCCTCCTTGATGTCTTCCTCGGCCGCGCGCGCGGCGAGCTTCAGCATCACGCCGCGGTTATCGGCCATGGCGTGGAAATAGAGGTTCTGCGCCATGACGACCATGTAGCGCTGCTTCTGGTTCATGAAGTTCATCGCCTGACGGAAGGCGATGCCGCCAAGTCCGACGAGGGCGCCGGCAGCAGCGATCGGGTTCGAGGCCAGCAGCGCGACCTTGCCGGCCGCACTTACCGTTCCGAGCGTGAGACCGCTGCCGGCCGTCGCCCCGAGGCGCAGCTTGTCGTAGAAGCGGAAGCGCACGCGCGTGTTGGGGAACACCATCTCGAGGTCGCTGCGCGGGATATTCTTGAAGAGCTTCATGTAGATGCAGCTCTCCTTGACCTCCCCCGGTATGTTCTCGCGCTCCCGCTTCACCTGCTTCTCGGCTTCGCGCCGGCTGAGGCTCTTCTTTTCCATCAGCTCGCGCACGTGCTTGTCGAACGGCTTGAGCTTGAACAGCAGGAACAGCCGCTGAAAGATCGGGATGTCGAACTGCTCGCGCAGATAGAACTTCTGCCACCGTCGGCGCTGATCGCGCTTCGTGGAAGCCCCGCGATAGTAGATGAGCACCTCCTCGAACACGTCGAGGTCGACGTGCAGGTCGAGACCGTAGGCGGAATCCTGTGTGAGGATCTGCTCCACATCGTTGTGGTCGATCTGGACGTAGTTCGCCTGGGTGAGGATGCGCTGCATGCCGCTGACGACACGCGCCTGCATGACGGCCTGCTCCTGAGGCGTGAAGGCACGCGTCAGCAACAGGTCGCTATCGGGGCTGAACGGCTCGTAGGTTTCCTCGAGCTCATGCAGCTCGGCGGTATAGAGCTGGCGCCGCCAGTGATCGAGGTAGCGAAAGAAGCGGCGCGTCTCCTGCGCCTGGCCAGGTTCCGGCCAGGCAGCCGGTGAGGTGAGACGGTCGAGCAGTGCAAAGCGGGTAACGGGAATGAAACGCTCGCGCCCGCGCTCGCTCTCCGGCTTTACCGTATCGAATGCCGAGAATGCATCGGGTGAGCTTTGAGCCGCGGGTGATTCGCTCGTGCCGGTCATGAAGCTTGCTGCCGACGGTGCACTCTGCACGTCGCTCGAAGACATGATCGCGCTCCCCTAGCTCACGCAACGCGGGCCGACGCCCGGGTGCACAAATGACTTGCACGAGCGCCTCGGCTTTTTAGGGGCGTAGGGCTTTCATTGTCGAGACGCACCGCGCTGTATCAGCAATTTTTCGGCCTCGGGGCGGGATGTGTTGCCAATTTCGCATGCACCCCGCCGCTCCGCCGTGCAGCCAGAACAATCTGTGGATTTCTTTGTGTTGATAACCCTGTCACACGCCGTAGTCGCGCCCTTCCCTTGTTCACCATAAGACCACAACCTGTGCGTACCCAACATGAGGGCATAGCGGTGCGTCGAGTTTTCCGCCTTTCCTTGGTTATCGGTCTCAGTTTTCTGCCGCTCGCTTCGGCGGCGGCCCGCGAGCGGCTCGTGATGCCGTTCGATTGCGGCGTCCTTGGCGGCAAGGTCCACCTGACGCCGGCCAGCGAGACAAGCTACGCCATCACTGACGGTCGCGACGAGCAGACGGTTACAACCTGCGCTCCCGGTGCTTCAGTCGGTTGCCGCACCGTGATGGTCCACCGGTTTTCCATCGCCTGCGGTGGCAAGTCCGTCGACTGGATGCAGGTCGCTGCCGCGATCCGCAGCGCCGCCGCTAACCGCGCCTGGATCGAGGGCGGCCGGCTCAACCTCGTCATGCCGGCCCGCGCCGCGGTCGACGCACCGGAGGGTTGCCTCCAGCGCGCGAGCGCCGACCTTCAGCGCCGCGTCGTGGTCAGGGGCGACTGTCTCCCATGGCCGCGCAAGCCGGCATTCGAGCACCTTGTGCTTCCCGAGGGCTTCGCGCCGGTCGGTGAGTTGGGAGCCCGGCTGATGATCGGCGCCGCCGCCGACGAGGTGGCGGTTGCGGCCGGCGAGGACGCCCTGGTGCTGACGCACGTGTCGTTGAGCGACGAAGAGATGGCCATTGCCAAGGCCGATCCCAACGCCGTCCTCGAGCCGAGGCCCCAACGCGACACGTTCGAGACGGCCCTTGAGCCCAATCTCGCCAGCGACGACTGGATCACCGTCGTGCGTACCGGCCCGGACGAGGTGCCCCACGAACCGCCAGCGGCCGAGCCCGCTCCGAGCATATGGGCTTGGCTTCTCGCCATCGCCTCCGGCGCAGTGGTCTCCGTGCTCCTCGCCGCGCACTACGCACCGGCGGTCCTGGCGCGGGCGCAGGGTGTCAGCAGCTTCCGCGTGGCGCACCACAACTTGACGCTGGCCAACGCCTCGAGTGCTGTTTGCGCATTGTTGCTGCACACCGAGGCCGCCGCGGCCGAGCTGAAGGGCGCCGGGCCGCTGCGCGAGGTGCTGCAGAATGAGCTGGGCAATGTGCGCGAGCGGCTCGCCAACCTCGATCGGCAGATTGCCCGGGGAGAGTTGACGCCGGAGCGGTCATCGCCGGCGTTTCGCGCCCTGGTGCGCGAGCTGGAGCGCATCCGCCGTATTGTCGACAGCGCCGCCGCCAGCCTTTCGAGCACGACGCGGACGACGGCGTTGCCGCGCACCACCAGCGAGGCCTACGAGGTCCTGGGCGTCAACGCCGAGGTCAGCGCCGGCGTCCTGAAGAAGATCGTCGACGCCTTGCGCATGAGCTGGCATCCCGATCACGCGCGCGACGAGAACGACCGCGTTCTGCGCGAGAGCCGTATCCGCCAGATCAACATTGCCTGGGATCTGATCAACGGAAAGCGTGAGGCCGCCTAAGCGGCGGCCTCCACGTTTTGCCTCTCCGCCTCGCGCCGCAACTTCAGCCGTAGGCGCGACCCTGCATATGCTGGCCGTCGAGCTGGGGTGCCACCTCGGCAGCGTTCGTCACCTTGCGTGAGCGGCCATCGAAGCTTGCACCCTGCTCGATGGTCAGCGTCTGACTGTGGATGTCGCCATCGACCTGCGCCGTCGGATGCAGCGTGACGTTGGCGCCAAGGATCGCCCCGTGCACCTCGCCGAAGACGCGGACGGTATCGGCCGCGATCGAGCCGTTGACGATGGCCTGCTCGCCGACCACCAGCTCGGTGCAGTGCAGATCGGCGGCGATGACGCCGTTGACGCGCAATACACCTTTGCAGCGCACGGTAATGGACTGTCCCTCGATGGACATGTCCTTGCCGATGACGGACTCTGCTACCCCGCGGCCCGCCGGGCTGGCAGTAGCGGGCAGCGCCGTGACCTCGGCGGGAACGACGGTGAGTGTTTTCGGATCGGACTTGCGCTGGAACACCATGACTATCTCCCTCGACCTGTGATCCGCCCTCAGGAAGCCGCGGGGACGTGGTGGAATTATGGTGAATCGGCGCGCAAATGAAGTTGGCTTGCACATTTCGCGCATCGAGTCGTGCAGCACGCGATGCCTCGCGCACGCTCGCGACTGTCACGCGCACTGTTTGGACCAGCCCGCCATGATTTTCGCCGACACGTTTCGCTCTGAGGAGCGCGATAGAATGGTCGACAAGGTCATCGCCCTGGCGAGCACCGCTGCCGATGCACGGCACCCCAAGATCGATCCGCGCGTGCTGGAGGCGATGCGCAAGGTCCCCCGCCACGAGTTTGTGCCGCCGCAACTGCGCCACGCCGCCTATCGCAACCGGCCGCTTCCCATCGGCGAAGGGCAGACGATCTCGCAGCCTTACATCGTCGCGTTGATGACAGATTTGCTGCAGCTTCCGCCGCACGCCAAGGTGCTGGAGATCGGCACCGGCTGCGGCTACCAGACCGCAGTGCTGGGTGAGATCGCCGGCGAGGTCTACAGCATCGAGATCGTCGAGAGCCTCGGCCGCGCCGCCGCCGACACGCTTGCCCGGCTCGGCTGCACCAACATAAAGACGCGCATTGGCGACGGCTATGCTGGCTGGCCGGAGGCGGCACCGTTTGACGCCATCATCGTCACCGCGGCGCCCGATCACATCCCGCCGGCCCTCATCGCGCAACTGAAGCCGGGTGGCCGCATGGTGATCCCCGTCGGCACGCTCACGCAGGAGCTGATGGTCGTGAAGAAGAAGCCCGACGGCACCACGGTCAAAGAGGACATCGTCCCCGTCCAGTTCGTCCCCTTCACCCGCGAGCCGGACGAGACATAGCCGCCACCTCTTGCCACGGAATGGAAGGCCCGTCGGTTGCCAAGTCCATGCGACGATCACGCGTCGGCCATGTCCCCGAACACCCGTCGGTGATGTGTCCGGACTGGCGCGGATGCGCAGCGCCATCCTCAACGTCATGCCGGCGCAGGCGGCATCCACGCAAACTTCTGCAACTGTAACGGCGAAGCAGCGCACGGACATCGAGCGCGGCCCCACGCCGCCTCTACTTCCACGTCCAGGTGAGGTCGGTCTGCTTGTAGTCGAATGCGAGCTCAGGCGCCTTCTCGTCGCTCATGTCGATCTCGTTGCCGTGCTCGTCATAGAGATGCAGTGTGCCGTCGATGTTGAGCTTTTTTGCTCCGACCTCGCACTCGTAGGGAATGCTGCGCGCCCCGCCCAGCTCGACCCAGTGGCCGCCGAAGCGGGCGCCAACACAAATGACGGCCTCCGGCTTTAGGTTCTGGGCTTTCAGCTCGGCCTCGATCTCGCCGATCAGCTTGCCGTCTTCCTTGAGCTGCGTCATCACCTCGTCGAGCGTGATCGACCCGCCGGCATGCGCTACGCCAGCCGCGATCACGCCGACGATGAAGGCGCAGGCTCTCAACATTGCATCAATGCTCCTGCTTCGGCCATGGGCGACATCTTCACGCGCCGCCGAAGGCGGCAAGGGCGCAAGGCGGCCCGGCGCGAGCACCGGCCATCCGTTGGCGCGATAGCCGCCGCATACAAAGCTTCTCACAACTCGTGCCAGCAACCAAAATAAAAGGCCCCGCCGCGAGGGCAGGGCCTTGGCAACGGATAAAAGCCGCGTCCTTACGCGACCGAGGAGTTGATCCAGTCCTCGAGCTTCTTCTTCTGAACCAGGGCGCCGACATGCTGCGCTGCCGGCTTGCCGTCCTTGAACATGATCAGCGTCGGCATGGCGCGGATGCCGTATTTGCCCGTCACCGCCGGGTTCTGGTCGACGTCGAGCTTCACCACCTTGAGCTTGCCCTGCATCTCCTTGGCGACCTGCTCCAGCGCCGGGGCCATGGCCTTGCAGGGGCCGCACCATTCCGCAAAAAAGTCCACGAGCACCGGTTCCGAGGACTTCAAGACCTCCTGATCGAAGGTGCTGTCGGACACTGCATTCGCCATCTTTTGTTCTCCTTTCGAGGCGCCCTTTCCACGGGTCGCAGCCGGCGCCTCTTCGAGCCCGAAGTTAGGAACGCCCTTCCCGAGCGTCAAGATGACTTAAGTCAAGGCTCCAGAGCCGTGCGGCGTAGTCATCCAGCAGGGAATCGGGGACCCGCATCATCCGCGGCCCGTCGGTCCACAGCAGCGCCGTCTTTATATGTCGGCCGGAATATATCTGCTGCAGAGCCAACCGGTAGGCGGCAAGCTGGAAAAGATAGGCTCCTGCAACCTGTTCGACCTTTTGCGGTGGCGGCCGGTTGGTCTTGTAGTCGACGATGAGCACCTCATCGTCGCGCTCGACAAGCCGATCGAGCTGCCCGATCAGCTTCAGCGGCACGCCCTTCCCTTTGGGATTGGGAATGAGCGCCACGATCGGAACCTCGGCGCGGCTCTGCGGCCCGAACAGCGGAGCGAACTCTGGGGCCGTGAGGATGGCGAGAGTCTCCTTGGCGATGCTGCGGCGGGCTTTGGGCGTGAGCGCCCCGCCACGTGCCGCCAGAAACCCCTCCGCCGCCTTCTCCCAGCCCGACGGTGGCAGCGTCGGCAGGTGCTGCAGCAGCGCGTGCGTGAGCGTTCCGCGCAAGAACCGGTTGTCGGCGGATGCTGGCGCTGGCGGTAATGCTGCCGGCTCCTCGGCGTCCGAGCGTCGGCGCGCCGCGGGTTCGGCGAGCGGCTCGCCCTCGGCATCCGGGGCATAGGCTTCAAGCCGAGAGGGCGCGAGCGGAACGGATAAGCTCACCTCCCGAGGCGCGGGGCCCTGGGCCCAGGCGGGCAGCGCGACGCTGGCCGCCTCCTGCCTATGGGCGGCGCCGCGCGCTCCCGCCGGCACCGATTGTGGCTCGACGCGACGGCGAACCGGCGTGCCGTTGGCGTCCTGCACCTCTTCGAGGCTGCCGGCCAACGCCACCGTGATGTGCTCGTACCAGCAGCCTTGCGTCGGTCCGTTCTTGCCCTCGAAGCCGGCGATGTACAGCCGGTCACGGGCACGCGTCATGGCGACGTAGAGCAGGCGATTGCGCTCTTCCATCTCTCGGTCGGCGCGCGCACGCCTTGCCGCCGCGATAGCCGAATGTCCGCTCGTCCCTTTCACGCTCCATACGAACGGAGTGCCTTCGGCGCCCTCGGGCAGATCCAACGTGTCGATGTCGAGCAGCGACGTCACCGGTCCGCCGGACGCCGTCGAGCAAGTGTCGGGCAGGAATACGATCGGCGCCTCGAGACCCTTGGCGCCATGCACCGTCATGACGCGTACCTCATCGCGCCCATGCTCCATGTCGCGCTTCACTTCGCGGTCGGCGTCGCGCAGGTAGGCGAGGAAGCCGGTGAGCGAGGGCGCCTCCGCGTCGTCGTAGCTGAGCGCGAGGTTGAGGAACTCGTCGATCGGATCGGCCGCCTCGGAGCCGAGCCGCGTGAGCAGCTTGGCGCGCCCACCCTCGCGGTCGAGGATGGAGGCGAAGAACTCGAACGGCGGCACGAAGTCCGCCCGCGACCGCCAGCGCTTCAGGGTCTCGGCAGCGGCACCGAAGCGTGCATTGTCGCCGGCGTGGGCGATCAGCGCTTTCCACAGCGTGCCCCTGCGCCCCGCGGCGAGTGTCAGCAGGTCATCGTCGTCGAAGCCGATCAGCGGGCTCTTCAGGATTTCTGCGAGCGTCAGGTCGTCCTCAGGCAGGGTGAGGAAGTCGCCGAGCGACATGAGATCCTCGACCGCGATCTGCTCGGAGAGGCGCAGGCGGTCGGCTCCAGCCACCTGAATGCCGCGCGCCTTCAGGGCGGCAACCATTGGCGCCGCGAACGGCCGGCGCTTCCTCACCAGGATGAGGATGTCGCCGGCACGTACCGGCCGTCCCTCCGAGGCGAGAATCTCGCCTTCATCGAGCCAGCGGCGAATGGTTGTGGCGATGCGGTCCGCAAGCCGCTCTGCCGGCGCCCGGCCCGTCGCCTCTTCGAGCGGTGACCACGGATCGCTGCCGCCGTCATCCTCCGGTACCTCGGTCGGCCATATCTCGACGATGCCGCCATGACCGAGACGATGCACGGCGTGGCGGACGATGGCGTCCTCGGTCGAGAGGCCCGGCGTGCGCTGGTGGTCGGCAAACACGCGGTCGACGGCTTCGAGCACCGGCGCCACGGTGCGGAACGACAGATCGAGCGGTATGCGCCGCCAGGCATCGTTGCCGCTCATCTGCGCAAAACGCGCGCCCATCTCGGCAAACTGATGCGGTGCGGCACCCTGGAACGAGTAGATCGACTGCTTCTCGTCCCCGACGGCGAACAGCGTACGCACCGTCTCGTGCTGGCCGCTGCCGGTGAAGAACTCGCGCGCCAAGGCCTCCACGATGCGCCATTGCTCAGGGCTCGTGTCCTGCGCTTCATCGACGAGGATGTGGTCGATACCCCGGTCGAGCTTGAACATCACCCAGCCAGCGAGGTCCTGGCCGCTGAGGAGAAAGACGCTGCGCGTGATGAGATCGTCATAGTCGAGCGCGGCCCGCCGGCGTTTGGCGAGCGTGTAGCGTTGCAGCACTGCCCCGGCGAGGCGATGCAGGGCGATCGTCGCGGCAATGGCGCGAACCCCGCGTCGCTCTTCGAGCAGCGCCACGAAACGCCGCTGCGCGGTATCCATGCCGTCGCGTAGATCGGGGAAGGCATCGCCGATAGCCTTGGTCATCAGGCGGCTGCGTGGCTTGCCGTCGGTACAGAAGAACCTTTCCAGCGCTGCTGCCCGTGCGGCGCTCGATGCCGCCGTGAGCGCGGATATGACGTGTTGCGCCATCTTTAGGTCGGTGGCCGAGCCGCTGGTGAGCGCATCGCGCAATCGCGCCAGCTCGGCATCGCTGACGACGTCGGCCATATCGTGCGTGACGTCGTCGGCGCTGACGTCCTCGCGCACGCCGAAGCTCGAGCGGAAGGCGCGCTCCAGGCCGGCCAGCTCGTCCTCGTCACCATCGCCAAAGTCGATGCGCATCGCGCTGTCGAGCCAGCGCCGCTGGGCGAGCGCCGTACGCAGCACCTCGTCGAAGCGCTCCTCGGCAGCATAGGGAATGACGGCCTCCAGCGCCTTTCGCTGCGCTGGCGCGGAGCCGTCCGTCGCTTCCCGCAGCGTCGCGTCGATCGCCTCGCGCAGGAGTGCCGTCGCGGTGGTATCGTCGAGCACGGTGAAGCCCGGCGCCACGCCCGCCTCGAGCGGAAAGCGCTGCAACAGGCGCTCGCAGAACGAGTGGATCGTCTGCACCTTGAGCCCGCCCGGCGTCTCGATCGCCACCGCGAACAACGTGCGCGCCAGCTCGATCTCCGCGTCGAGCGGCGGCCGGTCGCAGAGCTCAGTGAGCTGCCGTGCAAGCTCGGTCTCCGCCATCGTCACCCACTTGGCGAGCGTATCGAACACGCGTTTCGACATCTCCGCCGCCGCGGCCTTGGTGTAGGTGAGGCAGAGGATGCGCTCGGGCTTGGTGCCGGCGAGCATGAGGCGCAGCACACGCTGCGTCAGCACGTGCGTCTTGCCGGTGCCGGCGTTGGCGCTCACCCACACCGATGCGCGCGGGTCGGCAGCGTCGCGTTGCGCGCGCTTCGTGCGCTCGAAGTCGCTCTCGGGGATGCGCTGACTCATGTGACGACCACCTCGTCCTCGCCCGGCACCAACCATTCAGCGACGCGCGCCAGATGCGCGTAGTCGTCGTAGTCGTAGTCGAAGCGGGCACGCCGCAGCGCCCTGTACGGCGTCGCCTCGTCATCGAAGCGCGCGATCAGCCGGGCGAGATTGTCGAGGGCTGCCTGCGCCAGGGCGGCGACGTCGCCGCCATTGACAAGCTTGTCCTCGCCCGGCGGCTCGGCGCCTGTGGCGCGCACGTAGCGTAGCCCGGCGACAGGCGACCGCGGTACGCCGGCGAAGCCGGCTTCGCCGAGCGCCACCGCGGCTTCCAGTGGAAGCTGCGGCTTCATGCCGGCCGCGATCTGCCTGTCGTTCGGGACGCTCCCCGTCTTGTAGTCCGTGATGAGAATGCCGCGCTCGGTGAGGTCGATGCGGTCGGCGCGCGCCGACAGCGTGAACGGCCCCGCCGGCGCGCCGATGACGAGCTGCCCCGACACTTCAGGGATGACGCGCGTCGTATTCTCGCGCCGCGCCGGCTCGCTGTCAGCGAACCACTCGGCGAAACGCTGGAAGCGCGGCAGCCAGAAAGCCGCGACACGCGGATTGCCGATGTAGTCCGCCAGCACCGCGCGCGCGATGGCCATCAGCTCGGCATGCGCTTCGGCAGGCAGGCACTCGGGGAACTTCGCCGCAAAGCGGCTCATGATGTCGTGCACTACGTTGCCGCGCAGCGCCGCGTTGGGATCGGCGCCCAGCTCCGGCAGCTTGTCGAGACCGAGGATGTCGCGCGCGAAGATCGCGTAGGGATTGGCGAGCCATGTCTCGACGCGCGTCACGCTCATCTTGCGCGGACGCAGCGCAATCGGCGGTCGCGGCTCCGGCGCCGCGATGCGCCACCGCGTGCGCACGTCGTCGCGCGCCCGCGCCCAGCCGAGCCACGGCTGATCGGGCTGCAGCGCGTCGCCGGCCCCGAACCCTGAGAGCAGCGCCTGCAGGCGCATCAGCCAGCGCGACGGCACCGTCGGCACACCGTCGATCTTCTCCGCCCGCGTGAGGTAGACGCGCTTTGCTCCGAGCAGCGATGTGAAGTCGTGGGCGGCGTGCCCGATCGTCTCCTCGGGCGATGGCAGGCCGAGCTCGGCGCGCATCGGCCGGTTGAGCCACGGGCCTGGATCGGCGGCCTCCGGCCACGTCCCGTCATTGAGCGAGCCGAGCACGATCACGTCCGGCTGCTGCAGGCGCGCCTCGAACGGACCCCAGATGGAAAGGCGCGGATGCACCGCAACGCGCGGCCGCACATTCTGGCCGACGATCAGGCTGCGATAGAGATCGGGATAGTCGCCGGCATGAATTTGCACCGCGGGAAGCTGCGCATCCATGAGCCCGGTGAAGAAGCTCGACGCCGCCGCGCCCGCCTCCCCGTCCCAAAGCGGCGAGCCATCATCGGCGGCCTCGCCTTCGGGCAGCCGGCACAACGCCTCGGCCACGGCAATGTGCGCCGTGGCGATCGCCTGCAGGCTCTGCGCGTCGCGCACGGCGAACACGTCGAGCAGCGGCGCATAGGCCGCCTTCAGCCGCGCGACGAGGTCGTGCGCACCTTGCCAATCGTCTTGCCACAGCCGGCGCACGGTCCACTGCCGCCGGCGTCCCGCCGTGACGTTCTCCTCGGCGCGCACCAGCGCGTCCGCGACACCATCGATCCCGCGCCCGAGGTAGACATCGCGAAAGGCGATGATCTCCAGCGCACGTGCCGCCTTGCGCACCCCGAAGGCGTCGAGGCCGAGCCGCGTCAGCGGGTGCTTCAGCAGCGCCATGACGGCAGCCGGTGCGAAGTCCTCTGCCGCGGCGGCAATGACGAGATCGAGAAACGTGCCGGGCGGCGTCTTGGCGAACGGACGTCCAGCCGAATCGTCGACGCGGATGCCCCAGGCTTCGAGCCGTACCGCGACGCGCCGCGCCAGCAGCCGGTCGGGCGAGACGAGCGCCGCCGTGCGCCCCGGCGTCTCTGCCGCTTCGCGCAGGATGAGCGCCACCGCTTCGGCTTCGTCCTGCGCCGATGGCGCGTCGATGAGGCTCACGCCGTCGAGCGCCCGGCGCACGTCCCCCGCGTCGGTTGCCGCGATGTACTGTTGCCAGAGGCCCGTCTTGCCCGACGGGCGCATGGTCTCGGCGATCAGCACCTCGCGCGCGATCTGGTCGCCGCCGCGCTCTGCGCCCGGCAGAATGGAAACGTCACGCCGCTCGACACCGAGCGCTGCCAGCAATTTATGGAAGCCGAACTGAGGATGTTCGGGATGCGTGGCGATCACCTCCCAGCTCTCGTCGTCGAGGTGGAGATCGAGGCCCGGCAGCACGATGGCGCCGAGCGGCAGGCTCGCGACGGCGCGCATCAGCTCCACCGTCGCCGGCACCGAGCCGGTCACGCCGGCAACGATCACCGGGCCTGCTGGCGGCGTCTTCGCCAGCCGTTCGGCCTCGGCGAGGATGGCGCGGTTGCGCCGCACCGCCGGCGACAGGAGCTTCTTCTCCTCCAGGTACGCCGGCCAGAACGCGGTGATGATCTCGAGAAACTTCAGCGTATCCTGCCAATGCGCGGAATATTCATCCGGCACGAGCGACGCGAGGCCCGAGAGCGGCACGTTCTCCGTCTCGACCATATCCATGAGGCGCGCCAGCTCGGCCGCGAGATGCGCCGCCTGCGCCGGCGTATTGGCCCCCGCCGCCACCGCATGATCGCCGATGTGCGCGGCATCGCCGTCATCCCTGCGCAATGTCTCCGACCACCGCTGCACCAGCATGGTCAGTACCAGGCGGCGCTCGATCTCGCTCACCGCCGGTGGCAGGTCGAGCGCATCTGTGCCGAGCGTGCCCGGGCTGGCGAGACCGGCGAGCAGTGAAAGATCGTCATCGCCGGCCGCGATGGGACGAATCTGCGGCAGGGTCATAGCCCGCTCGCCGGCGGCGGCAAGGAACGCCTCCTGCATGACACGCGTGGCGCGCCGTGTCGGCAACAGCAGCGTGACGTCGGGCAGCGCCAGCGGATCGGGCGCGACGCCGCCGGCCGAGGGCAGGTCACCTTTCAGGATCGCTCCGGCGACGGCCCCGAGGAACGGCTGCCCCGCTGGGACGGTGAAGACGCGCACGCTGCTGGCTCGGCCGCCTATCGGGCCATTCGCAGCGCTGTCAGGCGACGTCCTCACTCTCGATCCACCTTTCCGCTTCTACCAGCGCTTCCGGCGTTCCGACATGCATCCACAGACCATCGAGGCGGATGCCGAACAATCGCCCCTTGTCGATCGCCGTATCCCACAGCCGGTTCATCGAGAACGCCCCCTGGGGAGCCCCCTCGAACATGCGTGGATGCGCGATCGACACGCCCGTGAATACGAACGGCACCATTTGCCGCTCGCCGCGCCGGCTGAGACGCCCATCCTTGTCCATGGCGAAGTCACCCGAGCCTTCGTATCCAAGGCTGGTCGCCGCGGATGCAAGCAGCATCAGACTATCCATGCTGTCGGGATCCCAGACGGAAAACAACCGCTCGAGGTTGGACCCGACACCCTCGATCCACACCGAGTCGGAGTTATGAATCAAGAACGGCTCTTCCCCGAGCATCGGCAATGCCTTCACGGTTCCGCCGCCCGTATCGAGAAGCTCTTGACGCTCATCGGAAATCACGATTTTCGGTCGATCGCGCTTCGCGACGTACGCCTCGAGCTTGTCGGCGCAGTAGTGCACGTTGACCACTGCGCGCTTGACGCCGGCGTCGGCAATACGATCGAGCACGTGATCGATCAGTGCGCGCCCGCGCAGCGGCACCATCGGCTTGGGGATGTCCCGCGTCAGCGGCATCATCCGCTTGCCGTAGCCGCCAGCGAGCACCATCGCCGCCTCGGGGCGCCAGCGTGCAGACGCAGTCATGGTCGGGCTCCGTACTCAGGCGACAGGGATGGCGCGCGCATCTGCCGGGAAATACCGCTCGTACCATCCCTTGAGCGCGGCGAGCCCGGGATGCGCGAGATCGCGGTCAAGATAGCGCCACAGCCGAGGGACGTGCTGCAGGTAGCCCGGCTTGCCGTCGCGTTTGGCGAGGCGGGCGAAAATGCCGACGATCTTGGTATTGCGCTGGGCACCGAGGGCGGCGTAGGCGAAGGCGAAAGCGTCACGGTCAAATCCCCCGCGCGAAGCGGCGCCGGCACAGTAGTGGTCGAACAATTGGGCTTCAAGCTCGCCCGCCACATCGACGCGCGCATCCTGCAGCAGCGAGACGAGGTCGTAGGCGGCGGGACCACGCATGGCATCCTGAAAATCGATGACGCCGACGCGCGCAATCCCCTCCCGTTCGGGAAGCCAGAGAAGATTGGGTGAGTGGTAGTCGCGCAACACCCACGCCGCCGGCATCTTGCCGAGCTGGGTGAAGACCTCGCCCCACAGTCCGGCGAACTCGGCGCGCGCATCGTCCGCGACGGTCCCGCCGCGCAGCGCCGGCCAATACCAATCGACGATCAGCTCCGTCTCGATGGCCATCGCCTCGGCGTCATACGCGGCAACCTGATGCTCGCCGCCCCCGGCGACGGGAAGGAACTGCGGCGCCGGTGTATGCGACAGGGCGACGAGCGCGTCGGTCGCTGCCCGCCACAGCGTCGCCTGGTCGGTGCCGTTCAGCATCTCGCGCCCGAACACGCGGTCACCGAGATCGTCGAGGAGCAGGAAGCCCTGGTCGAGATCCTGCGCCTGGATGTGCGGCACGCTCAGCCCCGCCGCGCGTAGCGCATCGGCAATGGCGACGAACGGGCGCACATCCTCTGCGAGGTGCGCGAGGCGGCTGTACGGCAGGCCATTGCGAATGGGCGGGCCGTCCGGCTGGCGTGGCCAGTCCATGAGGATGGCGCCCGGTGCATCGCGGCGCAGAATGCGCCCGTAGCGACGCACCGAGGCATCGCCCTGCAGGTAGCGAAGCTCATAGCCGCCGCTTCCGCCGTTGACGCTGCCGCCGCCGTTCGAATGCCCGCCGTTCCCCTTGATCAGTTTGCGCATGGCGATGAAGCGATCGACGCGCGCCACCCATGCGCCGTTGCCGGTCAGCACGACCCGTCGCGTTGCTCCTGAAGCGGCGTCTTCGAGGCGGATATCGAGCCTGTCCTCCGGCAGTCGCTCGTCGGCGCGCTCCGGCCACTCCACGAGAGCAATGCCGCTCTTGAGCGCGAGATCGAGACCCAGCTCATCCAACTCGCTCGCGTTGCCGAGCCGATAGAGATCGAAGTGTGCCACGGGCATGCGCGGCGTCGCGTATGTCTGCACCAGCGTGAAGGTCGGGCTAGGGATCTCCTCGTCCTTGTTGCCCATAAGCGCGTGGATGATCGCGCGAGCAAGCGTCGTCTTGCCAGCACCGAGCTCGCCGGAGAGCGCGATGAGGTCGCCGCGCCGGGCGATGAACGCCAACTCCTCCCCGAGGCGGAGAAGCTCGGGCTCGCTGACACTTTCGATGACGTGGAAGGAAGGCATCTGGAGATTGTTTCGGTCGAGGGTTCCACTGTCATCCCGGAAGCGGCGAGCAGCGCGAGACGCTATCCGGGATGACAGATCATTACACACTTCAGGCGTGGCGCCCCCCGGCCGATAGCGGACCCTCAGGGCCTTCTTGGGGCAGCGGCAGCCTGGCTTTATCAGGCCGGCCGTCGGCAGGCAGGCGCACAGTGACGCGCGTGCCGTGGCCCGGCTCCGATTCCAGGGAAACGGTGCCGCCATGCAACTCGACGAGGCTCTTGACGATGGAGAGGCCAAGGCCGGCACCGCGATGGCCTGACCCGAGGCTGCGGCTTTCGAACCGGTCGAATACCTTGGCCTGCTCTTCCTTGGGGATGCCGACGCCCTGGTCCTCGACCGTGAAGGCGATCATGCGGCCGTCGCGCTGGCAGGTGATGGAGACCGTGTCGCCGGGCTTGGAGAAGCCCACCGCGTTGGACAGCAGGTTGAACAGGATCTGCCGCACCCGGGCTTCGTCTGCGATGAAGTGATTGGCGTCGTCGGCGACGGCGATACGCAGTGACAGGCGCGCGCGCTGCGCCGCCTCGCGCACGCCGAGGATGGCCGCATCGATGACCGCCGGCACGTCGACGTCGCTCTGCTTCAGCTCCATGGTGCCCGCATCGATGGTGGCGAGCGTCAGGATGTCGTCGATGATAGCCAGCAGCTCTTTCGACGAGTTCGAGATGTCGCCGAGGTATTCCTGCTGCTTCTCGTTCAGCGATCCAAGAAGCGGATTGCTCAGCATCTCGCTGAAGCCGATGATCGATGTGAGCGGCGTACGCAGCTTGTACGACACATGGCTGATGAACGCGTTCTTGATGCGATCGGCCGCCACGAGTGCATCGTTGCGCTCCTCCAGCGCCCGCTCATAGCGCTTGGCGTCGGTGACATCGGCGAACGTCATCAGCGTCGCGCCGTCGGGGAGCGGCATCACCACATAGTCGATGAAGCTGCCGTCGGGCCGCACCATCTGTCCGCCGAACTCCTCGCGTTGCTCATTGAACGAGGTGACGGCGCGGCTGATGCTTCCCCACGTGGCGGTGTCCTCGTAGTGGGCGCGAGCCTGCTGGATGAACTCGTCGATGTGCGGCTCCTCGGCCAGCGCGCGCCGCGAGAGCTGCCAGATCTCCGCCAGCGCAGAGTTGAACAGTTTGAGCCGCCCGTCGGGGTCGAACACGGCGACGCCTTCCTTGAGGCTGTCGAGGGTTTCGCGTTGCACACCGATCAGCGCATTGTAGTCGCGCTCGAGCGCCAGCCGCTCGGTCTCGTCGACGAAGAGGTAGGTCAAGCCGCCGTCCGAGCGCTTCTCGGTCAGCACCTTGAGCGTGCGCCCGTCGGGCAGCGGCCACGTCTCGTCCTCGGTCAGGCCCTCGCCATAGGCGTCAAGGATCCTCGCCTTCCACTCCCCATAGTCGACGACGGTCGGCAGACGGCCGAGGTCGCGCAACCGGTCGAGAACGGCGCCTTCGGTCGGGCGCGACTTGAGCCACTCCTCGTCGAGCTGCCAAAGCTTGCGGAAAGCTTCGTTGAAGAACACGAGCTGCTGCTGCGCGCTGAAGATGGCGACCGCCGTGGCGACGCGGTCGAGCGTGCGATCGTAGGGGACCGCCTGGCGCTCCAACTCGCCCTGCGTCCGCTCGATGGCGACGACGTCGATGGCCGCCGCCGCTATGGCATCCTCGAACGGAAGCACCGTGACGTCGTGCGTGCGCCGCTCGCCGCCAACGATGAGTGGAATGCGGCCGCGATAGCTTTCACCGCGCGCGAGCACACGCGCCGCTGCCCGCCGCTGGCGCTGCTCCAGGAGCTCGATCTGCCGCTCCTGCACCTCGGCCCGGCTCCTCGCCTCGACCGCGCGCACGTAGGCGTTATTGACCCAAGTGAGGCGACCGTCCTTGCTGCGCAGCCAGACCGGGATGGGAAGCGCGTCGAGCAAGGCGCGGCTGGCGCGCACCTCGCGGGCGAGGCGCTGATGCTGGGCGAGGATGCGGGCCACCTCCTCGCGGTGCCCGGCGACGTCGCGAAAGCGCAGCACGGCGCGCCCGCCGGCAGTCCGCCCTTCGGCCTCGACGTGGCCGCCACCGATGGTGCGCACGATGAGGTTGAATGGGGTGCCTGCGGTGAAGAGCGTATCGATGGCGGGCTTGAGGGCGCCCGCGGATGCCGGCTCGAGCCAATGGCCAAAGCGCAGAAATCTCTCGGGCGTGTCGGGCATGCCGGGGACACCGCGCAGCGAGAAGGCGGCGACGCGCAGCGGCTGGTTCTGCTCCCAGTAGAGGAGGATCTGCGGCTCGGCGCGGATGATCGAATCCGCGACGGCGAGGTTGCGCTTGAGCTCGCCCGCCTCGGTTACGGCGCGTTTCTCCTCGCGCTTGGCGCGCAGCAGCGTCAGGGCGAGCAGCGCGCCGATAAGGAGCACGGCACCGGCGACGAACCCGACGGCCGCCAGCGGCTGCGATCCGATCGCAGGCAACGGCAGCACGCCGCCGGAGAGAATGCCGGCGCCGAGAATGAGCACGCAGGCGAGGCTCGCTGCGAGGAGCGCCAGGAGCTCACGCGATTTTGCAGCAGATCGTCTCGTTGGGGCAGCAGACTGCATCGGGGTCCGGAAGAGATGGGAAGGAACCCGAGGCCAGAGACGCAACGAGCAAGGACAAAGGCCCGGCGCATCGCCCCTGCGAAGGGGCGAATCGAGTGCGATTATGTGGAGTTACAATGGCCGTTGCCAGCGATGTGGCCCTCGACCCGGGCCAATCGCGGCATTTGCCGGATAGGTGCTGCCGGCAAGCCGCATTCCTCGGCCCAAGGCCCCCTGCGAGAGGGGGTGTGATGGAGGATGCAGCGCATCCTCCATCCGATACATCAGTAGCGGTAGTGATCCGCCTTGTAAGGCCCCTCGGGCTTGACGCCGATATAGGCCGCCTGCTCCGGCGAGAGCTTGGTCAGCTTCACGCCGATCTTCGCGAGGTGCAGCCGCGCGACCTTCTCGTCGAGGTGCTTCGGCAACGTATAGACCTTCTTCTCGTACTTGCCGGCGTTGGTCCACAGCTCCATCTGCGCCAGCGTCTGGTTGGTGAACGACGCCGACATCACGAACGAGGGATGGCCCATGGCGTTGCCGAGGTTGACGAGGCGCCCCTCCGACAGGAGGAGGATGCGCTTGCCGTCCGGGAACTCGATCTCGTCCACCTGCGGCTTGATGTTGTTCCACTTGAGGTTCTTGAGCCCGGCGACCTCGATCTCGTTGTCGAAGTGGCCGATGTTGGCGACGATGGCACGATCCTTCATCGCCCGCATGTGCTCGATCTTGATCACGTCCTTGTTGCCGGTGGCGGTGACGAAGATGTCGGCGCGCGGTGCGGCATCCTCCATGGTCACCACCTCGTAGCCCTCCATCGCCGCCTGCAGGGCGCAGATCGGATCGATCTCGGAGACGAGCACGCGGCAGCCGGCATTGCGCAGTGAGGCCGCCGAGCCCTTGCCGACATCGCCGAAGCCGGCGACCATCGCCACCTTGCCGGCCATCATCACGTCGGTGCCGCGGCGGATGCCGTCGACCAGCGACTCGCGGCAGCCATAGAGGTTGTCGAACTTGGACTTCGTCACGCTGTCGTTGACGTTGATGGCTGGGAACAGCAACTCGCCGCGCTTCTGCATCTCATAGAGGCGATGCACGCCCGTCGTCGTCTCCTCAGAGACGCCCTTGAGGTTCTTGGCGAGCTCGGCGAACCAGCCCGGCTTCTCCTTCAGCGTGCGCTTGATCAGGTCGAACAGCACCGTCTCCTCCTCGGAGCCCGGCTTGTCGAGGAACGTCGTGTCGCCCTTCTCGGCCCTGAGGCCGAGGTGAACGAGCAGCGTCGCGTCGCCGCCGTCGTCGAGGATGAGGTTCGGCACCCCGCCGTCGCCCCACTCGAGGATGCGGCGCGTGAAGTCCCAGTACTCCTTGAGGCTCTCGCCCTTGAAGGCGAACACCGGGATGCCGGCGGCGGCGATGGCCGCAGCGGCGTGGTCCTGCGTCGAATAGATGTTGCACGAGGCCCAGCGGACGTCGGCGCCGAGCGCCGCCAGCGTCTCGATGAGCACCGCCGTCTGGATGGTCATGTGCAGCGAGCCGGCGATGCGCGCGCCCTTGAGCGGCTTGGCCGCGCCGAACTCCTCGCGCGTCGCCATCAGGCCCGGCATCTCCGTCTCGGCGATGTCGATCTCCTTGCGGCCCCAATCGGCGAGATTGATGTCCTTGACGACATAGTCCGTCGGCTTGCCCATGGGCGTGCTCCTTGCGGCTGACGGCGCCAGTGGGCGCCTTTGGGGGAGGGCGGCCGATGCGGGCCGCGTGCCTGCGCCCTTCTAGCCGCCGCAGCGGACGGGCGCAACAAAGATATAAACAAGTCCTTATATGTTAACGCTGCAAGGCCCGTTTGCCCCAATTCGAAAAGTCTGTAAGGCTGAGCTATACGCGGCGCATGATCCAATAATGTTCTCTATTTGTTCGCGAATCAGCATACATTGGAGGGAACATGGAAGAAGGTATCCAATTCGACCGGGAGAAGTTCAAAGACGTAGTACACTACGTCGTTGACTACGTGTGTGCCAACCTCGGGACAGAGGTGCTCGGAAACACGAAGCTCCATAAGATCCTCTACTACGCCGACATCCTGCGCTATCTTGAGGCCGGCCAACCGCTTGCTGGGGCTGAATACCAGCGTCAGAAGTTCGGGCCGACAGCGCGTCATTTGACGCGGGCCCTAAGGGAGCTTGAGGTGGAGGGGCGGGTTTCGGTAAGCAAGCGAAACTACTATGGCTATCAAAAGAGCGAGTACAAATCGCTTTCCGAGCCAAGCCGGAATCGGCTGTCGGCCGACG
>Ga0164243_10004102_pt1 | contig 22970 bp, 25 predicted proteins | sample OricompcompostOP_FD_108781 | JGI IMG/M metagenome (GOLD analysis project Ga0164243, IMG submission 108781) | Organic Plus compost microbial communities from Emeryville, California, USA - Original compost - Organic plus compost (OP) | ecosystem: Engineered > Solid waste > Mixed feedstock >...
AGGAACCGGATCGGGTCGAGTTCCTGTTCCTCGCGCAGTCGGGCGGCGGCGCGCTGCGCCGGTATCGGCGCCGCGCCGAACGATCCGTGGTTGAGGTGGGCGTACCCCGGGTCGAGTGAGAACAGCAGGCGTGCGCCGGGCAGCGGCTCGGGCGGCTTGTCGGATGCCAGGACCACGGGCGGACCTTTCAGGCGTGTTCGTCGGTGGCCGCGGCGCTCACCCCTACGGCGTCACGCGCGCGGATGTGCCTGACGGTACGCGTTGCGCAGCCGCTCGACCGAGACGTGGGTGTACAGCTGGGTGGTCGCCAGTGACGCATGTCCCAACAGTTCCTGCACCGAACGCAGGTCCGCACCCGCGTCGAGCAGGTGGGTGGCGGCCGAGTGCCGGAGCGCGTGGGGCGCGATCGGTGGCGCCCCCGCCTCCTTCGCCCGGGCCGCGACGATGCGTCGCACCGTACGCGGGTCGATCCGCCCGCCCCGCACCCCCAGCAGCAGCGCCGAGCCGCTGCGACGCGTCGCGAGAAGCGGCCGGGCATGCCGGAGGTACGCACGGACCGCACGCTCGGCGGGCACCCCGTACGGCACCGAACGTTGTTTGTTCCCCTTGCCGGTGACCCGTACCAGTCGTCGCTGCTCGTCCAGATCGCCGAGGTCGAGGCCGCACAGCTCGCCGACTCGGACGGCGGTGGCGTACAGCAGTTCGAGGACCGCCGCATCACGCAGCGCGACCGGCTCGTCCCCCGTGTCGGCGGCACCGGCATCACCGCCCGGCGCCTCGACCAGGGCCGCGGCCTGGTCCGCGGCGAGCACCGTGGGCAGCGTCCGGTCGGCCCGCGGTACGCCGAGCTGCCCCGCGCGGTCGGCACCGATCAGGCCCGTCTGGTACGCCCAGGCGGAGAAGGTACGCGCCGCCGCCGCGCGCCGTGCGAGCGTGCTGCGGGCGGAACCCATACCGCGCTGCCGGGCGAGCCAACTGCGCAGGACAGGCAGGGCCAGCGCCGCGTGCAGGTCGGCGGCGTGCATCCGCCCGGCATGGTCCAGCAGCAGGACCACGTCCGCGAGGTACGCCCGGATCGTGTGCGCCGAGCGCGCCCGTTCCGCGGACAGATGCTCGGCGAACCGGTCGACGGCCGTACGGAACTCCTCGGGCAGTGCCTCGTAGCGCTGCTCGGTGGATGTCCTGTTCGCCGCCACATCCCGTACGGTCGGTGGGCGCACCGTTCGCGGTCAAGGCGACGCGCCGGTACCGGCGGGCGGCGTCCGGTAGCTGCCGGCCCGGCGACGGCGCGTGCGGCGACGACCGCCATCGGTCTCTCGGCTTCTCCCCGCACGTCGCCCAGCTCCTGCCACCGCGCCCACCCTTGGCGCGGTCCCTCGGACCCGATGCCATAGGCGCGCTCGTGCGGCCGGCCCTCTCGCAGCACCTGCTCGGGGTGCACACCGCCGCAGCGGCGGCCGCGGGCTGCTCTTCGTCGTGCGCGGTACCCGATCGCAACACCTCAGCGCACGTGGAGACCACAGCACGGCGGCCGCCGGTCGCCCCGTCCGGGCGTACCGCAACGGAGCCGAGGGCGGCATGCCCCGACCCGGCGGCGGCGCCGGCATGCTGGTCCGCGTCCCGTGACGGCGGTGCGGTGGCGCGGTGCGTACCGTCCGGGAGTCAGCCACGGATCCGCGGCGGGTCCGGGTCGGTCGAGCCGGTGCTGGGTTTCTCCTCCGGCACCAGCTGGTAGCCGTCCTCGGTATCCGTGACGAACCCGAGCATCGCCAGCATCGGGACCGTGCGCCGCACCTGGAGCGCGGACACGCCCGCCGCGACGGCGATCTCCTCGACGCTCGCGGCGCGGTGCAGTGGTACCGCGTCCAGCACGGTGGTCGACACGGCGTCGAGGTCGTCCCGTGCGGTACGGGCACCCTGCGGCAGCGGCGCCAGATCGGCGCCGATGTGACCGACCTCTTCAATCACCTCCGCGGCGGTGGTGACCAACCGGGCGTCGTCCTGCCGAATCATCATGTTGGTACCGACGCTCATCCCGGAGGTGATCGGCCCCGGTACGGCCAGCACCATCCGGCCGAGTTCGCGGGCGCGGCGGGCGGTGTTGCGGGTACCGCTGCGGGCCGACGCCTCGACCACGACCGTGCCGCGACAGAGCGCGGCGATGACCCGGTTTCGGATCAGGAACCGGTGTCGCTGCGCTCCGGCGCCCGGCGGCCATTCGCTGACCAGGACGCCCTCCTGGCCGATGCGTTCGAGCAGGGTGGCGTTGCTGACCGGGTACGGAACATCCAGCCCACACGCCTGCACACCGACCGTGACACCGCCCGCGGCGAGAGCCCCACGGTGGGCAGCCGCGTCGATCCCGAACGCGCCACCGGACACGACCGTCCAGCCCCGGTCGGCGAGACCGAACGCGAGCTCGCTCGCCACATGCGAGCCGTACTGGGTGGCGGCGCGGGCACCGACGACCGCCACCGCGCGTTCGGTCGTCTCCGCCAGCGACCAGTCGCCCCGGACCCAGAACAGGATCGGCGGATCGGTGTGCGAGTCGGCCCGCGGATCGGCGTCACGACCAATCCGCACGAGATCCTCCACCTGCGTCGGCCACTCGTCGTCCTCGGGCACGACCACCCGACAACCGAGGCGCTGGCCCTCCCGCGCAAGGTGCATCGCTCGCTGGATCGGGTCTGCCGCGGCCAACCGGGCCGCGGCCGCCGAGCTGACCCGGCCCGGTACCGCCCCGACGTAGAGGCGGCGCAACGCATCGACGGGACCGAGCTCGCGAACCAGCGCACCCAGCTGCCGGTGCCCGGGCTCCACCAGCCAGGCCAGGGCCAGGCGGGCCAACCGGTACTGCTGCCAGCCGATCGCCTCGGCCGCCCGGGCGAGCCGACCGCCGACCGGATCCGGACCGCCGGCCCCGGATCGGCGTGGCGCCAGCCGGATCGTCGCCGGTGTCGTGGTGAGGGGGGGCTCCTGCCGGTCCGGTGGCGCCGGCTGCGGACTGACCCGGCGGCGATGCGACGGGGGCGGCTGCGGTACCTGGGGATCGTGGGACACCGCGGGCCGGCCGGTGTTGGTGTGGGGCCGGCCGGGCGGGTCGGTCGCATCCGGACTGGCGGGTACCGGTGCGGCCGGCAGGGCGGAAGGCGCACCGGCTCCGGGCTGATCGGCAGGGTCGTCGCGGTCGGTCATGTGCGTCCCCTCGGGGTGAGTGTGGTCACCGGACACGGCGAGTCGGAACGGCCAGCGCAGGCCGAGCCCGCGCCACATCACGGCGTCGTCCTGGTACGGAGCTCGACCGCCTCGGCCACGTCGCCGGCGTCGGGGCGATCGCGTCCGGCCAGGTCCGCCACGGTCCAGGCGATACGCAGCACGCGGTCGTACCCGCGGGCGGACAGGGAGCCGCGGTCGACCAGCCGCTCGGCGAGCGCGGTGACCGTCCGGGGCAACCGCCACCGGCCGGACCGGAGGGTACGGCCGGGGATCGCGGCGTTGAGCAGCCCCGCGCTACCCGCCCAACGCGCGGCGGCGCTGGCCCGGGCGTCGCGCACCCGGGCCGCCACCGTGGCCGAGTCTTCCGGCGGGCCATCCTCGATCAGCAGCTGCGCCGACCGAACGGGCAGCAGGTCGAGCTGCAGGTCGACCCGGTCCAGCAGCGGGCCGGAGAGCCGACCCAGGTACCGACGGCGTACCAGCGGGCTGCACAGGCAGTCGCCGCCGCGCTCACCGCACGGGCACGGGTTCGCCGCCAGCACGAGCTGGAAACGGGCCGGGAAAGAGGTGCTGCCATTCGCCCGGGCCAGCCGGATCTCGCCGTTCTCCAGCGGTTCCCGCAGCGCGTTGAGGACCCCGTTGCGGTACTCGGGCGCCTCGTCGAGGAACAGCACACCGCGATGGGCGAGCGAGATCGCGCCGGGGCGGGGCAGCGCGGAACCGCCGCCGACGATGGCCGCCGGTGTCGAGGTGTGATGCGGCGCCTGGTACGGCGGGCGGCGGACCAGCCCGGCCGCGGGTGGCAACGCGCCGGCCACCGAATGCACCGCGGTGACCTCGAGCGCCTCCTCGTCGGACAGCGGCGGAAGGACACCGGGCAGCCGCTCGGCCAGCATCGTCTTGCCGGCGCCGGGTGGCCCGAAGAACGCGAGGTTGTGTCCGCCGGCGGCGGCGATCTCGATGGCGCGTCGGCCGCGTTCCTGGCCGACGACGTCGACCAGATCCGCCCCGACGGGACCGGGCTGGTCGAGGTCACCGGTGGTGGGGCCGGGCAGCTCGACGGCGTCGCGGAGGTGATCGAGCAGGGCGGCGAGGGTGTCGACGGTACGCACCGTCGCGCCCGGAACCAGCGCCGCCTCGCGGCCGTTGCCGGCCGGCACGACCACCCGCCCGATCCCGGCCCGGCTCGCCGCGAGCACGGCGGGCAGCACGCCGCGCACCGGGCGCACCTGGCCGTCCAGGCCGAGCTCGCCGAGCACGGCCGTACCGTGGATCCGGTCGACGGGCACCACGCCGGCCGCGCACAGCACCGCCGCGGCCAGCCCCAGGTCGAACAGCGAGCCGTGTTTGGGCACCGAGGCGGGCAGCAGGTTGACGGTGATCCGCCGGTTCGGCCAGGTGAGGCCGGTGTTGATGACCGCCGCCCGGATCCGCTCCCGCGACTCGTTCACCGCGGCGTCGGGCAGCCCGGACAGGATCATGCCGGGTAACCCCGACGACAGGTCGGCCTCGATCTCGATCAACCGGCCGGACAGGCCGAGCAGGCCCACCGACAGCACGCGCGCGTATCCCATCGCCGGTGCCTCAGAACGCCGCGGTCAGGTGCTCGAGCCGTACAGCCGCGCCCGGCGGGGCGAGCACGCAGATCACGTCGAAGCGCAGCGGGCCACGGTCGGCACCGGTGGCGTCCAGCCACTCCAACGCGAGCCCGCGGATACGGCGTGCCTTGCGCGCACCGACCGCCGCGGACGGCGGGCCGAACCGCTCCGAGCTGCGCGTCTTGACCTCGCAGAACACCACCGTCGCGGTACTCGGATCGACGGCGACCAGGTCGAGCTCGCCGCGGCCGCACCGCCAGTTCCGCGCGAGGACGGTCATGCCGTGCGCGCCCAGGTGGGCTGCCGCCAACCGCTCGCCGAAGCGGCCGAGTGCGCTGCGTCGCTGGTACCACCCGGAACGCGCGCTGCGTCCCACGGGTGCGGTGCGGTCGTCTGTCGTCATCGGACACCTCCCGGGTCACGGCAACCGTGCCCCACGACGCGTGTCCGATCCGCCCTGGCGGGCAAATCTGTGGACAGCCGGTACCCCTGTGGACAGACGTGACGATCCCGGAATCCCGTGCTATGGGCGGGCGGTGCCCTGGCCGGGCCGTACGCGGTTCGACCAGCGCGGATGGTCACGAACCGGCACGGCAGGCGCGTTGTCCCGAGCCGCCGGCAGGTCCGTCCGCCGAGGTCAGTCGTCGGTACGTTGGTGCGGCGGATCCGGCCGTCCGGGGCCCGGTGCACCGCTGGCGTCGCCGCCGCGGCTGATGCGTCCACGGCCGGGCAGCGGGCGTTCGTCGGTGTCGATGTCGCGTCCGCCGGGGCCGACGTCCGGACGGTAGATGCCCTGGACGGGCCGTTCTCCTTCGGAGGTTCCGGGCATGGCGGGCGGGTTCGGGCCGGTGTCGGGCGGCATGTCGACCTCGCCCGGCGGATCGCTGTCGTACGGTGTCTCGCGCGGCTCGCTCATGCCCGGCGGGTACCCGACGCGGCGCCCGGCATGCCTCGCACCGGCCACCGTCTCGGCCGGGTACTGCGGCAAGCCCGCACACCGCGGACCTCGGTACCGGTCATGTCAGGACATCACGCGACCGCGCATCGTCGCCCGGACGGGGAGAAGACGTCGCGCCACGCCACCGCGCACCCTCACCCGGCGGCCGAGAAGTGGACCGTACCTACCGGGTGGAGGGTCAGGCGCCGAAGCTGGCGTCGTCCGGGAGCGAGATGTCCGGCTTGTCGAGCTCCTCGATGTTGACGTCCTTGAACGTCATCACCCGGACATGCTTCACGAACCGGGCAGGGCGGTACATGTCCCACACCCAGGCGTCGGTCATCTCGACCTCGAAGTAGACCTCGCCGTCGGTGTTGCGCACCGCCAGGTCGACCGCGTTGGCCAGGTAGAACCGGCGCTCGGTCTCCACGACATAGGAGAACTGGCGGACGATGTCGCGGTACTCGCGATAGAGCTGAAGCTCCATCTCCGTCTCGTACTTCTCGAGATCCTCGGCGCTCATCTCGTCGCGTCCTCCATGCCGATATTGTCGCCTACCGCGGCGCGCCGGGCGACGGCGGGACGCGCCGACATCCGCGGCAGATCGTCGGCGGGACGCGCCGACGCCCCGAGCAGATCATGCATCCGCGGCCTCCGCCAGCAAAAGCGTCGACGCCGGGGTGGTGGCACGCGACCGCCGGTACGACGGGTCCGCCCGGTCGGCGACGGCGGCCACGTTGGCGTACGAGAAGCGATGCTCCGGGCACGGACCGTACCGCTGGAGGGCGGCGGTGTGCTCGGCGGTCACATACCCCTTGTGCTCGGCGAATCCGTACCCCGGCCACCGCTCGGCCAGCTCCACCATGATCCGGTCCCGGGTCACCTTCGCCAGCACACTCGCCGCGGCCACGCACGCCGCGACCCGGTCGCCCTTCCACACGGCGAGCCCGGGCACGCCGACACCGTCCACCCCGAACCCGTCGGTCAGCACGTACTCCGGCGCCGGGGACAGCCGGGCGAACGCGCGCCGCATCCCGGCCACGTTGCACACGTGCAGGCCACGGGTGTCCACCTCGGTCGGCGGGACGATGATCACCTCGTACGCCAGGGCCCGCGCCACGACCTCGTCGTACACCCGGTCCCGGGCGGCGGCGGTCAGCAGCTTGGAATCCGCCAGGCCGGGCACCTCGCCACGCTTGCCGTCGGGCAGGATCGCGGCGGCGACCACCAGCGGACCGGCGCAGGCACCGCGGCCGGCCTCGTCGGCGCCGGCGATGCGCCGGAAGCCGCGGCGGCGCAGCGCCTGCTCGAGCCCGTACAGGCCGGAACCGCGACGGATCACGGTGCGCTGTGGCGCGAGCATCTGCGCAGGAACCTCCGTGGTACGCGCTGGACCGCGGCGACGTCGGGCGCCGCCGCACCGGCCTCCAGCGTACGGCCGTGCCCCGCCCGGGGCGCACCCGCGGCCCGTCACGGATCGGGTACCCGGTCGAACGTCGTCGGTACGCCCAGCGCCCGGACCCGGCCCAGCGGCCAGTAGATCGCGAACGCGTCGCCGATGACCGACCGGTCCGGGATCGTCGCCTCGACCGGATCCCGGGTACGCAGGTAGTGCTCGCGCGAGTCGCCGGACTGCAGCCGGTGGTCGCCCATCACCCACAGCCGGCCGGCCGGTACCCGCACGTCGAACCGGCCGTCCGACGCCGGTTCCTGACTGCCGTCGGGGTTCCGGTACAGGTACGGGGTCTCGTTCAGCTCGTGCCCGTTGACGGTGATGCGCCCGGCCCGGTCGCAGCAGGACACCCGGTCCCCGCCGACCGCGATGACGCGCTTGATGAAGTCCTTTTCGGCCGGATCGGTACGCCACGACACCGGTGACCGGAACACGATGATCTCGCCCCGGTGCGGTGCCCGGAAGTCGTAGCTGACCTTGTTGACGAGTACCCGGTCGTTGACGTCGAGGGTGTGTTCCATCGACCCGGACGGAATCCAGAACGTCTGCAGCACGAACACCCGGATCGTCACCGCCACCAGTACGGCGATCACGATCAGCACCGGCAGCTCGCGCCACACCGAGCCCCGCTGTCGCGACGCGTGCGCGCCCCGGCGCCGCCCGTGCGTTTCGGTCACCCGCGCAGCGTACGACGTGACGATCAACTTCGGCCGCGACTCGCCTCAGCGCGCGGCTGGTCGGTGGACACGACAACGCCGGGCACCGCACGGCGCCCGGCGTCGAGGTACCGACCTCAGCTGGCCGGGGTCTCCCGCTTCTCCTTGATCTTGGCGGCCTTGCCGCGGAGGTTGCGCAGGTAGTACAGCTTCGCGCGGCGGACGGCGCCGCGGCTGACGATCTCGATCTTGTCGATCACCGGCGTGTTGACCGGGAAGGTGCGCTCGACGCCGACGCCGAAGCTGACCTTGCGAACGGTGAACGTCTCGCGCAGCCCGGCGCCCTGCCGCCGGATCACCACGCCCTGGAAAACCTGGATACGGGACCGGCTGCCCTCGACCACCCGCACCGACACCTTGACGGTGTCGCCGGGCTTGAAGTCGGGGACGTCCACCCGCATCGACTGGGCATCGAGAGTGTCCAGCGTGTTCATCGCGACTGCTTCCTCAAACTCAAGGGCGCGCGTGAGCGCCGGTTGGAAAAACGTGTAGTTGCGGGCCACGCCAGAGTGGCTGGCGCCTGCGGCAACCCCACTACTCTGCCACACTCCCCGGGTCGGGCGGACATCCGCCCTCGGCGAGCACAAGCTGGTCCGTCGCGTCCAGCGTACCGGGCGGCAGCGCGGCCAGCAGATCGGGGCGGCGCCTGGCGGTACGCACCAGCGACTGGTCCCGGCGCCACCGGGCGATTCGCCCATGGTCGCCGGAGCGCAGCACCTCCGGTACCGGACGATCCCGCCACACCGGCGGTTTCGTGTACACCGGCGCCTCCAGCAGGCCGCCGGTGTGCGACTCCTCGGTCAGCGACTCGGCGTTGCCGAGCACCCCGGGCAGCAGCCGGGTGACCGCCTCCACCACGGCGAGTACCGCCACCTCGCCGCCGAACAGCACCACGTCACCGAGCGAGACCTCCGTCACCGGCATCCGGTCGGCGGCCTCGTCCAGCACCCGCTGGTCGATCCCCTCGTACCGGCCGCAGCCGAACAGCAGCCACGGCTCGCCGGCGAGCTCGGTCGCGAGCGACTGGGTCAGCGGCACCCCGGCCGGGCTCGGCACCACGAACCGCGGCGGCCGCTCCCCCGCCGGTACCAGCTCGTCGAACGCCAGGCCCCACGGCTCGGGCCGCATCACCATGCCCGGCCCGCCGCCGTACGGGGTGTCGTCCACGGTCCGGTGCACGTCGGAGGTCCACCGCCGCAGGTCGTGTACGGACACGTCCAGCAGGCCGCGCTGGACCGCCCGGCCGATCAGCGACAACGACAGCGGCGCGAGATAGTCCGGGAAGATGGTCAGCACGTCGATACGCACGGCGGGGTCCTCACAGGTCCAGCAGGCCCTCCGGCGGCGCGAGGACCACCTGGCCGTCGGCCACCCGTACCTCCGGGACCAGCGCCGACACGAACGGCACCAGCGCCTCGTGTCCGTCCGGCCGGCGCACCGCGAGCAGGTCGGAGGCCGGCAGGTGGTCGATGCGTACCACCTCGCCGAGCACCGCGCCGTCGGCGTCCACGGCGGTCAGCCCGATCAGCTGGTGGTCGTGGAACTCGTCCGGATCGTCCGGCTCGACCACCTCGGCGCTGTCCACGGACAGCTCGGCGCCGCGCGCGTCCTCCGCGGCGTCCCGGTCGCCGATCTCCGCGAACGCGACGATCAGCCGCAGCCGGCCGCCGGTCACGGTCCGACCCCGGGCGTACTCGACGGTCAGCGGGCCGCGCTCCGTGCTCAGCACCGAACCGGCGGCGAACCGCAGCTCGGGATCGTCGGTCCGCACGTCGACCAGGACCTCGCCCCGGACGCCGTGCGGACGGACGATGCGCCCGACGGTCAGCTGCACGTCAGTAGCTGTCGATGATCTCGACTCGGATACCGCGTCCGCCCACCGAACCGATCACCTGCCGCAGCGCCTTGGCGGTACGGCCACCCCGACCGATCACGGTGCCCAGGTCGTCCGGGTGGACCCGGACCTCCAGCCGCTTGCCGCGACGGGAGTTGACCATGCGGACCCGTACGTCGTCGGGGTGTTCCACGATGCCGCGGACCAGGTGGTCGAGGGCGGGGCGGAGCACGTCAGGATTCCGCGCCGGCATCGGCACCGGCCTTCCCCTCGTCCGCCGGCTTCTCGGCCTTCTCCTCGGCCTTCTTGGCCGGCTTCTTCTTCTCGGTCTTGGCCTCCGGCTTGCCGGCGGTGTCGACGCCGGCGGCCGCCTTGGCCTCCGCCTCGTACCGCGCCTGCCGGTCCTGCTTCGGCGCCGGGACCTTCAGCGGCTCCGGAGCCGGCTGGCCGTGGAACTTCTGCCAGTCACCGGTGCGGGACAGGATCGCCTGCACGGGCTCGCTCGGCTGCGCACCGACGGACAGCCAGTACTGCACCCGCTCGGAGTTGACCTCGATGAACGAGGGGTCCTCCTTCGGGTGGTACTTGCCGACCTCTTCGATGACGCGGCCGTCCCGCTTGGTGCGGGCGTCGGCCACGACGATGCGGTACTGCGGGTTGCGGATCTTCCCCAGCCGCTTGAGCCGGATGCGTACTGCCACGGTTGTGTTCGCTCCTGTGTCGAAAGCCACGCCGCACCCGAGGTCTGGGCCACGTGGGGCATGGCCGTCGACGTCGTGTCGGCGAAGGCGTGTTGACTGGCGACGCACCGGGTAGAGGGCGCCGGTCGCGCGCCGGTTCAGCGGTCCATTCTGCCAGACCCGTCGCGGCCTCGACGACACGCCCTCAATCGGGCACCGGGACCTCGTCGGTACCGCCGACCGGCAGCGCCGGGGCCCGCTCGCAGGCCGCGGCATCCGGGCGTTCCGGCAGCGGCCAGGACGGATCGGGTAGGAAGTCGCAGAAGCGGCCGTCGAACGGAGGGTCGCCGCGCTCGGCCGCCGGCCGTACCCGCTCCCCCTCGGCGCGCACCGCGGCCGCCTCGGCGGCGGTGAAGAACGCCGGATCGCCGGTCTTCGCGGCGAACGACTCCTCGTCCTTCCAGTGCCACTCGTGCTCGGGCGTGACCCAGCCGTCGAGTTCCTGGTCGACCACGTCGATGCCGGCCGGACCGGAGCCGGACCAGAGCGCGTGCCGTTCCAGGTTGACGTACCAGCCGGCGAAGCGGCCCGGCGCGCCGTCGAAGAACCACCAGACGGCGTGGTCGGCGGCGAGCACGTAGCGGCGTACCACCCCGGTACCGGTCCAGGTGTCGGGCACCAGGCCGGTCGGCCACTCGGCGCGCGGCACGTCCCGCAGCGCGCGGCCGGCGGGATCCTTGCGACGCAGTACCGGGGTGCCGCCGGCGACCCAGACGATCAGTTCGGTGTCGGTGCTGCGTACCACCCGGGCCGGGATGACCTGGCACAGCGCCGCACCGAAGTAGATCCGTTCGGTGACGAGGTCTCCGGGTTCCAGCGCGTTCGTCATGCCGGCAGCATGCCCGCCGGAACGGGAAAGATCGACGTGGCGCGCCACACACCGATTCAGCCGGCGACCGCCTGCTCGGCGTGGTGGCAGGCGACCAGGTGCGCGTCGGTACCGCCCGGAGCGGTACGCAGGTCCGGACGGTCGGCGTCGCACGCGCCCGCGGCGAGCGGGCAGCGCGGGTGGAACCGGCAGCCGGGCGGCGGCGCGATCGGGCTCGGCGGCTCCCCGGCGGGCGGTCGGGCGGTACGCCGCCGACCGATCACCGGTGCCGCCGCGAGCAGCGCCTGGGTGTACGGGTGGGTCGGCGCGTCGTACACCGCCCCGGTCGGGCCGGACTCGGCGAGCCGGCCCAGGTACATCACGGCCACCCGGTCGCACACGTGCCGTACCACCGACAGGTCGTGCGCGATGAACACCAGCGCCACGCCGGTACGGTCGCGCAGATCCGCGAGCAGGTTGACCACCTGCGCCTGCACGGACATGTCGAGGGCGGACACCGGCTCGTCGCAGACCAGTACCGACGGTTCCAGCGCGAGCGCGCGGGCGATGCCGATGCGCTGCCGCTGCCCGCCGGAGAACTGGTGCGGGTAGCGGGAGGCGACGTCGGCCGGCAGCCCGACCAGGTCGAGGAGTTCGGCGACCCGGGCGCGCCGGCCGGTACGGGACACCACACGGTGCACGGTGAGCGGTTCGCCGACGATGTCGGCGACGGTCAGCCGCGGGTCGAGCGACGTGTACGGGTCCTGGAACACCATCTGGATCCGCCGCCGCAGCGCCCGTCTCGCGGTACCGCGGGCGGCGCCGAGGTCCTGGCCGGCGACGGTGATGCGGCCGGCGTCCGGGCGTTCCAGCCCGACCAGCATCCGGGCGAGCGTCGACTTGCCGCAGCCGGACTCGCCGACGATGCCGAGCGATTCGCCGGGGCGTACCGACAGGCTCACGTCGTCGACCGCGCTGACCCGGCCGCGACCCAGGCCCGCCCGGAAGGTACGGCGCAGGCCGGTGGCGGTGAGGATCGGTTCATCCGGCGGCATCGAGTACCTCCGTCGCGCGGTGGCAGGCGACCTGCCGCTCGTTGTCCACTGTGGACAGTACCGGTCGTTCGGTGGCGCAGCGCTCGACCGCCCAGGCGCACCGGGGGTGGAACGGGCAGCCGGCGGGACGCTGCGCCGGGCCCGGTGGCGTACCGGGGATGGCGTAGAGCCGGCCGCCCGCCGCGTCCGGCCGCGGCACCGACCGCAGCAGCGCCTCCGTGTACGGGTGGGCCGGGCGCGCCAGCAGTTCGTCGGTGGGCCCGGTCTCCACGATCCGACCCGCGTACATGACGACGACGTGGTCGGCGACCTGGCTGACCACGGCCAGGTCGTGGGTGATCAGCAGGACCGCCATCTCCCGTTCGGCCCGCAGCCGGTCGAGCAGGTCCAGGATCTGCGCCTGTACGGTCACGTCCAGCGCGGTGGTCGGCTCGTCGGCGATGAGCAGGTCCGGTTCCAGCGCGATCGCCATCGCGATCAGGATCCGTTGCCGCATGCCGCCGGAGAACTGGTGCGGATAGGCGCGTACCCGCTCCTCGGGGCTGGGGATGCCGACGGTACGCAGCAGCTCGACCGCCCTGCCCCGCGCCGCCCGCCGGGACATCCCGCGGTGCCGCCGGAACAGTTCGCCCAGCTGGTCTCCGATGGTCAGCACCGGGTTGAGCGCGGACAGCGCGTCCTGGAACACCAGACTCATCCGGCTGCCGCGTACCGACCGGCGCCGGGCTTCCGGCAACGCGGCCAGGTCGAGGTCGCCCAGGCGCAGCTCGCCGGCGCTGACCCGGGCGTCGGACAGGCCGAGTACCGCACGGGCGGTCACCGACTTGCCCGAGCCGGACTCGCCGAGCAGCGCGACCAGCTGGCCGCGGTGCACGTCGAGATCGACGCCGACGACGGCGGGGATCTCGCCGTCGCGGCCGAAGCTGACCGACAGGTCCCTGACCCGCAGGGTGGGTGCAGCGGTCACGCGCGCCCTCCGATCGTCGTCGCCGCGGCTACCGGCGGCATTGCCGGCGTGTTTCCGGGATGTGCCCGCGGCGTGCCCGACACTGGACTCATGATCGGCGCCCGGTGCCGAATCTTTGCCGACATCTTGACTTCTGCGCCGCAGATTGGCAACCCTTGACGGCATCGGAATCGCTGGTGGCAGCGCTACCGGCACCCGAGAACCACCACCGAACACGAAAGGGACACCCCATGCTCGAACCGGCCGCCCGCTACACCGGCTACACCGCCTGGGACTACCTGGAGCCGGACGTCGACTACCGCGCCTTCCGGTACGCGAAGCAGATCGGCCGGGTCCCCGAGTACGCCGGCCTGTCCCTGTCCGACGCGCAGGCGGAGCGCGCGCAACGGCTGCTGCGCGACGAGATCGTCATCTCGCTGCACGACCACGTCCAGGTCTTCCCGGAGGACATGGGCCAGCTGCGCGAGCACATCCGGCAGGGCCGCGAACCCACCGGGTACGAGGGGCTGTCCCGCTCCGGCATGACCGCCGTGTTCGACAACGGCATGGACGGTACCTGCTGCATCTCGTCCGACGCCGGCTGGAAGTACTCCGACGTGCTGTACGACCTCGGGGTGCGCATGGCCGACCTGGCGCACCAGGACTTCGTGATCAAGGGCGAGACCGTCGCCGACATCCGGTACGCGCACGAGACCGGCCGGGTCGCCCACGTGTTCGGCCTGGAGGCCGCCACCCCGATCGAGAACGAGGTGGACCGGCTCGACGTGCTGTACGGGTTCGGGGTGCGGCACTGCGGCATCGCGTACTCGGAGGCCAACACGCTCGGCTCCGGGCTGAAGGAACGCGGCGACGGCGGCCTGACGTTCTTCGGCGAGCGCGCGGTCAAGCGGATGAACCAGCTGGGCATCGCGATCGACGTGTCGCACTCCGGCGACCGTACGGCCATGGACGTGATCAAGGCGTCGACCAAGCCGATCTTCATCACGCACTGCGGCTCGCGCGAGGTGTGGCCGACCAACCGGATGAAGCCGGACGCGATCATCGCGGCCTGCGCCGAACGCGGCGGCGTACTGGGGCTGGAGGCGGCGCCGCACACCAGCCTGTCCGAGGCGCACCCGAAGCACTCGATCGAGTCGGTGATGGACCACTTCACCCACGTCGTGGACCTGGTCGGTATCGACCACGTCGCGTTCGGACCGGACACGCTGTTCGGGGACCACGTCGGGCTGCACGACGCGTTCGCGAAGAACCTGTCCATCGCGCAGGCGCACGGGCACGTGGACTACCCGCGGGTGGAGTACGTGGACGGGCTGGAGAACCCGGCCGAGTGCTTCGGCAACATCATCGGCTGGCTGGTCGAGCACGACTACTCCGACGACGAGATCCGCAAGGTCGTCGGCGGCAACATCCTGCGCGTACTCGACGAGGTCTGGGTCTGATGCGCCGCCGGTCGTTCGCGGCGCTGGCCGCGACCGCGTTCGGCGCGCCGGCGGTCGGTGGTGCGCTGGCCGGCTGCGCGCCGAGCCCGCGGCCCGGCTCGCGGGCGGCCGGCGCCACCCTGACCGTCGCCACCACCACCGACGTGGTCAACTTCAACCCGCTGGTGGGCAACAGCCGTACCGACTACTGGATCACCGACCTGATGTACCCGCGGCTGCTGACCATCGACGACGCGGGCACCAAGCGGCCGTGGCTGGCCCGCGAGCACGGGTACCGCGACGCCCGTACCGGCTTCTACACCATCCGGGACGACGCGCGGTGGAGCGACGGGAAGCCGGTGACCGCGGCGGACGTCGCGTTCACCATCAACGCCATCAAGCGCGACAAGCCCGCCGGCAACACCACGTACGGGCAGCTGACCAACGTCGCCTCCGCGGAGGCGACGTCCGACACCGAGGTACTGCTGCACCTGTCCACGCCGGACGCCACCGTGGTGCGCGAGGTGGGCTTCTGGATGAACGTCGTCCCGAAACACGTGTACGGCACCGTCGGCAACGTCGCCCGGTTCGCCAACACGTCCGACTGGGTCGGGTGCGGGCCGTACACGCTGGTGTCGGCGGCCAAGGGGAAGGCGTACACGCTGGAGCGGACCGAGCCGTACCCGTGGGCGCCGGGCGGCACGCCGTCGCTGGCCCGGGTGGTGTTCCGGGTGTACCCGGACATCAACACCGAGATCCTGGCGTTGCGCTCGGGCGAGGTGGACCTGATCGCGAACACGCTGCCGCCGGCGCAGGTCGACGTGCTGCGGCACACCGACGGCATCACCGTACGCAAGGTGCCGGGCCTCGGCTACGCGCATCTCGCGTACAACATGACGCACAAGCCGCTGGACCGCCTGGAGGTACGGCAGGCGCTCGCGCACGCGGTCGACTACGCGGCGATCCGCCGGGTGGTGCTGCAGGGGCAGGCGGTCACCACGCACTCCAGCCCGATCCCGCCGGTACTGCACGCCTACACCGACCCGCCGACCACCACCGAGTACCGGCACGACCCGGCACACGCGCGCCGGCTGCTCACGCAGGCCGGGTACCGCGAGGACCGGCACGGCCGGTTCGGCCTGTCGCTGCGGATGATCTACTCGCTGCAGGACGCGGTGACCGCGCAGTGGGCGAGCATGGTCGCCTCGGACGCCGCGAAGGCCGGCATCACGATCACGTTGCAGGGCATGGACCGCAACACGTACCTGGCCAAGACCGACGCCGGTGACTACGACATCTACGCCGGCAACTTCGCCATCATGGACGACCCGGTCACCAACATGGCGCTGACGTACCTGCCGGACGGGGCGATCAACTACAGCAAGGTCGACGACCCGCGGCTGTCCGAACTGATCACCACCGCGCAGGTCACCCCCGACCACGACCGGCAGCGCGAACTGGTCCGCACGGCGGCGCGGCTGGTCCGGGACAACGTGTACGACAACGTCGTCTACATGCAGAACTTCTACGTCGCCCACCGCAGCGAGTGGACCGGGTTCGAGGCCAGGCCGAGCGAACTGCTCACCGTGGTCGACCCCGCCTCGCTCGCGCGCGCCCGCCGGCGCTGAAGGGGATCCGATGCCCACCGCACTGCGATTCGCCGCCCGCCGGGTGGCACGTGGCCTGCTGACGCTGTGGTTCGCGGTCACCGCGACGTTCCTGCTGTTGCGGCTGCTGCCGGGCAACCCGGCGCTCGCCGTCGCCAACCCCAACATGACCAAGCACGACCAGCAGCTGCTGCTGACCCAGTACGGGCTGGATCAGCCGCTGATCGTGCAGTACGGCAAGTACCTGTGGCAGCTGCTGCACGGCAACCTGGGCATGTCGTTCACCCAGCAGGTACCGGTCTCCTCGGTGCTGCTCGCCCGGCTGCCCTGGACGCTGCTGCTGACCGGCTCCGCGCTGCTGGTGACGGTGGCGATCGGGGTACCGCTGGGCGTGCTCGCGGCGACCCGGCGCGGCGGCGTCGTCGACCGGCTGGTACAGCTGGGCGGGGTCGTCGGGCAGTCGCTGTTCGTGCCCAGCGTCGGGATCTTCCTGCTGTTCTTCTTCGGGCTGTGGCTGCGGGCGCTGCCGATCGGCGGCGCGTACTCCCCCGACGCGTCCGGCGCCGCCTGGTACGGCGACGTCGCCGCCCACCTGGTCCTGCCGTGCCTGTCGCTGATGCTGCTGCAGATCGGCTCGTACGTGCTGACGCTGCGGGCCAGCCTGATCGACGCGCTCGGCGAGGACTACTGCGAGCTGGCCCGCGCGAAGGGGCTGCCGAACCGGACGGTGGTGTGGAAGCACGCGCTGCGCAACGCGCTGCTGCCCACCACGACGCTGGTCGGCCTGCAGCTCGGTTTCCTGGTCGGCGGTGCGGTACTGACCGAGACGATCTTCGCCTATCCCGGCATCGGCCGCGGCATCTACGAGGCGGTCACCCAGCTCGACTATCCGGTACTGCAGGGCGCGTTCGTGCTCCTCGCCGCGACCGTTGTGGTGGCGAACATGCTCACCGACCTGCTGTACGGGGTGCTGGATCCGAGAGTGAGGACGGCATGAGCACGCAGGCGAGTACCGCACCGGCGGTCGCCGAACCGGTCGCCACGGCGGAGTCCTCGGCCCGGCGTACCTGGCGCGAGTTCCGCCGCAACCCGCTCGGGCTGCCCGCGGTCGTGATCGTGGCCGTACTGGTCCTGGTCGGGCTGTGCGCGCCGCTGATCACCGCGGCACCCGCCGGGTACGGCCCGGACGTGTTGCAGGCGCCGTCCGCGGCGCACTGGTTCGGCACCGACAACCTGGGCCGGGACATCTTCGCCGAGGTGGTCTGGGGTACCCGCGCCAGCATGCTCGTCGCGGTCTGCTCCTCGGCCCTGGCGATCGCACTCGGTGTGTTGGTGGCGGTGCTCGGCGCGTACTTCAGGTCCCTGGACACCGCGATCGGCACGCTGGTCGACCTGATGCTGTCGCTGCCGGTACTGCCGCTGATGATCCTGATCGCCGCGCTGGCCGGGCCGAGCCTGCCGGTGACGGTGGCGGTGATCGCCGCGTTCTCCTGGCCGGAGGTGACCCGGGTGGTGCGGTCGGCGGCGCTGTCCGTGGTGGGGCTGCCGTACATGGACGCGGCGCGCGTCATCGGCGGCGGCCACGCCTGGATCATCCGCAAGCACCTGCTGCCCGCGGTCGCGCCGGTGATCGTGGTCTCGGTGGTACTGACCGCCTCCCGTGCCGTGCTGTCCGCGGCCGGGCTGGCGTTCCTCGGCCTGTCCGATCCGCGGTCCTGGTCGTGGGGCCGGATCCTGTACGAGGCGCAGCAGTCCGGCGCCATGTCGAGCGCCTGGTGGACGACGCTGTTCCCGTCGATCGCGATCCTCGCCCTGGTCGTGTCCGCGACGCTGATGTCGATCGCGTACAACGACGCCCGCAATCCCCGCAACCACCGGCGCTGAGGAGGTCTCGTGGCACTGTCCCAACGGCTGCCGGCCGAGCACTACCGAACGGTGCAGGCCGAGGTACGCCACCGCCTGGGCGCCGCCCGCCTGGACGCGGTGTGCACCGACGATGAGTCCGACGTCGCGTACCTGACCGGGTTCTTCCACCATCCGTGCGAGCGGCCGGTGGCGGTGCTGCTGGACGCGGACCGGACCGTACTGCTGCTGCCCGAACTGGAACGCGAGCACGCGCTCGCGCAGGACGCGGTGGCGGAGCTGGTGTCGTATCCCGAGTACCCCGGGCTGCGGCCGCCGCAGTCGTACCTGCCGGCGCGCTCCGGCCGGATCGGCGTCAACGCCAGCATGACACTGGCCCGGCGGGACGCGCTCGCCGCGGCGCTGCCGTCGGCCGAGCTGACGCCGACCCCGCTGATCGACGCGATGCGCCAGGTCAAGTACGACGCGGAGATCGCGCTGCACGCCGAGGCGGCGCGGATCACCGACCGGATGCTGGCCGCCGGCCGGGAACTGGTCGAGCAGGCGGTCGCCGCCGGCGGCGAGCTGCCCAGCGAAGCGGAACTCGCCGCGCACGTCGGCCGCGTCGGTACCGGCCTGATGTACGCCGAACACACCGACGTGGTGGTGGTCGGGCTGCTCGCCGGCGGGCTGGTCTACGCGGGCGCGAACTCGGCGTACCCGCACGGGCTGCCGTCCTCCTACCGGCTGCGTGACGGGGACACGTTCATGCTGTCGCTGGGCTGCGCGGTCGGCGGCCGGTACGTGGAGGGCGAGCGGACGTTCGTGCTGGGCGAGCCGACCGCCGACCAGCGCCGGTACCACGACACGGTACGGCAGGCGCAGCAGGTCGGTGCCGAGGCGATCCGGGCCGGCGCGGTCTGCGCCGAGGTGAACCGGCAGTGCCTCGCGGTCATCGCCGACGCCGGGCTCGGCCAGTACCTGCGGCATCGGCAGGGGCACGGGATCGGCCTGGGCATGCACGAGCCGCCGTGGCTCGCCGACGGCGACGACACGGTCCTCGCGGAGAACATGATCGTCTCCAACGAGCCGGGGATCTACGTGCCGGGCCACGCCGGGTACCGGATCTCCGACTCGATGCTCGTCACCGACACCGGCGCGCGCCGCCTGACGAGCTATCCACGGTCCCTGGACGATCTCGTCATCCCCCTGTAGCGCAACGGAAAGGTGCTGCCCATGCGGCTGGAGATCAACGGCAACGAGCTGGAGGTCGAGGTGTTCGGCGCCGACGACGCGCCGGTACTGATCGCGCACCACGGCGCGCCCGGCCTCGGCTCGCGGGCCGAGACGCGGACGACGTTCTCGCCGTTCGCGGACACGTTCCGGGTGATCGTGTTCGACGCCCGCGGGTCAGGCGAGTCCGGCGGGACCGAGCCGTACACGCACGAGCAGTGGGCGGCCGACGTCGAGGGGCTGCGGCAGTGGGCCGGGGTCGAGCGGTTCGTCATGGCGGGCGGCTCGTACGGCGGGTTCATCTCCATGGAGTACGCGATCCGGCACCCGCACCGGGTCTCCGCCCTGGTACTGCGGGACACCTCCGCCGACCACTCCAACGACGAGGCGGCCCGCCGCAACGCCGCCAACTCCACCCGGGTACGGGTCGACATGGCGAAGCTGGACCGGATCAACACCGGCCAGGTACGCGACAACGACGACCTCGCCGACTGCTGGCGCGAGATCCTCCCGCTGTACGACCACGTGTACGACCCGGCCGCGGTCGAGGCCAAGGCCGCGGCCACGCCGTACCGGTACCGCACGCACAACTTCGCCTTCGCGCACAACCAGCCGAACTACGACATCAAGGCGCAGCTGCCGTCGATCACCTGCCCGACCCTGGTCACGGTGGGGCGGGACGACTGGATCACCCCGGTGGCGTGCAGTGAGACGATAGCGTCGCTGATTCCGGACTCCCGGCTCGTGGTGTTCGAGAAGTCCGGGCATTCACCGCAGATCGAGGAGGCGGACGAGTGGCGGCGGGTGGTGCGTGAGTTCCTGCACGAGGTCGGCGCCGATGCGGCGTAGTCGCGGCCGGACGGGCGCGGCGCGATGAACGCGCCGGTACTGGACGAGCTGAGCCGGCAGATCGTCGTCGCGTTGCAGGACGACGGCCGGGCCAGCTGGACGGACATCGCCGCCGCCTGCGGTACCTCGGTGTCGGCGGTGTCCCGGCGCGGCCAGCAACTGCTCCGGGACGGGCTGGTACGGGTCGCGGCCGTCCCGGACACCCAGCACGCCGGGCCGGCCGACCTGTTCGTGCTGCGGATCAGCTGCGCGCCGGGCCGGCAGGGTCGGGTCTGCGAGACCCTGGCGGTACGCACCGACGTCCGGTTCCTGGCCCTGGTCAGCGGCGCGTACGACATCATCGCGGAGATCAACGTGCCGCGCGCGGACTCGCTCGCCGCCCGCGTGGTGGAGGAGATCCAGACCATCGAGGGCGTCGCCCGGTGCGAGACCGACCTGCGGCTGCACACGTACAAGGTGGCGCACGACTGGTCCCGGCACGGCGAGCCGGTGGACCGGGCCGAACCGCACGAGTGCGCGCCGGAACACTTCGACGCCACCGACCGGGCGATCGTCGCCGAGCTGCGCGGCCGGGCACGGGACAGTTTCCGTACCGTCGCCGCCCGGCTCGGCATCAACGAGAGCACGGTGCGCCGCCGGTTCGAGGCGATGCGGGAGCGGGGCTGCGTGCGGGTGACCACCCTCGTACCGTCGGCCGCGCTCGGCTTCGAGTCCGAGGTGCTGCTGGACGTGACGGTGGCGCCGACCGCGTTCGACGAGGTGGCCCGGCAGCTCGCCACGCACCGCGGGGTGCGGTACGTGGCGGCGATGCTGTCGGGGAACAGCCTGATGTGCGAGCTGATCCTGCCGAGCGAGCGGGACCTGTTCGAGTTCACCACCGGTACCCTCGGCGCGCTGCCCGGCGTCGAGGGCTGGCGGGCCAGCATGGAGCTGCTGACGGTACGCCGCGGGTTCGTCGAGACGCCGTGGTGGCGCCAGCAGCTGTCCCGCTGATCCGGATCAGTACGAGCGGGCCACGTAGGCGACCAGGTCGGGCTCGTCCTCCCGGTCCGGCACCGACCCGTCCTGCCGTACCAGGCAGCGCACGGTGACGGCCTGCTTGTTCAGTTCGGCCTCGCCGGCGGTACCCAGCGTCGACCACGGGATCCGGGCGAACCCGGTCGCCGCCGCGGCCACTGCGTCGTCCACAGTGGACACATCCACGGTGTGCGCCTCGCGGTACGCGAGCGCCTGGTCGTACAGCGCCTGCTGGTCGGCGGCGAGCGCCGCCTGGATCTCGTCCACCGCCTTGTCCACCGGTACCGGCGTCTTCCCGCCGGTGGACCGCCGGGCCAGCACCACGTTGCCGGCGGCGAGATCGCGCGGGCCGACCTCGACCCGGATCGGGTACCCCTTCAGCTCGGCGTCCACCGCCCGCCGCCCGAACGGCGTGTCGGTACGGTCGTCGAAGCCCACCCGCACCCCGGCGTCGCGCAGCGCGTCGCGCAGCTTCGCCGCGGTCTCCGGCACCCCGCTCCCCGCCGTCTCCGACGACCTGTCGCCGGACTTCACCACCATCACGTGCGCCTGGATCGGCGCCAGCCGCGGCGGTACCCGCAGCCCGTTGTCATCGCCGTGGCACATGATCAGCCCGCCGACCATCCGGGTGGAGCTGCCCCAGGAGGTGGTCCAGGCGTACTCGCGGGAGCCGCTGTCGGAGGTGAACTCGATCCCGAACGCCCTCGCGAAGTTCTGCCCGAGCTCGTGCGAGGTACCCATCTGCAGGGCCTTGCCGTCCCGCATCATGGCTTCCAGCGTGTACGTGTTGGTCGCGCCGGCGAACCGCTCGGCCGCCGTCTTGCGGCCCACGATCACCGGCATGGCGAGCACGTTGACCATCACGTCCTGGTACGCCTCGTGCAGGATGCGCCGCGCGTACGCCCGGGCGTCCGCCTCACTGGCGTGCGCGGTGTGCCCCTCCTGCCACAGGAACTCGCTGGTACGCAGGAACACCCGCGGGCGCAGCTCCCAGCGCACCACGTTCGCCCACTGGTTGAGCAGCAGCGGCAGGTCCCGGTACGACTGCACCCACTTGGCCATGAACTCGCCGATGACCGTCTCGGACGTCGGCCGTACCACGATGGGTTCGTCCAGGTCCTTGCCGCCGGCGTGGGTGACCACCGCGAGCTCCGGCGAGAACCCCTCGACGTGCTGCGCCTCCCGCTTCAGGTAGCTGTCCGGGATGAACAGCGGGAAGTACGCATTCTGCGCGCCGGCGGCCTTGATCCGGTCGTCCATCTCGGCCTGGATGCGCTCCCAGAGCGCGTACCCGGTCGGTCGGATCACCATGGTGCCGCGCACCGGACCGTTGTCGGCCAGCTCGGCCTTGTTGATCACGTCCTGGTACCAGCGGGGGAAGTCCTCCGCCTGCGGGGTCAGCACTCGCGCCATGAGGCGACATCCTATTAGCCCGGCGTGACCACACGATCAGCGGCGTACCGTCCGCGGTCAGCAGCCCGGCGGCAGCCCCTTCGCCTCGCAGTACTGGTCGCGCGCCCAGCGGTCCCCGGCCGACCCCGGCGGCTGGTACGGCGCCTCGTTCGGGTCCGGGCCGACATGGGAGTCGCCGCCCTGCGGCGGACCGTAGTGGCTGTCGCACGGTGCGCCGAGGTCGCAGTTGGGCCCACCGTCCGGGGCCGGCGGTATCCCCTCGCCCTG
>Ga0164243_10004103_pt1 | contig 22969 bp, 17 predicted proteins | sample OricompcompostOP_FD_108781 | JGI IMG/M metagenome (GOLD analysis project Ga0164243, IMG submission 108781) | Organic Plus compost microbial communities from Emeryville, California, USA - Original compost - Organic plus compost (OP) | ecosystem: Engineered > Solid waste > Mixed feedstock >...
AAATCACCCTGGCTGCATGTCGCGCCTGAGCGTCCGTGCGGCGAGGGCGAAGTGGACCGCGCCCCACAGGTAGATCAGCGCGCCGAGCATGCAGGCCCACTGCAGCCCCGCGGCGGAGGCGGCCCCGCAGGCGCCGGCCGAGGCGCTCTCGGCGGCGCGGGCGCCGGCGCAGGCCAGGTCGAAGTCCCCGCCGGTGAAGGCGCGCCGGGTCAGGGCGTCGCTCAGGCCCCCGACGACCAGCGGGCCGAGCCCGGCCCCGACCACATTGGTCATGATCCCGACCACGGCGGAGGCGGAGGCGCGCATGCGCGGCTCCATCAGGTTCTGGCTCACCCCCATCATCGAGGCCATGTAGGCGTACTGGAACAGGCCGGTGAGCATCAGCACCGCCGCCATCGCCGGCCAGGCGCCCTGGGCGAACGCCAGGATGTAGAGCGGGGCGGCGGCCAGGCAGCCGATCATCGGGGTGAAGGCGTACCAGCGCGGGTCCTTGCGGCCGAGCGCGTCGGCGAGCAGGCCCCCGCCCAGCATGCTGATCGAGCCCGGGATGGCGCTGACCAGGCCCGAGATCAGCCCGGCCTGGGCGAAGTCCAGTCCGAACCGGCGGAAGAAGTACTGGGCCAGGAAGTAGTTGATGGCGAAGCCGCCGGCCGAGGCGAGGGTCGAGCCCAGCATCACCTGCAGGAACGCCGGCCGCTGCGCCATCCGCCGCAGCACCGCCGAGAACGGCGGCGCGGCCGCGTCGGCCTGGCCGGGCGGGTCGTAGCGGCCGCGGATCGGCTCGCGCACCGTCAGGGCGAGCAGCACGGCCAGCAGCAGCCCGGGCGCGCCCGCCGCGACGAAGGCGAGGCGCCAGTCCGCGTGCTGGGCGATCCAGCCCCCGCCCGCGGCGCCGATCAGGGCCCCGGCGGGCACGGCCAGCACATAGATCCCCATGGCGGAGGTGCGCCGCTCGCGCGGATAGTAGTCGGCGAGCAGGGACTGCACCGCCGGGGCGGAGGCCTCGCCGACGCCGACGAACACGCGCGCGGTCAGCAGCTGGACGAAGCTGGAGGCCAGGCCGCAGGCCATGGTGGCGAAGGACCAGAGCAGCACGCCGATGGAGTATAGGGTGACCCGGCGCCGGCGCTCGGCCAGGCGCGCGATCGGGATCGAGACGGCGGTGTTCAGCAGCGCGAAGGCCAGCCCCCCGAGCAGGCCGAGCTGGGCGTCGGTCAGGCCGAGGTCGCGTTTGATCGGCTGGCCGAGGGCCGCGATGATCTGCCGGTCCACGAAGCCGAACATCGAGACCACGAGCAGCAGCCCCAGCACCCAGGCCCGGTAGGGCCGGCTCGACATCAGCTTCAGCGTCCTGGCCGCATGCTCCATGCCCGCCCCCTCCCCCTGCGGCCGCGCTCTTCGGGCCCGTGGGTCGGACGCGGCGCGGTCACGGCAGAGCAGAGCAATCGGCCCCGGCCGTCAACTCGGGCCCGGACGCGAAGAGAGCCGCCGGCGGGCCGGCGGCTCTCCCCATCCCCTCGTTCTGCAGCGAGGCTCAGTAGTGGAAGCGCATGGTCACGTACCACTCGCGCGGGGCGTTGTAGCTGGCGTCGACCACCGACACCCCGCCCTGCCACTGGCCGGTCACGATGTAGCGCTCGTCGGTCAGGTTGGTGGCGCCCACGGTCGCCTCCCAGCGGGCGTCGCTCGGCCGGTAGGTGATCGAGCCGTTGACGATGTCCGTGGTCGGGCGGCGCAGGGCGATGGAGTTGCCGAGGTCGTTGAAGATCTCGGTGGTGTGGGTCCAGTCGAGGTTGAACTGCAGCTGGCCCTTGTCGCCGAGGTCCGCCAGGTACTGCGGCCCGAGCACCGTCTTCCAGGTCGGCGTCTTGGGCAGGCGGCACTGGTGGTCCACATAGGCCCGCGGATCGCCGTAGGGGTACAGCACCGCGTTCTGCGGACAGCTGGTCAGCGTCAGGTCGTTGCCGTTGTCGCCCACGCCGGCCGCGATGCGGGTGTAGCGGGCGTTGGTGTAGCCCACCGCGGCGTTGAACGAGAGCCCGTTGCCGAGCACCGCCTCCGCTTCGGCCTCCGCGCCCCAGATGCGGGCGTCGCCGGCGTTGAGCAGGGTCGGCGAGATGCCCTGCTGGGAGTTCAGCTGGATGTCCTTGTAGGAGGTGTGGAAGCCCGCGACGTTCAGCCGGACCCGCCGGTCGAACAGCTCGGTCTTCAGGCCCACCTCCTCGGTGGAGGCGTGCTCGGGCCCGAAGTGCAGGCTGGCGTCATAGGTCGGGTGCGGGTTCGACAGGCGGGTGGTCCAGCTGCCGGTCTTGAAGCCCTTGGAGTAGGTCACATAACCCATGATCCGCGGGGTGAACTGGTACTGCAGGCCCACCGTCGGCGAGAAGTCGGTGAAGTCCTGGGACTTCACGCCGGCCGGATAGTAGCGGTAGGGCTCGCTCGGGTTGGGGAAGCCCAGGGCCGTCTGGCAGTTCACGTTCGGCGCCCCGATCGCCGTGGCGGGGGCGGACGGCGGATAGCAGCCGCTGGCCTTGTAGCTCAGGCCGTTGTCGTCGGTCTGGTGCCCCTCGAAGGTCTTGTGCTCCCAGGTGTAGCGGGCGCCGGCGATCAGGCTCAGCTGGTCGGTGATCTTGTAGTCGAGGTGGGCGAACAGCGCCTCGGCCCGGGTGTTCAGGTCGTTGGGCCCGTCGATCATCAGAAGGACGCCCGGGAAGGTCACGAAGTCGTGCAGGTGCCCGCCTTCGCGGAAGTAGTAGGCGCCCAGCACGTAGTCGAGCCGGTCGTCCATCGCCTTGCCGACCAGCTGCAGCTCCTCGGAGAACTGGTGCTGGGTCATGTCGAAGGAGGTGTGCAGGATGTCGAGCGGCGAGCCGTCGAGGTCCATGCCCGTGCGCCAGTGCAGCGCCCGCCAGGCGGTGATCGACTTCAGCGTCATCTCCGGCGCGAGCTGCCACTCCAGGGTCCCGGCCACGCCCCAGTTCTTCAGCTTGGAGAAGTCGTTGCCGGTGGCGTAGGTGGTGTCGATGTTGCCGGTCTCGAAGCGGTTGTCGTACGGCAGCCGGTCGTTGTTGGGGTTGCCGTCGACGTTCACCCCGCCCAGCGGCGGCAGGGTCGGCATCGGCGTCGGCACGGGCGAGACGTTCAGCCGCTCGGACGAGCAGAGCACGCCCACCGGGGCGCCCACCAGGCAGGCGTTGTAGAGCCCGCCCAGCGGGTTGTTGTAGCCCGCGTCGATGTGGCTGGCGGTGTTGGCGGTCGCCTCCTGGTCGACGTGGGTGTAGTCGGCCGCGACGGTGAACTTCACCTTGTCCGACGGGAGGAACTGCACCTTGCCGCGCAGGCTCCAGCTGTTCTGCCCGCCCTGGCGCTCGCCGGTCTGGTAGCCCGAGGCCGGCTGGGTGGTGTAGCCGTCCACCACATAGGTGCAGCTCACGCCCACCGGGCCGCAGTCGGGGATGTAGGCGAGCGGCCCGGCGGTGGTGGAATTGGCCGCCATGTTCGGCGCGGGACCGTACGGGATGCGCTTCTGGTAGCCGTCCCGGTGCTGCTCGGAGAACGACAGGCTGGTGCGGATCTGGTCGTTGATCGGCACGTCCATGGTGCCGCGCACGTCCAGGCGCGAGAAGCGGCCGGTGGTCACCTCGCCCTTGGCCATGAAGTCGGGGCCCGGGTCGCGGGTGACGATGGAGATGGCGCCGCCGATGGTGTTGCGCCCGAACAGGGTGCCCTGCGGGCCCTTCAGGATCTCGACCCGGTCCACGTCCAGCATGGAGGTGTTGGAGCCGACGCTGCGCGCCAGGTAGACGCCGTCGACATAGACGCCGACGCCGGGATCCTGGTTGAAGGCGAAGTCGTTCTGGCCGATGCCGCGGATGAAGGCCGACAGCACGTTGTCCGAGCCCGAGAACGGCGTGCCCGCGTCCAGCGTCACGTTGGGCGCCATGTTGGACAGCTGCGAGACGTCGTTGATGCCCTTGGTCTGCAGGGCCTTGGCCGTGACCGCCGTGACGGCGATCGGCACGTTCTGGACGTTGACCGCCGTCTTGGTGGCCGTGACCACGACCTCCTCGACCTGACCCTGGCCGGTGGCGGCGCCCGCGGCCGCCGGCTGCGCGTGGGCGAGGCCGGCGAGGCTCAGCGCCAGGACGGCGGAGCCGAGGGTGGTGGACGCGACGAGTCTGGACCGCTTGGACAGCATGGTTCCCCCTGTTCGACTGTGTCGGGCCTGGCGTCGGCTTGTCGGGACCGACCTCTGTGGTTGCCCGGCCGATACCATGCTGAAACGGCGCCGCTCTCGGCCTCAGGCGAAGCGAGGGCGACCTGACGCGAACTGCCGCGGCGGCTGTTGCAGAATTCCGGCGGACTGTTGCGCTTTTGTCGAACCGGCCTCAGCCGGCGGCGCGCGGCAGGGGCCCGACCTGCCAGGGCGAGGGCCTGGCGCCGGAGCTGTAGTCGCTCGGGCTGACCCCGAAGCGCCGCCGGAACGCCCGCCCGAAATGGGTCACGTCGTTGAAGCCGACGCCCAGGGCGACCTCGGTGACCCCGCCGCGGCCGACGCCCTGGGCCAGCCGGCGGGCGGCGAGCTCCAGGCGCCGGTCCAGCACATAGGCCGAAGGCGTGGCGCCCGCCTCGGCGAACAGCATCTGCACATAGCGGGGGGACACCCCGAGCGCCTCGGCGATCGCGCCGACGCTCAGGGCCGGATCGCACAGGCGGCTGTCGATGTAGGCGTGCGCCTGCCGCAGCCGGGCCCGCCTCAGGGAGGCGTCCTGGGCCTCGCTGCGCAGCGGCCGGTAGGCGAGGTCGAGGAGGTCCAGCACCACCCCGCCGACGGTCTGGCGGCAGTCCTCGTCGCCGCCAAGGCTGTCGAGCTGATGCCAGAGGCTGCGCAGGAAGGCCGACAGCATCGCCGCCCCGCCCGAGCGGCCCGACATGGGCGCGCAGACCAGGCTCTCCACGTCGCCCAGGCGCGCCGCCAGGAGTTCGGCCGGCATCTTCAGGCACAGCATGTGGTTGGGCTCGGCGAAGCGCACCCGGTAGGGCCGGGAGGCGTCGCACAGGGTGAAGTCGCCGGCCTCGAGCACGGCCTCGCGCCCGTCCTGGCTGTTCAGGCTGCGCCCTTCCAGCTGGAAGTGCAGGTCGAACGCCTTCAGCCCCCGCGCGGCGCGGGTCGCGTCGTTGGTGCGGCTGACCTGGGCCGGGGCCGAGCGGGCGCTCATCAGGGTCATGCCGCCCAGGGGCGCGCGGACCATCTCGCCCCGGAAGTCCTCGCGGCTGACCGGGTCGACGACGAGGTTGTTGAAGGTCTCGCTGGCCAGGGCGTTCCAATAGCCGACGCGCCCCGTCGGATCGACGGCGTCGGTCGAGAACCGCTGTACGGACGTCGGCCCCATGCCCTGTTCGCCCGCAACCGACGCAGGCGCTCCGTTACCGGATAACGACGGTACGGCCGAGCCCCGGCCCGGTCAAGGCGGGGGCTTTGCGAGGGAAGTCAAGGAGTTAGGTCGCGCTCACGGCGGCGCCCTCCTCCCCCGCGCACGGAGGAGGAGGGCGGACGCCGTCAGCCGAGGTTCACCGAGACGGTGCGGGTCTCGAAGAAGTGCTCGGCGCCCTCGTAGCCGTTCTCGCGGCCCCAGCCGGACTGCTTGAAGCCGCCGAAGGGCACCGCCGGGTCGATGCCGGCCGGGCCGTTGATCGACACGGTGCCCGCCTGCAGCTTCTTGGCCAGCTTGTGGGCCACGCCCATGTCGCGGGTCCAGATGTAGGCGGCCAGGCCGTAGGTGGTGTCGTTCGCCGTGCGGGCGATCTTCTCGATGTCGTTGTCGTCGATCGGCATGGCGCAGACCACCGGCCCGAAGATCTCCTCGCGCACCACCTTCATGTTGCGGTGGGTCTCGGCCAGGACCGTGGGCTGCATGAAGTAGCCCTGGTTGCCGAAGCGCTGGCCGCCGACCACGACCTCGGCGCCCTCCTCCTTGCCGGCTTCGATGTAGCCGGAGACGCGCTCCAGCTGCTTCTGCGAGATCAGCGGGCCCATCTGGGTCTCCGGGTCCTGGCCCGGGCCGACCTTGAGGTTCTTGGCCATGGCGGAGACGCCGTCGACCACCTTGTCGAACACGTCCTTGTGCACGTAGAGGCGCGAGCCGGCGACGCAGACCTGGCCGGCGTTGCCGAACACGCCCATGGCCGCCCCGGGGATGGCCTTCTCCAGGTCCGCGTCGGGGAAGATCAGCACCGGCGACTTGCCGCCGAGCTCCAGCGACACCCGCTTGAGGGTCCCGGACGCGGCCTGGACGATCCACTTGCCGGTCGCGGTCGAGCCGGTGAAGGAGATCTTGTCGACGTCCGGGTGCTCGACCAGGGCCCGGCCGGCCGGGTCGCCGTAGCCGGTGACGATGTTCACCACGCCGGGCGGGAAGCCCACCTGCTCGATCAGGCGGGCCAGCTTGATCGCCGTCAGCGGGGTCAGCTCGGCGGGCTTCAGCACCACGGTGCAGCCGGCGGCCAGCGCCGGGGAGATCTTGGCCACCGCCATGGGCAGCGGGAAGTTCCAGGGGGTGATGGCGCCCACCACGCCGATCGGCTGCTTCAGGGTGTAGACGTGCCGGTTGGGCGAATGGCCCTCGATGGTCTCGCCCAGCACCTTGCCGGCCCAGCCGGCGTTGTAGCGCAGGTTCAGGGCCGAGCCGCCGACCACGCCCATGCGGGCCATCATCATCGGCATGCCGTTGTTCAGGCTCTCGACCAGGGCGATGACGTCGCCGTCCGCCTCCAGCGCGTCGGCCAGGCGCCACAGGAGCTTGGCCCGCTCGGTCGGGTTCATCTGCGGCCAGGGGCCGGACTCGAAGGCCTGGCGCGCGGCCTTGACGGCGCGGTCGATGTCGCCGGCGCCGGCGGCCTGGACGTGGGCGATCACCTCGCCGGTGGCCGGGTTGGTGACCTCGATGGTCTGGCCGGTCTCGGCGTCCACCCACTGGCCGTTGATGAACAGCTTGTGCGTCTCGGCGAAGAAGCCGGTCTCGAGCGCCTTGATGCGGTCGGTCAGGACAGGGGCGTTCATGGGGTTCCTCCAGGAAGCGGCCGGGGCGCGGCGGCCCTCCGCGCGGCCGGCGCCGACCCTAATGAGCGGGCCCTGGAGGCGCAAGCTGCGCAGCTTGGCGCCGCTCCCGGCGGGCCCTACCGTCCACGCCGGAGGTGGATCATGAGCGTCACCGTCGCCGTCGTCGCCATGGGCGAAATGGGATCGGGCGTCGCCGCCCGGCTGGTGCAGCGCGGCGCGCGGGTGCGCACCAGCCTGCAGGGCCGCAGCGCCTCCAGCGCCCGGCGCGCCGCGGACGCCGGCGTGGAGGTCGTGGACGACGACCGGGCCCTGGTCGCCGGCGCCGACCTGGTGCTCTCCATCGTGCCGCCCGCGCGGGCGGGCGAGCTGGCCGAGCGGCTGCGGCCGGCGATCGCGGCCGCCGCCCCGCGGCCGGTGTTCGCCGACCTGAACGCCGTCGCGCCCCGGACCGTGACGGCGATCGCCGCGCCCTTCCTGGCGCAGGGCCTGCCGTTCGCCGACGGCGGCATCCTGGGCGGGCCGCCGACCCGGGAGGGCTACAACCCGCGCATCTACGTCTCCGGCGAGGGGGCCGCCGCGGTGGCCCGCCTGAACGACTACGGCCTGGACGTGCGGCCCTTCTCGACCGAGGTCGGCGCCGCCTCGGCGGTGAAGATGGCCTTCGCCGGCTGCACCAAGGGCGCCAACGCGGTGGCCGTGGCCATGATGCTGGGCGCCGCGCGGGCCGGCGTCGCCGACGTCCTCTGGAAGGAGATCGAGGCGGACCGGCCGGGCAGCCTCTCGGGCCCCGCGCGCCTCCTGCCGATGATCTTCCGCAAGGCCTGGCGCTGGGACGGCGAGATGGAGGAGATCGCCAGGTTCCTCGAGCCCGAGGCCGGGGCCTCCGAGATCTTCCACGGCGCCGCCGCCCTCTACCGCGACCTGGCCCGCGACGTCGCCGCCGGCGAAGGCGCCGAACGCACCGCCCTGCTCGAGGCGTTCCAGGACCGGGTGAAGTAGATCCTCCCCTCCCGGGGAAGATCCTCCCCGCTCATCCCCGCGAAAGCGGGGACCCAGGCTTTGTCTGCAGCCGGCCGCGCCGCCGGCGCGGCGCTCGCCATTGGCCTCCCTCGTTCGGCCGTGCCATACCGCCCTGGAAGAGGAAACGTCGGGGAAGAGCCGTGGCGGCCGAGACTTTCGACTATGTGATCGTGGGCGCGGGCGCCGGCGGATGCGTGCTGGCGGGCCGGCTGACCGAGGACCCGTCCGTGAAGGTGCTGCTGCTGGAGGCGGGCGGCCGGGACTCCTCGCTCTACATGCACATGCCGCTCGGCTGGCGGCAGATCTGGCGCGGGCCCAAGCACAACTGGAACTTCTACTCCGAGCCCGAACCCTACGCGGACGGGCGCAGGTTCCTGGCGCCGCGGGGCAAGACCCTGGGCGGCTCCACCTCGATCAACGGCATGCTCTACGTCCGCGGCCACCCGCGCGACTACGACGAGTGGCGCCAGCTCGGCGCCGAGGGCTGGAGCTACGCGGACGTCCTGCCCTACTTCAAGAAGGCCGAGGGCAGCTGGCGCGGCGACACCAAGTTCCACGGCGGCTCGGGCCCGACGGGCGTCTCCCGGATCGACACCACCGGGCTGCACTACGACGCCTTCATGGAGGCCGCGCGCCTGGCCGGGCACCGGGTGACCGACGACATCAACGGCGAGCTGCCCGAGGGCTTCACCCCGGTGGACATCACCGTGAAGAACGGGGTCCGCTCCTCGGCCGCCAACTGCTACGTGAAGCCCGCGATGAAGCGGCCCAACCTGACCGTCCGCACCGGCGCCCTGGCGCACCGGGTGCTGGTGGAGAAGGGCCGGGCGATCGGGGTCGAATACAGCCGCGGCCCGGCCGTCGAGCACGTGCGCGCGGACCGCGAGGTGATCCTCGCCGGCGGCGCCTACAACTCGCCGCAACTGCTGATGCTCTCGGGCGTCGGCCCGGCCGACGAGATCGCGGCCCACGCCATCCCGGTGGTCCACGACCTGCCCGGCGTCGGCAAGAACCTGCAGGAGCACATCCTCACCTTCATCCAGTTCGCGACGAAGGAGCCGGTGACCTTCATCAAGGAGCTGCGCTGGGACAAGCTCGCGATCGCCACCGCGCAGTGGATGCTGACCCGCACCGGGCCGATGGCCAACCAGCCCCTGACCGCGCTCGGCTTCGTCAAGAGCCGGCCCGACCTGGAGCGGCCGGACCTGGAGATCTTCTGCAACCCGGTGCGCCTGGACGCGGACGTCTGGTTCCCGATCGTCAGGCCGGCGCTGGAGCACGCCTTCGAGGCCTGCCCCTCGCTGCTGCACCCCCACAGCCGCGGGGAGGTGACCCTGCGCTCGGCCGATCCGGCCGACCACCCGCGCATCCTGTTCAACTTCCTGAAGGAGGAGGAGGACCGCCGGGCCATGCGCGAGGGCGTGCGCATCGTCCGCGAGATGTATTCCCAGGGGCCGCTCGGCGAGATGATCGACCGGGAGATCAAGCCCGGCCCGGGGGTGAAGACCGACGCCGAGATCGACGCCTATGTGCGGTCCTCCATGGACCTGGACCACCATCCCACCTCCACCTGCGCCATGGGCGAGGACGCCATGGCCGTGGTGGACCCGCAGCTGCGGGTGCGCGGGATCGAGGCGCTGCGCGTGGTGGACGCCTCGGTGATGCCGCGCGTGAACGGCGGCCACACCAACGCCCCCACGGTGATGATCGCCGAGAAGGCGGCCGACCTGATCCTCGGCCGGCCCGTGCTGGCGCCGGCCGCCCTGTGACCCTTGCCTGCTGGAGCCTGCCATGACCGACCTGACGCCGCTGCGCGACCTCGTGGGCGCCGACGTCCTGCAGCTGCCCGGCGAGTTCGATCCCGCGCCGCGCCTTCGCGACTTCACCACCGAGGCGCCGGCCGGGGCCGAGATCCTGGCGCTGGCCCGGCCGCGCACCACCGAGGAGGTGTCGCAGGTCCTGCGGTTCTGCCACGCCCATGACGTCAAGGTGGTCCCCCAGGGCGGCATGACGGGCCTGGCCGCCGGCGCCCTGCCGCTCGGTCCGGCGCTGGCGCTCTCCCTGGAGAGGATGCGGGCGATCGAGGAGGTCGACCCCATGGCCGGGACCATCACCGCCCAGGCGGGGACGCCGCTGGAGATGGTCCAGGACGCGGCCGAGGCGGCCGGCATGTTCTTCCCGCTCGACCTCGGCGGCCGCGGCACGGCCCAGATCGGCGGCAACGTCTCCACCAACGCCGGCGGCAACCGGGTGGTCCGCTACGGGACCATGCGCGCCCTGGTGCTCGGCATGGAGTGGGTGCTCGCCGACGGCACGGTGGTCACCGCGCTGAACAAGATGATCAAGAACAACGCCGGGCTGGACCTGAAGTACCTGTTCATCGGGGCCGAAGGCACGCTCGGCGTGATCACGCGGCTGGTGCTGCGCTGCTACCCGAAAGCCCGCAGCGTCTGCACGGGCCTGTGCGCGGTGAAGGACTACCAGGGCGTGCTGGACCTGCTGGGCGCCTGCCGCTCGGGCCTGGGCTCGACCCTTTCGGCGTTCGAGATGATGTGGCCGGAGTTCTACCACCTCGGCACCACCGCCCTTGGCCGCCGCCCGCCGATCGAGCCGAAGTACGGCTGCTACGTCCTGGTGGAGACCATGGGCGACGACGAAGGCTCCGACCAGGCCCGGTTCGAGACCGTCGTCGGCGAGGCCATCGAGAAGGGGATCGTGCAGGATGCGGTGGTCGCCAAGTCCGGCGCGGAGGCGCGCGAGCTCTGGGCCATCCGCGACTGCCCGGGCGAGTGGGTCAAGACCGAGCACTGGCCGCAGATCGCCTTCGACATCTCCATCCCCACCGGCCAGATGGGCGAGTACATGACCTATGTGAAAGGCCGCATCGAGGAGCGCTGGCCGGGAACGGTCGCGATCTGCTTCGGCCACGTCGCCGACTCCAACCTGCACCTGTCGGTCCGCTCGAGCGGCGACCCGAAGTGGGAGCACGAGGTCGAGGAGCTGGTCTACGCCACCGTGGGCGAGTGGAACGGCTCCATCTCCGCCGAGCACGGCATCGGGCTGCACAAGAAGGAGTTCCTCAGGCACTCCCGGACCCCCGAGGAGATCGCCATGATGCGCACGCTGAAGCAGGCGCTGGACCCCAAGGGCATCCTCAATCCCGGCAAGGTGTTCTGAGCGGCGATGCGACGACTGATCGATCTGCCGGGCATGGCGGAGCTGGAGCACGCCGCCCTGATGAACCCCCGCTATGGGGACGCCGACGCCCGCGACGTCTTTCCCGAGCTCGACGAGCGCTCCCGGGCGCTGTTCGGCCTGACGGCCGATGAGGCGGACGAGGCGCCCCGGCCAGCCGGATGGGACGGAATCGAACGTCGTCCCCTGCGCGACCAGGTGATCGCCTTCGAGGACGAGGGCTGGGACGTCACCGACAAGCGCCGGCCGCTGCGCACCCTCGTCCACTTCAACGTCCAGCTCTGGCTCGCCCTGCGCGGCGTCGCCGGCGCCCTTCCCGGCGTCCCGCACGATCCGGATCACGACGCATCCCAGGACTGGGCCGCCTCGCTCCAGGCCGACATGAAGCGGTTCAAGCGCGAGCGCAGATGATCCGCTGGGTCCAGGTCGACACGGCCGTCGCGCCGGGCGGCGGTGAGCTGCGCCTGATGCGGCACGGCCCGGAATTCTCGATCATGGTCGGGCGCCTGGAGCTGATGAACAGCCGCCGGGGACGCTCCGAGGAGGCCCTCGCCAGGCTGGCCTGCGAGCGCCTGGGCGGCCGTCGCGCGCCCCGGCTCCTGATCGGGGGCCTGGGCATGGGTTTCACCCTGCGGGCGGCGCTGGCGGCGCTCGGGCCGGACGCGCGCCTGGTCGTCGCCGAACTGGTCCCGCAGGTCGTCACCTGGGCCAGGGGCCCGCTCGCCGCGGTGCACGGCGACAGCCTGGACGATCCGCGGGTCGAGCTGCGCATCACCGATGTGGCGGTCGAGATCGCCGCGCCGGGCGACGGCTACGACGCCATCCTCCTGGACGTCGACAACGGGCCGGACGGCCTGACCATGGCCGCCAACGACGGGCTTTACGGCGCCTACGGCCTGCACGCCGCGGGCGAGGCGCTGCGGCCCGGCGGGGTGCTGGCGATCTGGTCCGCAGGACCGGACAGGGCCTTCGTCGAGCGGCTGCAGTGGGCGGGGTTCGAGATCCGCGAGGTGGTCGTGCGGGCCGGGGGCGCCCGCCACCTGGTCTGGCTGGCGAGCCGGTCCGCCGACCCTAGCCGAATCTCGGCGCCAGGAACTCCCAGGGGCTCGCCTCGGAGCCGCGCTCGATCGGAACCTCGATCAGGGCCGGGGCGTCGGCGCTGAGGGCTCCTTCCAGGGCCCGTTTCAGCTCGTCCGGCGTGGTCGCGCGCCGGCCCTGCACGCCGAACGACTCCGCCAGCTTCACGAAGTCGGGGTTCACCAGCTCCGAGCCGATCACCCGCCCGTCGAAGCCCTGGATCTGGTCGCGGCGGACGTTGCCGTAGGCGCTGTTGTTGAACACCACCGTGACCAGGTTGATCCCGTACTGCACGGCGGTCGCCAGCTCCTGCACCCCGAACATGAAGCCGCCGTCGCCGGTGACGGAGACCACCGGCCTGTCCGGGAAGGCGACCTTCACCCCGAGCGCGCTCGGGAAGCCCGAGCCCAGGGTGCCCTGGTGGCCGGCGGTCACGTAGCTCCTCGGCCGGTAGACGTCGAAGCCGTACCAGGCGGTGAAGCCCACCTGGGAGATCTCGTCCACGAAGAAGCCGTCCTCGGGCAGGACCTGCCGGATCACGTCGAGGTAGGCCATCTGCGGCTGGATCCTGCGGATCGCGGCCGCGGTCCTGGCCTTGGCCTCGGCCAGGCGCTCGGGACGGTCGCCCACCGTCACGCCGGCCCTGGGCAGGGCGGCGAGCAGCGCCCGCGCGCCGTCGTCGGAATCGGCCACGATGCCGATGTCGGCGGGCAGGCGGCGCATCTCGGCCTGGTCGATGTCGATGCGGATCAGCTTCAGTCCCGGCGGGCGCCAGGCCCAGCGCATGTCCAGGAGCTCGAAGCGGGTGCCGATGGCCAGGGCCACGTCGCATTCGGGCCAGACGGCCGCGCCCGAGGCGCAGGAGAAGCCGAGCGGATGGCGGCTGTCGACGATGCCCTTGCCGCTGCGCCAGGGCACGGCCGGCGCCTGCAGCGCCTCGCACAGGGCGGTGATCGACTCCGAGGCGTGCAGCGAGCCGCCGCCGACGAAGACCATCGGCCGCCGGGCGGCGGCGAGCAGGCGGGCGGCCTCGGCGATCTGGTCCGGGTCGGGCTCGGGCCTGGGCTCCAGCGCCAGCGGCGGCTCGGGCCTGACCGCCGAGACCTGGGTGAAGGTCTCCCAGGGCATCTCCAGCTCCACCGGGCCGCGCCGGCCGGACAGCATCATGCGGAAGGCGCGGGCCACCAGGTCCGGCGCCGCCGAAGGGTGCTCGATGCGCTCGGCCCACTTGCCCAGCGAGCGCATGACGCCCAGCTGGTCGCGCATCTCGTGCAGGGCCCCGCGCTGGCGGTCCAGCAGGCCGACGTTGATCTGGCCGGCCAGGCACAGCACCGGGGTGGTGGAGCCCGCGGCGGTCAGGAAGGCGGCGGCCGAGTTCAGGATGCCCGGGCCGGGCACCACCGCATAGACGCCGGGCCGGCCGGTGGCGCGGGCGTAGCCGAACGCCATGTAGCCGACGCCCTGCTCGTGGCGGGCGCCGACGGTGCGCAGCTTCGGCTCGGCGCGCTTGAAGGCGTCGAACAGGCCGTAGACCTGGGCCCCGGGGAGGCCGAAGACGGTGTCGACTCCGTGGTCCAGGAGCCCCTGGACGATCGCCTCGCCGCCGGTCATGCGCCTGCTGGACATGTAAGGATCGCCTTTCCGGTCGTTGCCGCCCGGCCGACCCATACGGCGCCGGAGCGGCACGCGCCACCCGCCGTGCCTGTTCCCCTCGGGCCTCCGATCCCTTAGGAGGCGTCCGCGAAGACCAGGTAGGGAGGCGGCCGATGAAGGTCCCGGCGGCGATTGCGGAGATCCTGAAGCGCGAGGGCGTGGACATCCTGTTCGGCTATCCGCGCAACGCCGTGCTGGAGGCCGCCGCGGCGGTCGACATCCGCACGGTGATCGTGCGGCAGGAGCGGACCGGCCTGCACATGGCCGACGCCTATTCGCGCATGACCCGCGGCCGGAAGATGGGCGCCTTCGCCATGCAGCACGGCCCGGGCGCGGAGAACGCCTATGGCGGCGTGGCCCAGGCCTATTCGGAATCGGTGCCGGTGCTGGTGCTGCCCGCCGGCTATGCGCGGCGCATCGCCCACGTGCCGGACAACTGGAACTCGACGGTCAACATGGCCACCGTGTCCAAGACGCACGAGCCGATCAACCTGCCCGCCGAGACCGCCAACGTCATGCGGCGCGCCTTCACCGCCCTGCGCAACGGGCGACTGCGCCCGGCGGTGGTGGAGATCCCCTACGACGTCAACGACGAGGAGGTCCCCGAGCCGCTCCACTACGAGCCGGTGATCTCGACCCGCTTCGGGCCCGACCCGGAGGCGGTGCGCGTGGCCGCCCGCGCCCTGGTGGAAGCCAGGCGGCCGGTGATCTACGCCGGCCAGGGGGTGCACTGGGCCGAGGCCTACGCCGAGCTGCAGGAGCTGGCCGAGCTCCTGGCCGCGCCGGTGTGCACCAGCCTGGAGGGCAAGAGCGCGTTCGACGAGACCCATCCCCTGGCCCTGGGCTCGGGCGGGGCGGCGATCCCCAAGCCGGTGCGCCACTTCCTGAACCAGGCGGACCTGATCTTCGGGATCGGCTGCAGCTTCTCCCACACCGCCTTCGGCGTCTCCATGCCGCCGGGCAAGACCATCCTGCACGCCACCCTGGACCCGGCCGACCTCAACAAGAACTACCCGACGAAATACGCCCTGATCGGCGACGCCAGGCTGACGCTGCAGGCCCTGATCGCCGCCTGCCGCGAGCTGGTCGTCGACACCCGCGCCCTCACGGCCGTGGCCCAGGAGATCAAGGCGGTCGAGGCGGAGTGGATGAAGGAGTGGCTGCCGCTGCTCACCTCGCCGGACGCGCCGCTCAGCCCCTACCGGGTGCTCTGGGACCTGCAGCACACGGTCGACAAGGACAACGTCATCATCACCCACGACGCGGGCAGCCCGCGCGACCAGCTGACCCCGTTCTGGAAGTCCACCGCCCCGCTCAGCTACATCGGCTGGGGCAAGACCACCCAGCTCGGCTACGGCCTGGGCTTGGCCATGGGCGCCAAGCTCGCCTGCCCGGACAAGCTCTGCATCAACGTCTGGGGCGACGCGGCCATCGGCTTCACCGGCATGGACTTCGAGACCGCCGCGCGCGAGCGGATCCCGATCCTGTCGATCCTGCTGAACAACTCGGCCATGGCCATCGAGCTGCCGGTCATGCCCCAGGCCACCGAGAAGTACCGCTCGACCGACATCTCCGGGAACTACGCCGACTTCGCCCGCTCGCTCGGCGGCTACGGCGAGCGCATCACCGACCCGGCCGAGATCGTCCCGGCCATCCGGCGCGGCATCGAGCAGACCCTGGCCGGCAAGCCGGCCCTGCTGGAATTCATCACCACCCAGGAGACCCGCGCCTCGCGGCTCTAGGCTTCCTGTCCTCCCCCGTGCAGCGGGGGAGGAGAGCGCTCCCTACAGCTTGAACACGCGCTCGGCGTTGGTCTGGAAGAAGGCCTTCTTGGCCGCGGGGTCCATGTCCATCTCGTCGAGCTCGGCCACCTCCTCGACCACGTACTGGTAGGGGTAGTCCTGGGCGTAGAGCACGCGGTCGACGCCCAGCACCTCCTGCATGAACCGGATCGGCGGCGCCCAGGCGACGCCGGAGTTGGTGACGTAGATGTTCTCGCGGAAATAGTCGGAGGGCTTCTTCTTCAGGGGCGGCATGGAGGCGTAGCGGCCCGACTTCACCGAGGCGTTGTGCATGTAGTCGATGCGGTAGAGCGAGAAGGGCAGGCTCTCGCCAACGTGTCCGATCATGATCTGCAGCCTGGGGAAGCGGTCGAAGGCGCCCGAGACCAGGATCCTCAGGGTGTGCATGCCGACCTCGACCGAGAAGCCGTAGATCGCCCCGTCCAGGCCGCGCTCCAGCAACGGCTGGATCAGGCCCTTCGAAGGCCCCTGCGGGTGGATGTAGATCGGCACGTCCAGGGCCTCCGCGGCCTCGAAGATCGGCCAGAACTTCTGATCGTCCAGGTACTCGCCGTGGGTATGGGAGGAGATGATCACTCCCTTCATCCCGAGCTTGGTGACGCCGCGCTCGATCTCCTTGGCGGCGGCGGCCGGATCCTGGGGGGCGCAGGCCGCCAGGGCGGCGAACCGGTCCGGATGGCGGGCGACCTTCTCGGCGATCCAGTCGTTGGAGAAGGCGGCGAAGCCGACCGCCTCGTCGCGGTCCATGATCTGCACGCCGGGCGCGGTCAGCGACAGGATCTGCATGTCGATGCCCGAGGCGTCCATGTGCGCCAGGCGCTTGTCGCCGATGTCGGTCATGTAGTCGCGGATGAAGGTGGTCCGCGGGCTCGGGCTGGTCAGGTAGAAGCCCCACAGGCTCATGAAGCCGGGATCGTCGATCCTCCCCTCGTCCAGCAGGCGCTTGTAGACCTGGAACATCTCCGGCGGGCAGAAGGCCTCCTCGGCCGCGATCCGCTTGTAGGGCGCCTTGCCGGGCGTCTTGCCCGGGGTGATCCCGATCGGCTTCAGGTCGGCCATCTTGGTTTCCTCTCCTCTGTCGGCGGAGGCCGTCTCGCGGCGGCGCAGGGGGCCGCACTAGCCGGATCGCCGGGCAAGTTTCAAGCGCAAGCCGTTGCGCTCGATCGATAGCGTGCTCATGATTAGGATGGGCCGTGCGCGGACGCTGGAAGGGCGAGATCCATGATCCTGACCGACGAGGAGAAGGCCATGCTGGACGGGGCCGCCGGGCCCGCCAGGCAGAAGGCCATGGACCTCCTGGTCCGCTACGGCGAGGCGCTGGGGGCGGAGCGGTTCGTGCTCACCGACAGCATCGCCGGCGTGCCCGGCTCCTCCAACCTGTTCCTGGCGGACTACTACAAGGGCCGCGGGCCCAACCTCTACGAGACGGTCTTCTCCCTGTTCGACCTGGACGCCGACGAGGTGGTCGAGGTGCCCAGGGTCGTCGCCAACTCCTGCCACCTGCAGGGCGGGCTGGACCCGGTGCTCTGGCGCGAGCAGGGCATGAGCGAGGCGGCCTGGCGCCACCAGATGCAGGACGAGGCCGAGGTCGAGGCCCACGGCATCAAGGTGCTGAAGACCTGCACCCCCTACATCGCCGGGGCGGAGCCGAAATTCGGCGACCACTGCGCCTGGATGGAGTCCTCGGCGGTGGTCTACTGCAACTCCGTGATCGGGGCGCGCACCAACACCGAGGGCCGCGAGAGCACCTCGGCGGCGATGCTGACCCGGCGGGTGCCCGACTGGGGCTTCCACCAGGACGACTTCCGGCGCGGCACGCACCACGTCGAGGTCGAGGTCCCCGTCTCCAGCCTGATGGACTGGGGCATGCTCGGCTACTTCATCGGCGACGTGGTGCAGGAGAACATCCCGGTGGTGACGGGCGACGTCAGGGACGCCGGCCTGATCCGCCACAAGCACTTCGGCGCGGCGGCGGCCTCCTCGGGCGGGGTGGAGCTCTACCACATGGTCGGGATCACGCCCGAGGCGCCGAGCCTGGAGGCGGCCTTCCGCGGCCGCCGGCCGTCGGAGACGATCCGCTACGGGGCGCCGGAGAGGCGGCGCACCTACGACATCCTGAACTCCAACGGGACCAGCCCGGACGTCGACTACGTCATGCTCGGCTGCCCGCACGCGGCGCTGGAGCAGCTGGAGGAGGCCGCCCGGCTGCTGGAGGGCCGCAAGGTCAGCGCCAACTGCAGCCTGTGGATCTTCACCTCGCGGCTGATCAAGCTGCAGGCGGACGCCCGCGGCCTCACCCGGGCGATCACCGAGGCCGGCGGCCTGGTGATGACCGACACCTGCTCGGCGATCGGCCAGGCGATCCCGAAGGGGACCAAGGTGGTGGCGCTCGATTCCGCCAAGCAGGCCCACTACCTGCCGGCGATCATGGGGATCGAGGCCTGGTTCGGCACGACCGCCGACTGCATCAACGCGGCCGTCACCGGCCGCTGGTCCGGAGCCCTGTCATGACCATCGAAGCGCCGCCGACAGCCGCAACCATCGTCCTGCACGGCCGCGGCGCCGTGGGCGGCGTCGCCGAGGGCGAGGCCCTGGTGACCGGCGAGACCATCTCCGGCTGGGGCGGGGTCAACCCGCGCGAGGGGACGGTGATCGAGACCCGTCACGAGCTCCGGGGCGTCAGCTTCAAGGACAAGGTGCTGGTGTTCCCCGGCGCCAAGGGCTCCTCGGGCTGGTCGGCCATGTTCCACAACTGCCGCCTGATGGGCACTGCGCCCAGGGCCATGGTGTTCACCACCATGACCACCAAGATCGCGCTCGGCGCGGTGGTCATGCGCATCCCCGCCGTCACCGATCTGGACGGCGATCCGCTCGAGCTGATCGAGACGGGCGACTGGGTCCGGGTCGACGGCGACCGCGGGACCGTGGAGATCACCAAGCGGGGCTGACGGCGAAGCCGCTACCCCGCGCTGACGTCCTCGCCCCTGGCCTGGGCCTCCTGGGTCTCGTGGGCGCGCTTGATCAGGTAGGAGCGGATCGCGGCGGCCTGCTCCCGGCTGAGCACCGGGGCGAAGGAGATCATGCCGCGGTCCTTCAGGGCCCCGCCCAGCACCACGTCGAAGAAGCCGTCCGACGCCAGCAGCGGCGAGTAGCGCAGGTCCGGGGTGACCCCGCCGGAGACGCCGGTGTCGCCGTGGCAGAGGCCGCAGAAGTGGCTGTAGAGCTTGAAGCCCTGCTCCACCTCCGCGGGGGTGGCGGTCAGCGGCGGCGGGTCCAGCGGCGTCCTCAAGGCCGCCGGGACGGCCGGCAGCCGGGCCTGGCCGCCGAGCTTGAACACCAGCAGCCGCGTCAGCGGCCGGGGCTTGCCCGACTTCAGCGACACGATGCCGGGCGACAGGGCGTAGGCGCCCCCGCCGCCGACCAGCACGGCCACGTACTGCTCCCCGCCCACCTCGAAGGTGGAGGGCGCGGCGATGATCGGGGCCTGGGCGTCGAACGACCACAGCTTCCTGCCGCTGTCGGCCGCGTAGGCGGCGAACTCGCCCGCATAGGTCCCCTGGAACACCAGGTTGCCGGCGGTGGCGACCACGCCCCCGTTGGCCGGGCCCGGATGGGGCGCGCGCCACACCTCCTTCTGGCTGACCGGGTCCCAGGCCAGCAGATAGCCCTGCAGGCCCGCCATGGTCGCCTTCTGCACGCCCACGTCGTTGGGCATGGCGCCGGCGGCGAAGTCCAGGCCGGTGTTGAAGCCGATCTTGTGGGGCTCGAACACCTCCGCGGCGATGTAGGGGAAGCCGGTGACGTTGGCCGGGATGTAGACCAGGCCGGTCTTCGGGCTGAACGCCATCGGGTTCCAGCTGTGGCCGCCAAGCGGGCCGGGCGAGCCCACCCAGGGCTTCTTGGAGTCCGAATAGCGCGCCTCGGGGTTCTCGACCGGGCGGCCGGTCTTCAGGTCGACCCCCGTGGCCCAGTTCACCGGCACGTAGTTCTTGGCCGAGAGCAGCTCGCCCGTCCTGCGGTCCAGGACGTAGAAGAAGCCGTTCTTCGGCGCCTGCATGATCACCTTGCGCGGCTTGCCCCCGATGGTCAGGTCCGCGAGCACCAGGGGCTGGGTGGCCGAGTAGTCCCACTCGTCGCCGGGATTGACCTGGTAGTGCCAGACGTACTCGCCGGTGTCGGGCCTCACCGCGATGATCGAGGTCAGGAACAGGTTGTCGCCGTGGCCGCCGCGGAACGCCTGGTTCCAGGGGTCGCCGTTGTCCGTCCCGAAGTAGAGCAGGTCGAGCTCGGGGTCGTAGACGATGGAGTCCCAGACCGTCCCGCCGCCGCCGTGGGCCAGCGAGCCCGGGGCCCAGCTCCCGGCCGCGACCTGCTGCAGGGGCTTGTCGGAGGGCTGGCCGTCCGGCTTGCCGTCGGCGCGGGGAACCGTCCAGAAGCGCCAGGCGAGCTTGCCGGTGTCGGCGTCGTAGGCCGAGACGAAGCCGCGCAGATTGTACTCGCCGCCGCCCTCGCCGATGATCACCTTGCCCTTCACGATCCGGGGCGCCCCGGTGATCGAGTAGGACTGGCTCTGGTCGAAGGTCCGGGTCGACCAGACCTCCTTGCCGGTCCTGGCGTCCAGCGCCACCAGCCGGCCGTCGAGCGTGCCGACGTAGACCTTGCCCTTCCACAGGGCCACGCCCCGGTTGACGACGTCGCAGCAGGCCCTCGGGCCCCATTCGCCCGGCACCTTGGGGTCGTACTGCCACAGCATCCTGCCCGACTTCACGTCGTAGGCGCGCACCTTGGACCAGGCGGTGGAGACGTAGAGGACGCCGTCGACCTCCAGCGGGGTCGCCTCCTGGCCGCGCGTGGTGTCGAGCTCGGAGGACCAGGCCAGGCCGAGCTGGCCCACGTTGCGGTCGCTGATCTTGGCCAGCGGGCTGAAGCGCTGCTCGTCGTAGCTGCGCCCGTAGCTCAGCCAGTCGCCGGCGTGCCGGTCCGCCGCGGCGATGGCCTTGCCGTCCACGCCTTCCGCGTCCAGGGGCCGGTTGCAGCCGGCCAGCACGAGGCCGAGCGCGGCCAGGGCCGCAACGCCGTACATCGCCCGCATCGGCGAATCCTCCCGCAAGCGCGCCGGGCCGGGCCTGGAGGGCCACGGCCGGCCGCCGATCCATGTTGTCGAGGCGTCTCGGAGACGCCCCGCCCCGGAACCGGCCTCTACACGGCCAGGCCTTGCAGGCGCAACTGGGCCCGGAGGCCGCAGCCAAGCTTGATGCGCACGGCGGGGCTTGCCCGATCGCCCGGAAGCTGTTGATTGCTCAAGGACCGCCCCTGCCGAGGAAGCCCCGCCGCCCATGTCCACACCCCCCAACCGCGCCGCGCCCGCCCCCGTCGACCACCCCTCCGCCTGGACCGGCGAGGCCATCGGGGGGAAGGAGGGCCTGGTCCACCGCATGGGGCCCGAGCACCTGGCCGCGCTCGGCGAGCTCCTGGAGCGGACCCGCCACATCCCGACCACCCAGATCACGCGCGCGGACTTCGACCATCCCGTGGTCAACGCCCTGATGGCCGCCGTCCGCTTCGAGGTCATGCAGGGCAAGGCCGCGGTGATCCTGCAGGGGCTCGACCCGGCGGCCATGCCGCTGGAGGACTACGAGCGGATCTACTGGGGCCTCGGGACCCATCTGGGCCGGGCGGCGGTGCAGAGCCCCAAGCAGGACCTGATCGGCCGGGTCGAGAAGGTCGAGGACAATCCCGAGCGGCGCGGCTACCAGCTGGACGTGGAGCTGCGCTCGCACACGGACTTCCACGAGGTGCTGAGCCTGGCCTGCGTGCGCAGGGCCGCCTCCGGCGGCCGCAGCGGCGCCGTCTCGGCCCTGGCGGTCCACAACATCCTGCTGCAGGAGGCGCCCGAGCACCTGGCGACCCTCTACCAGGGCTTCTGGCACGGCTATGTCGCGCCCGAGCACCTGACCGCGGAGAAGGTGCCGGTGTTCTGCAACGTCGAGGGCAAGGTCAGCTGCTACTACCATGCCCTCTCGTTCCTGGCGGCGGCGCGGACCATGGGCCTGAGCGAGCTGCCCGCCGACCTGCGCGAGGCCATGGCGGCGTTCGGCGAGGTCGCCCAGAGGCCGCAGGTCCGGACGGACTTCATGCTCGAGCCCGGCGAGATGCTGTTCTGGCACAATTTCGTCGTGCTGCACTCGCGCGAGGCCTTCAACGACGCCCCCGGGCAGAAGCGGCTGCTCTTGCGTCTGTGGCTGCATGTGCCAAACGGCCGGCCGATGCATCACGAGTTCACGGGACGCGCGCTGCTGATGGACGAGCTCCACAACCGGGGGATCACCGCCCTGCAGTACCGTCCCTTCATGACCAACAGGGGCCAGGCGCCGGCCGCGCGCCTGGCGGCGGCGACGGAGGACTGACCATGCCGGGACATCTGACGGGGCTGTTCCACGTCGCCATCAAGACGGCGAACCTGGACCGGACGCTGCGCTTCTACAGGGACGTCATCGGCTGCAAGGACGCCCCGCGGCCGGACCTGGGCTTTCCCGGGGCCTGGCTCTCGGTCCCCACGCCGGTGGGCGAGGCGATCTTCCACATCTACGCGGGCGAGCCGGCGAAGGGGCCGAACGGGAGCCCGACCCCGCACGGGACCGGCGCCATCGACCACATCTCCCTGACGGCGGTGGGCTTCCAGGCCATGCGCGAGCGGTTCCGCGAGGCGGGCCTGCCCTGGCGGGAGGCGATCGTGCCCGGCGCCAACCTGTGGCAGCTGTTCGTCTTCGATCCGTCCGGCGTGCAGCTGGAGATCATCTTCGACAGCCGCGTCGAGGACGGCCCCGAGCCCGACGACCACACCCCCGGCGTCCGCTACCGTCCGAACGAGGACTATTTCGACCCGGAGGCCTACGCGCGGCTGTGATCCCCGCGTCCCGGGGGGAGGGCGGTCAGCCGGTCGCCCGCAGTCCCTCGTGCGCCATCTGCCGGGTGATGAGCCTGGCCTCCTCCTCCGGCTCGGCCTGGCGCAGCATGGGGAACAGGCTGTTCTCCTCCGCGCGCACGTGGGCGTAGATCAGGGTCTTGAGCGCCCTGGCCCGGTCGATCCAGGCCGGGTCGTCCGTCTCCAGGCTCATCATCTCCCCGAGGATGGTCTTCATCTCGGCGTGCTCGGCGTAGA
>Ga0164243_10004104_pt1 | contig 22967 bp, 16 predicted proteins | sample OricompcompostOP_FD_108781 | JGI IMG/M metagenome (GOLD analysis project Ga0164243, IMG submission 108781) | Organic Plus compost microbial communities from Emeryville, California, USA - Original compost - Organic plus compost (OP) | ecosystem: Engineered > Solid waste > Mixed feedstock >...
CATCGCTTTGCGCGACGGCGGCGCGGGCCACTTCTGAGGACGGGTCTGAAAAAGTCATGGGCGCCAGTTTGCTGCCCCCGAGCCTGAAATGATCTGCGCAAGATCAAAGACAGCATTGGCTACTTCTGCGGCCGGGCGTATGCCGCAGAGGTGAATGGCGGACAAGCGGCCGGAGAGGTTCCGTGCACCTCAATATTCACAAACCCATTGGTACCGAGAACTGTGGCCAGATCAAGGCAGACTCCCCGGGCAGTCATGACAGGATGACAAACTCACCCAAACGCGCCTCATCGTCCGGTTATCTTGCGGCTCATCCGAACCTCTATCAATGTGGGCCCCGGCCGCTGGAACGCTGTCGCAAGAGCGTCCTGAAACGCGGTCACGCGATCAACTGTATGCGCGGCCATCCCCATGCCTTGAGCAAGGTGGACCCAGTCTAACGTTGGATCTGTCAAGGCGAACATGCTTTTCCCCTTTTCCCCCAATGGGCCTAACCCATGACGTTTTACTTCGTATTCGAGAATACCGTAGGAATCATTGCGAAAAATGACATTGATCACGCGCAGCTTCTCACGCTGCTGGGTCCATAGTGCCTGCAAGGTATACATGGCACCTCCGTCACCGTGCACCGCCACCACGAATGCGTCGGCGCATCCGATGGCCGCGCCAGTGGCCACCGGCAGCCCCTGGCCTATCGCGCCGCCGGTTAGGTTCAGCCAAGTGTGACGATTGGCAGTTGCCATCATCACGTCCGCGCCCGCCGACGTCACGCCCGCCTCATCGGCGACAATAGCGCCTTCGGGAAGCATCCTGTTCATCACGGACCAGACTGAGCGCGGCGTCAGTGGCCCATCTTCTGATTCGGCGACTTCGCGCGGGGCGGGCCGCCCCTTGACAGCTGGCGCCAGATGCTCTGCCAACTTGCTAAGCACGGATCCCACGGCAACATCTTCGGCCAATTCCAGAAACTGGGCATCCGGAGTGGTCAATTCGCTGCGCGCATCGGGACTCGCAAAAAAAGCCACCGGGCGGCCAGCGCCGAGGAGCACACAATGGTTGATTTCTGCGAGTAACGGCGCGGCCAGCTCGGGCATGTAGGGAAGGCGCGTTATCGGGCAGACGCCAGCACCGCGTTCATGGCGGGCATTGAATGTTTCACAGAAGACAGTGCATCCGGTAGCCTGGGCAATCCGGTCGACCATATCCAGGCCTTCTTCCGTCAACGCGTCTCCGCCGACAAGCAACAATGTCTCCCGACCCTTTTTCAGGGTAGCAGCTGCCCGCTGCAACCACTGATCGTCCACATTGCGTGCAGGCTCTGTACATGGCACGCTAGCAGCGGCCGGCTCGGCCTCTTGAATCGGCAACCACATCACATCCGCGTTAGCCAACAACACGACCGGCCCGCGGGGCAGTGTATTAGCAGTGTTCACCGCGTAGCCAATAATTGAACTGAGATCATCCCCCGGCTTCATGCTGATGACCTCTTTGGCGGCAAATCTCGCCAATGAAGGCAGATCGCTGCGCAATGGAGTGTCGAACTCCAAATGATTGGTCGCATGGTCTCCGACGATAACCACCATGGGGGTGTTTCCCTTGACAGCGTTATGCAGATTCGCCAGCCCATTAGCCAGCCCTGGCCCCAGGTGCAGCAGAACCGCAGCCGGCCTGCCGCAGGCTCGAGCATATCCATCGGCGGCGCCCGTTGCGACGCCTTCAAAAAGACATAAAACGGCGCGCGCGCCTGGGTGCTTGTCTATGGCGCTGACAAGATGGATCTCCGATGTTCCTGGGTTCGAAAAGAACACATCCACCCCGTTCTTGATCAATGCATCCACCACGACATACGCGCCGTTGACGCGCGATTCATTAGTTCTGGTGTCCATCTTTACTATGCTCCACAATCGTAATCAAGCCTGAAACTGCAGCGCCTGATATTCAAGAAACCCTGCCAGTCCGTATATACCGGCTTCTCGACCCAGGCCTGAGCTCTTGAATCCGCCGAACGGCGCCGACGCATTGAACACGCCACCATTGATATCAACTTGGCCGGCGCGCAAATGCAGGGCGAACTCTCGCGCGGCGGCGTCGGAGGCCCCCCAAACGGCGGCAGCAAGCCCGTACTGTGTGGACTCGGCTATCTGCAAGGCTTCGTGTTCGTCTTCGTAAGGCAAAACGCAGAGCACGGGTCCGAAAATCTCCTCTTGCGCAATACTCATCTTGGCCGTCACCTCGGAAAAGACCACCGGCGCGACGAAATTGCCTGCATCCGGCAATCCGTTCGGCAGATCGCGCGGATCCCCAAATCGTCTCGCTCCCTCCCTGTCTCCCGTGACAACGTAAGCCAATACCTTGTCGCGCTGTTGGCGAGTAGTCAGGGGCCCTAGTCGAGTCGTGGACAGGCGCGGATTGCCCAGCGGCATGGCCAAGGCCATTTCGGCGGCATAGGCGGCCAGTTGATCGTGGCATTTCCGCGGCACAAGCATCCGAGTCAAGGCCGTGCAGGTCTGCCCGGAATTAATCATGCACCGTGCCACTGTCGTCCTCACGGCCCGCTTCAGATCGGCTCCAGGCAAGATGATTGAGGGGCTTTTACCGCCCAGTTCTAGTGTCAGACGCTTAAACTTGGCGGCGGCGACCTTCGCAATCGCGCTACCAGTCGCGGTGGAACCCGTGAATGACACCTTGTTCACGAGCGGATGTTCGACCAGTGCACTGCCGACATCCATACCCACGCCGACCACAAGATTGAAAACGCCCGGCGGCAACCCGGCTGCGTGCGCAGCGTCAGCCATTAGATAGGCACTGAGAGGAGTCACCTCCGATGGCTTCAGGACGACTGTGCAGCCTGCCGCCAGAGCGGGCGCCACCTTCAACACGATCTGATGCAATGGGTAGTTCCAAGGTGTGATAGCTGCCACCACCCCGACGGGAACACGCCGCACCTCCGAAACCCCAGTCCGCTCTACGTAGGAAAAGCTTTCGGCCAGATCGGCATGACGCCGCAGATTCTCAATCGGAAACTCGGCCTGGATCGGGCGGGCCCACCGAATCGGCATTCCGACCTCGTCGACAAGCAGATCAGCGATTTCATCCAATCTGGCTTCGAGGTAAGCGGCCATGCGTCGCAGACCATCTGTTCTAGCGCTGACCGGCAACTTCTGCCAGGCATGAAGCGCTTCACTGGCCGCATCGACCGCTTCATTTAGTTCATCGAGGCCGCCGGGTACGAATTGCCCCAATATCGATCCGTCGAAAGGATTCAGCACCGATACCGGCACCCTGGCAACAGGACGTCGCCATTGACCATTTATGTACAACGCATCTCGGGTGCGCATCGCAACCTCCTTTTTCTCGAAGATTTTGCCGGTTCGGCCAGCCAAATGCACTCCCTGGATCCGGGTATATCTGACGTCAATGTGGCTCAGCCCTGCAACGCCGTAAGCGCTACCCCCGTGCAGATCAGGAGAATCGCGAAAACTTCACGCCAGGTGATGCCTTCATGCAAGAGGCGCCGCGATACGAAATAGCTCAAAACGATTTCCAGCATTCCCAATGTGCGCACGTCGGCGGCCGGGCGGAGCACATAGGCCGTGAACCAGGCCATAGAAGCCAACGCGCCGAAGAATCCCGCGCCCAGCGAGCTTCGCCACAAGTTCAGAATGGCCGCTAGCGAACTGCGCTCTCGCCAGGCCAGCCATCCGCCTAGAAGCACCGACTGTGCCAGCTGAGCCAGCAATAGATTCCATACGCCAACATAGAATGACGACACGTGTACACTTGAATTGGCAAGGAAGGCCAATCCGGCTTCGCGAAATCCCAGCGCCGCCAGGGCGAAGGCCGTTCCCGAGCTGACACCCAGCAGAGCCGCTCTCGAAAGGCCGGCCATATCTGTCCGGTGGCGGCCGGCGGTCGCAAGCACCAGCACTCCGAAACTGACAATGCAGATTGCTATCAGCACAAGAACTGTCGTGTCCTGCTGCAATGCCAGCATGGAAAATATGACGATCTGCGCTAGTTCAGTTTTGGAGAGCGCCACGGCAATTACGAAACTACTTTTCGCCATGGACATCAATAACCACGCAGTTGCCAGCAATTGTGCCGCAGTGGCCAGGCCGATCCAGATCCAGTATGCGACGCCGAATGCGGCCAATGGCGGCAATGGCCCCATGAATTTCACCAGCGTGGCCATGGCCAAAATCGTGAACGGCAGCCCGTACAAAAATCGGACCAGTGTGGCCGCCCAAGGGTTGGCGAGCTTGCCAATACTGCGTTGAGCGAAATTCCGCACGGTTTGTGCGACAACCGCAACGAGCACCAAGCCCACCCAAAGATGGGGACTTTCCATATGAGAACCCTATTGTGCGCGTGTCAGAGACGCTGCCCACCGTGCGGTGGTTCATCACCAATGTGGTGCTGTACAGCGTAGGCTGCGATCTGCGTTCGGGACTTTAAAGACAACTTTCTCAGAATGTTCTTGACATGTGTTTCGATCGTCAGCTCACTGAGAAACAGATGCGCAGCGACTTCCTTGTTGGTCATCCCATGACGCAGCAACGCGACCACCTCGAGTTCTCGCCTACTCAATGGCTGGTCGATAATGCCTGCCGGGTTGATACGCGCCGGACGCACACCGAGCGCTCGCAAATAATCTAATACCTGGCCTTCTTCACTCACCGCTCCCATATCGTGGTACGCCTTTCTCAGCTCGCCCAATAGCGCGACTGCCTTGCCTCTCTGCCCAAGCCTGGCCGACACCAATGCAAGCTCGACAGCCGCGCGGCAGCTGTCGTAGTACTGGCCGGCACCTTCCCAAACACGCCGAGTTTCTTGCAAATAACGATAGGCACTCGTATAGTCACGCCCGGCTAGTGCGCTAAGGCCCTTTACCAGTGCGACAGCGCCTAGGGCGGACGGTTGCTCTTCATGTTCAAGCGCCAGTATTCGAGTGCAAATTTTGCGCGCTTCTTCTAGGCGCGACGTGCGCGCCGCCGCTTCGGCGGCAAGCGGTAACGCATACGGATGCAACAGATAGAACGGTAAAGGCTCGCTCGCATTTAGCAAGGCTATCGCTTCGTCGATGCAATCCACGGTTTTCTGATAATTTCCTTCCAGAAACTCCAGCCGCGCTGCGCAAATGCCAACGGTGAACACAGATCTCGGCTCACCGCAAGCGGCCAGGCCCACCCATTTTCTGGCCTCAGCAATACGCGTACGCGCGGCCTTTTGTTCTCCTAGAATCTGCTGCGCCACAGCCAAAAACGCCTGCGTACGGGGTAGAGAACAGCCTTGTCCGATTTTTTCTGCAATCTTCTCGGCGCGTGACCCCGCGATGACCGCATCACGGCATCGGCCGCCCATGGTATAGAACTCCACGCGAATGGAATCTGCCCAATCGGTCAACGCCACAGCGTGCATACGATCGGCTATCGCGTCGCACTGTCTACAGAGATTCTCAAAACGCAAGGGGTCCCCGCCATACCGCATCAAGGCGGCGGCGGTATAACAGGCAAGGAACGTCGCCCCTGGGTAGTGCAATTGGCTGGACACCTCGATGGCTTCATCCAGGATGACCTGGGCTTGCGCAACCTCGCCGGCGTACCCATGTATCATGCCCCGTACGATCAGAACACGAGCCTGAGTCTCGGGTTCGCAAGCCGACGGCATTTTCTCGAATAGCTCGGTGCAATGTTTCAAGGCGGCCGCCAGCTTTCCATGACGAACTAGCGCCAGAGCGTATTCCTGCCTGAGCGCGAGACTGAACTGTCCGTTATCCTCGGCGCCTTCGTCCATCCCCGACTGTAATGTCTGCATGGCGGACTCTGGATCGCCTGATTGCCATTGCGTGCGTGCGATGCAACGGCGCAAGTGCATGCTTTGCTCGACACTTATACCTTCTATATTCAACGCATTTAACCAAGTGGTCACCGCATCCTTGAAGTTCCCCAACCGTTTATGGGACTCGCCAAGGTTCAGCATCAACTCGACGACGCGAGGATCCGGCGTTTCACGGCTGCCCATAACCTCCAACGCCAGCGTCAGCAGGCTGACCGCTTCACTATTTCCGAACACCGCCACGGCGTCTTCTGCGGCCTCGATCAAGTAGGGCAGCGCCAGCGCCGCTTGGTCGACATCGTTACTGGCGAGCAGGTGACGAGCGACCTGCGCCGAATTGACCTTGACATTGCTCTGCGCTCTCAGTTCCGAGGCCACCAATTTGTGCAGATATCTACGCCTGGCCTCCCCCAGAGCCTGATACACTGCAGCCTGCACCAATGGCTTATGAAACTCGTAAGTCAGCTCGGAGCCAATCACGACCTCGCGCAGCAAATGCATACTGGCGAGTAAATCAAAAGCGGCCAGCGTTTGTTCTTCACTCATGCGAAGCACATCGCGCACGAGCGTATATGGTATGCGCGCTTCTATGACAGCCGCGACCGCCAGCGTCCGCCGTGCGTCATCATTCAGATATTGCAAACGTTCCCGAAGTAACGCTTCCAGAGTATTGGGTACAGCGGTGCGCATCGCAAATGGGGTCAACGGATTTCCATCGTTGCGCGCCTTTGCATACGTTATGTATTCGCGTATGTATAACGGATTGCCTTGCGTCAACCCGTGAAGCGCTGCTATGCATGCTTCATCCCAGTCAGGCTCTACTTCGGCACGCAAGAGTGCCTTCGTCGCCTCCTCGCTAAGCGGCCGCAGGGCTACCCTGTGAATTTGACCCAAGGCCTCGAGTGCATCGAGACATTCCTGCAGCAAGCGCGGCGCCATGGGATCATCATGGCGATAGAGCATCAGTATTAGGATGCGGGTATCTCGCAAGCTGCGAATCAGCGAGTGCAACATCTTGATCGAGCTAGTGTCGGCCCAATGCAGATTGTCCAGCACCAGCACAACCGGGCCAACCTGCGCCATGCGCATCAGCATGGCAGCCATATGGCTGAATAGACTGGTTCGCCGGTCGCCGTGATCCATGTCAGATACTGGCATCGTACCGTCGGCTGAATGCAATGTGGCCGCCAAAAACAAGCGGCGCAGATCCGCGCTACCGCCCAGCAGCGTTCCGCATAGATCGGGCTCCAGCGAGCGCAAGTACACGTCAAATGCGTCGACCCATACGGAGTAGGAATTGGTACGTGTCGCGGCGAAGGCCCGCCCCCAGAGAAATTGCACGCCAATGGGAAGCGCATTGCGAAACTCATCCACCAGGCGGCTCTTGCCCAGCCCCGCCTCGGCGGCGATAGCCACGAATTGGCCAATAGCGCGAGAAGATATCTGAAAATGGCGCAGCAGCGCCGCCAGATGCTCGTCGCGCTCCAGAAATGGTCCGGCGGAAATGTCGCCCAATAAATGACTCAAATCACTTCTCTTTCCTGTAAAGCCTTGATTTCGCTGTCGGACAACCCCAGTTTTTCGCGCAGTATTGCTGCATTGTGAGCACCTTTCGGCTGACCGGCATGCCTTACCTGACCGGCTCCCTTCGAGAACCGCACCAGCAAATTCGGCAATAGCGCCGTACCGAGTTCTTCATCAGGCACCGAAACAAAGGCGTTGCGATACTTCAGCTGCGGGTCTTCCAGCAGCTGCTCGGCGTCGTACAGCGGAGCATGAGCGACATTATGATTTTCCAGAAGCTTGATGGCATCAAAGAACGACGTTCGCGAGAACCAATCGGCCATAATTTCCTCGATCTCGTCCACGTTCTTCAATCGGGCGCGATTGGAGGAAAACCGCTCGTCGACGAACAGTTCAGGCATACCCATCGCCTCAGTCAGGCTCTTGAATGTGTTGTCATTGCCGACCGTAACGGAAATCCATCTCTTGTCGGCAGTTTCCCATGCCCCGCGGGGAGCAAGGTGATTGACACGATTACCATTGCGCATGAGGCTTTCGCCGGTGATCTCACGCACCAGGGTTTGGATTCCCAACACTGCCAGCAACGGCTCTACCAATGCCAGGTCGATTTCCTGTCCCTGCCCAGTTTGCTGCCGATTGAAAAGCGCGGCCATCACAGCAAAGGCGCCGGCGATAGCTCCGATGTTGTCTCCAAGGGCCAATGGCGGCAACAGCGGCGGACGATCGGGGTATCCGATCAATTGCGCCATGCCGCTCATGGCCTCGGCCAATGTCCCATAACCCGGCCGATCGGAATAAGGTCCGGTCTGGCCGAATGCCGTGACGTGCAACATGACCAGACCCGGATTGAGCCTGGACAGCTCATCATAGCCAATGCCCCAGCGCTGCAGCGTTCCAGGTCGGAAATTCTCGATGACGACATCGGCCTGCGCGGCCAGGCGCTTGAAGATCTCTCGCGCCTGGTCGTCGTGCAAGTCCAGGGTCATGTGCAGCTTATTGCGATTGACCAACTTGCACCACAGCGAGATATCGTTATGAACCGGTTCGAACGAGCGCGCATGATCTCCCTTCGGATGCTCGACCTTTATGACTTCGGCCCCATAGTCGGCCAGGTAAGCCGCGGCGGCGGGCCCGGCGAAAACTGTCGAACAGTCGATTACCTTGAGCCCACCCAACAATGGCGCGTGCGCGATACCACTCATGCGATTTCCTCCATCGATATGAGGCCCAGCTTGCTGGCGATCGCAAGCGTTCGTTGAGCGATATCGATATTTACCTTTTCAATCAGTTTTCCGCCAATGATGACCGCAGCGCGCCCCTCAGCACGCGCCTCGCCAATCGCCTTGTACATCTCGAGCGCTGAATCGATAGCGGCCCGAGACGGCGTGAAAATGTCGTTAATGATCGGGACATGGCGCGGATGAATGACAAGCGCGCCTTCATAACCGACGCGACTAAGGTAGGCTCCCCACTCGCGCACGATCGCGTCCGACCCCATATCCGAGAAGGCGACGGCCGGAGCAAAAGGCACTAACCCGTAATGGCGTGCCACGCACACCAAATGACCGAGGGGATAGGAGACGCGGTCGGGAATGTCGACGAAGTGAGCGCCGACAGAAACGGTGTAGTCTCCTATTCCGAAGCAGAATCCCATCAACCGCGGCACCTCCCGAGCAATTGCCTCGCAGTTCAGAATGGCACCGGTCGTTTCGATCATTGGCCACAGCTTTACATCCTCTGCGCCGGGCAGAGTATCCAGGAAGCTGACCACATCGAACAATTGCCGCGGACTGTCCGTCTTCGACGGCATCACAAGCTTGATCCCCGCCTCGATTGCCGCGCGTATATCGTCCTGCCACCATGGCGTATCTATCGCATTGATGCGAACGACGATCTCCTTGGCCGAAAAATCGTGAGCCAATGTCGAACGGGCAAGGGTCTGTTGCGCCGAACGCTTGGACGCGTCTTCGTAGACAACAGCATCATCGAGGTCGAACATCAGGACATCTGCGTCCGATGAGGCTGATTTCTCAAGCATCCGGGCATTGGAACCGGGCACGAGGAGCATGCAGCGCCTGGGATTGACTACTTCAATCATTGTTTTTCCTATCGAGGAGGTGGCACATTTCTATTTCGCGAGCGTGAATAATTGCGAACCTATGCGGCCGCTCTTTATTCCACCTTGATATTTCGTTCTTGGATAAGGCGTCCCCATTGAGCCAGCTCCCTGGATATCTTTGCCCGTATGTCTTTTGCATCCTCGGGTTCTGAAATCGGATCGATTCCCAGCGTGCCCAGTTTCTCAACCACGGCCGGTTGTTGCAGTATTTTTCCGACTGCGCTGCGCAACTTTTCCAGCACCTCGGGGGGGACCCCAGCCGGCGCCATGAGCGCATACCAGGTCGCCGACTCGTAGCCAGGCAATCCCTGCTCCACCACTGTCGGCACATCTGGCAAGTTGGGCGACCGTCCAGGTGATGTCACCGCTATCGGAACCACTTTCCCATCCTTTACAACTGGAAGCGCCGGCGCCAACGTGGAGATCATCAGAGGAACATCTCCGCTCATCACGCCAACCATTGCCGGACCGCTGCCCCGGTATGGCACGTGCAGCAAAGGAGTGCCGCTCATGGCACTCAGTAGCTCGCCCGCCAGATGAGGACCCGTGCCTACCCCCCCCGAACCATAGGAAAGGCGGCGATCCGCGTGCTTGCCCGCGTCGATCAACTGCGCAACGGTGGCGATGTTCGCCTTCTTTGAAGCCAAAATGATATTTGGCGAAATTCCCAAGCGTGCGATGGGCTCGAAGCTCTTGACGGGATCGTATTTGACCTTTCGTAGATTGGGCCCAATAGTCAGCTCAGCCGAGGTTCCCAGGAGCAACGTATACCCAGTTGCATCGGCATTGGCGACATACGCTGCGCCCAACGCAGCACCGGCACCTGGCTTGTTTTCAACCACAAACACCTGATTCATTTCCCGACCCAGGCGTTCAGCAACCAGCCTCCCAACGATGTCGGTCCCACCGCCAGGAGCGAAGGGCACGATCAACGTAATCGGCCGCTCGGGATACGCCGCCTGTGCGGCCGACAGCATTACGCTCGCCCCGACGGATAAGGCTGTTAGTATGTTTTTTAGACGCATTTCCACGGTCTCCAGAAGCGCTCGTCTCAGATGCGCGAGCGTCTTAGATACTGTAGAGACGAAGCCATCTTGAACATATCCCCGAGACCAGGTATTTTGAGCAATCAGCGGAGCGGGTGGTTCGCTGCAGCGCCGCCAGGCGTGCACATCAATGAGCCGCGAATAGCGCTAGAAATCGGTTCGGACATCGACAAAATGGCCTGCGATCGCGGCAGCTGCCGCCATAGGCGGACTCACCAGGTGCGTGCGGCCGCCCTGGCCCTGGCGACCCTCGAAATTGCGGTTCGACGTTGATGCGCAGCGTTCCTGCGGCTCCAACCTGTCCGCGTTCATGGCCATGCACATTGAACATCCGGATTCGCGCCATTCGAAACCCGCATCCATGAATATCTGTGCCAGTCCTTCCTGCTCGGCCTGTCGCTTGACCAATCCCGATCCGGGGACAATCATCGCAAGTTTGATGTTTGGTGCGATGCGCCGTCCCTTGACAACCGCCGCCGCACTACGCAGATCCTCTATCCGCGAGTTTGTACAGGAACCGATAAAGACCTTGTCGAGCTTTATGCTGGAGATACGCGTGCCCGGCTCAAGCCCCATGTATTTCAATGCGAGGGTGATGCCTTGCCGTCGCACAGGATCGCTTTCCGCCTGCGGATTCGGCACGACACCACTGATTCCCGCTACCATCTCGGGCGATGTGCCCCAGGTGACCTGCGGCTCTATCTCGGACGCATCGAGAGACACTACCGTATCGAAGACCGCGTCCCCGTCCGAGCGCAAGGTTCTCCAGTAAGCCACCGCCTGATCCCACATCTGGCCCTTTGGCGCCATCGGACGCCCCCGCAGATATTCAATGGTTGTGTCATCGACCGCGACCATGCCAGCCCTGGCGCCGGCCTCAATGGACATATTGCAGATCGTCATCCTCCCCTCCATCGACATTCTTTCTATGGTCGTGCCTGCATATTCGACAGCGTGCCCTGTCGCGCCCCCTGTACCTATCTTGCCAATAAGAGCAAGAATGACGTCCTTAGGCTGCACTCCCGCAGGCAGGGCACCATTTATTCTGACGAGCATCGTTTGCATCTTCTGAGTCAGCAGCGTTTGCGTGGCAAGCACATGCTCTACCTCTGACGTGCCGATTCCGTAGGCCAGACAGCCAAAAGCACCGTGAGTGGACGTGTGGGAATCGCCGCAAACCACGGTCATGCCAGGGAGAATCGCCCCCTGCTCAGGTCCTATGACGTGCTCTATGCCCTGCCTGGGGTCGTGAATACCGAGATAGTGCAAGCCAAAAGATTCCGCGTTCCGCGACATGGCATCGACTTGCGCTCGTGCAAACGGGTCCGCAATCGGAATCTGACGGCTGGTGGTCGGAATATTGTGGTCCACCACGGCCAGACAGGTCGATGGCCTCCATACAGAGCGGCCGGCGGCGCGCAGGGCTGCGAAAGCCTGAGGGCTGGATACTTCGTTGATCAGGTGCCGGTCGATATAGATGAGGGATCCACCGCCTTCCGCAGTGGCTACCACATGTTCATCCCATAATTTCTCATAAAGGGTCTTACCCACCGCCATTCTCCAACGGCATCGCGCCAAAACAAGAATAGGCACAATGATCGCCGAGGAACGTGGGTGGCGGATTCTCGTTTTGCGAAGAGGTCCTTCGTCAAAGTAGGCGCCGCGCTCGACGGTTCATGACTATGATCCAACCGTCATGGATACCTACTTTTTAGTCAGATGACCGAACGAATCAGCTTCAAAGGGAAGTTTCTTTTCTTGTCCTGTAGCCCTTCGTTGATTACCGATCAACTTAATGGTGCCGGGCTGAAACTGCGTCAGGCCTGTCCATTGCGCGACGATATTTCGACCGACGAAATCACCCCCGTGACGCACATGCTCACGTACGATGAAACGCTGGGGCGGTATCCCTATATTGGCCTCAGCTGTGACGGCGTTCGTCCGATCGGGGCCGATGCGGTGCGCAATGGCGGCTTCGACATCGTGGTGGCCGGTAAACGCTATGGCAAGGGATCTTCCCGGGAATCCAGTCCGTTGGCCGAACTGTATGCCGGCGTGCGACTGATCATCGCCGAGAGCTTCGAGCGGATATATCAGCAAAATTGCGCAAATATTGGCGTTCTTACCAGTACCGATTTTGGGCTGATCGACCGGATTCGCGCGGGTGAGGCAATTCCGGTCGCGGAGTTCCTCGATGGGCGCGACCAGCTCACGCGGTGCATTATCGAGGCCGGCGGGCTGCTCCGCTATAGCCGGAAAATGCAATGGCCCAAACCCTCCGAGCGCACGCCGCAACCTCCGCTCCACCGGCCCATGACGCTGGTAGAAAAGATCATCGCGCGGCACCTCCATCCGCAAACCCCCGACATGGAACCAGGAGACGGGGTTTTTCTGGCATGCGACTGGCGCTTCAGCCACGACTATTTCACAGGCATGGCCGCGCATTTTATGCACCGGACGTTCGGTAATCCGGCGCCATTACATGACCCTGGGTCGATCGTGGCCTTCCAGGACCACCTGGTCTTGGCCAACAAAAGCGTTCCGCACGTGCGCGACAATCTACTGGTCGGCGTTGCCAATCTTGCTCAGGGACACCGCGCCTTTACGCGGAGCTACCCAGTTCTTGCACACGAAGAGCTGCTGGGCCAGGGCGGTACCGAAGGAATCTGCCATGCCATCATGGCAGAGCGCTACGCACTACCCGGACAGGTGGTGGTCGGCACGGATTCGCACACCCCTCACTCGGGAGCGCTAGGCTGTCTCGCTTTCGGTGCTGGCTCCACTGACATGGCCAACAGCTGGGTAACAGGGTATGTGCGCTGCAAGGTGCCCCAGACCCTGCGTATTCAGATAGAAGGTGAACTGGCAAACGATGTGACTGCCAAAGATATCGTTCTGCACCTGCTGCAGATGGAAGCTATAAAGCAAGGCGAAACCATAGGCGCAGTATTCGAATATGTAGGCTCGACCGTTCAAGCAATGTCGGTCGACGAGCGGGCCACATTGACCAACATGGTCGCAGAACTGGGGGGTTTTACCGGAATCGTGGCACCGGATCAGAACACGGTCGCCTATTTAAAAGAACGGCGTGGTGTCGATTTCCAACTCGAAGACTGGATGGCCGGCGACCCCGACGCACCCGTAAGAGCGACTATCCATATCGATGCAACTAGGCTCTCCCCCATGGTGGCGCGCCCCGGCGATCCGAGCAATGGCATCGCAATTAGGCACCTGACTGACGAGCAACCCGTACACATCGCATACGGCGGCTCATGCACGGGTGGAAAGCGGGCAGATTTCGATTACTACCACGAAGTGCTGCACTGGGCACTACAAAATGGCAGGCGGTTGGCCACCAGCACGCGACTTTATCTTCAGTTCGGCACCGTCGACGTTCAACGCTATTGCGAAGCTAGGGGATACCTCCGGACCTTCCAAGAGATCGGTGCCGAAATCGTCATGCCGGGGTGTGGAGCCTGCGCCAACTGCGGGCCTGGGCAGTCTATCCGTTCAGACGAAGTAACAATTAGCGCGATCAACCGTAATTTTCCCGGACGCTCCGGGCCGGGTTCAGTATGGCTGGCGAATCCATATACTGTCGCGGCCAGCGCCGTCGCCGGTAAAATAACCACTTTCGAGGCACTGAAGACGCAGTCCTGATCACGGTAACTACCATGGCCGCCCCCCCTCCCGAGACGCCGCCACATACCGAGCCCGAGGTTCGTGGGCCTTTCCTGTCCCAGCTTTCGGACCGTACCTTCGCTCGCCGCATCGACATCACGTCACTACAACTTTTCGTCGCGGCCTGTGAACTGGGTTCAATCGGCAAAGCGGCCGAACAAGAGGCGCTTGCCGTTTCGGCAGCCAGCAAACGTCTTTCGGAACTCGAAGCGACCGTGGGTGCTCGGTTGTTCCATCGCCACATGCGGGGGGTCGATGTCACCCCCGCGGGACAAACCATGCTGCATCACACCCGCTCTATTCTTTACCGCCTTCAAAGAATGCGTACCGAGTTGGCGGAATACGGCCAAGGTGTACGAGGCCACATCCGCATCTACGCGAATATGTCATCTATCGTTCAGTATCTTCCCGAAGATCTAGGACAGTTTTCCCGTATTCATCCTCACGTCAAGATCGACATTACCGAAAAGCTCAGCATCCAGATACCGCGTGCGCTTTTCGAAGGTGTCGCCGATGTGGGCATATGCAGCGAGAATGCACTAGAGGCGTTCCCCGGACTTCAGACGGTGCCATACCGCAGTGAAGAACTCGCATTGGTGGTGCCACTTTCACATCCGCTTGCCTGCCGGCCGGAGCTTCCGTTCTGCGACACACTGGAGTTCGACTACGTAGGTTTGCACGAACATAGCTCGATATCGCTGGCCATGCAGGATGCAGCTCGCGCGGCCAACGCCGAGCTGCGCCTGCGCATCCAGGTTACCACCCTGGATGCCATGGCCCGCATGATAATCAACGGATTGGGTATCGGCATCATGCCGCGACGGGCATATCAGCTATTGGGCGCCAGGGATCTAGCCAGCATTACCCTGACCGATCCTTGGGCACGCCGTCAGCTTTCTCTGGCGTCCAAGGATTTCGAACTGTTGTCCTCCACTGCAAAATTGCTGGTGTCGCACCTGCAGCAGACAACGCAGTAGTTGCGGGTCCGTCAGCGGCTGCTGACGGTGATACTTCCGTCATGTTGCATGGTCGATCAGCATGGCGACCCGCCCCACCGCCGTAACGCCGCTTCGTCTGGCCTTGGCGCCCGCAAGGCATCTCGCCTGGAAAAATAGTCCATCAACTCATGCGCGGCGCCCAGCAAAAAAGCGTCCCTCCCCTTCCCTGCGACCAGTTGCAAGTGAAATGGAGTGCCTGATACGGGTTCAAGGCCGCATGGAATTGAAATCGCGGGGTACCCCACTACGGTGATTCCGTAAGTCAAGGCCAGCGTATGCATGAAAGTACGGGTCGGCTGGCCATTGACCTGCTTGGCATACAGGTCGTTTACATGATGAGGCGGCACGCCTACTGTCGGCGTAATCAAAAGATCATGTTCTTTAAAGAACGCGTCGAACCGTTGGTACAAGATCGTCTGCTCATTAGTGATCCAGGCAATTTCTTCGCCGGTCAGTGCGCACCCCTTCTCGTACATTGCCACGTTATTCTCACCGAGCATGTCACGATGTTCTGACATATACGGTTTGAGTGCTACCACTGCAGTGATCGAACGCAGCATCTCATACATGTCATTGCCGTGCGGATTGTGCGGATGCGCGTCATCGGCCGAGGCAAAGACACTTTGGAACGACTGGCGGCAATATGTGAACCGCGATCGAATGGTATTGTCAACCAAAGCAAAGCCAAGGTCATACGAAAATGCCGCCCTCAACCGAGACAGGTCCACGCGCGGCGGGAAAAGCCAATCGGACGCGTTGTGCGGATAGGAAAAGGGATCCGCCGAATCGTACCCTGCCATCGCGGCAAGCAACAGGCACGAATCCGGGATATCACGCGCAATCGGCCCTTTGATAGGAAACGGCGACCACGCCAGCTTACGCTTCGGTTGTGGCACGATGCCAGCGCTTTGCCGCAGGCCTACCACGCCGCAATAGGCTGCCGGGTTACGCGAACTACCCCCGGAGTCTGATCCGGTACAAAGCGGCAATAATCGCGCCGCGACGGCTGCCGCGGAGCCGCCTGACGAGCCGCCCGCTATAAGATCTCGGTTGTACGGATTTCTGGTAGGACCATACACCGGGTTGGTGGAATGCCCCCCCAACCCAAACTGGGGCACATTAGTCTTGCCCACCACGATCGCGCCCGCTTGTCGAACGCGCGCGACGTTGTACTCGTCGGCCGTTGGCACATGGTCTCGATACAACGGCGAACCATAAGTCGTCACCACCCCTTCGGTGTCGTCCAGATCCTTAATCCCTATAGGAACTCCGTGTAGCAACCCCAACGCATCTCCGCGAAGCACCGCCTGGTCAGCCCGCTTCGCCTCCTGCTCCGCGCGGGCCCAGCAGGTGGCGACAATTGCATTGACGCCTGGATTAACGGATTCGATTCGTTCGCGAAAGGCCGTTAGAACCTCCACGGCGGAAATCTCTTTTGTACCTATAAGACGACGTAGCTCGACCGCTGAGAAATTGCAAATTTCGTTCATGATATCGGTAGGAACCCAGTAACGAAGAGATGGTGCGCTGGCTCAAACTTCCGGTAGCTGATTAGGCAGTCTGAGCACGGCAGCGATAAGTGCACGTGTGTACTCCGTGGTCGGGCGCGCAAGCACACTTTTCACTGGCCCGGCTTCCACAACCTTACCAGCGCGCATCACCATGACGTTGTCCGCCAAGTAACTGATGACTCCAAGGTTATGGCTTATGAAGACATAGGTAAGCGCGAAATCACGCCGGAGCTCACGTAACAAGTTCAGTATTTGCGCCTGCACGGAAATATCCAGGGCCGACGTCGGCTCATCGAACACAACTATTTTTGGCTGAAGCACCAAGGCACGCGCGATGGCCACCCGCTGTCGTTGGCCACCTGAAAGCTCACGTGGCAATCGCCGCGACAGATATGACGGTAGACCGCAGCGCTCCAGCATGTCTACGGCCTGGAACTGGCGTTTCGCCTTGGTCGACGTCGGCCGATGAAGGTCCAATGGCAACGCCACAATGTCAACGATGGATTGAGATGGATTGAGTGAACTGAACGGATCCTGGAACACAGGCTGAATGAGCGGAGCCAGTTCCTTGACGGTAGCTTCTCGGCGGTTCCTGCCATCAACGGTCACCGATCCCGCAGTTGGCGGCTGCAGGCCCAGCAACACTCTAGCTATCGTGCTCTTTCCACTGCCCGATTCGCCTACTATGCCAAGAACTTCTCCTGATTTCACACTCAAACTTACGTTACTCAGGATCTCTGTAGATTTCCCACCACCGAATAACGAAGGCGCACGCAGGGACAGAGAGATTCCACGTGCCTCGACAATGTCAGGCATAGTTGTCTCCGCCGCCGCCAGCTTTCAATGGGGAATACCTGATAGGCCTGACACAACGAGCACCCGAGGCAAATTGCTCCTCTAGCCGCTCATCATCGTCACATAAAGCGTCCGCTTGCGTGCAACGCGATGCGAAGCCACAGCCATGCGATGCACTATTGAAGATAGGAATGCTCCCGGGAATCACTTTCAACGGCTGCCCATCGCGTGACTGCGGCAAACACTCAAGTAGAGCCTGCGTATAAGGATGCCGGGGAGCTTGCAGTACATCCCGCGCAGGGCCGGTTTCTACAATCCTCCCACCATACATTACAGCCACTCTATCGGCGACCTTTGCCACTACTCCCAGGTCGTGCGTGATCAGAAGAACCGCAGTGCCAAATTCTTTCTGCACATTACCGAGCAAGTCCAGAATTTTCAACTGCGTGGTAACGTCTAAAGCGGTTGTTGGCTCATCGGCGATGAGCACGGGTGGGGAACACATCAGGCTCATGGCAATCATGACGCGCTGCCTCAAGCCGCCGGACAGCTGATGCGGGTACATCGACATCCTTACCCGCGCATCGCTTATCCCAGTCCAGGCCAATAGATCAATGGCACGCGTGCGGGCCTGCTCATAGCTGACTCGTTCATGATGAAGCAGGCTTTCCATCATCTGTTCCCCAATGCGCATGCTCGGATTCAAGGATGTCATAGGTTCCTGGAAAATCATCGCCATGCGATGCCCCCGCAGCCGGTTTAGTTCGCCTGCATTCAATCCGACCAAATCCTTTCCCGTCACGCAGATACTGCTTGCCGATACGCATGCAGTGGGCGGGAGCAGCCCCATTATCGCGAGCGAAGTCATGGATTTTCCGCTTCCTGACTCGCCCACGATGCAGAGAGTTTCTCCTGGATAAACGTCGAAACTGATGCCCCTTACTGCTTGCACCGAATCGCCAAAAGCCACTTTCAGGTTCCGAACACTTAGCACCGGATTCATTTACCACCTCCGCGCTGAGTGCGAAGCTCACCTATCGAGTCCCCGATGACATTCACTGCCAAAAGCAATAGAAACAGGGCCACTCCCGGAATGAACATCAACCAGGAATCGAATAACAGGTCCTGCTTGGCTTCGGCGATCATCAATCCCCAGGAAGGAACAGGCGGTTTGACCCCCATGCCAAGAAAACTCAAAGCAGACTCCAGGAGAATGGCATTGGCGACCTCAAGCGTGGCTACGACCACCAATGCTGATTTCATATTTGGCAGAATTTCCGCAATCATCACTCGCAATGGGTGACACCCCAACGCTTGCGCAGCGACAACAAACTCCTGTTGACGAAGCTGCCTAGCCTGCCCTCGGGCGACCAAGGCAAAACGGTCCCACAGCAATAGCGAAAGCACCGCAACGATGATGATCAAGGAACCCCCTGCCACAGACACTACAGCCAGTGCGGCCAGTGCGACCGGCATTGCGAGCCGCACGGAAATAAGAAACGAAACCGTCGCGTCCACTCTACCCCCGCAGTAACCGGCCAGCAGCCCGAGCGCCGTGCCGATCATCCCCGAGATGAACGTGGCGACGAATCCTACTAACAGTGAAACCCGTGCGCCGAATATCAACCTACTCAGATAGTCCCGCCCCAGCGAGTCGGTACCCAGCGGGTGACTCCATGTCCCGGCATCAAACCACACCGGTGGCATCATCACGTTGGCAAGATCCGGCTTGTAGGGATCATACGGGGCGATTATGGGAGCGAACGTAGCGACCAGACCTAGCGCACACACGAAAATCAATGCAACGAGTGACGTTTTTCCTGTCGAACTCAAAGATGGCAAAAATGACCGCCTGGCACGCGTCGATCGCATAGTTGGCGTTTTGCTTTCAAACATGAGAGGCAGTCCTCAACTTAGGATCAAGCCATGCCGCGACGATGTCGGACAAGATACCCAGAAGCACATATATCAGGGAAAAAAGCAAGATGATGGCTTGGATGATTGGAATGTCGCCGCGCTCTATGGATGACCACGCAAGCTGTCCAACACCATGAAGCGCGAAGATCATTTCCACCACTATCGACCCCGTCAACATATAACCAAATTGCACGACGCTTACGCTTACTACCGGATTCAAGGCGTTGGTAAGCGCGTGCTTCAACACGACTCTGCGATATGGAATACCCTTGGCCCTCGCGGTGCGGATGTAATCGGTTTTCAGCACTTCTATAAGGCTCGTACGAGTCAACCGGATTATTGCCGGCATGGCATTGAATCCCAGGGCGAGCGTGGGCAGCACGAAACTCTTCCAACTGTCAGCCCCGGATGAGGGCAGAATGGGCCACCCAAAGCTGAACAGCGCCATGATGATCAGAGCGAACCAAAATACCGGCGTAGCCTGGGCAACCAACGAAAGGAACAGACATAACCTGTCGACTGCACCACCCTCTCGTATGGCAGCGATCGCCCCCATGGCAAGACCGAATATCAACGAAAAGAGAATCGAGGCACTCGCCAGATACAGCGTTACCGGCAAGTGCTGCGCGATCACTTTCGTAACCGGAATCTTCAGGAACAAACTGTCGCCGAATTCCCCGGCAAGCCCATTGGCCAACCATCGTGCATACTGGGTTGGCAAAGGTTGGTCGAATCCATATTGCTCTCGGACCTGAGCGATCTCCTGAGCGGAAGCGGATTCGCCAGCCAACCGGGAAGCCGGATCACCAACGAGAAACGACAGAAAAAATGCGATGGCCGAGGTGCAGAGCAGCACACCGATTCCCAACCCGAGCTTTCGCATCAAATAGCGCAACATGCCATGTCCCCAATCACTTCCAACGGGCTTTGTAGAAACGCGGTATTTCATCCGTAGAAGGCTCAAAGGCAAGCTCCGAAGACATTGCATAGTTGATGCTGAATGAGTACATGGGCAGCATGTAGACGTCATCTGCGATTGCCTGGAATGCCTTCTCGTACAGCGCCTTTCTCTTCTCCTTGTCAATGGTTCCGCCCGCCTCGCGCACCCACGCACCGACCCTTTCATCTCGCACAGTGTCGCTTGTACCACCAGTAAAAAAATGCGGAACGATTGCTGCAACATCGGAGATCGAGTTCGAACCCCAGGCCATATAGGTGAAAGGCACCTCACCCGCACTGACCTTGTCGCGTAGAAGTTCGAACGACGACATCACTGGCTCAGCCTTGATGCCCACTGCTGCCAGATCGGCGAGAATAGCCTCAACGACGCGACGGTTTTCATATGAGTACAGCTTGACCGAAAGCCCTTCTGGATAGCCCGCTTGCGCAAGCAGTTCCTTGGCTTTCGCCGGGTTGTACTCGTACTTCGTGACGTTATCGGTGCACCCGAACTGGATTGGATGGCAGAAGGCATGCACGGCATCCGCCGAGCCCCCCATCAAACGCTTCGCGATACCTTGACGGTTAATAGCATGAGCGATCGCCTTCCTTACTTTGATCTGCTGCAGAGGCGATGGTCCGCTGCGCCCCGCGACGTCGAACTGCAGATAACCGATGCGCATCGTCGGAGCGTCGATCACGGTGACACTTGTCCGCTTGCCGAGTCTCACGGCCTGGTCGGGGGTGAGCTTCCATATCCAGTCGACCTTGCCATTGAGCAATTCGATGATCTGGGTGTTCTCTTCCGGAATACTGCGTTGAATGATCCGCTCTATCTGCGGAGTACCTTTTGGACCACCCGAAAAGTATTGCGGATTCCGCTCAAGGACCATAGTATCCCCCGGACTTAAGTCTACGAGGCGATATGGACCTGTTCCGATCGGGCGAATACCCATGCCTGTGGGGCCCACTTTTTCATAGTAGTTTTTTGGATAAATGGGCAACGGGCCGGCTAGAAAATCAAGCGCTGTCGGATTTGGATACTTGGTATGCACTACGACCTGGTATTCGCCAACCTTTTCTACGCTATCAATCCAGGAAACATTCTGCTGGTGAATAACCTTGTTTTCCGGCTGCTTCACCCAGTTTAGAGTGAACACCACGTCATCGGCCGTCATCTTGCTGCCATCGTGGAAGTAAACATCATCGCGCAGAACAAACTCAATTGACGTGTCGTCGAGCATCTTGAAACTGCGCGCCAGCAGCGGCTGGAACTCCCCAGTTTCGGGGTCCTTATCAATCAGCGTGTCGAATAGCACCCGCGAGATTATGATGGCCTCACGTGCCGTGCTGAAATATTGATCCAGAGATTCCAACCCTCTGGTCCAGGCAATTACCAAAGTGTTGTCTTTCTTGCTAGCGAGTGCTTGGCCAAAGAGCAGCGCGCACAATATGCCGACGATAATGCGTTGAAGCTTTCTTCTCATAGCTTCACCCCTTTTCGATTTAATTTCTTGCTGGTCAAAACCAAAACCGATCTTAAGTACCTGCACCAGCGCCGGCCATCCCCGACACCAGGTATTTTTCAGCGGTATTGCCGGAGGCAACCAGACTCAAGGAACTGCCGGAGGCCATCAAGCATCAAAGAGTGAGGCTTGACTTGAAAGAGCATGGCGCTTACCCGGCACACGAGAAATCGTGGCCGACCGAGTAGCGTGCACGATCGGTACCTAGTTCTGTTGTCGGGTTGACGAGCGAGCCTAACTTGGACTTCTGCTTCGTGCATTGCGTTCCTGGCGGCGCAGCGGAGCATGTAGCGCGGGCAAGTGTCGACCCAATGAACGCCAGCTCATGCCAGCCGCGTGATCGGCGACTGGATACGCTTCGTCAATGACCGGCTCTCACTCCAGGGGCCTGTATGCGGCCAAGTGAGCAGAAGACCGCAAGGGTCGAGATCCATCAAACCAGAAATCAACTGTCGTGGTCGTCGTGCCAAGACGTGAGCCAAAATAGGCGGACGAGTAGCCGACACGGCTTTGTAGTCTGAGCCAACTGGCACGAGCAGGCTGTCGCCATCCGCTCTCGATTCAACGCCCACCTCCGTGCGCACCTTCCGCGCACGTGCCTTTGTAGTATGGGTCTTCTTGCTCGCGTCGCTGATCGGTGGCGATGCGGCGGAGGGGCCCAGAGAAAGCCACTCCCCCGCGAGTGGGACGCAAACTCGAGATTCATGCGCGACCTTACAAGGCCGCTGCCATTTGATCCGGCACTTGGAGGCCGGGGCTTGGATGCGCCGCCCTCAGGTCAAGGTCGCCTCAGGGCTTACCGTTGTCCCCGTGGCGTTGTTGAACGCGAATGGACCAATACCAGGCCGTCTAAATGCCAATCAGAGGCGAGAAAACCCTAGGCCCACAGGAAGTACGACGAAAATTTTCGCCCTAAAAAAGAAAAAGCCCCTGAAATCAAGGGCTTATTCTTTTTGGCGGAGACGGTGGGATTCGAACCCACGATGCAGTTTTTGGCCACATACTCCCTTAGCAGGGGAGCCCCTTCAGCCTCTCGGGCACGTCTCCGAAGAATTTGCGATTCTAGCATGATTTTC
>Ga0164243_10004105_pt1 | contig 22957 bp, 18 predicted proteins | sample OricompcompostOP_FD_108781 | JGI IMG/M metagenome (GOLD analysis project Ga0164243, IMG submission 108781) | Organic Plus compost microbial communities from Emeryville, California, USA - Original compost - Organic plus compost (OP) | ecosystem: Engineered > Solid waste > Mixed feedstock >...
CCACCCACTGACTCAAGTGCATATTGCACTACCTGATCACCATTTCCGCTGAAGCCGCTTTCAACGATGCAGACAAACGTCGCGCCCTCGCCATGCGGCGTGAACGTCCATTCAACCTGGGTCGGCGTGCTCTCTTCACCCCACTCAAGCAGAATTCGCCGCGGCTCCTCCACGGCCTTCACCCGAACCCTGGCCGACGCCTGAAACATCTCCCATTCCCAGAGTACTTCCCTGCCCGCTACCAGGAGGCCACTGCCTCTGGTAAACCAGAATGCCGCCGTCTTTGCAGGATCAACAAACGCCTCAAATACCTCCGCGATCGGTCGTCGAATGAGCATTGCAGCCTTTGCTTCGGGCACCCGTATAAGCTGAAGTTCTTGCATAGAGATCACCTCGTCGTTTCAGAGCACCTGATAGTACAATATCGAGCAATCAGAAGTACACTCTCTCCTGAGCGGCACTGCTTTCATGCTTCCATACATACCCTGAAATAACTTCTCGTATCTTGCTCTTTCACCGTGTTTCCCTCTTTTCCGCACATACTCTTAAGCATAGAAGAGAAGCACCACACCAGTCCAATACTCTATGCTATACTGGGAGTGTATTGTTTCTGCCGATGAAGAACGAATAGATCCGCTTACACTCTTTCTGCCCGACAACAAACGCAGAAAGGAGGTCAGCACCTGTGGGTTTGCTCTCTCAAGGAAAGGCACAGGAACTCACACTCTATTGTGGGGAATCCGATCAATGGCACGGAGAGCCGCTTTCTGTCGCGATTGTCAATCTGGCGCGAGCGCAGGGCTGTTCAGGAATTACCGTCAGTCGGGCAATTGCCGGTTATGGAGCGACCGGGCGCCTGCATCACAGTGGAGCCTGGCAGTTCTCCTCGGATGTTCCGCTCATCATCCAGATTATCGATCAGCCAGAACGCATACGTCGCCTGCTACCACAGCTTCAGGAGATGCTTCAGGGGGGCCTGATGACGCTGCATGAAGTTGAAGTGCTTGCGTACAGCCACGCTACTCCGCATGGCATCCCGACCCATCTTACCGTACAGCAGATCATGGAAACGGCACTGACGACAGCTCCGCCAACGGCATCTGCACAGGAGGTCATACAACTGCTGCTTCCCGCCCGCTTCCGCGTCCTGCCGATTGTTGACGAGCAGCAGCGCCTGCTTGGCATCATCAGCACAGGCGATCTGATCCGTACAAATGTCCTACCCGTACGACGAAGCGCCCTGCGAACCGCTCAGGAGCTTGATGCGTCACCACCAACTTCCAGGCAGACACTTCAAGCACAGGATATCATGAATCGGCAGGTCCAGACGATCACGCCAACTAGCTCGCTGAAAGCAGCCGCACAACAGATGTTGACGACCGGGCGCAGACAGCTCCCTGTGCTGGCAGAAGATGGACGACTCCTCGGTATGATTACCAGAAGCGATATTCTGCTTGCAACTGTTACCAGTCCACTGATGTCCGAAACGATACAGTCTGAACAGCAGCCCGCCCAGCCTATCTCAGGTTCGCCACTTGAGAGCTCCGTCATGGCGATTGCCGCGACGACCTGCCCGACCGTTTTCACCCGGGACTCCACGGGAGCGGTCACCGATGCACTGGTGCGTTCACCACTCAGGCGCGTCTTTGTGCTCGATGAACAGCGCCACCTTGTCGGGATTATCGCCGATATCGATGTGCTGACACAGATCCAGGCCGAGAGCCGCTCGCGCTTCCTCCGCTGGTTGGCCAGTTGGACCCGGGGTAGACCAGAATCAGCCTCACAGAAATTCGGGCCACGCGCCGACACGCTGATGAACAGCAGCCTTGTCACCATCCCGGAAACAGCAACCATACGAGAGGCCATTGAACGCCTGCTGCATGCCCATCACACCGTTATCCCTGTTATCGATGCCGATCGTCATCTGAAAGGCTATGTCGAGCGCTCGCACGCATTGCGGCTTATCGCAGAAGAGGAGCCTTCAACATGAGCACACATCGATGGATAACCGTACCCGGCAAGCGCCTGCGCATCCTCATAGGTGAAGCAGTCGAATGGCAGGGACATCCCGCTTACCGGGTCATTGCGAAGCAAGCGCAGCAGCATGGAGCGCTTGCTGTCCTCATTTCGCGTGGGATCGAGGGCTTTGGGCCCCGGCACCATCTAGAAACAGAGCGCTTCGTTGAGGTTTCGGTGAACCTGCCGATCAGCATCGAGATACTTGACACCATCGAGCATATCGAGCAGGTACTGATGCCGCTTGCCCCGATCCTGCGGGAACATCTGGTTACGCTGACTCCTGTGGAGCTGTTGCTTGAAGAGACAACGGGCAACTGACCTCAAACAGAATATCGTCGAGGGCGGTAAAGTAGAAGCCGTAGCTCTTGCGAATCTTGCGAGGTTCATGCAAGAACTGTACGCCTTCGGCGACAAGGCGCTGATAGGTCTGTTCGACCTGCTCGGGCGTGTCAAGCAAAAAGCCGATATGGAAGCCATCGGGATAAGGGCGCATCTCTTGCCGCATCGCCTGCGGGTTCATCAGAACGAGCGTGAAGCCGTGCTCATCGGAGAGCACTGCAAGGGCTTCTTTGTGCTGTTGAAGCAGGCGGAGATCAAAGCAGCGCTGAAAAAAGGAGCATGCTTCGGGAACGTTGGAAACACAGAGATTGAGATGGTTGAGTTGCATAGTATCCTCCAGAAAGCGGAGGTGTGGGCATGAAAGGGGCGTCGATAGAGCGCAAGACATACCGAACCTCCGTAATACAGCAAAGCAATAGTTTATTTGCTGATTGTCGGGGTCCGAGCGTTGTTGCGCGGACAGTTACTCCCGAATGATCAGGAGCGATCGGGCTACCTACCGATCCAGCCTTTTCGACGTTCGGAGTATATCATGCTCACCTCACATCTGTCAAGAAGATCCATCCTTTTGCGCTCCCTCAAGGAAGGACATCCCTTCAGGGAGCGCGTCATCTCACCCGCTATGCTTCCTCAAAGGAGCGAAACACGATAGCCTGCCCGGTCGCAAGTACCAGCGGTTTCGCGCGTCTGGTACTGAAATACTCATCCACGGCCTGCCGCGCTCCCGGACACGTGGGCAGCGCGTAATCATCGCACAGCAGAAACCCGCCGACAACAAGGCGCGGATAGATGAACTCACAACAATCGCGATACGAGCTATAGAGGTCTACATCAACATGCGCAAAAGCAAAGCGTACATCCGTCTCCAGCTCAGCAAACGTATGAGGGATCAGGCCCTGATGCAACCGCACCTGCTCCGGATATGGCATCGCGTTCCGAACACGCTCTATACTGGTATCGCCGAAGTGCCCTCGTGCATAGGTATCTCTTGTCGGGTCAGAGTCTGGCATCCCTTCAAAGGTATCAAACAAATGGAGCGTTTTCGCGCGGGCCTCATCCGTTTCTCCAAGCAGGCGGTTGAGCAGCGAAGCGCTCCCCCCTTTATAGACACCACACTCGATAAAGTCACCCGGCAGAAACAGCGCCTGCCGGGCCAGCATATACAGCACATAGACTTTCGCAGGAGAAAGCAATGTGGAGGAAGCCATGCGATCATAGATGTCTTTAAACTCGCCATAGCCAAGCCAGGGGCTGAAATTTGGCTGATAGAAGGCCTCATCAGGGAGAGTGACATGTTGCTCCATATCCTATTCACCTCTTTCTTTCGCATGCGCGCTACGTTTAAAACATCTTGAACGGTATACGCATTTCAAGTAAAAGCAAACAGCGAAGTATCTTTTTCTTGACGTGTATACTATTCATATGTTAGTCTATATCAGGAAACAATATTTTGCAATATTTTCCTGAAAGATAGCTCTTACAGGATTTATTAATAATATTTCTGAATACATAGATAGCCCTTATAGAATATCAATTCCTTGTTCTTCTCATTTTTGTTGGTGTAGTTTTGGAGAGAAAAGCGTGAACGAGTCAGGACAGCATTCAGTTCCGACCTATGGGGGAGAGGTCGAAACTCTGGCGGTGCAGTGCGGCACATGGCGGTTATTTCCTCTGGACACCCCTGCCCAAAAACAGGTACAGGCAATCATCGAGAAAGAGAGGGAACATGCCGTCCAACCGGTAAACCTTGATTACGATGAAGCGCAACACATTCTTGAGTTTCAAGGAGCCGTCTCATACCATCTCCCGCAACTGGTCACCATGTATCAGCAAGCGATCGCTACCACCTGTCGGCTTCTACAACGGCAATGTCAGGCAACCCTGCTCTCCTCATCGTTTCATCCCTTTGAAGATCCCGTTGAGGCCTATCAACATGTCGTGCCCAAGCCACTCTATGACCTGTTTCGTGGCTATCGTCCTGGCCTATCCTCGGTTTCACTCGATACGCTGAAGAAGATCTACCCGACCGAGCCCGAAAGAGGGCGAGGCTGGTGGCATGAAATCGGTTCACTGGCTGCTTCTGTACAGCCCTGGAATTCGTTGACACTGGAGCAAGCCGCCTCTCAAATCGCTGTTCTTCAGGCCTGCGGGTGGATGTTCACACTACTGACAGCCAATGCGCCTTTCTATCGAGGTAAGGTAACAGGCAAGCGAGATTATCGCCTGGAAATCTGGAAAGGGCGAGGAATGCTTGCTCGCAGCCGCTACCTCGCGGATCGAGCCAATGCCAAAAATCTGCCCTCTAAACCAATGGGGCTCACAGACTATTACGCCTATGTCTTGAAATCTCAACGCCCGATGGTTATTCCTCAACGCCAAAAGGCGCACCACAACTATAAGCTTGCCTTTCTGGGGGTTGTGCAGCCAGAGGACTGGCAGGAGTTCAATACGCTGACCTATCTTCAGGCCGAGAGCATTCGAGCAGTCGATATCGAAACCGGCGAGGAACAGGAGGTCCGCCCGAGCGTCGCGCATATCTGCAACGGCTTTGATTTCCTCTACTATCCAGGCGGGGGCGCACGCATTCGGATACACCTGCCAGAAGCCGACCGACTTGACCCACGCCTCTTTGCTCAGGCCATCAAAACGCGAAATGAGCCTCTTTTGCATGAGTTGCTTCGCGAGGCAAAGGTGCACATGGGCTTTATCTGTGCTGAGGGCCGTGCCTCTGCAACCGTCCTGCCCACCCAGAAGCACCCCGGTTGGGAGCGCCTGAGCATCCCTTTTGTGCTTCAAACAGCTCTGATACGCAGCCATCAGGAAGTGTTCGCCTTCCTGGAAAGCACGCCGCTGACCTGGCATGACCTTACTCGCCTGCTTCCAGCACGCTGCAATGCGCGCAAGCACGGCTTCGCGACCCAGATCAAGGGCATCGACGCGACCGAGCTGGCACGCCATATCTGGATGATTGCACGCCAGAGCCTCACCGAAGAGGAACGCTCGCTTGTTCGCGATGAGATAGATGAGATCCTGAACAGACGCATGGCAGCCGCAGAAGAACAGCTTGCCCTCTTTGAGATGCTCTCGCTGCGGTATCCTCGTACACAGGCCCTGCTCAAGCTGGTAGAACAGCTTTGCATGGGATAACGTATCGGAAATCAAGAGAAAGGCGTGGAAGATGTACAACGATATTCTATCAGAGTTTGCTTCATATGGGCATACACGACTGCAAACAGAAGATGAACAGCTCCATCATTTGTTAACGCAGGAATATTATCGTCAGCAAGAAACCCTTTCCCTGATCGCAGCAGCCAGTATTGCCGATCCCTCGGTGCTCGCCTGTGAAGGCACGGCTACAAACAACGTCACGACTGAAGGCTATCCGGGAGCGCGATTTCATGCGGGGTGCGAGGTTATTGATGAGATTGAGCGGCTGGCAGTTGAGCGAGCGAAAGTAGCCTTTCGAGCTCACTATGCGAACGTGCAGCCCCACTCGGGCAGTAGCGCCAATCAGATTGTGCTCTTCAGCGTGCTCAAGCCGGGAGACACGCTGCTCGGGCTCGATCTTCACGCGGGTGGGCATCTAACGCATGGCTCAAAGGCATCCATTTCAGGCAGATACTTTCAAGCGATCGGCTACAGTCTGACCCCGGACGGTTTCATTGACTATGAACAGGTTGAAGCCCTCGCCTGGCAGCACAAGCCACGCCTTATCATTTGTGGTGCAAGCGCCTATCCCAGAACGATTGACTTCAAGCGCTTTCGGGCCATTGCCGATTCAGTCAACGCCTATCTGCTTGCCGACATCTCGCATATCGCGGGTCTTGTCGCGGCTGGAGAGCATCCAAGCCCGATAGACGAGGCCCATTTTACCACGACCAGCACCTATAAACAGCTCTATGGGCCACGGGGCGGGCTGATTCTACTTGGCAAAGATCATACAGCGCTGGCACCCGATGGGAAACACACCATTGCCGACATGATCCAGCGAGCGGTTTTTCCCTTCGTTCAGGGCACACCGAGCATGCATAGCATCGCAGCAAAGGCGCGGGCGCTGGCCCATGTTGTCACGCCCGAGTTCCGGGAACTGGCGCGACGTATCGTCAGCAATGCCCGGGAACTGGCCCGGGAACTGATGGCACGCGGGTACAGGGTCCTTACCGGCGGAACCGAGAATCACCTTGTCCTGGTCGATATGCGGGCCAATGGAATGTCTGGACTGGTAGCAGAAAAGGCGTTGGAAGAATGCGGCATCCTTATTAATAAGAATCGCATTTTTGGGGATACCAGAAGCGCGCAGGTCACCAGTGGCATTCGTTTAGGAACAAATAGCGTCGCTTTGCGTGGCATGGGCGCCGAAGAGATGAAGGAGTGCATCGCACTGTTTCATCGCGTCCTGTCAGCTCTAGAGGTACAGGATGACCGCCACTATACCCTTGACCCTGAACTCCGAAAAACGGTACAGGACGACGTGAAAGCGCTCTGTCGGCGCTTCCCCATCCCACATTATCCGCTTGTCCCTGAAGCGATGCCAGAGCAACAAAAACGCGCCCGGCTTCTCTAGTCGGGCGCTGAGTTGTTTCTATGCGCGAGGCGATGCCGAACGGCGTGACCCATCGGAAGCCAGAAATGCGGGTCGCTTCCCTGCTTTTCTGCGGTCACCCTTCATAAACGGGCGTTGTCCAGCGGCCTGCTCTCGGCGCAGTGGCTTGCGCATCTCGGTACGGCGAGCGCGCTCGCGCACAAACGGCTTGCGGTCCTGCGGGACAGGCAATTCTTCCTGAACCGGCTCTGGCAGCTCGACAGGAGGAAGTGGCTGCTCGTCCTGAAGCATAAAGCGCTGCAACACCACTTTCTGGCCCAGACTGTGCGCCATGCGTCGCCAGCGAGGCACATCAGCCGGTACCAGCAGCGTGATTGCTTTGCCCTGCTGACCCATGCGCCCGGTTCGTCCGATGCGGTGTGTGAATAGCTCGCTGGACTCAGGCAGCTCATAATTGATTACCTGATGGATGCCCTTGATATCGAGGCCACGCGCCGCGACATTGGTCGCAAGCAGTGTCTGTACCTCGCCCTGCCGGAAAGAGCTCAATACCTTTTCGCGAGCTCGCTGACTCTTATCACCATGCAGTGTCCCGACGGCAAAGCCAAGCTTGTTCAACTGCTTTCCGAGCCGCTCAACACCGTGTTTTGTCTTGCCAAAGATCAGGCTACTGCCGCCCTCAGAGGATTGCAGCAGGGTACAGAGCGCGGCCATTTTCTGCTCTTGCGACACCTGATAGGCGATCTGTTCAATCGTGCTTTGCCCGCTCTGTGCAGGCGTAATGAGAACCTGAACGGGATCTTTGAGGAACTTCCTCTGAATCTTCGCGACCCATTCCGGCATAGTGGCGGAGAACAGAGCCATCTGACGCGTCTCCGGGGTTGTTGCCAGAATCTCTTCGATCACCGGCGCAAAGCCGCTATCAAGCATCTGGTCGGCCTCATCCAGCACACAGATGCGCAACTGGCTCAAGGACAGGCTTCCGCGCTCAAGGTGGTCCATAATACGGCCCGGCGTTCCGACCACAATCTGAGCACCATAGCGCAGTGACGAGATCTGGCTACCATAAGGGCGCCCACCGACCAGCAACGTCGTTGACAGCTTGCGGCTTCCCGCCAGCTTGCTTAATACCGTGTTTACCTGAACAGCCAGCTCACGGGTTGGTACGAGGACCAGCGCCTGTACCACACGCTTCTCTTTCGCCAGCCGCTCCACCAGCGGGAGACTATAAGCCAGCGTCTTGCCTGAACCGGTCGCGGACTGCCCGACGAGATCATGTCCACCGAGCAAAGCAGGAATAGCCTGAGCCTGAATCGGCGTGGGTTCTGTAATCCCCATTCTTGCCAGAGTGTTACAGGTCGAAGCTTGCAAAAGAAGGTCTTGAAAAGATGGCATTAAAAATCCTTTCGGCCAACGTGCCCCTTGCGGACACATTATAGCTACCTGTCAACAATGTGCTGACAGGGCATACCAGGAGCAGGCCGTATAGGATGTAGGAGCAATGCTGTAAACTGCTATCAGAATACAAACACAGGAGAGATTCATCTATAGAGAGGATTGCTCAGACTCTTTAGTGCCTTTTTATAGTCAACAGGCCTATCACTAACTACCTGCCCGATGCCATGCAACAGTAATAACTTCTGCATTGTATCAGACAATCTCCTCACCGTCAAGCCCTGCCCAGAACCTGGTACTTTTACACGCTCAAGTTCACTTCCGCCTGCCTCAACGATTTTGTTCGCTTCGCACAAAGACCAGCGTCCCGATCAGAAAGAAGACGGTGAAGAGCGCCACCATGACCAGCAGATTGAGCGCGGGATGACCCAGCACCACCAGCGGGTATTCGCGCTGCCCTGCGTAGAAGAAATTCCGCGCAAGATCGACGGCATAACGCAGCGGCATCAGATACGAGAGCACATCCAGGTACCACGGCAGGGTCTTCATTGGCGTAAAAACCCCGGCCAGAAAGAGCTGTGGGAAGATAAAGAATGGCAGCACCTCGGCTACCGCCCGCTGGCTCTTGAAGCTGGACAACAGGAAAAGCCCGAAGCTAGCTCCAAGCAGGCAGGAGCACAGTGCAACTGGCAGCATCAGCAGAAAGCGAAGAGGCGTCAGCGGAATGCCGATCAGCAGACCAAAAAGCAGCAGCGCCAGTGCCTGAAGCAGCGCCACCAGCGATTCGCCGAGGATCTTTCCGAAGATGATCGAGTAGCGCGAGATAGGCGCAACAAAGAACTCCTGCGTGAAATTCGTCTCCCGCTCTTCCACCAGAGAAATAACGCCGAAGCTCGTTGATTGAAAGAGCGTCTGTACAAATACCCCCGTAAAGATAAAGGTCAACAAATTGTACCCCACGCTCTGCCCCAGATTGAGTTGAAAGCTGGTGCCAAGCATACCGACGAAAAAGAGCGGGAAGGCCAACGTCCCGAGCAGGCGGAGCGGCACCCGAAAGAACTTCAACACGTCGCGATAGGCAATCGTGAGAATTGCATGTATTTCGCTCATCATTCTGCTCATAATGCATTACTCCCGACCATCCGTAATGTGAAGGTAGGCTTCTTCCAGTGAAGGGGTATAGGTCTCGATCACCGTCAGTGGCGTGGTAATGGAACGGAGTGCCCGGTGAAATTGCTCTTTGCGCACCAGCAGCTTCACGCGTCGCTCCACGCTGAACGGGAGCCCGAGCACTCGAAGCTCGGCAAGCAGGCGTTCCCGATCGGCAGCATCAACCAGCATATATTCTTGCAGGAGTGCCTCCTTGATCTCCGCGGGAGAGCCGAACGCCACAATCTTTCCCTTATGCAGAATACAGATCGTGTCCGCCTGCTCGGCCTCTTCAAGATAATGAGTTGTCAAAAAAATGGTCAGTCCATATTCACTCCGAATGCGCTTCAGATAGCTCCACAGGCGGGCACGGCTATGCGGATCCAGGCCAGCGGTTGGCTCATCCAGAAAGAGAATCTCAGGACGTTGGAGCAGGCTACGCATCACCTCAAGCTTGCGCTTCATCCCGCCAGAATAGGTGCTGACCGGGCGGAAGAGGTCGCGTTCCAGCTCAAAGAGCGCCGCGAGTTCCATCACGCGCTTGCGATAGCGCACAGGCATCAGGCGATACGCCGGACGGAAGGGATAGAAGCCAAACAACGAGGCATGGAACCGCAGATTTTCCTCGCCAGTCATATGCACATCCAGCCCGGGCTGTTGAAAAATTACGCTGATCTGCCGCCGCACCTCACGAGCCTCACGCACCAGATCAAGCCCGGCAATGGTGACCCTGCCACTCGTCGGGAGCAGCAAGGTCGTGAGGATCGAGAGTGTCGTTGTTTTCCCGGCCCCATTCGGCCCCAGAAGCGTAAAGAACGAGCCTTGCGCAACTGAGAAGGAGATCCCTCGCAGGGTCTCCTCTCTGGCCTGCTTATAGCGCTTGGTGAGCCGCTCAACAACAATAGCAGCCGGCTGCTCGGTTCGTTGCTGCTCCCGTGCTTGCTGTATCTGCGATACCATCACGCCTCCCGTTTTCTCATAGAGCAAACGCCCAGGCCAACAACTCATAGGAACGCACACGGGCGGTATAGTCCGGGCAGATAGTCAACACAACAAGCTCATCAACAGCATAGATATCGGCCAGCTTGAGCAGCCTCGTGCGCACCTGTTCGGGTGTCCCGGCAACCATCAACAGTTCATGCTCGCGCAAAAATGCCTGATCCTGCTCGTCGTATTCGTAGCGCAGCGCCTCATCCAGTGCTGGCAGCCGCTCGCATGGTAGCGCCCGTTGCGCCCTGATCGCTGTCAACCAGAAGACCCGCGCAAGCCGGTGCGCTTCCGCCTCCTCTTCCGCACAGATGACGCGCACGGCCAGACTCGCACAGGGCTCAGCCTGCAAGGCGGAAGGGCGAAAATGGGCACGATAGGTTTGCATCACTTCCGGGAAACAGCGCTTCTGGATAAACTGGGCGAAGCAGTAGGAGAGCCCGAGGGACGCGGCAAGCTCCACGCTCTTTGTGCCGCCGCCAAGCAACCAGACACGCGGAGCGCCGCATCCTTCGGGCATGGCTCGCACCGTTGAATCGGTGGCTGTCAGGAAATGGAGTAAGGCGCGTATCTGTTGGTCATATGGCTCATCGACGCCCCGCTTGAGAGCTGCCATCGCCTCTGCACTGGCTCCCGGCCCCTGACCGATACCCAGATCAATACGCCCGGGATAGAGCGCGTGCAGCAGGCGGAAGGTCTCCGCGACTTTCAGCGAACTATAGTAGGGAAGCATCACGCCGCCGCTTCCCACCTGAATAGAGGACGTTTGAGCCGCGATAGCCGCAACCAGCACTTCGGGCGAGGCGCAGGCCATCACCGGGTCACTATGATGTTCTGCAACCCAGAAGCGCGTATAGCCGAGCTGTTCGACAGCTTGAGCCAGCGCCACACTTTCACGCACGGCCTGTGCCGCCTCAGTATAGACCGGAAGCTGATCCAGCACGCTTAATTTCACGATTTGCCCTCCTTTGCGATACGCCGCTTCTGCACGCTCTCAAGCGCATGCCGCCAGCAGGCATAGAGCGTGCGTTCCTGCTGTAGATCCATACCGAGCAGCCGATTGATATGCATATGCGCCAGGCTTTCCAGAATGAAGGGCTCGGGCATCCAGAGCGCACCTTTCTGAGCCAGTTGTCTGATATGGCTGGCTGTTTGTCGCACAATGCCCTCGCGATCCAGACTCAGTTCACATAGCAGATCGCGCTGCGCGTCAGGCTCTCCCTCAAGGAGCGCACAAAATTGCTTGCGCAGCGGCCGGAATACGTCGCTTGCTTCGTATTTCCGGGTGCGCTTCTGAAGAAACGCCAACCGCTCAGCAAAATCATAGCCCCACTGCTCAAACAGACAATCAAGCGTGAACACAGCCACCAGCTTTGTATCAAGCGTCAGTAGCCCGTTATAGAGTGCCACAACCAGCGCCGAGGTCCGTTCGCTATCGCCCGTAAACACCTGCTCAAGCGCATCGATTGCCTCGGGACCGCCATAGCGCTCAATCTCCCGGTCGTAACTCTCCATCACGATATTGCTGATGATGCCACGTCGGACCAGTTCCCGGGCCCAGTCCAGCACTGAGAGCAGCACCGTTTCCTGATGCTGCTCACTGCTTGCATGAAAGCGCACACGCAGATGCGGCGCGGGATCGGCATAGCGCAGGAAGAACCAGCGATCAATCAGGCACGCTTCCTGCAAGGCGGCAACAAGCGTGCGCAAGGGACCAGCGATCACCTCATCATGCCGCCCCGGCACAGTGTAGAGCTTCAGATAGGTCCACGCTTCACCTGGCAACTGACGTCGCTCAAGCTGCGAGACCGGGCGCGGCGGATAGACCTTCTGCTGTATCGCTGCCTGCTCTGAGGATCGTTGCAACAGAGCACGATCGCGCAACAGAACCGGCACCACAAGTTCGGCCACATAGGGTTGTCCCTCGGCGTTGCGAAGCCAGAGGTGCGAGAAGTCGGGTAGCATCTCCTCAAGCCGCAGCCCATCTTTCGCCTTCGTCAGCTCCTCACGCAGCTCCGCCACACACAACGGGTGCTCAAGATCGAGCAACAGCCGGTTATCAAAGTGGCTCAAGTAGACATAGCGCGGCACCCGCCAGAGCTCACGCCAGCGCCGGACGCCCCGGAAGAAGCGTTCCTGCTCGCTTCCGTCTCCGTCCAGCTCGATCATGGCAGGACGCAGGTTCCAGCGCGCAGGACTGAGAATCATCTTCCCCCGCGTCACTCTGGGCAGGAACGGCGCGGATGCCATCATGCCCCAATCAAAGAGAGCTGGCCCGGCCATCCGCTGTTCTGAGATTTCCAGCAAGAAACGGCACACATTGGGAGCTCGTTGCAGGTTCAGCAGGTGGCTCTGCGTCACAATTACCTCTTTGCCGAGGCTCCTGGAGCGCAACGAGAAGCGTTCACCCACAACGCCTACCACAAGATCTTGCAATGAAAGCACATGTCGAGCTGATGGCGTGGTATTCAACACAATCTCGTAGTCGCGCAAATCGGGACGGATAGCAACATTTGCCCCCCGTCCGAAGATTGGGAGATAGCTCATCTCCGCAAAAATGACATCCTCAGAAAAGAGGGCCTCTTCCTGTCTGGTATAGGCTCGTAACCGATTCAGCCCATACTCGCCGAGGACATCAAAGAAGCGACAGAAGGTTCTTCCCCCATAGGAGAGGCCAGAGGGCGCGATCACGCCTACCCATTCTCCTCGATCGATTGCCTCGGGTGACTCGGCCTGCACCTGCAAAAACAATTCAAGCGCGGGTGGCGGCGCCAAATGTTGCCCGTCCGGTTCCCAGAGCGTCAATTGCTGCACCAGCTCATCTGTCAAATGGAGATTGTCGTGCCCCTTTTGTAGCGTTTCCGCCAGGAGTGAACAGAGGAGCTGATCCCGTTTCTCCGAGCGAGCACGCTCCATTGGTGGTAAGGCATAGCTACGAGGCGGTTCCAGATAGCCCGGGGGCGCGTCGAGTCCCATTTCCGGGCTGAGCAGTTCCAGGACCGGGACCTCCGCATCCAGCCCGTAGCGCTCTACAAAGGCGTGCGCGTACTGCTGCAAGTGTGCGGAATAGCCCGACGCTGTTGACAGGCGCATCAGCACCTCGACCGCTTCAGTGACCTCTTCGCCGATCTGGCGATGCAATTGAGGTCGCTCCAGATGCAGCGCAACATCAAGCTGAAATGCCTGCCCCTTCTGATTCGGCAGAAGCTGCTGCTGCTTGTATACCAGGCGCTCTAACGGCTGCTCGGCGCGATCAACCGCCCCCGCCAGCTCGATCACCTCTTCAAGTTGTGCCGCCAGCGGAGCCGTCTGCTCAAGCTGCCGGAGACGATCCAGCACATAGCGCTCGGGCTGCGCTGAGGTCAGCGGGGGTCTCAGATCGCTGATCAGGAAATGGTTCTCCCACAATTGCCGCAGCAGTTGCTCCACCTGTTGCGGTGATGCGGTCGGAAACGCCTCCTGCACCTTTCGCGCCAGATGCACATAGGGAAGAGGCTCACGCGCCGCTTCCAGCACAAAGCACACAACCGGCGTCGCACGCAGCGTGATCGAGCGCGCGTCACCAATTCCGTAGACATCTGCATGGGGAAGTACGGCACGATGTCCGGCCACGAAGACGGCTTGATTTGCCTGAACTCGCAAACAGGGCACAAGTTCGGCATCCTCTTCAATCTGCTGGATCAGCGCCAGAAGCCAGCTCATGTCGGGGCGCGTTCGGGTATGGTGAAGCAGCGGACTCCCGGCTTGAAGTGTCGTCTCATCGCTGAACGTGCCTACGGCAACGCCCGCGAAGAGGCCAAAGGGAGTGGGGCGCATGCACATGCGGTTGAGGTAGCGCAGCACTCTGGAATACGCCCGCTCACGTCGCCTGGTGGGCGCGTTCTCCTGCATATACGCGATTCCCTCGAAGATATCGGTACTGGCAACACGCAGCGCCCGCTCAACCAGCGGCAGGGAGACCAATCGACGCGCCTCCCCATAGGTGTGCTGATAGGCTTCGTCTGGCTGGCGTACTTCCTGTGGGAAAAGCTGTAAAAAGGTCTCAGCAGGGAGAAGAGGACAGCGCACCAGAAAGAAATTTGCCGGTTGATAGATCTCCATAGACTCTCTCCTTATGCGATGAGCAGAGCGCGATACCACGCCGGATACACCGCTGTATCGGTCGCTAAAAGGGCCATGACAGCGCCTGTAGCGCCTACAAGAAAGCCCGGATCATCCACAAAATGCCCCGGGATCTCCTCATCACGCAGTAAGAATGCATGCTCCGGGTGAGCCCGTTGCAGAATCTCTTCGATGAGCCCGGGAAGATACGGTTCAAGGGAGGCGTGGTTCTCCCGGCAAAAGCTCATACAGATCGTCAGCAGGCCCGCGAAGCCGTGACAGAGCGTTGGCGAAAAGACATACTGTACATCTCGTGGGCGCTTCAAGGCCGTTTCCAGCCCCTCAACCGCGATCTCCGCCAGTCGCGTATCACCAAGCGCACGCGCGGCCAGCCGCAGCGCTGCGGAAATTCCCGGTGCGCCATAACACCACGCTGCCCTTGCGGGAGCTAATGGAGCCCCTTTATCAGGCACATAATCGATAGAGACTCCGACTGGCCAGTTGATGCCCCATGTATCATGCAGACTGAAGCGCAGCAACCATTCAGTGATATGTCGCATAGCCTCCCGCTGTCCCTCGCGGCGATAACCGGCCTGCCAGGCCAGTGCAAGCGCACTCAACGGGCCAGCAATGCCATGCGCCAGCCCGGCATTAAAATAGCCCCGGGGAAAATCCTGCCGATATTTGTCTGAAGGGTAATTCTCCGGCAGAATCAGCCAGTGTTCCGCGCCACACTCGGTCGGCGCACCAAGCCATATCAAATAATCGAGCAAACGTGAGAGCGCGTCCTGCTCCTGCGCCCCCAACTCTTTGAGGGAAACCATATAACCAAGCACACCCGCCGCACCTGACATCACATCATAGTCCCGCGCTATGACGCACGCTTGCACACGCTTCCAATCAGTTGCAAGTACCTGTTCAGCGACCGCAGAGCGCATAGTTTGAAATAATGGAGTATATCGAGGCTCAACCTCTGCGAATTCACCGACGATCCACGCGAACCCGCTACTCCCGCCATAGAAGCCCGGTTGGGTCAGGGGAATATCCTGCGTTGCCCGAGCGGCGAGACGAAGATACTGCATAGCATGGTGCAGCAAATGCTCCTCGGCCAGGCAATGGTACAGGTAGAGATAAAAATAGGCCAGGTTGGCAAAGCTATTTGTAAACCACGCGCTGCCCCATTCCAACGGCACTGTACTCCCCGCCTGCTCGACCGTTTCAAGGACGGTGGCCGGATCACGTAAGCGCGCTGCCAGCGCCTCGGCAAGCTGACGTGCGTCAAGCCTCTTTTCCTCCATCATCTCCCTGCTCCTGATGCAGATAGGGCCCGTCAGAGACTGACGGTACCCCATCCTTACGACCTGCCGTACTAACAGCCTTTGCAATCAGTACAACGTGAACAAGACCAGCACGTTGTGACGAAACTTGTGGTAGCTGCGTCAGGCTGCTCGGCACCACGCGGAGCCTGCATCACGCGAACGTCAAGCTGGAATTGATCCTGCTCATTGTTGTCAGAGGTAAGACACTTCTTCGCCAGGAGAGACCGATTCAACTGCTGTTCCATTGAGATACTCCTTTCTCCATCTTGTTCGTGCATTCACAGAGATCAGACGCGTGATCTCTGCTCTCAATGATAAAATACATTTTCCTCTTTGCAAATATCACTTTCTTATCTTTTCTTTGCATAACACATAGCCATTTATCTATACAGAAACAAACGCATCATTTTATTAAATAGATCCGCAACAAACAAACCCATCATATTTTCTCATATATAAATATAAAAATATATTTCACATTTCTATTAAGTATTCCACCAGTATTCTTAGAGATAAAGCTGGGAGCTGTCAATATTTTTGTTACTTGAATTATACACAACAAGTATGTTATACATATCTATGTAGTTTGCATTACCCGTGAGTAGTCCCATGTCCAGGGATCACTGTTTACCAGCAAGCGATTCTATCTGTCTGACGCATGCACGCGAGAGCAGGGGCAATCCATCGCTACTTGCACTCCACCCGTCACACACAGCGCTCTCGGCGTGCTTGAATAGGGGTCAAAATTGGTTGGTAGTGAGAAAGCAGAGAGGTACAGCGCTATGCCAGTAAAAAGAGCAGATTGTGCATCCCCTAATCTGTTATTAAAGCGAGCCCGGCTCGAAAAATGCTGGACACAACAGGATGTCGCCCGGCTTCTGGGCGTGCCGCAGAACTATATGGTCAGCCGTTGGGAGAATGGAACCAGCAGCCCGAGCCTGAAATATCAGCAGAAACTCTGTCAACTGTTTTCCATGAATCCTGAAGATCTGGGCTTTCTGCCCGCACCATCAGCATCGCCCGTCTATGATCCAATGATCCCGGCTCGACCTTCGCATATCCGCCCTCTCTTCGGGCGTGACAGGCTTCTTGCCACCATGAAACAGCTACTCCTCAACGAGCAAGAAGGCAACTTCATCGCATTGTATGGCCTGCCCGGTGTCGGGAAAACAGCGCTTCCGGCTGAACTGGCCGCCGATGCTGAGGTACGGGATCATTTCAAAGATGGCATCCTCTGGGCCAATTCCTATGATGACGTTCAGGAGACGCTTCAGCGCTGGTGCAAACTGCTGGATCTGCCCGAGCAAACGGACAGAGAACAGATGCAACAACAGCTTCGGTCTGCTGTGAGCACGCGGCGCATCCTGTTTGTGTTTGACAATGTCTGGTCGCTCCACGAGATCCAGCATTACTATATTGGAGGATCGCATTGCGCCTATCTCCTGACGACTCGCTCACCCCGCATTGCCGCACAGTTTGCCAGCACGCCCGCTCTGCTTCTCCATGTACCCGAGCTGACATCTGAGGAGAGTATAGCATTCCTGCTGCAACTGGCCCCGGCACTGCATCGCATCGATGCTCGCTCTGTACAACAGCTCGTCCGCAAGGCCGCAGGGCTCCCTTTGATTCTGAATATGATGGGAATGTTTCTGGTGGCTCAGGCGCATACCTATCAGAATCGACGAATCGTGCATGCAGTCGAGCAGCTCCTTTACACCGATACCCTCCTTCAGCTCCCCCTTTTCTTCATGCACCTTAGCACACGGTCATCGACCTCTCCACCAACTCTTAAGGCCGTTCTTGATGAAAGCATCGGTCACCTGCCCGGCCCCGCGCGTGAGGCCCTGGCGTCGCTTTCGCTCTTTCCGGCCTCTTTTTCAGAAGAAGCAGCCCTGTTCATTACCGCGAAGAGCGCGCAGGAGCTTGACACGCTGGTCGACGCCGGTCTTATTGAAGTCACCGCGATGGGGCGCTATCGAATGCACCCACTCCTTGCCGGGTACGCTCGGACATTCTGCACCAAGGAAGCAATACAGCGCTTTTGCTCGTATTTTCTCTCGCTGCTCAGGCGACAGCGGGAATTGATCTCGGCACAGGACATACAGAACAGCATCGCCGCCCTTGAGTACACCTTCTCCCTTCGCCTCAAAAAGCTGGCAACACGTAAAGAAATAGTGCATCACTATCTTATGCTTTCACAGCGCTATCCTGAACAGACACGGCTCTTTTTTGAGCAGACAGCCAGACAAAGACACCATTGCATTATGACACTACGTAAGCTCAGCAAATGGAGACAAAAAGTGTAAACGATTATCAGAAGGAGCAGAAAAAAGCTATGGATCCCCTTACCCCTTCAGATCTGGCACCGCTCTTTCCGCCAGATCTCCGTATTCTTGCCCTCGGTGAGGCGGCTCGCGGGGCTCGTGAATTCACACTTATGCGGCTGAACGTGCTTCGTGCTCTACTTGCGCAACAGCGTCGCGTCCTGTTGGTGCTGGACGCTCCCTATGCGGAGAGTGTCCCTCTCAATGAGTACATTCAGGGTAGACAGACTGGAAAGCCGGAGCTTCTCTTAAGCAACCTCTATTACTGGAATTACAACACAGAAGAAATGCTCGATATCCTCAACTGGATGCGCGAGTATAACGCGAACGCCCCCTTGACCAGAAGAGTACAGATCGCCGGGTGCGATATCCAGACCTATCATACTGCAATCGAACGCATTCTGCATACAGTTGAAGCAAGGCTTCCGCAGCTTGCGCGGGAACTCCATGCGCTCTATAGCCCGTTTTATAAACTTCGTCCTGAAATGCGGACCAGTTACAAGCACCAGACCCACGAACTGAAACAACGCTGTCGAAGCAACTGTGAACAGGCCAGCGCGCTTCTTCAGCGCCACCAGGACGCGCTGATCGCTCGCTCATCGCCGGAAACCTTCACACAGCTTGCTCTGGACGCCCGGGCAGTTCTGGCGGCGGAAGCGCTGCTCGCAGCACCGGAGAGCGCCGAGGCCCATCGCGCCCGAACACATGGAATGGTCACCATTCTCAGTCATCTGCTGGCGTCAGCGCCACCCGAAACGACACTGCTGCTCTGCGGGCATAACCATCTGATCAAGAAACAGGGTACGGGCCCGGGAGCCGTGCTTCATGAAATGTATGGCTCGGCTTTTGTGGCGGTGGGACAGTGTTTCTATCAGGGAAGCATTCAGGCACTCAATGAAAGCGGGCAACTCTGTCAGCAGGTGCTCCCACCTGCACTGCCGGGAAGCTATGAGGCATTGTTTGCTGAAACCGCTCAGGAGGCGCTTCAAGCAGCAAGAACGCTCACCGAGGCGCGCCCACTTCGGCACATCGGGGCCAGCTACTCGCCTGAACGCCCCGAAACGTATTACAGTATGCTTGCTCCTGCTTCCCTGTTTGATTATTTGCTCTTTGTCCGTAATATCACGCCCGTGCGGCTGCTCCCTCTGCACGTCACCTTTACGCGCCCAAGCACCGCCCCCGTCTTACCCGACAAACCGACCAATCTCGATTTCGCTCACGGCTTCACAGATTGGGCCCTGACTGGCAGCCACCCGCATCGCTACGCTATCGAGCTTGAGCCCGACCATGTCGCGCTACTTCGCGCAAAAGAACCCTGCAAGGACGGCTTCGGCGCCCTGGCACAGAAGATACAGGCACCCCCCGGTCAGCAAATCAGGCTGACCGCTGAAGTGCAAGCGGAAGCTGTTGAGCAATACTGTAGTCTCTGGGTGCGGGTCGATGGCGAGGAACAGATGCTCGGTCTCTATTACCAGAACAAGGGCGTGCTGAACGGCACACAGCCCTATCAGCGCTGTTGCGTTGAAGCGTCGGTGCCCTATGAGGCCCGCGAACTGCTGTTTGGCGTGTTGCTCGCAGGCAGCGGCGCTGTTCGTATCAAGCATCTCTCAATAGATATACCATGCAATGAGCAAACATAGAAAAAGGATAGCCGGCGTTCTCTTTCTTCTTGATAAAGGATCTGTTATACTGGCATTATCCGTAGATTGGCACTTTACAGGGTGCCAGCCTCCTGTACAAATACTTGATGACAGAAAGAAGGTTCCATGCCAGTATCTCCGCTCAGCATCCGTGTTGACGACGAAATTGAACTCCGTCTGCACGAGCAGCGCTACGCTGAGGAATTCTACACCCTGACCAGGCGCAACATCGAGCACCTGCGCCCCTGGATGCCGTGGGCAAAACCCGATTATTCGTTTGAAGATTTGCAGGCATATATGCAGGCAAGCATGGAAGATTTCGCCCGAGGGCAGCAGCTTCCTACCAGTATCTGGTATCGTGGCCACATCGTTGGCACGATCGGCTTTCCTCGCATCCAGCACATACGCCGTATGGCCGAAATCGGCTACTGGCTCGACAAGGACGCGCAGGGAAAAGGGATTATCACCCGTGCAACCAGCGCCCTTGTGACCTACGCCTTTCAGGAATATGGCTTCAATAAGGTCGAGATCCATGCCGCCACCGGAAACAAGCGGAGCCGCGCAGTCCCCGAACGCCTGGGCTTCACGCAGGAAGGAATCCTCCGCCAGTTCGAGTGGCTCCACGACAAACCACATGATCTTGTCATCTATGGCATGCTTGCCAGCGAGTGGCAGGCCAAATAAAGCCAACCTGCCAGCCCTGCCGATGAGGGGTGTGGTCCTCTCGGCACTGGCTTCCCCTTCATCGAAAGAGCAAGGATCGAGAGGCACCGGGATGACAGGGACCTCCCGTTCAGGCTGATGGATGTGGTATAAAATGCAGAGAAGAGCATCCATCTAGCCGGGAGTTTTCTATGACACGTCACGACACATTGCGCCCCGTTGATCTCGCCCGAGCAGCCAGGATCAGCGTGCAGCAGGTGCGCAACTACGAAGCCCGAGGCCTCCTGCCGCCTGCCACACGCAGCAAGAGCGGCTATCGGCTCTATACGAAGCAGCATCTGGCAGCCCTGAGTACGGCACGCCACCTGATTGGCGGGTATGGCTGGCAGTATGCGCCGGCGATCATGCAAGCGCTTCATCGACGCGACCTCTCCGCTGCGCTCGCCCTGATCGACTCCTATCATGCAGACCTTGCCCGGAGGCGGCTTCAGGTTGAACAGACGCTTTCTGCCCTGCACACGCTAGCCTCACAAACCACGCTTGTTCACGAGCCCCGGCGACAGCATCGTTACCGCGTCGGGGAAGCCGCCGAGCAGGTAGGCGTACGTGTCTCGGCGCTACACTTCTGGGAACAGCAAGGCCTCTTGCACCCGCAACGCGACAAAATCAGCCGCTACCGCCTCTACGACGAACAGCAGATGCAACGTTTGCGCGTGGTCGTCCTGCTTCGAGAGGCTGGTTACAACTTTCCAGTGATCCACTCGGTGCTTGATGAGCTGGAAGCCGGACGGCCTGAAAAAGCGATCGTGGCGATTGAGAAGCGACGCGATGAACTCACTCATGCAAGCTGGAAGTGTGTTGAATCCCTTACCAGCTTTCATAGCTATGTGCGTGAGTTCTATAGCGATTTGCTGTAACACCAGCAGGAGGGGCTCTTCTCCTTCTGCGCATATTTCCAGAGACTGGCATTTTTCTCCCCTTCTCTTTGACATTTCCGTTTCTTTCTACTATAGTACATATATTTCGTATAAAGCATTACGACGCATTCGCCGGCATATTCCAGATCGGCTGGTACAGCAGCTTCGTGTCATACGGTTTGAGGACCCTTACGAAGCGGTGCAAGAGGAGGCCAATGACGCCTTAGCCGAAATACTCTCACTTGAACCGATGGAAGACGAATACTGAAACGTGACCAGACGCCACTTTCGGGCAAAGCAAGAAAGAGTGCTTTATAAAGGAACACATTGATACACATAACCTGTTGTATTCCGCCACGCTCTGTTCTATACTGAGATCACTATCAGGGAGGATTTTCGTATGACAATCAGAATCGCGATCTTTACCGATATACATGCAAACCTGCCCGCACTACAGGCAACCTTGCACGCGATCAAGCAAGAGGGCTGTGATATGATGGTCCATACCGGAGACGTGATCTCGATTGGTCCCTATCCTGCCGAAACGCTGGATCTCTTTCTACAACAGCCCAACCTGACCGCCATTATGGGAAACCATGATGCCTATTTCGCCTTTGGACCGCCCGAGTGGGCAAAAGAGGATGAACACCTTAACTGGACGCATCAGATGCTTGACCCACAACTTCGCTCTCTTGTTGCCCGCTGGCCGTACCGGGTTCAGCAGACAATCGAAGGGGTACGCCTGACCTTCCTTCACTATGGGCTAACTCCCGAAGGGGATAACTTTCTGCCAATCGTTCAAGAGCCCACACCTGCCGCGATGGACCAGCTTTTCAAGGATGAGAGTGCTGATCTGCTTTTTTATGGCCATCATCATCCTTTCTCGGACATGCTCGGTAAGGCCAGATACGTCAATCCCGGCTCGCTTGGCTGCTACACCCATGCAATCGCACGCTATGCCATGCTCACAATTCAAAACGGACGCTACACGCTTCAGCATAAAACTGTCACCTATGACGACAGCGAGCTTCTTCGCGCCTTTGAGCAGCGCCAGGTCGCGGAGCGAGAGCTAATCTTACAATCCTTCTTTGGCGGGAGAGCTCCGGCTTGAGCTCCCCCGATATCAGGCAAGCGAGATAAGATAGCAAGCAACAGGCTCATCCTCGTCGGTCAGGATGCCACCAGCCTTGAGGATTACCCGCACCGACGCCGGATTGTCTCCCTGAACGCTAGCGAGAGTTCCGGCAGGTGCAACCGCTGCGCCTCTTCGGCCAGCATAGCAAGCATACGAGTCACATAGCCCTTCCCACGCTGAGGCGGGCGGATACTGTAGTCAATATGACCGTTATATCGCTCATATGGCTTTTTGCAGCTTCGGTCAAAAGCGGGTCTCGCCAACAACCATCTGTGCATCTTTGACCAGCAGAAACGTCTGTTGAGGCGGGATGCCGAGGGGAAGTCCGATGCCCTCAGCCTCGTCTTCCAGTTTCCGCACAAACGCCGCGAAGTCCTGGCGCCAAGCTCGACATTGTTACAGGGGCATCCTTCACCGCAAGCAATC
>Ga0164243_10004107_pt1 | contig 22956 bp, 19 predicted proteins | sample OricompcompostOP_FD_108781 | JGI IMG/M metagenome (GOLD analysis project Ga0164243, IMG submission 108781) | Organic Plus compost microbial communities from Emeryville, California, USA - Original compost - Organic plus compost (OP) | ecosystem: Engineered > Solid waste > Mixed feedstock >...
CAGCCACTGTTCATGGTGTCTCGAAAAAGACCGCAGCCAAGTCAGCGTCCATAGACAGCCGAAGCTGCCCACCCAGACGCCGCCGCCTGCGTTTCTCTTTCCTATCTCACGATGTCAAAGACCCGGGCCGGCGGACCAGCCCCGCTCGAGGAGCGTCTTGTCTTGGAGTGGCGGCCATATAGTCGGGATCGATCCCGCCTACAAGGGCCGCCTCGCTCTTTTCCGAACTTGCCGGGAGACCCGGCTCCGCTCGATCGGAGCTTTGGCTTCCGGGCCGCGCAGGAAGGGTTCTCCCCGCCCGCAAGGCTCGAAATCTCTTCAGGAACTCAAGGCTTAAAGCCCGTCGCCCCCGGCGAGGTCGCGCTATCTAGTCGGGTCGGAACCGAAGGTCAAGCGGCCCGTTCGCGACGATTTCGCCGCAGCTGTGGATGGTTGCGGCGCGCGCGCCGCCCAGGCGGGCGGCCGCGGCGCCCGACCCTCGCCGTTTTTGCAGGCTAGGCGCAGCCGCATGGACGGGACTGATCAGGCCACGCGCGCCGCGCGCACGCGGAGACGACCGAGGGTCTGGCCGCTCGCGCTGGCCGCGCTCGGGATCGCGGGCGCCTGCGCCGTCGGGTTTGCGGTCTGGACCATCGCCACCCTGCCCCCGCTTCCGGGCGGCGAGCCGCCCGGCCCTCCCGCCGTCCTGCTGCTCACCAGCCAGGGCGAGCCGTTCGCGCGCCGGGGCGTGCGCCGTGACCCGCCGGTGGACGCCGCGACCCTGCCGCCGCACGTCACCGAGGCCTTCGTCGCCATCGAGGACCGGCGCTTCTACGACCACCCCGGGGTCGACCTGCAGGGCGTGCTGCGGGCGGCCTTCGCCAACCTGCAGGCCGGCGAGGTGGTGCAGGGCGGGTCCACGATCACCCAGCAGCTGGTCAAGAACACCATGTTCGGGCCCGAGCAGACCCTGCGCCGCAAGCTGCAGGAGAGCATCGCCGCGCTCTGGCTGGAGCGCCGGCTCACCAAGACCCAGATCCTCTCCGACTACCTCAACACCGTCTATTTCGGCGAAGGCGCCTACGGCCTGGGCGCCGCCTCCCGCATCTATTTCGGCAAGGATCCGAGCCGGCTGACCACGGCCGAGGCGGCCATGCTGGCCGGTCTGGTGAAGGCGCCGAGCCAGCTCGCGCCGCGCGGGCACCTCAAGGCCGCCCGCGCCCGCGCCCGGGTGGTGATCGCCGCCATGGTCCAGGCCGGCTATCTCACGCCGGAGGAAGCCGCGCGCCTGAGGCCGGCGCGGCCGGTCGAGCGCGAGCGGATCGGCGCCTTCGGCGGCTACTTCGCCGACTGGCTCTATCCGCAACTCGCCGCGACCCTGACGCCGCAGTACGGCGAGGTGACCGTGCGCACCACCCTCGATGGCGACCTGCAGCGCCGGGCGGAGGCCGTCGTGCGCCGGGCGCTCTCCAGCCAGGGCCGCGCCCGCCGCGCCGGACAGGCGGCCCTGGTGGCCATGCGGCCGGACGGAGCGGTGGTGGCGATGGTCGGCGGCCGCGACCACGGCTCCAGCCCCTTCAACCGGGCGGTCCAGGCCCGCCGCCAGCCGGGCTCGGCCTTCAAGCTGTTCGTGTACCTCGCCGCCTTCCGCAACGGCGCGCACCCCGACTCCCTGGTCTCGGACGCGCCGATCCGGATCGGGACCTGGACGCCGGCCAACGCCGATGGCCGCAGCCACGGGGTGATGACCCTCGAGGACGCCTTCGCCGAATCCAACAATCTGGCGGCCATCCGCATCTCCGAGCAGGTCGGCCGCGACGAGGTGATCCGGGCGGCCCGGGACCTGGGTGTGACGAGCCCCCTCGCCTCCACTCCGAGCCTGCCGCTCGGGACTTCGGGCGTGAGCCTGCTGGAGCTGACCTCGGCCTACGCGGCCGTCGCCGCAGGGGCGTATCCGGTGGAGCCGACCGGCCTGGCGCTCCAGGACGCCGCCGCTTCCGCCGTCCGTCCGATGGACGAGGCGCAGGTGCGCCAGCCGATGCTCCAGCTGCTTCAGGCCGCCGCCGAACGCGGCACCGGGCGCGCCGCGGCCCTGCCGATCCCGGTGTTCGGCAAGACCGGGACCACCCAGGATTATCGCGACGCCCTGTTCGTCGGCTTCTCTGGCGGACTGGTGACCGGCGTCTGGGTCGGCAACGACGACGACAGCCCCATGAACCGGGTGTCCGGCGGCTCCATGCCGGCCGCGATCTGGCGCGACTTCATGCAGACCGCCCTGGCCGACCAGATCTCCGCGGCCCTGGCGCCGCCGCCGGAGGACTTCGGCCCTCCCGAACCGGCCCCGCGGCGGCACGGGCTGATCGACCGCCTGCGCGACTTCTTCGCCGGCTTCATCTGAGCCGCAGTCCCGGCGGATCTCCCGGGCGGGCGGCTGTCCGCCGGACGCGCTTTGGGCTAGCCTGGAGCATCGGGCGGGAGCGCGGCTGGAGCCAGATTTCGATGACGCCTGAAACCGATAGCCCAGAGCCTCAACGCCCCGCCGACGGGCCGGCCCCGATCGAGCGGGCGAGCGGCGGCCAGGCCAATGCGGACAGGGCCGCCGACGACGCCCCGGGCGACCGCCGCCCGGGCGAGGACCTGAAGGTCCGTCAGGAGAAGCTGATCGACGAGGCGGTCGAGGAGACCTTCCCGGCCTCCGATCCGATCGCGCCGAAGCGGGTGACCTGATCCCCCCCGGGGTTGCGCTCCGCCGCGGCGACGCTTGTGGTTTTCCGCAGGCTGGTCCAGTGGATCGGAAGCGTATAGCTGGATCGCCCAGATTTCGCCAGGAACAGAGTGAATCAGCACCAGGTCCCACGGGCCGTCGCCCGGTGGGGCCGGCGAGATCAAATGATAATCGCCTCAAGCGTACCTGTGCCAGTCGAAGAGGGAGTCGCCCTTGACACAGCAAGGCTTGACCGCGGCCAGATCTGGCCCGAGCTGGATTGACGAAGCCTTTCTCTGGACCGCAGCGTCCCTGGCGGTGCTCGCCGTCAGCGCCGCGGCCCCGGCGCCCAGCGTGTGGATGTCGTCGCTGCAGGTGCCGCCGGCGACCCGGGCGCCCTCGCCGCCGCCGCCGCGGACGCCGACACCTGCCGCCGCGCCAGCGCCGCTGATCAGCTTCGCCGAGCCGACGCCCGGCTATCCGGTGATCTCGCCCTTCGGGCTGCGGCAGCTGCCGTGGGAGGAGCACGGCCGGCTGCACCAGGGCGTCGACATCGCCGCCCCCTCCGGCACGCCGGTCCTGGCCGCGGCCGACGGCGTGGTGGTCCGGACCGGCGTGGACGGCGGCTACGGCCGGTTCGTCGAGCTGCGGCACGTCGACGGCATGACCTCCCTCTACGGTCACCTGCGGGCGATCGGCGTGCGGCCCGGAGCGGCGGTCAAGGTTGGCGAGGCCGTCGGCCAGATCGGCAGCACCGGGTCCTCCACCGGCTCGCACCTGCACTTCGAGATCCATGACAGGCGCGGCCGGCCGCTCAATCCGGAGCTGTTCCTCGGCAGGGCCTTCTACAGCGAGGCGGAGCTGCCGATCCGCGCGGCGCTGCGCACCCCCAGGCGCGTCCGCCTCGCCTATGTCTCCTTCATCCCCATCTCCAAACGCGACGAGATGGCCGAGCGAGAAGCCGAACGCGCGGCCGCCGAGGCCGAGGCGGCCGCGGCCCGGGCCGCGCGGCGGCAGGCCCGGGCCGGCCAGAACGCGGTCCGGCTGGCGCTCCTGGCCAGGATGCAGCCGCCCGCCCAGGCCCAGCCCGCCTCTCCCGCGGCGGCGCCCCCGCTGCGGCAGGTCCCGGACCGGGCCGTCCCCACGGCGGTTCCGGCCCAGGGCGAGGGTGCGGGCCGGGTGCACGTCCGCCTCGCCTCGGACGGGCTGTTCTAGGGCCTCCTCGGGTCCGGACCGGCCGGGCCCGGGCGCCGCGGCCCTTCGGCGGGCGGCAGGGCGGCCCTATATCGCGCCGCATGATCCCGCTCTCGATCCTCGACCTCTCTCCCATCGTCCAGGGGGGCGACGCCGGCCAGGCGTTGCGCAACAGCCGCGACCTGGCCGCCCACGCCGAGCGCTGGGGCTACGTCAGGTTCTGGATGGCCGAGCACCACAACATGGCCGGGGTTGCGAGCGCCGCCACCGCCGTCGCCCTGGGCTATGTCGCCGAGGGCACGCGCTCGATCCGCATCGGCGCCGGCGGGATCATGCTCCCCAACCACGCGCCGCTGGTGGTGGCCGAGCAGTTCGGGACGCTCGCCTCTCTCTATCCGGACCGCGTCGATCTCGGGCTCGGCCGGGCCCCGGGTACGGACCAGCTGACCTCGCGGGCGCTCAGGCGCAACCTCGCCGGCGACGTCGATCGCTTCCCCCAGGACGTGCTGGAGCTGATCGGCTACCTGCAGCCTGCCGAACCGGGCCAGCGGGTCCGCGCCGTGCCCGGAGAAGGAACCCGGGTGCCGGTCTGGATCCTGGGCTCCAGCACCTACGGGGCCCAGCTCGCCGCCATGCTCGGCCTGCCCTACGCCTTCGCCTCCCACTTCGCCCCGGCCCAGATGGAGGAGGCGCTGGAGATCTACCGCCGCACGTTCCGCCCCTCTGCGCACCTGCAGAGGCCCTATGTGATGCTCGGGTTGAACGTGGTCGCGGCCGAGACCGACGAAGGGGCGGCCCGGCTGTTCACCTCCCTGCAGCAGGCGTTCGTGAACCTCAGGACCGGCCGCCCCGGCCCGCTCCCGCCGCCGGTCGATCCCGCCGACCTGCGAGGCGATCCCCTGGTCGAGGCCATGGCCCAGGACGTGCTGGCGCGCTCGGTCGTCGGCTCGCCCGGGACGGTCCGGGACGGGCTGCAGGCCTTCGCCGCGCGCACGGGGGCGGACGAGATCATGGTCACCGCCCAGCTGTTCGACCACCCCGCCCGCCTGCGATCCTTCGAGATCGTCGCCGCCGCGCGCGACGCCCTGCATGCGGCTGGGTCCGATCCGGCCGGGGCCGCCTAAAGCACGACGGCGAAGCCGCACACACATCCCCCTGATGCGCTCGCGGGCCCCGCCCTTCCCCAGGCGGCCGGCCCGCGTCTAAGGTCTGCCGAAGACAGGTTGGGAGGCGTCCTATGGCGATGGTGACCGGCGGCGAGCTGGTGGTGCGGGTGCTCGAGAAGGCGGGCGTGAAAACCGTCTTCGGCCTGCACGGGGCCCATCTGGAGACCATCTTCCAGGCCTGCCTGGACCATCGCATCCCGATCGTCGACGTGCGTCACGAGGTGGCCGGAGGCCACGCGGCCGAGGGCTACGCCCGCGCCGGCCGCACCTTCGGGGTCGCCCTGGCCACGGCCGGACCCGGCTTCACCAATGTCGTCTCCTCCATCGCCAACGCCTATCTCGACCGCACGCCGGTGATCTACATCGCCGGCTCGGCCGGCACGCGTGACGCCGAGACCAACACCCTGCAGGCGGGCGTCGACCAGGTCGCCATCGCCGCCCCCATCACCAAGTGGGCCCACCGGATAGTCTCGACCGCCGACATCCCGCGCCTGGTGGCCCACGCCATCCGCATGGCGACGACGGGCCCCACCGGGCCGGTGCTGCTGGACATGCCCTCCGACGTGCTGAACGCCCGCATCGACGAGGACTCCGTCCGCATCCCCGAGACCATCCTGATCCCGGAAGGGCCGGCCCCGGCCCCCGACACCGTCCAGGCGGCGCTCGACATCCTGAGCCGGGCGGAGCGGCCTGTGATCATGGCCGGAGTCGGCGCCTTCCAGGCGGGGATCACCGACGAGCTGCGCGACTTCGTGGACGCCACGGGAATCCCTGTGTTCTCGGACTTCGCGGCCCACGGCCTGATCCCGTCCAGCCACCCGGCCTACGGCGGCACCTTCCACAAGATGGACGACCTCAAGGGCGAGGGGCAGACCCCCGACGCGGTGCTGGCGCTGGGGGTGCGCTTCGGTCTGTTCACCCTCGGGGCGGGCGCCCGGTTCGCGCCGCTGGAGGCGCGGCTGATCCACGTCGAGATCGACCCCAAGGAGATCGGGCGGCTGCGCGATGCGGAGGTCCCGGTGGTGGCCGATCCCCGCGCCTTCCTGCAGGCGGCGAACGCCGAAGCCGGGACCCGGTCCTGGCCCGACCGCTCGGGCTGGATCGGGGCCATCCGCGCCGCGCGTGCGAAGCGCTTCGACAGCCTGAAGGACGGCCTGCAGCGGACCGCCCCGCCGATCCATCCGATCCAGGCCGTCAAGGCGATCGTCGATCACATGCCGCGCGGCGCCCTGGTCGTCGGAGACGGGGCGGAGGCCTATCACTGGATGAACGAGGTGATCGCCCAGGAGGAGCCGGCCAGCTACATCACCCACGGCTTCCTCGGCTGCGTCGGCTTCGGCCTCGGCCTGTCCATCGGCGTCCAGGTCGCCCGGCCGGACCGTCCGGTGCTGCTGCTGGTGGGCGACGGGGCCGTCGGCTTCACCATCGCCGAGTTCGACACCCTGGCCCGCCACAAGCTGCCGGTGGTGGCGGTGGTGATGAACAACCGCAGCTGGGCCGCCTCGCAGCACTTCCAGGAGATCGTCTCCGGCTCCAACCGGGTGATCGGCACCCGCCTCGGCGACGCCCGCTACGACGAGGCGGCCGCCGCCTTCGGCTGCCGGGGCGCGCACGTGACGGCCATCCGCGACCTCGGGCCCGCCATCGAGCAGGCGTTCGCCTCGAAGGTCCCGACGTGCATCAACGTCGAGATCGACCTCGAGCCCGTGCCTCCGGAACTCGGGATGCTGATGTCCCGGCACTGAGGCGCTCTGCGGTTCGCGCTCCGGGCGCGCCGGCCGCAGCTCCGGCGACACCCGTCCCCGCCCCTGGGCTAGGCGGAGGCCGGCCCGTGCGGACGCGCCGTGTGCTTGCGCACAGGCGTGAGCAGCCTCCGGGCGAGCAGGGCGCAGCCGACCCCGGCTGCGATCAGACCGATGGTTTCGAGCAACAACATCATCGCGTGGCCCATCTTCGCCACACCGGCGACGATCACCCGCGAGAGCGCGGTTCGCCGCGCGGCGGCGAGCCATCAGGATACCGCCGTTCACCAAGGCGTTCAATCCAGGCGCGAACCCCACAGGGCTCCGTCAGCCGGCGGGAGAGCCCGGGCCGGTCCCCTTCGCGCGCGACGGCCGCGCCCTGGCAAGAGCGGGACCGCTCGGTCGCGTGTCTCGCCGGGTCCTCCGCCGCGGCTGGGCAAGTCGCCGCCAAGTCGAGCCGAGATCAGACGGCGTGGGCCGGGACGCCCTGGGCGGCCCAGGACCTGCCGCGCCCGCCGCTGTTCCTGGCGGCATTGGAACCTTGACCGCCTTCCAAGCGCTTAGCCGCGAGGCGCGAGAGTGGCGATGACTCAGTTTGCGGTGACGCTAAAGGACGGGGAATGGACCGTCTTCAGGAACGGAGAGCCCGTCACCTCGGGCCTCTCGCGCTCGGCGGCGATCGAGCTGGCCGAAGGCATGGCCTTCGACGCCGAGGAGCAGGGCGAGGCCGTCGAGCTGCTGATCCAGGACTACACCGGCGCGCTTGGACGCAAGGTCTCGGGCGCGGACTGAGCGGCCCGACGCCTTCCCCTTTGGGCCAGAGCCGCCCCGCGCGCCGCCCGGCCGTGATTTGACTAGGTCAAATTAGTTAAAGGCCGCCGTTGTTCGGCGGAAATCCCTGTTCGATCAAGGCGCTTCGGGCGAAACAACTTCGCATGTGAAGCTATTTGACAGAAACAATAAGGTCACCTTAGTCTTCGACCAGCAAGGGACGCCCCGTCCTCCGCGATCCAGAGGCTCGAAGAAGCCCAACCCGGCCGGCGGGGCGAGCAGACGGCCACGGCGCCGACCGTGGACCGAAGGGGGAGGGCGACATGAATACCATTGCTTCCGCACGCCGCGTCGCGCGGCTCGAGCTCGGCGCGAGCGCATTGGCCCTGGCGGCCGCGGTCTGGGCCTGCGGGCCCGGATCGGCCCTGGCCCAGGACTCGCCCGCGCCGGACAAGCCGTCCGGCGGCGCGGCCGTCGAGGAGATCGTGGTCACCGGCTCGCGGGTGGCGCGGTCGACCTTCACCACCCCGAACCCGGTCACGGTGGTCGGCGCCCAGGAGATCCAGAAGCTGGGTCTGACCAATGTGGGCGCGGTGGTCGCCCAGATGCCGCAGAACTCCAATTTCTTCGCGGAGAACAACGTCGGCCTCGGCAACTTCAACGTCGGCGCCCAGCTGGTGAACCTCAGGGGCCTGAACCCCTTCTTCGGCACGCGCACGCTGACCCTGGTCGACACCCGCCGGGTGGTGCCGACCACCACCGGCGGCGGCGTCGACGTGACCCTGATCCCGTCCATGCTGGTGGCGCGCACGGAGACGGTCACCGGCGGCGCCTCGGCCGTCTACGGCTCGGACGCCATCGCCGGGGTGGTCAACATCATCCTCGACACCAAGCTGCGGGGCTTCAAGGGCGAGGCGGACTACGGCCAGACCACCCACGGCGACGGCGGCGACGCGCACGCGGCGCTGGCTTACGGCACGGGCTTCGCCGCGGACCGGGGCCACTTCGTGATCGGCGGCGAGTACGAGAACCGCAACGCCATCGGGATCTGTTCCGAGGTCCGGGACTGGTGCTCGACCAACTACGGCCTGTTCACCAACACCGGCTACGCCACCAACGGCCAGCCGCACTACATCATCGGCCCGCACGCGACCTCGGCGAACACCAGCCTGACCGGCGTGCTCGCGCCCTGCACGGTGTTCGTCGTCGGCGCCGGGGTGTGCGTGAACGTTCCGCCCGTCAGCGGTCCGCAGATGCAGTTCAACCAGTCCGGGTCCGCGCTCATCCCCTACGACGCGGGCCAGTACGCCGACGGCGCCGGCTTCTTCGGCTTCCGCCAGGGCGGCGACGCGCTGGCGGTCGGCGCCTACGACACGACCACCATGCGCCCGGCGGTGAAGCGCTGGACGGGCCTCGCCCACGTCACCTACGACATCGTCCCGAGCGTCACCGGCTTCCTGGAAGGGTCCTACGCCCGCAGCGAGGCGGTGAACCCGGTCGCCAACGGCGCCATCGGCCCCTATTCGCTGGAGGTCGGTCCCGGCGTCTTCGTCGGCTACCACGTCAGCCCCGACAACGCCTTCCTCCCGCCAGCCGTGGCGGCCGCCATCGGCCCGAACGGGGCCCAGTTCGGGCGCAACATGGTCAATGTGGCGACCGCCCGGAACGAGACCAACAACACGACCTGGCGCATCGTCGGCGGGCTCGACGGCAAGCTGGGCGGGGACTGGAACTGGGAGCTCTACGCCGAGCACGGCGAGAACAAGAACGACCAGCACCTCTACCACAACGTCGTCTCGACGTTCCTGAACTACGCCATGGACGCGGTGCGCGATCCGGCCACCGGCAACGTGGTCTGCGGGGTGACCATCCCCGGGCGGGTGAACCCCAACACCGGCCTGCCCTACACGGCCACGGACGTCTCCAAGGCGGCTGCGGGCGGGACCTGCGCGCCCCTGAACCTGTTCGGCTTCAACCACGCCAGCCAGGCCGCCATCGACTACGCCTTCCGCACCCTGGTGGAATACTCGACCTATACCCAGGACGTCGTGGCGGGGAACGTCAATGGAACGGTGTTCGAGGGATGGGGCGCCGGTCCGCTCAAGCTGGCCGCGGGCGTCGAGTACCGGCGCGAGCACGGCGACGTCACCCATGATCTGGCGAACCAGCCCTGGTACACCGACTACACCCTGAGCTACGGCCTGGACTACGCCGGCACCATCCAGGTGCTGGAGGGCTACGCCGAGCTGAACGTCCCGGTGCTGAAGGACGTGCCCATGTTCCATTACCTGGAACTGGACGGCGCGATCCGCGAGACGCGCAACAAGAACACCCAGACCAAGGGCGCGCAGGCGGGCGCCTCCAAGACGCGCAACTTCGCCACCTGGAAGATCAGCGGCATCTGGGACATCACGGACTGGCTGCGCCTGCGCGCCACCCGCTCGCGCGACGTCCGCGCCGCGCAGTTCCGCGAGCTCTACCAGTCCTACGCCGTCACGGCGGGCGGGCCGTTCGGCTCGGTGAACAACCCCTGGAACGGGGGCGTCACCGACCCCGCCCTGATCACCACCGGCGGCGACGTGACGCTGAAGCCCGAGCGGGCGGACACCACCACCGCGGGCATCCTCTTCAAGCCGCAGAGCGGCCCGCTGGGCGGCCTGCAGCTCTCGGCGGACTGGTACCAGATCCAGATCAACGACGCGATCGTGGGCCCGCCGTTCGGCATCGGGGCCCAGAACATCGTGGCCGGCTGCTTCCAGGGCAACCAGGCGTTCTGCGACCGCATGACCGGCGAGGGCACCGGCGACATCCTCACCATCAACAACACGGCGGTGAACCTGCAGGGCTTCACCACGCGGGGGATCGACTTCGAAGGCGACTACACCCTGTCGCTGGACCGTCTGAACGGGAGCTGGTCGGGCGACCTCAGCGTGCGCGTGCTGGCCTCCTACCTCTATGACATGCTGTTCTCGACCGGCCTGGGGGGCCCGGTGGTCAACTACGCCGGCCAGTCCGGCCCGACGGCGGCCTTCGGCAGCTTCAACACCTCGCCCAAATGGCAGGGGAACGCCTACCTCACCTACAGCAAGGGGCCTTTCAGCGGGACGGTGCAACTGCGCTACGTCGGCCCCGGCCGCTATGAGACCATCACCGCCGCCGGCGGGCTCGCCATCGCCCCCGGCGATCCGGGGTACAGCACGTCCAACATCAACAGCATCAGCAACAACCACGTGGACTCGGCGGTCTACGTGAACCTGTCGGCGTCGTACGACGTGAAGTCGAACTTCACGCTGTTCGGCACCGTCAACAACCTGTTCGACAAGGACCCGGCCATCGCGCCGGGCGGCAACGGCTACCCGACGAACCCGGTGTACTTCGACACCTACGGGACGTCCTTCAAGGTCGGAGCGCGGCTGCGCTACTGATCCGGACCGGCCGGGGTCCCGGCCGATCCCTTTACGCCGACGGCGCGCGGGCTAGCCTCGCGCGCCGTCTTCTTTCGGACCGGATCGACCATGCCGCTCGCGCACCTGCCCACCATCGACCTCTGGTACGAGCGCGCCGGGACGGGGGAGCCGCTGCTCTACATCTCCGGCACCGGCGGCGACCTCCGGCTGAAGCCCCGGGTCCTGGACGGGCCCCTGCCCCGGCGGTTCGACGTCCTGGCCTTCGACCAGCGCGGGATGGGCCGATCGGCCAAGCCGGACGTCCCCTACTCCATGGCCGACTACGGCGACGACGCGGCCGCGCTGATGCAGGCCCTCGGCTGGGACAGCGCCCTGGTGATCGGGGTCTCCTTCGGCGGCATGGTCGCCCAGGAGCTGGCGCTGCGGCATCCGGATCGCGTGCGCCGGCTGGTGCTCGCCTGCACCTCCCCCGGCGGCGGGGGCGGCAGCTCCTATCCCTTCCATGAGATCCGGCGCCTCAAGGGCGAGGCCCGGGCCCGCCACCTGATTCCAATCGCCGACACCCGTCACGACGACGCCTGGGCTCAGGCGCATCCGGACGACTACCGCCAGCTCCTGGCCCTGGGCTCGGCCGATCCTTTCGCCGGCGAACCGGGGCGCGAGGCCGGCGCGCGCCGGCAGCTCGAGGCCCGCGCCCGGCACGACGCCTGGGCCCGCCTGCCGAAGATCCGCTGTCCCACCCTGATCGCCGGCGGCCGCTACGACGGGATCGCCCCGCCCGAGACCCAGCGCCGCATGGCCGACCGGATCCGCGGCGCCGAGCTGCAGCTGTTCGAGGGCGGCCACATGTTCCTGCTGCAGGACCCCGAAGCCCTGCCCGCGGTCGTCTCCTTCCTCGAGCGCTAGGCGGAACCTCGGCCGGACCGGGGAATTGAGTCCGCGCGCGGGGCGGCCAGCGCCCCGGCAACCGGACTGTCGCCATGAGACGCAGACGCGCCCGTCTCCTCTCGCCCCAGGGCCTCGTCGCCTACGGCGTGGTCCCAGGCCTGCTGACCCTCGGCGTGCTCACCCTCTCCCGCCTGCTGATCGTCGCCGGCCACTGCGCCCTCGGCACGGGCTACTGCCCCTGAGCCCCGGCGTCCGCTAGAGGCGTCAGGCGAAAGTGTGCGCGGTTTCGCCGCCCGGACGCGCGCTATATCGTTGAATCTAGAGCGCGATTCAGCGGTCAGGCGGTTCCGCCTGGCCCCATCGTGCTCTAGCCTCACCGCCCGGAGGGGGCGGAGTGTGGCAATGGCTGTCTTCATCGCGCTGCTGCGCGCCGTGAACGTCGGCGGGACCGGCACGCTGCCCATGGCCGGCCTGAGAGCCATGGCGGCCGATCTGGGTCTGGGCTCGCCGCGGACCCTGCTTCAGAGCGGCAATCTGGTGTTCGAGGCGAACTCCGAAGACGCCCAGGCGTTGGAGGCGCTGCTGGAGCGGGAGACCGAGGCGCGCCTGGGGGTCAGGACCGAGTACCTGCTCCGCTCGCCGGAGGCGTGGCGCCACCTCGTCGCGGCCAATCCGTTCCCGGCCGAGGCGGACTCCGACCCGGCCCGGCTGCTGGTGTTCTTCATGAAGGCGGCCCCCGATCCCGGGCCCGTCGAGGCCGCCGCGGAGGGCCTGCCGGAAACCGTCCGGGTCCTGGGCCGGGAGGCCTACATCTTCTACCCGGACGGCATGGGGCGCTCGAAGCTGAAGCTCCCCGTCCGCGGCACGGGGCGGAACTGGAACACGGTGCTCAGGCTCGCGGCCATGGCGGGGGTCTGAGGACAGCCGGCCCCGGGCGCTGTAGAAGGGTCCCTGTCAAGCGCGAGGGGAGCAGGGGCATGGAGCAGATCGAAGGCCGGACGGCGTTCATCACCGGCGGCGCCTCGGGCATTGGCCTGGGCATGGCCAAGGCCTTCGTCAGGGCGGGCATGAACGTCGTGGTCGCCGACGTCCGGGACGATCACCTGGACCAGGCGCGCGCCTGGTTCGCCGAGGCCGGTCTCGCCGGACGCGCGCACGCCCTGAAGCTCGACGTGACCGACCGCCAGGCCTATGCCGCGGCCGCCGACGAGGCCGAGCGGGTGTTCGGCAAGGTGCACGTGCTCTGCAACAACGCCGGCATCGGCATCTCCAGCCCGGTCAGCGAGGCCAGCTACGCCGACTGGGACTGGGGCGTGGACGTGAACCTGAACGGCGTCTTCAACGGCGTCCACGTCTTCCTGCCGCGCATCCGCGCCCACGGCGAGGGCGGCCACATCGTCAACACCGCCTCCATGGGCGGGATCCTCCAGTACAGCCGCGCGGGCGTCTATGTGACCACCAAGTTCGCGGTGGTCGGGCTGTCGGAGGCCCTCAACGCCGAGCTGCTGGACGAGAACATCGGCGTCTCCGCCTTCTGCCCGGGCGGGGTGCGCACCAACATCCGCGAGTACGAGAAGACCCGTCCGGCCCGATACGCCCGGCCCGAGGCTACGGCCGCCGCCGGCGGGCCGCCGGCCTGGCGCATGTCCGAGGAGGTGATGAAGGTCCTGGGCGAGATGAGCTGGGAGCCTGAGCAGGTCGGCGAGATGGTGCTCGAAGGCATCCGCAACGACAGCCTCTACATCTTCACCTCGCCGGAGTTCCGCCCGGGGGTCGTCGAGCGGTTCGAGGCCATCCTGGAGCAGATCGGCGACAATCCCGAACTGGCGAAGCGCGCCCGCGAGCACGTGCCGAACCTGGTTTCCAGCCCGATCTACCCGGCGAGCGTGGCCCGTCTGCGCGCCTCGAGGCGCGGGAGCGAGGCGCGCTCCTGACCTGCCGCGCCGCGGTCACGCGCGCCGGCGCGGGGTCCAGCTCCTGATCGCATGCCGCGGCGCCGCCAGCAGGTGCAGGCCGAACAGCAGCAGGATCAGGCCGGCGGCGGCGAGCAGAGTGACCCCGGGAATCCCCAGGGCGAACAGGACGGCCGTCTCGCCGGAGCGGCGCAGCATCTGCGTCAAGATGAAGGCCAGGACTGCGCCTCCGATGGCCGCGATCAGCAGGCCGGCGATCCGCGACAGCCACATGGCGAGCTCCTCCTCGGCCGCACCTTGCGGCCGCGCCTGGACCGCCGCCTTGATCGGGGACAACCCTGTCAGGACCGGCGGGCGCGTCGCGGCTCGAGCTTCGCGAAGGTCCTGGCGGCGGCCTCAATCGCCGCCTCCACCCGCCCCAGCAGGGCGCCGGCGCGGACCGGCTTGGCGACCCAGGCGTCGGCTGCGCAGTCCGCAGCGGCCGCGCCGGTCTGCCCGGCGCCGGCCATCATCACGACGGGGGTCCGCCGCGCCCCGGCCTCGCGCGCCCTCAGCGTCTGGACGAACTGCGCGCCGCTCATCGGCGCCATGTCGTCGTCCGCAATGACCACGTCGGCCGGCCAGGCCCGCAGGGCGTCGAGCGCGGTCTGGCCGTCGTCGCACTCGCGCACCTCGGCGCCGACGTCCTGCAGCACCATCCGCACCAGCGCCCGGGCATGCGGGTTCTCGTCAACGACCAGGACGTGGAGGGTGTGCATGGCGGCCCCGTCTCGCGAGTTCGGAGCCTGGAGCGTCCGATGGACCGCTTTCGCCTTCCTTAAGGGCCGCGGCGGCCGCCGCCGCTCCCCCGCGTGGGGGGAGTGATGCGCGCTAGAGGCGGGCGCGCATCGTCCTTGCCGCCTCAAGACCGGGATCGAGCTCCCAGGCCCCCTGCAATGCCCGAGGCCGCGCCGCCTGGGAACGCGACCAGCGGGCGCGCGACATTGTGGCCAAGCTGGCGGGCTTGCGCGGCGCGCTCAGCCGAAGCGGCCGGTCACGTAATCCGACGTGCGCGCGCAGTGCGGCTTGGTGAAGATGCAGCTGGTCTCGTCGAACTCGATCAGGCGGCCGAGGTACATGAAGCCGGTGTAGTCGGCCACGCGCGCCGCCTGCTGCAGGTTATGGGTGACGATGACGATGGTGTAGTCGCCCTTCAGCTCGCTGATCGTCTCCTCGAGCTTGGCCGTCGAGATCGGGTCCAGGGCGGACGCCGGCTCGTCCAGCAGCAGCACCTCCGGACGCACCGCGATCGAGCGCGCCAGGCACAGCCGCTGCTGCTGACCGCCGGACAGGCCCAGGCCGGAGTCGTTCAGCTTGTCCTTCACCTCGTCCCACAGCGCCGAGCGGCGCAGCGCCTCCTCCACCCGCTCGCGCTCCTGCTTCCTGGAGAGGCGCTCGTGCATCTGCAGGCCGAAGGCGACGTTGTCGTAGATCGACATCGGGAAGGGCGTCGGCTTCTGGAACACCATGCCGATGCGGGCGCGCAGGGAGGTCAGGTCCCGCTCCTGCAGCAGGTCCTCGCCGTCGAGCAGGATCCGGCCGGAGGCCCTCTGGCCCGGATAGAGGTCGTAGATCCTGTTCATGGCCCGCAGCAGGGTCGACTTGCCGCAGCCCGAGGGCCCGATCAGGGCCGTGACCTTGTTGGTGGCGATCGGGAGGCTGATCCCGTGCAGCGCCCGGGTCTTGCCGTAGAAGAACTCCAGGTCGCGGACCTCGAGCTTCAGCGGCGTCGCGGACATGTCCGCGACGTAGGTCTCGAATTCCTCGCGGGCGTGGACGTTCATGAGCGGCGGGGCTCCCGGAGCAGCAGGCGGACGACGATCTGGCACGCCAGGACCGCCGCGGCGATCAGGACCGCGCCCACCCAGGCCAGGCGGCGCCAGTCGTCATAGGCGCTGAGGGCGAAGTTGAAGATGACCACCGGCAGGTTGGCCATGGGCTTGCCCATGTCCAGGCTGAAGAACTGGTTGTTGAGGGCCGTGAACAGCAGCGGGGCGGTCTCGCCGGAGATGCGGGCGAAGGCCAGCACCCCGCCCGTCACGATGCCCGCGCCGGCCGCCCGCCACAGGATCCGCCGGATGGTCGTCCAGACCGGCGCGCCCAGCGCTATGCCGGCCTCCCTGAGGGCGGGCGGCTGCAGCTTGAGCACGTCCTCGGTGATCCGCGTCACCGTCGGGGCGGCGAGCAGCGCCAGGGCCATGGCCCCCGCCCAGCCGGAAAAGCCGTGGATGCCGCGCTTGACCATGATCTCGTAGACGAACAGGCCCACCAGGATGGAGGGCGCCGAGAGCAGGACGTCGTTCACGAACCGGACCGTGCGGGCGTACCAGCTGGAGCCGCCGTACTCGGCCAGCCAGGTGCCGGCCAGCACGCCGACCACGATCGCCACCACCATCGCCGCGGCGCAGAGCATCAGGCTGCCGACGATGGCGTTGGCCAGGCCGCCGGGCGAGCCGGGCGCGGGCGTGCTCTGGGTGAAGATGGCGAGGTTGATGCCTCCCAGGCCCTGCTTCAGCAGGGTGTAGAGGATGGCCCCCAGGAAGGTCAGCGCGATCGCCGTCGCGGCGCCGCAGAAGACCACGAACGCGGCGTTCGCCGCCTTGCGCCGACGGGCCTTGGCCGTGGCCATCAGTAGCTCCTCGTCGCGCCCAGCAGCGCGCGCGCCAGGGCAAGCACCGCGAAGGTGATCAGGAACAGCACCAGGCCGAGCGCGATCAGCGCCGCCTCGTGCATCGGCGTGGACGCCTCGGCGAACTCGTTGGCGATGGTCGAGGCGATGGTGGAGCCCGAATCGAACAGCGACTTGGGCAGCCGGTGCGAATTGCCGATGATGAAGGTGACCGCCATGGTCTCGCCGAGGGCCCGGCCCAGGCCCAGCATCACCGCGCCGATGGCGCTGCGCTGCACGTAGGGCAGCATCACCCGCCACACGACCTCCAGGGGCGTCGCGCCGAGGCCATAGGCGCTCTCGCGCAGCTGGGTCGGCACGGTCAGGAACAGGTCGCGGAACACCGTGGCCATGTAGGGCAGGATCATGACCGCCAGGATCACCGAGGCCGTGAAGATGTTGGCGCCGTTGGGGACCCCGGCGGTCAGCTTCTCCAGCAGCGAACCGGGCGGCGCGTGCAGGATCAGGGGCAGCTGCACGCGCTGGGCGAAGAAGGGCGCCAGCACGAACAGTCCCCACATGCCGTAGACGATCGACGGGATGCCCGCGAGCAGCTCCACCGCGATGGCGATCGGGCGCCGGACGAAGCGCGGCGCGAACTCCACCAGGTAGACCGACACCCCGAAGGCGACCGGCAGGGCCATGGCCAGGGCGAGGGCGGAGGTGAGCAGGGTGCCGATGATCGGCCCGGCCGCGCCGTAGACGTCCGTCACCGGGTTCCAGGTGGTGGAGGTCAGGAACCCCGGTCCGAACGCCTTCAGGGCCGGCAGCCCGCCCAGGAACAGCATGACCACCACGCCGCCCAGGGCGGCGAGCAGCATGGTGGCCGCCCCGAAGCAGAGGGCCTTGAAAAGCGGATCGAGGGCCGCCTCCCGGGGCGGCCCTCGCCGTACGCTGATGTCACTTGCCGTGGTCATGGACCGCTCGCTGCGGCGCTCGCTGGCGCGCCCTAGCGGGACACGTACACGGGCTTGTTGTCGGGTCCATGGATGTTGGCCACCCACTGCTTGCGGATCAGGGTCTTCACCGCGGCCGGCATCGGCACGTAGTCCAGCTGCCCGGCCATGGAGTCGCCGTTCTTATAGGCCCAGTCGTAGAATTGGAGAACGGCCGCGGCCTTCTGCGGATTCGGCTGCTCCTTGTAGACCAGGATGAAGGTCGCGCCCGTGATCGGCCAGGCGTTGGCGCCGGGCTGGTTCAGCAGCAGCAGGTAGTTGCCGGGGGCCTTGGTCCAGTCCGCCCCCGCGGCCGCGGCCGCGAAGTTGGCCGCCGTCGGAGACGGGTACTTGCCCGCCCGGTTCTGCAGCAGGGCGTAGGTGGCGTTGTTCTGCTTGGCGTAGGCGTACTCGACGTAGCCGATCGAGCCGATCGTCTGCTTCACGAAGGCGGCGACGCCGTCGTTGCCCTTGCCGCCGAGGCCGGTCGGCCACTGCACCGAATCGCTGGCGCCGACCTTGGCCTTCCATTCCGGGCTCACCATCGACAGGTAGGAGGTGAACAGGAAGGTCGTGCCCGACCCGTCGGAACGGTGGACGATGGTGATCGGCAGGGCCGGCAGCTTCACGCCCGGGTTCAGCCTGGCGATGGCCGCGTCGTTCCAGCGCGCCACCTTGCCGAGGTAGATGTCGGCCAGCAGCGGACCCGTCAGCTTCAGCTGGCCCGGCTTCAGGCCCGGCACGTTCAGCATCGGGACCACCCCGCCCATGACGGTCGGGAACTGGTACAGGCCCATCTGGCTGAGCTGCTGCGGCTCCAGCGGCTTGTCGGACGCCCCGAAGTCCACGGTCTTGGCGCCGATCTGCTTGATGCCGCCGCCCGAGCCGATCGCCTGATAGTTCAGGCCGTTGCCGGTCTGGGCCTTATAGGCCTCGGCCCACTTGGCGTAGATGGGCGCCGGGAAGGTCGCGCCCGCGCCGGACAGGTCGGCCGCCTGGGCCCCTGCGCTGATCGTCAAGGCCGCGACGACGGCCGCCCCCAGGGTTCTGAGCATCGGTTTTCTCCACCAGTGCGGCCAGCCCTCCAGCCGCGCTCGAGGGGGCGATACCGGCGCCGCGCAACGCTTTCGTGACAGCTCCGCTGCGCCGGTGTGAAAGCTGGAGGGACGGGCCGGCGATCTCCGTTTGCGGACGAAAAAAGGGGCCGGACAGGCGTCCGGCCCCGATCCTCTCCAGGCGCGCGGCGGTCAGGCCGCGGCCGGGTTCACCAGCGGAACTGGCCCCACAGGCCGAACTCGTCGTAGGTCCCGTCGGTGGAACCGCCGATGTTGCCGTTGGAGGTCGAGATGAATCCGTTGTCGACCTTGTCCCGCTTGTAGACCAGCGCGAAGTCGACGATCTTCGCCGGGCTGTATTGCACGCCCACGTTGAAGTAGTTGTCCTTCAGGTCCGGCGCGGTGTCCTTCTTCGGCTTCACCCAGTCGTAGCGGCCGAACACGGCCACCTTCGGGGTGAACTTGTAGGAGCCGAACACCGACCAGCCGTCCGACGTGTTGGTCAGGGTCGGGTTGGCCTGGGTCACGTCGTTCCAGTCGCTGGCGTGGAAGTATTCGCCGCCGATCCGGATGCGGTCGTCGGTGTAGGCCGCCAGGGCGTCGAAGCGCGTGGCGGTGTTGTAGGTGGTCGTCCCCTGGACGTCCTTGCCGAGCTTGCCGGTGTAGCCGCCCACCGCGACGGTGAAGTGCTTCATGGCGGTGGCGCTGATGCGCCCTTCCAGGTCGATGCCCTTGGAGCGGTTGGCCGTGCCGATGCCCGGCTTCTTGTAGCCGGCCCCGTTGATGGCCGCGACGGCGTAGTTGATCGTCAGGTCCTTGCTCACCGGCAGCTTGCCGAGGGCGTGCACGCCCCAGTCGGCCGAAGTGCCGAACTTGGTGCGGTCCGCCAGGGTGTTCTCGACGTAGCGGTAGCCGTAGATGTCCTCGACGAACGGGATCCAGGGCAGGTCGGCCGAGCCGAGCCGCAGCGTCAGGGCGTCGCTCAGCTTCGCCTGCAGATAGGCCTTCTTGATGTAGATCTGGGTCGCACCCGCCGCCCCGTCGTAGGTGAAGTCGGTGGTGATGTTGGCCGAGAAGGTCTTGTTGAAGGTGTGGTCGATGCCGACGTAGAACCGCTTGATGTCGAAGTTCACGCCGTTCGGGCCGCCGGGGACCTTCACCCCGTTGGACTCCTGGTTGATGCTGGTGATGTCGTAGTACATCCGCCCGGAGACCGACGTGTTCTTCTCCCAGCCCGGCTTGGGCGCGGCGGCGGCGACCTCGGTCTTCACCTGCTGCGGGATCATCTTGATCTGCGCGTCGGCGGCGGCCTGCGCGGCCTGGGCCGCCTGGGCCTGGCTGGCGGCCTGCGTGGCGGCGGCCTGGGCCGCGTCGGCGTCCGACTGGGCCTTCTGCTGCGCCGCTTCCAGGCTGTTCAGCTTCTCGGTCAGCGCCTGGACCTGGGCGCGCAGCTCATCGAGCTGGGCGGAGCTGGCGGCGGGCGCGGCGCGGTGCTTGGGCGCGGCCTGGGCCACGGACGTCAGGCTGCAGGCGAGCACGAGGCTCAGGGCCGCTCCCCCGAGCAGCGAGGTTTTGGTTCGCATTTTCTGGATCCTCGGTGATGTCGTCCCGACCCCCTGATCGGGTGTCGCCCGCCTACGAGCCGTGCGTGACAGTCCCGCGACAGTTCTGCGAACCTTGAGCGTAGAGGGCGGCCTGCCACGGGGGTGTTGCGCAAATCCAACACGGCCGCCGCCCGGGCGCCTTGAGGTCGCGCAACCCGGCGCAGGGGGCTATGCCCGTCCCATGACCGACGTCGTGAGCTTCTCCATCCAGGGACCGATCGCGGTCCTCACCGCCGACAACCCGCCGGTGAACGCCCTGTCCGCGGCCGTCCGCCAGGGCCTGCAGGCCCGCCTGCGCGAGGCGGTCGCCGCCGCGGAGGTCGAGGCGATCGTCATCGCCTGCGCCGGCCGCACCTTCTTCGCGGGCGCCGACATCACGGAGTTCGGCAAGCCGCCGCAGCCGCCGCAGCTGCCCGAGCTGGTGGACGAGCTTGAAGCCTGTCCCCAGCCCGTCGTCGCGGCGATCCACGGCGCGGCGCTGGGGGGCGGGCTGGAGATCGCGCTCGGTTGCCATTTCCGCATCGCCGTCCCGTCGGCCAGCCTGGGCATGCCCGAGGTGAAGCTCGGCCTGATCCCGGGCGCGGGGGGGACCCAGCGGCTGCCCCGGCTGGTCGGGCCCGAGCTGGCGCTGCAGGCGATCGTCTCCGGCGACAGCGTGCCGGCCGGCCAGGCGGCCGCCGCCGGCCTGATCGACCGCCTCGCCCGCGAGGGATCGCTGCTGGAGGACGCCCTCGCCTTCGCCCGCGAGATCGTCGCCGACCGCCGACCGCCGCGCCGCACGGGCGAGCAGCAGGAGCGGGTCGAGGCCGCGCGCGGGCGCCCGGAGCTGTTCGCCGGGTTCCGCAAGGCCAACGCCCGCCGCCTGAAGGGGCTGGACGCGCCCGAGGCCGCCATCCAGGCGGTCGAGGCCGCCGTGGCCCTGCCCTTCGCCGAGGGCCTGAAGCGCGAGCGCGAGCTGTTCGCCCGGTTGATGGCCGGACCCCAGTCCGCCGCCCTGCGCCACCTCTTCTTCGCCGAGCGCCAGGCCGCCAAGGTCGCCGGCCTCCCCTCGGGCGTGCAGGCCCTGCCCGTGCGCAAGGTCGGGGTCGTCGGCGCCGGGACCATGGGCGGGGGCATCTCCATGGCCCTGCTGAACGCCGGCCTGCCCGTGGTGCTGGCGGAGGTCTCCGAGGCGGGCCTGGAGCGGGGCCTCGGCGCGATCCGCCGCAACTACGAAGGCTCGGTGCAGCGCGGACGCATGACCGCCGCGGAGGTGGAGGCGCGGCTGCAGGCGCTGGAACCGACGCTGGACTTCGCCCGCCTGGCGGACTGCGATCTCGTCATCGAGGCGGTGTTCGAGGACATGGAGGTCAAGTCCAGGGTGTTCGCCCAGCTGTCGGCGATCGTCCGGCCGGACGCGATCCTGGCGTCCAACACCTCCTACCTGGACATCGACCGGCTCGCGGACGCCGCCAGCCGGCCCGAGCGGGTGCTGGGCCTGCACTTCTTCTCGCCCGCCAACGTCATGCGGCTGCTGGAGGTGGTCCGGGCGGAGCGCACCTCGCCCGGGACGCTCGCGACGGCGCTGCAGCTCGCCAGGCGGATCGGCAAGGTCGCGGTGGTGGTCGGGGTCGCCCACGGCTTCGTCGGCAACCGCATGCTGTCCAGGCGGCAGGAGCAGGCCAACCGGCTGATCCTGGAGGGCGCCCTGCCCTGGGACGTGGACCGCGTGCACACCGACTTCGGCATGCCCATGGGGCCGTTCCAGATGGCCGACCTCGCGGGCCTCGACCTCGGCTGGACCCGCGAGCGCTCCAGCGGCGCCACGGTTCGCGAGATCCTCTGCGAGATGGACCGCCGCGGCCAGAAGACCGGCGCGGGCTTCTACGACTACGACTCCGACCGCAAGGGGACGCCCTCGCCGGTGGTGGAGAAGATCGTCCTGGAGTTCTCGGCGCGCGCCGGGATCGAACGGCGCGCCATTTCCGACCGGGAGATCCTGGAGCGGTGTCTCTATCCGATGATCGGCGAGGGGGCGCAGATCCTGGACGAGGGCAAGGCCCAGCGCGCCTCCGACATCGACGTGGTCTGGGTCTATGGCTACGGCTTCCCCGCCTGGCGCGGGGGACCGATGTTCTACGCCGACGCGGCGGGCCTGGCGCAGATCGTACAGGCGCTGGACGGCTACGGCCTCGCGGTCGCGCCCCTGCTCCGGCGCCTGGCCGCAGAGGGCAAGGGGTTCGGGGACCTCTAGCCTCGGGCCGCCTGGAACCGACCGCGGGCGGGGCCGTTCTGGCATTGCCGAACGCGCCGGTGCCGACATGCGGCGCGGCCGGCCAGGACGCCTCCCCGCCGACGGGCCGGGGAGGCGTTTTCACGTTTGCTGCACCGCCGAAGAATCCGCTAGCTTCACTGCGGCCGCCGGGGATAACACCTCCGAGCGGGGCGTTAAGGACTCGCGGCCTAGCATGGCCGCGGCCACAGTCACGAGGTCTGATGATCTACGCCGCCTACCAGGCCTGCCACGACCTGCTCACCCCTGTCCGCGCCATGGCCGGCGTCACCGCCCAGACGCTGCGGCGCATGCAGCCCCAGCAGCTGTTCTGGGGCGCCCTGCCCTTCGCCGCCGCCTGCGAGATGATGGAGACGGCGGCGCTCAGCCATACGCATCCGGACTGGAACATCGGACCGGCGGTGGTTTCGGGCGGCCGCGAACTGGAGGTGGTCGAGGAGACGGTGCTGCAGACGCCCTTCGCGTCCCTGCTCCGCTTCCGCAAGGAGGGCGCGCCGCGCCAGCCCAAGGTCCTCCTGGTCGCGCCGATCTCGGGGCACTTCGCGACCCTGCTGCGCCCGACCGTGGACGCCCTGCTGCCGGACCACGACGTCTATGTCACCGACTGGAGGAACGCCCG
>Ga0164243_10004108_pt1 | contig 22949 bp, 17 predicted proteins | sample OricompcompostOP_FD_108781 | JGI IMG/M metagenome (GOLD analysis project Ga0164243, IMG submission 108781) | Organic Plus compost microbial communities from Emeryville, California, USA - Original compost - Organic plus compost (OP) | ecosystem: Engineered > Solid waste > Mixed feedstock >...
CGCACCGTGGCCAACACGGCGCCCGTGGTGCATGGCGGCAAGCTCTTCGCCGTGAAGGAGGACGGGCTGCCCCACGAGATCGACCCCAACACGCTGGAGACCATCGGCCCCTGGGATTTCAACGGCCAGTGGAAGAGCCAGACCTTCACCGCCCATCCCAAGATGGACCCGGTCTCCGGCGACATGGTGGCCTTCGGCTACGAGGCGAGCGGCCTGTGCTCGGACGATCTCTGGATCTACCGCGTGGGCAGGGACGGCGCGGTGAAACAGGAAGTGCGCTGCAAGGTGCCCTATGTCAGCGTCATCCACGACCAGGCCATCACCCAGAACCACATCATCATCCCCTTCTCCGGCTATGTGACGGACATGGAGTGGCTGAGAGAGGGCAAGATCCACTGGTGGTGGGACAAATCGAAGCCCAGCTATATCGGCGTGCTGCCGCGCGACGGCGAGGGCAAGGACATGCGCTGGTTCAAGGGGCCGTCGCGCTGCATGATGCACACCTTCAACGCCCATGACGAGGGCGACAAGGTGGTGCTCTACGCGCCCTTCTGGGACGGCAACTTCTTCCCTTTCTTCCCCAATGTGGACGGCTCGCCCTTCGAGCCGCAGCTGGCCCGCGCCTTCGTGCGCAAGATCACGCTGGACCTCAACTCGAAGGACGACAGCTGGACCGAGGAGATCCTCTGGCCCATGGACGTGGTGGACCTCGGCAAGGTGGACCCGCGCGTGCTGAGCCTGGAGACGCGCTATCTCTACACCTCCTTCGCCGACCCCAAGAAGCCGTTCGATGCGGACCGGATCGGGGGCCCGGCGCCCCGGCGCATCGTCAACAGCTATGGCCGCTTCGACCTGAGGACCAACGAGGTCCAGCAATATTTCGCCGGGCCGACCCACAGCCTGCAGGAGATCACCTTCGTGCCGCGCAAGGGAGATCGGGAAGGCGACGGCTATGTGGTGGGCGTGGCCGACAATTATGCCGAGGACCGCTCGGAGATCATCATTGCCGATGCCGAACGGCTGGGCGAGGGCGACATCGCCCGCGTCATCCTGCCGTTCAAGCTCAGTTCCCAGGTGCACGGCGTCTGGGCCTCGGCCGACGAACTGCCCTTCACCTGGGTGGGACCAGAGAAAAACAGCTAACAGAGGAGAACAGGGACATGAAGACACTGGCTCTCGCGGCCGGGCTGGCCGCCGCCATGACACTGCCCAGCCTGGCGCATGCCGGCTATGCCGACGACCGGGCGATGATCGAGAACATCTCCAACCGCTACATGATCGCCATGGATGCCGGCGATATCGACACCGTCATGGACACATGGGCAGAGGATGGGGAACTGGTCTGGGTCTTCGGCGACGAACACGGCAAGGAGGCCATTCGCAAGGCGATGTCCGGCTTCGTGGGCGGTGCCGCGGCGCGGGCCAATGTGAAGGAAGGCGATACCCATCGCCCAAGGACGCGTCACCAGATCATCAACCATGTGATCGACGTGGACGGCGATACCGCCCACACCATCGCCTACTGGTTCGCCTTCACCAACGACACGCCGCAGCACGACGTACAGCTTCTCTATTTCGGCCATTACGAGGACGAGCTGGTGAAGCGCGACGGCAAATGGCTGTTCAGGAAGCGCGTCATCTACAACGAATCCCAGAACAACCGGAAACTCTACTATCCGGGCCTCGGCGAAACCGATCCGCTGAAGAAGTAAGGGCGCGCCATCGGCCTCCGCCTGTCTGCAGAAACGCGTCACCCTCGCTCGTCATTCCCCTCCCTTGATGGGAGGGGCTGGGGGAGGGTGATGTCTCCCATATTCCGCCATAGGTTGTGTGGCGGACACCACCCCCTCCTCGGTCCTCCCCCATCAAGGCGGAGGAGGACTCCGGGTGATGGGTGAGGATCGGAAAGGGAATGGTCACTGAAGACGATTCGGATGAAGAGGCCTGTCTGTCACGGCGGGAAAACCCGGAAGGAGAGCAACCCGTGATCCCGCCCATCGTCGTCATGGGCGTCAGCGGGTGCGGCAAGACCACGCTGGGCCAGGCCCTGGCACGCGCCCTGGGCCGCACCTTCATCGAAGGCGACGACCTGCATCCGGACGCCAATCTCAGGAAGATGGCGCAGGGCATCCCGCTCACCGACGAGGACCGGCGGCCCTTCCTCATCAATGTCGCCGAGGCGCTGGTGCGCCATGCGGACGGGGGAGCGGTGGCTGCCTGCTCGGCGCTCAAGAAGTCCTACCGCGACCTGATCCGCGAGCGGGCAGGGCCGGTGCTCTTCGTCCTGCCCACGGTCTCGCGCAACGAGCTGGTGAAACGCCTTGCGTCGCGCCGGGGGCATTTCATGCCCGTCTCCCTGCTCGACGACCAGTTGGCCACTCTCGAAGTGCCGGACGACAGCGAAATGGCCATCGTGCTGGATGGAGAGACGAGCGTGTCCGACCAGGTTGCGGCGACGCTGGAGGCCCTCTCAAGGCGGGGCTGAGCCCTCAGGCCAGGAGGCTGCTGGTCAGAAGGTCGCCCAGGCCGCTCACGATGCCGTGCGGCCGGCGCGTTGCGGGCTGGGCCTTCCATTCGTCGGCCTTGGTCACCCCCGAGGTCACGCCGATGCCGATGGCATTGCCGCGCCGTGCCATGAGCATTTCCACATAAGGGTCGTCGCCCACCACGGCGATGCGCCGCATGGGAACGCCCAGCCGCCGAGAGATGAGGCGCAGGGCGTGGAGCGAGGGCTTGCCGGTCAATGTCACGGGCGCTCCCGTCACCCGCTGCACGGCGCCGACAATGGCGCAGGAATAGCCGAAGGCCTTGCCGGCGCTGGTGGCGAAGAAGGGCACGTCGGACGCCACATAGAAATCCGCGCCGTTGAGGACGGCGGTGCAGGCCGCCTGGATATCCTCCATGTCGCAGTCCGGATGCCAGCCGGCATAGACGGCGTCTACCTCGTGCGCCCCGTCGTCGCCGGGGGAGAGCGTCTCTATCCCCACATCGCGCAGCGTCTGACCGACCCCGGGCACGCCCAGGATCAGCGCACGCTTGACTCCGCGCCGGGGCATCAGGTCGGCGGCGACGCTGGAGGGCGTGAGCAGTTCATCGTCCTCGATGGGCAGGCCGAGCGTGCGCAGCCGGGGCGCCTGCTCGGCCGGTGGGTAGGCGCTGCCGTTGGTGAGGGCGACGAAGGGGATGCCGCGCTCCTTCAGGCGGCACAGCAGCTCCACGGCGCCCGGCAGAATCTGGTATTGCCCCAGTTCGCGGTTGCTGAGGATCAGCGTGCCGTCCAGGTCGAACATGAAGCCTTCCGGGCGGCGCAACCCTATCGTCCAGTCCATCGCGTTCATTTTGGTCTTCTTCCTCTTACACCAGTCGACAGAGATGATGATTCATGGGCACAACGTCATTGCGAGCCCCTTCAGGGGCGCGGCAATTCAGTCACTCCCTGCCGGATCAACAGCTGGATTGCCACGTCGGCTCCGCCTCCCTCGCAATGACGGTCTCTACCTCGGGGCGGTTTCCAGTTCCAGTTTGAAACCGGCCTTTTCCACGCTCAACCGGGTCACGTCGGTGCGTTTGAGGAGCTGGCGGACCAGGTCCATCACCGGGCGCGATGCCGGGTCGTAGACCAGGCTGGCGGGGCCCGCCTGCTGCATCGCGTCCACCTGGTTGGCCGGCATGGTGGCGCGCAGCAGGAACTCCTCGTCGCAGAGATTGGCGCCGAGGCGCTTGCGCAATTCGCAGACGGGCGCCATGCCCGGCTCCGCCGCCAGTTCCTTCGTGCGGGGCAGGGACATGATGCGGTCCATCACATTGGGCGCGATGGGCTGGTTGGGCCGCCCGAACCGGCCGATGGCATAGCGGATGATCTCGTCGGGGATGGTGGCGTAGCGCTCCTTGCCGGTGACGTTGAGGAAGGCCTGGGTCATCAGCATCTGGGCGAAGGGCGTCATGACGATGGGCCAGCCCAGCTCCTCGCGCACCCGGCCCAGTTCCTCGATCACCTGCTCCTCCACATGGGGGATGCGGTTCTCGGCCAGTTGCCGGCGCATGGTGCCCACCATGCCGCCCGGAAGCTGGTGCTGCAGATAGGCGGCGTCGAAGGCCTGGGGGGCGCCCTTGGGCAGCCCCTCCGCCTCGGCAATGGCGGTGAAATAGCGGCTTACCTCGGCCAGCGCCTCGTCGTCGATATCGACCGTGTGGCCGAGCGCCCGCAGATTGGCCACCACGCGTTCCGAGGGCGGGTTGGAGGTGCCGTCGGCGGCGGCGCCACTGGCGCACTGCAGGGCCTCCACGCCAAGCTCCGCCGCCTCGTAATAGGCCGACTCGCCAAGTCCGATGGTGCAGTGGGCATGCAGTTCCAGCGGCATGTCGCCGATCACCGCCTTTATGGCCGGGATCAGTGTCCGGGCGCGCTTGGTGGTCAGCAGGCCACCCACATCCTTGATGTAAAGGGCGTCGATGTCGGGGCTGGCGGCCATTTTGGCGGCGGCCTCGGCGTAATGGGCATCGTCGTGAATGGGGCTCAGGGTGAAGACCAGGGCACCCACCACCGTCTCGCCCCCGGCCTCCTTCACCATGCGCGCGCAGGCGACATTGGCGTCAGCGTCGTTCATGGGGTCGGCCAGGGCGAAGCGGCGCATGCCGTTGCGCACCAGTGTCTGGAAGGCGAGCGCCATGAATTCCGGGCTGGCGGTCTCCCATGCGATGAAGCGGAAGCCGGTGGAGAGGAATTGCAGCGGCGTCGTGGGCATGGCTTTCGCCATCAGACGGATGCGTTCCCACGGGTCCTCCCGCTTGTAGCGCACGGCGACGCCCATATGGGTGGAGGTGGTGAAGTCGATGGCCTTGAAGCCCACCCGCTCCATCACCGGCGCGATGGTGAGCGTCTTGGCCGTATCGACGCCCAGCGCCGCCCAGAGGCACTGGTTGCCGTCACGCAGCGAGGTTTCGACCAGTCGGATATCCGCCATGTCTTACGCCTTTTCCTTGGGGGCGCGGTCCATGAAGCGGGCCATATAGCCCGTATCCACGCCGCCCTTGATGAATTCCGCGTCGGCCAGCACGTCTGCCAGGAACCGCAGATTGGTGGCCACGCCCTCGACGCGCGCCTGGCCCATGGCATCGCGCAGCCGGGCCATGGCCTCCGCGCGGTCGCTCCCATAGGCGATGATCTTGGCCATGAGCGAGTCATAGTAGGGCGGTACCATGGCGCCCTCCACGATATGGGTATCGACGCGGATGCCCTTTCCCTCGGGCCAGTCCGCGCGCGTGATGCGGCCGGGGCTGGGGGCGAAGTCGCGGGCCGGGTCCTCGGCGTTGATCCGGCATTCGATGGCGGCCCCCTGGATAGTGATATCGGACTGCTCCAAGCGCAAGCCGTCCCCTTGAGCGATGGCGATCTGTTCGGCCACGAGGTCGATGCCCGTCACCTCCTCGGTGACCGGGTGTTCCACCTGGATGCGGGCATTCATCTCCAGGAAATAGAATTCCGCCCGATCCACGTCATAGAGGAATTCGACGGTGCCGGCCCCGCGATACTGCAGCCGTTCGGCATAGCGCACCGCCGCCGCCCGGATGCGCTCGCGCATCGTCTCGTCCAGCCCCGGAGCCGGGGTCTCCTCGATGAGCTTCTGGTAGCGGCGCTGCACCGAGCAGTCGCGCTCGCCCAGATGGATGACCCGGCCCGCGCCGTCCCCCAGCACCTGCACCTCGATATGGCGGCCATGGGTGACATAGCGCTCCAGATAGAGCCGCGCGTCGCCAAAGGCGGCCTCGGCCTCGGCGGCGGCGAGATTGGCTGTGGCGGAGAGATCCTCCAGCCGCTGGACGAGCTTCATGCCGCGTCCGCCGCCGCCGCCCACCGCCTTGATGAGCAGGGGAACGCCGATTTGGCCCGCCAGGGCCTTGGCCTCCGCCATGTCCGTCACCGCGCCGCCGGGGACCACCGGCACCTTTGCCGCTTCGGCCTCGCGGCGGGCGCGCAGCTTGTCGCCCACGGCCTCGATCTGCCGCGCGGTGGGGCCGATGAAGATGATGTCCTCCTGCTCCGCGAGCCGCGCCAGCTCCGCGCGTTCGGAGAGGAAGCCATAGCCGGGATGAATGGCGTCGCAGCCCGAAGCGGCCGCCGCGTGCACGATGGTCTCCACCTTGAGATAGCTCTCGCCCGGACGGGGCGGGCCGATGCACAGGGTGCGGTCCGCCAGCCGGGCGCCCAGCGATTCCCGGTCGGCCTCGGAGACGGCCAGCACGGTCTCGATGCCGAGCGCTTTCGCCGTGCGGATCACGCGCACCGCGATCTCGCCCCTGTTGGCCACCAATATCCGCCGGATCGTCATGTCTCAGGCCTTCGGGCGCACGCGCATCAGCACTTCGCCATGTTCCACCAGCTCGCCGTTGGGCGCCAGGATCTCGACGATCTCCCCCGCCACCCCGGCACGCACCGAGTTCATGAGCTTCATCACTTCCACGATGCCGATGACCGTGTCTTCCTCCACCATGTCGCCCACCTCGACGAAGGGCGGCTCGCCCGGCTTGGGGGCCCTGTAATAGGTGCCCAGAAGGGGCGACTTGACGTCCAGGAGCCCATCCTCACGCGCCTTCGCGGCGGGCTTCGGCTTCCGCGCGGGCTCCTCAGGCGGGGCGGGGGCGGCATCCTCGCGGGCCAGGCGGGCGGGAGCGCGCCTCTGCCCGGTGGAGCCCCGCTCCAGCTCCAGCTTCACGCCGTCCATCTCCAGGACCAGGCGGTCGAAATGCGAGTCCTCCAGCAGCCGCATGATCTCGGCCACGTCCTTGGCGGTCAGGCTCATTTACGGCCTCCGAAAATACCCATCACATGCTGCAGGGGGTCGGCGGTGGGGTCGGCCACCGGGGCCTGCTGTTTCGAGGACCAGACGGTCTCCGGGCGGCTTTGCAGAAGCAGGATACGTCCCTCCTTGTCCAGCGCCCATTCGATATCCTGGGGGCGGCCGTAATGGCGCTCGATCTTGCGGCCAACGGCGCGCAGGGCCTGCAGCTGATCGTCGGTGAGGCAGGGAGCGGTGCGCTGCTCGGGCGGCAGGTCCACCTCGACGATGCCGCCGCCCTCGGCGGGGATCTGCTGCGCGTGCTTGTTCGAGATATCGCGGGTGGTGATGTCGCCGGTGATCTTGCCGATGACCCAGCGGTCGGGCGTCACCTCGCCGGACACCACGGCGGAGCCGAGCCCCCACGCCCCCTCGATGGTGATGACGGACTTGTCGCCCGTCGTGGGGCTGCGGGTGAACATCACCCCGGCGCATTTGGCATCCACCATCTTCTGCACCACCACGGCCATGGCCACCCCGGCTTCCGGCAGCTCGTGCTTGCGGCGGTAGGTGATGGATTCGACTGAATAGAGGCTGCCCCAGCATTCGCGCACGCGGCGCACCGTCTCCTGCGCATCCGGCACCCAGAGGAACGTGTCCTGCAGGCCGGCGAAGGAGGCATCCTCCGCATCCTCGGTCGTGGCCGAGGATCGCACGGCGACATGCGTGCCGTCTCCGCCGCACAAGGCCCCGTGCGCCTCAAGAATGGCGGTCCGCACGTCCTCGGGCAGGGGTTCCTCGATCACCCTCTGGCGCAGTTTTGCCGAGGTCTCGCGGATGGACCCAAGGTCCGCCGGGTCCAGCGCCTCGATGAGGGCGCGGACCGGGGAGATGGCTTCCAGCGCCTCCAGGAACCGCTCGAAGGCATGGGTGGTGACCACGAAGCCGGGCGGCACGTCGATGCCGGCGGTGGTGAGCTCGCCCAGGCTGCCGCCCTTGCCGCCGACGGTGGGCCGGTCCTTCAGGCCGATATCGGCAAACCAGGCGATGGCGTCATTCGTCTTCATACTGGATACTCAGCGTATTATGCGTTGTCGTCGTCGTTCGTCCTGAGCATGCCTGCGGACGGCAAGCGCTCAGGCCGTGGCCGCTCTTCGACAGGCCCAGAGCGAACGGTGAGCGAACGGCGGATGTGTGCCGATGAGGATCAAGCTCAAGATCATCCTTAAGCACCTCAAGCCTCCGCCGTTTCCAGCTCGTCGAGAAGCGTGACGGTGCCCCGCCCGCCATCGACGCGGATGCGCTGCCCATCCCGGATGCGCGATGTGGCCGAGCCGGTGCCCACCACGGCCGGTAGCCCATATTCCCGCGCCACGATGGCGGCATGGCTCATGGAGCCGCCGATATCGGACACGGCGGCGGAGATTTTCTGGAAGATGGGCGCCCAGGTGGGGTTGGTGACCTGGCAGACCAGGATATCGCCGTCTTTGAGCCGGCCGATCTCGTCCACCGACTTGACCACGCGGGCGATGCCCTCCACCACGCCGTTGGAGGCGGCGAAGCCCTTGATCTCCTTGCCGTCGCCCTCGTCTCCGTCGGCGGAGAGCCAGGCGTCCAGGCTCTCGCGGGTGATGCCCCAGAGCATGACGATGGCCGGATCGTTGATGACGTCCGGCACCACGCCCAGGGCCGGCGGCATCTCCTCCCTGGCCCACAGAGCGATGGCCGCCTTGCGCTCGGCCACCTTGTCCGGCCAGTAGCGCGGGCCCACGGGCGGCGAGCCGTTGGACCAGGAGGTCATCAGGTCGACGATGGCCTGCTCCAGCTCGTAATGGGTGAGATTGAAGACGTCTTCCGGCCGGGGGAAGAAGCCGTGCGCCGACAGCAGCTCGCCGAATTCCCTGATCTTGTTGAAGAAGAGGTTGGTGTACCAGTGCTCGCAATAGAACTTGTGGCCCTCCACATAGGGGAACACCCGATGCGCCAGGGTGATGAGCTGGTCGTAGGTGGCGCGGTCGGCGTCGGTGTCCAGGAGGTCGCGGTAATCGTCGATGAGCTGCTGGCGCTCTTCCTGCAGCTGGCCGAGCGGGCGCTCCAGCGTCTCCCCCGCCTTGACGCGGCGGATATAGCCCGGCAGGGCGGTGAAGGGCATGGAGAGATCGTCGTTCCAGGAGCGGTGGTAATGATAGAAGCCGTCGCCCACATTGACGTTGAACCAGGGATGGCGCGACGCCTCCAGCTCCGCCAGCCAGTCCTTGCCCGGCTGGCCCATCTGGTCGAGAGAGGCGAGAAGGTCTTCAACCGAAATGCCCTCGGCGAACTTGCCGTCCACACCCAGCTCCACCGCGCGGCGGGCGAGGCGCTTGAGCTCCTCGTCAGGGCGGAAAATCTCGGCTTCCATGCCCGCCACCATGCGCGAGATGGTCTGGTCGGTGATCTCAGGGAAGGCCTTCTTGCAGAAGTCGAAGAAGGTGAGATAGGCGCCGTATCCGAGCAGCAGGAACTCGAAATGATGGTGCCACATCCGGAAGTAGCCTTCGATGGTCTTCTGGTAGATGTCGATGAGATTATGGTTGGAGGCGATGCCCTTGCCGGCATGCACGTTCTCCAGCGGCTCCAGGTCCGGCAGCGAGGGCCTGGGCAGCGCCTGGGCGTCGGCGATCATGGCGCGCATCTTGTCCTTCCACTCGGCGTAGAGGCGCTCCCAATTGTTGTAGTAGTAGAAGGCGCGCTGCTGGAACTCCGCCTGCCGCGCGGCGATCTCCTCCGGGTCGGTGACGGCGATGCCGCCGATATAGACCCGCCCGTTGATGATGCGGTGGTCGATGCCCTTGGTGGTGGGCAGGCAGTAGACCCGCGTGTTGAAGGAGCCGAGCGCGCAGTAGCAGGCCTCCGCCGTGATCATGTCGAAGGCATGCATGGGCTCGGGGAAATGCATGCTGTTGTAGAACCAGAAGCGCTCGTCGTCCTCCGCCGTGAACTGGGTGTAGTAGGGATAGGCGGCCTGCGCGGCCTCCGTCCCCGGCACCACCTTGAGCGAGCTGGGCAGTGGAAATTGTTTCTGTGCCATATCGGCCATGACATGTCCCCTTGCATGGCGGCCCGGCCGTCGTCTCGGACTGGTCCCGGCCACCTGATACATCCCGGTGCTGACGGCGCGTGTCGCATGACCGGCGCGGTTCAGCCTGACCGCATAGTAAACCGCTTTTCGGGGCAACGTGAGGATTCCCGCGCAGGCGGATTGGGACATTAGCGAAGCGGGGAGGACCTATATTCCTCTGTCATTCCGGACGCGACTTTCCTCCAAGCCTCCGGCTTGGCAAGGAAAGTCAGTGATCCGGAATCTCGCGCCGTCTCCCTGAGCCTTGCGGCTAGAGGGGTATGAATTTAGGTTCGATCGGCCTCTGTCCTTCGTCACTCGCCGACTTGATCGGCGAGTCCAGAGCCGCGGTGGGGATGCGGGCCGCGGGGGCTTTTGGCCTGCCCCTGGATTCGCCGGTCAAGCCGGCGAATGACGAGGGAGAGAGCGATGGCGATTTCCCTGAAACCACTCCAGGGATTCAGGATACCCCGGATCAGCCGGCCAGGTGCCGTGCCCGCCAGCCGCGGGGGCTGGCATCGAACCGCCGGCGGAAGAGGCGGGTGAAGTAGCCGGCGTCCAGGAAACCGGTTTTGAGGGCGATCTCGCTGATCTGCAGCGAGGCCAGGCGCGGGTCCTTCAGCATGTCCGCCGCCCGTTCGATGCGTGTGCGGTTGAGCGCCTGGACGAAGCTCGTCCCCTGTTCCGCCAGCAGGGCGTGCACATAGCGCTTGGAGATTCCAAGCTCCCCGGCGGCGATATCCAGGCTCAGGTCCGGATCGTCGTAATATTGCTCGATGATGCGGAAGATGCGGGAGACCAGCTGGGCGCGGTGGGGGCTGGCGACCGGCCGCTGGGGCGGCGCCAGCAGGGAGAGCAGGGAGCCGATCTGATCGGAGATGAGATGGCGCGGCAGGGCGGCGCTCTCCAGATTGTTGGCCACCGCTTCCAGCAGGCTGCCGATGGGCGCGCCCCAGCCTTCCCGCGCCGAGAGCGGCCTGTTGAGGACGGGATGCGGGTCCGGCAGCCAGCGTTCCAGCCAGCGCTGCGACATCACCAGGTCGATGGCCTGGTGGAACTCCTGCATGTCCATCTGGTAGAAGCGGCTGTTGTCCAGGAGCACGAATTCTCCGGGACGCACCGTGAAGCGCTCGCCGCCCACCAGCGTGCTGAAGGCGCCGCGGCGGGAATAGACGAGCTGGAAGGTGGCCTCCGGCCCCTGTCCGAAAACATGATCCGGATGAACGACGCGCTGGGCGGACGCCCCCATTTCCACCAGTTGCAGCGGCCCCATGTCGCGGCGGCGCCATTGCGCCACAAAGGCGTCCTCGTTACTGACCCGCACGTCGATGGGCGCCAGCGTCCGGCTCGCCCAGCAGCGCCACTGGTGAAGCGCCTCCGCCGGCGGCAATCCGACGGATGACCAGCATCCGTCCCTGGCTGTGGCCTCAGCCCGCATGATTCACATGTCCCCTGTTCCAGGCATTACGCCTTTCGTCGGGGGCCAGTGTAGGGGATGGCGTGATCGCGGGCAAGCAGGGGTGAGAGAGGATGGGCGGCTATTGAGCCTCAGCCGGTCCGCATCAGTCTGGCGGTGATCTCCGCCGTGTGCCGGGCCTGGAAGCGGAGGAGCTCCAGCTCGTTCCCGCTCGGCTGCCGTTCGCCCTGGCCGCCGGCGATGGTCGTCGCGCCGTAGGGCGACCCGCCGGTGACTTCGTCCAGGCGCGTCTGACCCTTGGCGGCATAGGGCAGACCGACCACCACCATGCCCAGATGCAGCATGTTGGTGATGATGGAAAAGAGAGTCGTTTCCTGACCGCCATGCTGTGTCGCGGTGGAGGCGAAGGCGCTGCCCACCTTGCCCACCAGCGCATCGCTGGCCCAGAGCGAGCCCGTCTGGTCGAGGAAATTGCCCATCTGCGACGCCATGCGGCCATAGCGCGTGGGCGCGCCGATCATGATGGCATCATAATCGGCCAGTTCCTTCGGCTCCGCGATGGGAGCCTCCTGGTCCAGCTTGACGCCGGCCTGTCGGGCGACATCGGGAGGCATCAGTTCCGGAACGCGCTTCAGCGTCACCTCCGTCTCCGCCACCGACCGCGCCCCCTCCACCGCGGCCTGCGCGAATGTCTCCATATGTCCATATGTGCTGTAGTAGAGAACCAGCAGTTTCGGCATGGCAGTCTCCGTCAACTGCCGCCCCAATGTCTCTTGGGAATAATGGTTCCAGCACGTGATCCCGAGAGCCCTGGGTAACGGGTCTGCTCGCCTGTGAGGTCACTGCGGACTCGGATCACAGGACAAGTTGGTTGACCTGTGGCATCTCTTCTGTCATATGAACTGGACTAGTCCAGTTTCGGGGTTTGACCCTTATGCCAAACAGCGCGCTTTGCGAAACCTCTTTATCATGGCTGCAATGACTGTACAGACGAAAAGCCTGGGCAGCCGTCCACAGACCAGGCAGGAGAAACTGGACCTGCTCAAGGAGATGTTCGATCTCCATGGCAGCCGTACATATGCCGAGGAGGTCAGCCAGCTCGAGCACATGCTGCAATGTGCTTACTTTGCCGAGAGGAGGCGCGCGCCGGAGCATGTCGTCCTGGCGGCGCTGTTCCACGACGTGGGGCACTTTCTGGACGAGCGCGGTGAATTCATTGCCGATGAAGGAATAGACACTCGGCACGAGCGCAAGGCCGCGGCGTTTCTGCGCGGCTTCTTCAACCGCAGGATCGTCGGGCCCGTTGCCTTGCATGTCGCTGCCAAGCGCTACCTGGCGGCCTTCGAGCCGGGGTATCTGGAGCGGCTGAGCGCGGCGTCGCTGAAAAGCCTGCACCTGCAAGGCGGACCATTCACGCCGGCGCAGGCGGCCAGTTTCCGCAACAGCCCCTATTTCGACGACGCCATTTTGCTGCGCTATTGCGACGAGGAGGGCAAGCAGGCCGGCCTGACGGTCCCGCCGCTTGACCATTATGATGCAATGGTTCTTCGGCATCTGAAGGAGGAATGAGGCAGGCATTCCGCTGTCCGGCTTCTCGTACACTCTCTTCGCCCGGAAAGGCGCTGCTTCGGCCGCGCCTTTTTCTTTTCGTCTCATTCTGGTCTAGACCATTGTAACATTCTTTTCACAACTGGTTCATACCAGTTTCACACGTTCCCGGTTACATGGGCAGCAATTGGGGGCCTCCTTGCGATTCATTTTGAGGCGTCCAGTGGGGTGCAATAAGCCGCTGCTCGATGTCCGTTCCGGGGACGAGCGATCGCGGCATCAGACATTTCTTAGGAGGAAGAGGTATGAGTGCCATGACGTCGCGCGTCTTGCGGAGAATGGGGCGGTATAGGGGTAAACATCTTCTGGCGGGGACCTGTCTGGCGGCAGTCGTCCTGGGTGCCGCGGTTCCGGCCATGGCCGCCAACCTGAATGGGCGCGTGCTCAGCGCCGGCAACAACATTTCCCTGCCGGGCGCACTCATCAAGATCGAGGAATTGGGTATTCGAACCCGGAGCCGCCAGGATGGCAGCTTCAACCTGTCGGGGCTGCCGGCGGGCACCTACGAATTGACGGTGGAATATCTGGGGTACCAGATGGCCAGCCAGACGGTCACCGTGTCCGAGACGGAGGGGACATCCGTTTCCATCCTCCTGGCGCAAGTGGGCGGGGAACTGGACGAACTGGTGGTACAGGGTGTTCGCCTGTCCCAGAGCCTTGCCCTGAACGAGCAGCGCACCTCCATGAACGTCTCCAATGTCGTCTCGGCGGATGCGATCGGGAAGTTTCCGGACAACAATATCGCGGAGTCCGTGTCCCGCCTGCCGGGCATCACCCTGGTGCGCGACCAGCAGACCGGCGAGGGTTCGCTGGTGACCATCCGCGGCCTTGATTCCGGTCTCAACAGCTATACGCTGAATGGCGTGCGCATGGCCACCGCCGGTGGGGGCGACCGTGCCATCAGTCTCAATCAGCTGCCGCCCGACGGGCTTCAGAGCGTCAAGGTTTCAAAGACACTGACGCCCGACATGGACGGCGATGCCATCGGCGGCACCGTCGACTTCCGCACACCGAGCGCCTTCGATTTCCAGGAGATGACGATGGGTGCCTCGGTGCGTTACTCGCTGAACGATATCGATGACGACAGCGGCTATTTCCTCAACGGCCATTTCGGCGACACGTTCGGCCCCGACAAGAATATCGGCTTCTATATCACCGGATATTACGAGGGCAAGGATTCGACGGGTGAGGAATCCGAAAACGAGGGCGACTGGGAGCCCTATGCCTGGAAGCGCGACAGCACCGTGGCGATCGACCCGGAGACGTTCATGCTGCAGGGCGTGGGTCTCGACCTTTATCGCAACGACATCGAGCGGTACGGCTTCAACTCCACCCTGGACTACCGCTTCGACGACGGGTCCAAGGTCTATCTGCGCGGTCAGTATTCCAGCTACACGGACACCGAGAACCACACCTATTTCGACGTGCGCAACGAACAGGCGCCCAATCGCCTGCTGCAGGCCGACATTGATCAGGCTGACCTGCGTCAACCGGGTAGTGCCATCGTCGGCAGGGATGCGCGCGGCAATATCTATGACTATGTTCCGGGCCTGGAAATCGTCGACAGTGATGGCGATGGTGTGATCACCGATGCCGTTGCCGTTGCCAGCTTCGAGAACGGTGGTACCGACCGTCTGTATTCGCTGATCGGCAGTTCGGGCGTCTGGGACCCGCAGGCACTGCGCGTCGGCCGCGGCTTCTCCACCGACGACAACAAGGCCCGGCTGGCTTCGGTCAACCTCGGCGGCGAGCATTTCATAGACACGTTCACCCTGCAGTGGGACCTGGCCTATTCCTATGGCGAGAGCCGCAATACCAGTTACGACATGGAATTCGGCCGCCGCAACGAAGCGCCTTTTGATAGTTCCGGCGTGCTGTTCTCCTATCCCGATCCCCGTTACCCGCAATGGCTGCTGCCGGGCAATCTGGAAGAGGCGATGTACGATCCGGCCAATCTCGATTTCCGCGGGGCCAGCGGCGAAGCCAGCAAGGTCACCGACAGGGCGCTGATCGGCAAGGTCGACCTGCAATATGACTTCGGCCATGAGGCGGGCCTGCAATGGGTCAAGGGCGGCGTCAAGTACCGCCGGTCGCAGCGCAAGACCGACGAAAGCGATCTCTTTGGCGGCGATGCCGCCGACACCACCCTGGCCGACCATCTGGATTTGCTGGCCAGCGAGGATTACGGCAGTTTCCTGAGTGGCTTCTATGAAGGCGTGGACAGTTTCGGCCCGGAATTCGCCCGCGCTCCCTTCCTGGATGCCGTCGGCTCCTGCGATCAGAGTCTCTTCGACGGCGAATGCAGCGGCTTTGACGACCTCATGGTGGACGACACCCGTTACCGCGAGGAAATCTATGCCGGCTACGGCATGGCGATGGCCCGCTGGGGCAAGTTGGAGGTGTTCGGCGGTGGCCGTATCGAGCATACGGCCGTTCACAACGAGTTCTTCGAGGTGATCGACAATCAGCAGACCGATGAGGAGACGGTCGAGGAAGCCACGACCAATACCAGCTACACCAACGTCCTGCCCAGCATCCACTTCAACTACCGGCAGTCGGATCAGCTGGTCTACCGTGGTGCGGTCTGGACATCCATCGCCCGGCCCGAGTTCCAGTATCTGGTGTCGCGCGCCGATGTGGAGGTCGCGCCGGACGGCGATGTCTCCATCAGCCGCGGCAACCCGGACCTGAAGCCGGCCGAGGCCGTTAATGTGGATCTGGGAGCCGAGTACTATTCGAAGAATGGCGGTCTGGTGTCGCTCAACTTCTTCTACAAGGATATCGACAATTTCATTTTCAAGAACAATGCCGTGTCCGCCAGCGTCAGTGACGAGGGGGCTGAGGTCTCCACGGTGCTGAATGGCCAGGGCGCCTCCCTCTATGGCGTGGAAGTGGGGCTCGTGCAGCAGTTCACGACCCTGCCGGCGCCATGGGACGGCTTGGGCTTCCTCTTCAATTACACCTATCAGAGAAGCCGCGCGAAGTCGGGCATCGATTATCGCATCGATGAAAAGATTCCGTTCATCAACGCGCCCGAGAACAACTTCAATGTCCAGCTCTTCTACGAAAAATACGGGCTCGAGGCGCGGCTCGCCTACAACTACACCGACAAGTATATCGAGGACCTGCGCAGCAATGCGGTGGACAAATGGATCCGGCCCTGGGACCGGCTGGACTTCCAGTTGCGCTATACGCTCCTGAACGGCGTCTCCGTCACGGCGGAGGTGCAGAACATCCTGGATGGCCACAACTACTGGTCCACGCGCGGACCCTCGAACGGCTATCAGAAGGATTATGTGGAAAACGGCCGCACCTTCTTCCTGGGCCTGAGCTGGCGCAGATAGGACACCCGTAACAAACGGCTGCGCATCCTTGCGCAGCCGTTCCGCTTATTCGGAGAAACCGGCAATGATGAACCGTGTGATCGCGCTCCTTCTGGGCCTGCTGATCTCGGCCGCAACCATGGACGATGCAATGGCGCATGTGACCGGGCAGGAACACGCTCACGAACCCGATGGCCTGATCAAGGGATTTGATTTCTGGCCTGACTACACGCTGGGCCAGAATGCCCATAACTATCCGGGCCCCAGGGTCCACAACCCGGTGGTGAAGCCGCCCATCATCGCGGCGGCCTCGGACGATCTGAGGCTCTATGGCCAACCGATCACCGAGCGGTATGAGGACCTCATCACGGGTGATGACCTGCCGTCCGGAGCGTTTACCGTCGAGCTTTGGGTGACGGTGCACGTCAACCAGCCCATCGGTGTGGTGGCCGGTGTCTTCGGTGGTGACGCCAAGCGCGACATCGGCTGGGTGCTGGGCTACTACGACAAGGCCATGGTGTTCGGCGTGCCCGGGGACGACGGGCACAGCATCAGCATCGAGGTGCCCCAGGCCGATCTCGAGGGCTTTCATGAATACTGGCACCATCTGATCGGCACTTATGACGGCCGGGTGATGCGTCTCTATCACAATGGCGAAATGATCGCCATGACCGACAAGGTGCCGGCCGGCGTGCGAGGCCAAGGCAGTTTCGACGTGGCGGCCTTCCTTCAGGCAGAGCCCTATATGCGCCTGGAGAACACGGTGCGCTATGCCGCTCTCTACGACAGGGCACTCACGGCTGACGAAATCCGTGCCGAGTTCGAACGCCATGCCGATCTCATCGAGGATGGCCGGCTCTTCGAAAACATGTTCCATTTCACCGCCGGTCCCTACCTCAACCTGCCGACCAAGACCGGAATCAACGTCCTGTGGGAAACCGACCGCCCGGCCCAGGGACGCATCGAATGGGGGGAGAGCCTGCCGCTCACCCATTCGCAGGAGTTCACGACGCCGAACCGGCTGCAGGAGGTGACCCTCACCGGCCTGAAAACGGATACGCCCTATCTCTACCGCGTGGTGGCGGTGGAGGAGAGCGGTGCCGAAATCGATTCAGGCCTCCTGACCTTCCGCACCGCCGTGGCGGACGAGCAGCCCTTCACCTTTGCCATCATCGGCGACACCGAGGCGCGTCCCTACATCAACGACCGGGTGGCCAAGGCGGTGTGGGGTGAACGGCCGAACTTCGCCATGGTGCTTGGTGATCTGACGGACGGCGGTACGAAGGAAAACCGTTTCCAGTGGACCCATGAGTATTTCCAGGGAATGACGCAACTGTTCAGCCGCATTCCCAACAATCCGGTGCCGGGCAACGGCGAAGGCGATGTCTACTGGTACAATTATTACCATCGCCTGCCGGGCGTGGAGCACTATTACACCTTCACCTATGGCAACACCCAGTTCTTCATGCTCGACAGCAACCTGGTGAGCGAGCGCAGGGCCACGCCGGAAGAGCGCGCGGCGCAACGCCGGTGGCTGGAGGCCGAACTGAAGAAATCCACCGCCCGTTGGAAGATCGCCGCCCATCATTATCCCATCTACACCTCCGATGAGAACGACTATGGCGATACGTGGAAGGGCGAAAAGTCCACCATGGGGGATGAGCGGGTGCGGGACGATTTCCTTGATCTTTATGAGAAATACGGGGTCGATCTCGTGCTCTTCGGCCATCTGCACACCTATGAGCGCAGTTGGCCGGTGAAGAACGGCGCGGTCAATCTCCAGGACGGCGTCATCTACGTCCAGGCCGGCGGGGGCGGGGGCAACACGGAGGATTTCGCCCCCACCCACAACTGGTTCAGCCGCAAGACCTATCGCGGGCATCATTACGGGCTTTTCTCCGTGGCCGGCGATCATCTGAGCTTCAGCATGGTCGATACCGAAGGCCATACCCGCGACCGGTTTGAGCTGGTCAAGGGCAAGAGCGGGCGCGGTGTTCTGCTCGGCGTGGAGAAATAGATGCGCATGGCCTTTGGGGCGGCGTTGAGTGTCCGCCTCGCCGGGCTCACTGCAGGGTGCGGCAGTGGGCCCGGCTCCTGCGCGGCAGGCTCTCGAAGGTCTCCCGGATTTGCCGGTCTTGACAAGTGGCGCCCCTGCCGTCACCAACAAGGCGCAGGGCAAGCAAAGAGGCACGGGGAGACGTTTTCGAATGGCGCGGCATGTTGATCCAGATTACCTCTCCCTGTTCGCCGATAGCGGCCGGGCGGCCGGCGCCAAGGGGCCTCAATATCTCGGCCTGCGGGACCATATCGCTGAACTGATCCGTAGCGGCAAGCTGCGGCCGCAGGAGAAGCTGCCGTCCGAACGCCAGCTCCTGTCCATATTGACCATCGCGCGGGGCACCTTGCGGGAAGCCTTGGCTCAGCTGGAGGGGGAGGGGCTGATCTATCGCCTGGATCGCCGCGGCTGGTTCGTCTCGCCGGAGCGCATCGAATACAACCCGACCAAGGCCGAGGGGTTCATGGAATTTGTCGCAGCGCAGGGGCGCACGCCGACCACCATCACGCTCTCCAAGGAAAGTGTGCCGGCGCGGGGCCGGGCGGCGGAGGTTCTGGGGATCGGGGACGGGGACCAGATGTATCTCATCCAGCGCAAGCGCCTGATCGACGAGCGGCCCGTGGTGGTTGAACAGATTTGCGTCAATCCGGCTCTCTTTCCCGACCTCCTGGACCAGGATCTGGACCGCTCGCTCACCGGAGTCCTGGAAAGCCATTATGGTGTGAGTGTCGCCAATTCCGATCTGGAGATGTACCCGTCGGCCCTGACCGGCTGGATTGCGCAGGAGCTCAATGTCGGCACGGGCACGCCCGGCCTTTTCGTGCGCCGCGTCTCGCGCGACCGTCTCGGCCGGGTGGTCGAGTTCGACCGGGAGTTCTGGCACCATGGCGCCATCAAGCTGAAACTAGCCGTGAACGGCCCGCGCCGCCGGCGCAAGGCGTGAGCGGAAATAGGCGGCCGAGAGCATGATCATCGCCAGGCCGGCGGCGCAGGTGACATAGGCCAGCGCCGTGAAGAAATTAAGCCAGCTCAGATCCGGCTCCCCGAAATTGCGGTAGAGCGTGAGGGCAACCGAGCCCGCATAGCCGCTGGCGTCCGCCACATAGATGAGAAAGCCGGCCGTCCCCACGCTGCGGGTGACGGCGATCATGCGGTCGAAAAGGATGCAGTTGAACGGCACATACGCCATGTAAAGGCCGGTGCCCGAGACGATCATCCAAGTCACGGGACCCATGGCGGCGGACTGGAAGAGAAAGGTGCTGACGCCGATCAGCAGCGCTCCCGTTCCCACGATGACATGGTTGATGAAGAACGCCCTGGCATTGTCCGCGATGGTCATGGTCGCGGCCAGCATGACGAGGACGAAGACCGCCACAGGCAGTTCCGACACCGTGAAGATGTCCGCCGCATCGGCGTAGCCAAGCGCGTTCCATATCTCGGCGGCGAAATTGTCGCGGAAATCGCGAAAGGCGGTGAAGAGCACGTAAGACGCCGCCAGCAGGACAATGCCCGGCAGATAGGACCTGAGGAAGGCGGCGCGCTCCGCTCTGTTCATCGGGGCACGGGTGGTGCGGGCGGCTTCGTCCGCGGCGGTGGGCGGCGGCACCAGGGAGAGGAAGTAGACCGAGATGAAGAGCAGCGGCACAAAGGCGAGCCCCGTAGCCGCCGGCATCCACAGTTCGGGCACGCCACCGTGCAGCATCAAGGCCTTGCCGATGGATTTGACCGCGCCGGACGAGACGATGAAGCTGGCGCACAGGATGGCCCCCAGCACCTCGCTCAGGCGCCGGCCTTCCAGATAGCCGAACACCAGCCCCCATATGATGCCGAGCGGCAGGCCGTTGAAAAACAGCATCAGCGGTTTCAGCGGCGTGGGCGCCACGGCGAAGCCGACCAGCGCCAGTTCCGAAAACATGATGAGGGCGAGGATCGCCCCCGCCCGGCGCTGGGGCGGCATTTCGGAGACCACCTTGATGCCGATGAATTTGGAAGACGCATAGCCCAGGATCTGGGCCACGACGACAATCACCTTGAAATCAAGCCCGCCCCAAAGCGTCATGTCCGTATATGTGGCTGCGGAGAACGGTTTTCGGTAGGCGTACATGGCGAAGTAGGTGGCGAAGGCGGCCGTGCTGGCATAGAGGGCGAACCAGAAGGCCGAAGCGTTCTCCAGCCAGGCCCGTATGTGTTTTGAAATCATGCTCCCTGCTCCGCGTGACATGCGGCGGGAGCACCGGGGGCGACCGGCCCTAGCCGGTGGCCTTTTCTCCGCGTCGCATCTTTTCTGCCAACGTCGCCAGCGCGGTTTCCAGGCCTGAAATGGTCTGGACCACTTCATGTGCGCCGACGGAGAGCAGAGTATGCTCCGCCTGTGTGACAAGTACTTGACGGTCCTTGTCATTCAGGGCGTGAAACGCCTCTTCGTCGAGCCCTGTCGCATTGCCGGAAGCGGTCACTCCAACCGTCCAGCAGCCGGCAGCGCGAGCGGCCATGATCCCCACCTCGGAATCATCGACAACGACGCAATCACCTGCGGGCCAGACGGCCAGTTCGGTCATTGAGCGGTAGATGAGAAACGGGGCGGGGCGGCCGCATGGCACGTCGTCGGCACAGACGATGCTGTCTGGCGCATAGCCCTGATCGGCGGCGGCCCGGATGATGACATCCATCATGGCCCGCGAATACCCTGTGGTGGAGCCGACAGCCACACCTTGGGCCCGAAGCCATGTCACCGTCTCTGCCGCGCCGGGAATGAGACGCGCCCGTGCGGCGGCCACTTGGTCGATGATCGGGCCCAGGGTATTGAACAACCGGTCGCCGTCCGTTGCCTGCGGCGCATGGCCCCAAGCCGACTGCCAGGCGGCACTGACGCGCGGCAGGGCCAGAATGGCGGCGATATGTTCACGCTTGGAGCGGCCCATGTGGAGCCGTGCCTCGGCCCGGGTGATGGGCACGCCGGCCTGCTCGAACGCCTGCTCCAGCGCCATAACCGGGGCCAGGGAGCCGAAATCCACCATGGTTCCGGCCCAATCGAAGATCACCGCCTTGAAGGGAAGGTTTCTCCTGGGCATCGTCAGTTCCACTCCTCCATGATCATCTCGGCCAGACCGAAGGCGATGGACATCCCGCAGCCGCTGGTCACGAGAACGGTGCGCAGGGTCTCCGAGGGAGAGTCGACCAGGAAATGCCGGTCCGGCAGGCTGGCATATGTGCCGAGCCAGCGTTCAAGGACCATGGGAGCATCCTGCCCCGTGGCCTGGCGGTATTCACCCAGAATCTGGTCTTCCACGGTCTGGCAATAGAAGGGTTGCGGCGTGGCGCCGTAATGGTGGGAGTCGCCGATGACCAGAGACCTGTCGGCATTCTGCACGACGATGAGGTGCACTCCATGCGCCACGGCGGCGGGCTGATCCGCTTCCACATCCTCCATCAGCGCGTCCAGCCCGGGTAGACCCTGATAGCCGGGATAGCGCGTGAGCGTGAGATCGGACATCAGGGGCATGGGCATGTCGGCCGTGCTTGCCGGGCGGGCGCGCAGCATGTGCAGTTGGCATTTTCGGATACCAAGGGCGGCAAAGCGGCCGGCCGCCAGTGTGCTGAAATCGTCTCCGGGGCAGATCACTGCCCGGGCCGCCCTGACCGGGCCATTGGAGGTTTCGAGAAAGGGAGGTTCCACCGCACTGACATTGCTGTTCCAGCGGAAGGTGACGTCATGATGCTGCTCCAACCAGCGGGCGAGCGCCGGCAGCGCATCGCGCGGATTGATCCGCCGTTCATGGGGGCTGATGAGGGCCGCCCTGGTGTCTCGCCCGGCCCAGCCGGGCAGTCGGTCGCGGCAATCCTTGCCGGACAGTAATGTACAGCCTTCGCCCATGTCGGTTTCCAGGAAGGATTCCAGCACGCCGACCGCGCTCTCCCGGCGGACGGCGAGGGCCATGCCCCGCTGCAGGATGGAGATGCCGGCGCTCCCCGCGATCTCGTCCCAGATATCACGGCTGCGCCGCGCCAGTTGCCATTCCCGGCCCGCTTTCTGACCGGTTACGGTAACCAGCCCGAAATTGCGAATGGAAGCGCCGACGGCATGGCTGTTGCGCTCCAGGACGACGACACGCAAGCCTTTCCGAGCAGCCGCCAGGGCGTGGGCCAAACCGACGATCCCCGCTCCCACAACCGCAATGTCATACATAGGCAGAGCCACTCTCATGTACCGGAGAGCGGATCGCCTTCCGGAGCCTCACTCCAATAATCCTTCAATGTTATTGGGCTTGTACGACATCTGGATGACCGCGGCCCGGCACCTTGTGCTCACTCAATTGACGTCGACGCTTTCTGTATGCTAGCAGGACGGATACGCCTGCGCGGGCAGACCCTGTTGCCCCGGGCGCTGTCCGCCACCATTGATAGGACCCGCGGAGACGATGCCTGCATACCGTTCACGCACGACCACCCACGGCAGAAACATGGCTGGCGCGCGCGGCCTATGGCGCGCCACGGGCATGAAGGATGCGGATTTCGGCAAGCCGATCATCGCTGTCGTCAACTCCTTCACGCAGTTCGTGCCCGGCCATGTGCACTTGAAGGACCTCGGCCAGCTTGTCGCACGCGAGATCGAGGCGGCGGGTGGCGTCGCCAAGGAATTCAATACCATTGCCGTGGATGACGGGATCGC
>Ga0164243_10004109_pt1 | contig 22943 bp, 21 predicted proteins | sample OricompcompostOP_FD_108781 | JGI IMG/M metagenome (GOLD analysis project Ga0164243, IMG submission 108781) | Organic Plus compost microbial communities from Emeryville, California, USA - Original compost - Organic plus compost (OP) | ecosystem: Engineered > Solid waste > Mixed feedstock >...
AGTGGTGGGAGCAGGGGCTGATTCTGCGAGTTCCGGACCCGAAAAACTAGTTGGGCACCTGTTCGAAACGACCGTGCAGTGGTGATCTTCGGCGTGCCGCCGGCAGGCCCGCTGCGTGCGGTTTCGGCCTCGGCGGGTCGTGATTCCGCCTGCTGCGCGGGCGGAATCGCGCCGGGCGCGGGCGGCGGCGGGGCCGGCTCGCCGCGGCCCGGCGGCACCTGCGCGCGCACGCGGGTGCGCTGGTGCGATTTTCGCCACTCGGGTGTTCGAGGCCGGGCCGCGGATTGCGCCGTCCGGCGCATGAACGGTGTTCGCAGTTGCCGTAAACTGGCAAAAAGTAGGGCACCTGTTCAGTTTTCGGCGTTTGGGGGCGCGGTGGGATACGTGTTGCTGGCGGTCGCGATCTGCTCCGAGGTGCTGGGCACGATCTCGCTGAAGCTGTCCGAGGGGTTCTCCAGACCGCTGCCGTCCGCGCTGGTCGTGTGCGGGTACGGCGCGGCGTTCATCGCGCTCGGCATGGTGCTCAAAGCCGGGCTGCCGGTCGGGGTGGTCTACGCGATCTGGTCCGGGGCCGGGGTCGCGCTGATCGCGCTGATCGGGGTGCTGTTCCTCGGCGAGCAGGTGACCGCCGTGCAGGTCGGCGGCCTCGCGCTGATCATCGGCGGGGTGCTGGCGCTCGAGCTGGGCGGTGCGCATTGAGCGGGATCGGGGTCGCCGCGGAGATCACCGACGGCCGCCGCGCCAAGGGCGAGCGGCGCCGCCGGGCGATCCTCGACGCCGCGCTGCGGGTCGTCGAGCGCGACGGCGTGGCCGGGGTCAGCCACCGCGCCATCGCGCGGGAGGCCGAGGTGCCGGCCGCCTCGATCGCCTACTACTTCGCCGGCATCGACGACCTGCTGGTGGCGACCCTGCTGGAGAGCGTGGACCTGCTGGTCGCCGACATCGGGCGGATGCGCGAGCGCGCGCCCGCCGACCAGCGCGCGTGGGCGCGGATCATCGCGGAGAACATCGAGCTGATGATCGGCCCGCGGCGCGGCCGCACGATCGCCGAGTACGAGCTGTACCTGCTCGCGGCGCGGCGCCCGGCGCTGCGCCCGGCCGCGCGGCGGTGGATCGAGGTGGCCGGGGAGGTCGACGAGCTGCGGCACGTCGACTCCGGAGTGGTGAAGGCGCTGTTCGCGACGGTGGACGGGCTGCTCATGCAGGCGCTGATCGCCGAGGAGCCGCAGGGCGTGGAGGACTTCGAACCGCCGTTGCGGTACCTGCTGGAGCCGCTCGAGTACCTGCGCGGCAGCCGGTACTGACCCCCGCTGCTCGGGCACCTGCCGGTCCTTGCCCCCTGCCGGGGGACTCGTGCGCGTGTGATCCCCGCCGGTCCGCGCCCGCCTTGGCAGGCTCGCGGTCGAGCGGGAGGGGGAGCCCATGATCCGGAAGTTCGCGGCGGGCGCGGTGCTGCTCGCGTGCGCGGCCGCGGGGTGCGGCGGCGAGGCCGGGGAGCCCGGGGAGCCGGGCGGCGTGGTGGTGAACGGCTCCGAGCAGAACGGCGGCGAGACCGCGGTGCGCACGACACCGCTGGAGGCCGTCGGCGAGGTCCGGTTGGACGCCGGCGCCGCGGAGGTCGTCGTGCGTCGCGGCGACCGGGCGGAGGTCCGCCAGGAGGTCCGCATCGAGCCCGGCGGTGACCCGAACCGGCCGCGGCACGTGCTGGAGGGGGCGGTGCTGCGGCTGCCGGACTGCGGCCGGAACTGCTCGATCCGCTACACCGTCACGCTCCCCGAGCCGGTGCCGGTGACCGGCCGGTTGACCTCCGGCGCGCTCGACGTGGAGGGGATGGGCGGCGTGGACGTGTCCGGCACCTCCGGCCGCGCCGAGGTGCGCGGGGTGAGCGGCCCGGTGCGGGTGCGCAGCACCTCCGGCGGCGTCGAGCTCGCGGACGTGAGCGGGCCGGTGGACGTGCGCAGCACCAGCGGCGAGCTCACCGGCTCGCGGATCAGCTCCCCCGACGTCGCAGCCGAGCTGCGCACCGGCCGGATCGAGCTGGAGCTGACCGCTCCGCAGCAGGTTCGGGCCGAGACCGGCACCGGGGAGATCCGGCTGCAGGTGCCCGGCGGCGCCTACCGCGTCGAGGCGCGCACCGGCACGGGCAGCAGCGAGATCGAGGTGCCGCAGGACCCCGCGGCGCAGCGCCGCCTCCAGCTGGCCGCCGACACCGGTTCCCTCCGCGTCGAAGCGGGCTGAGCGCCCCGGTTCACCCGCTCGGGAGGCCCGGCGCGGGAACTCCTGCCGCAGGTCATCCGTTGTACCGGCAGAAAGCTTGAGCGAGGTCGGCTCAAGACGGGTTTGACGGCCTTCCGGACCCGGCGGTAAAACTTGAGCCAGCAAGGCTCAACGGACTACCCGGTCCTGGGCGCAGGAGCAGGAAGCAGGAGGAACCATCCATGGCGCGAGCGGTCGGTATCGACCTGGGGACGACCAACTCCGTCGTTTCCGTCCTCGAAGGCGGTGAATCGACGGTCATCGCCAACTCCGAGGGCTCGCGGACGACGCCGTCCATCGTCGCCTTCGCGAAGAACGGCGAGATCCTCACCGGACAGCCGGCGAAGAACCAGGCGGTGACCAACGTCGACCGCACCATCCGGTCGGTCAAGCGGCACATGGGCACCGACTGGAAGACCGAGATCGACGACAAGGCGTACACGCCGCAGGAGATCAGCGCCCGCGTGCTGATGAAGCTCAAGCGCGACGCCGAGGCGTACCTGGGCGAGGAGGTCACCGACGCGGTGATCACCGTCCCCGCTTACTTCGAGGACGCCCAGCGGCAGGCCACCAAGGAGGCCGGCCAGATCGCGGGCCTCGAGGTCCTGCGCATCGTCAACGAGCCCACCGCGGCCGCGCTCGCCTACGGCCTGGACAAGGGCGAGAAGGAGCAGACCATCCTGGTCTTCGACCTCGGTGGCGGCACCTTCGACGTCTCGCTGCTGGAGATCGGCGAGGGCGTGGTCGAGGTCCGGGCGACCTCCGGTGACAACCACCTCGGTGGTGACGACTGGGACGAGCGGATCGTCGACTGGCTGGTCGAGAAGTTCAAGAGCTCGAACGGCATCGACCTGACCAAGGACAAGATGGCCCTCCAGCGGATCAAGGAAGCCGCGGAGAAGGCCAAGATCGAGCTGTCCAGCTCCTCCACCGCGAACATCAACCTGCCGTACATCACGGTGGACGCGGACAAGAACCCGCTGTTCCTGGACGAGACGCTGTCCCGCGCCGAGTTCCAGCGGATCACCTCCGACCTGCTGGAGCGCACCCGCAAGCCGTTCGAGGCCGTGGTGCGCGACGCCGGCATCAAGGTCGACGACATCGACCACGTGGTGCTGGTCGGCGGCTCCACCCGGATGCCCGCGGTCACCGACCTGGTCAAGGACCTCACCGGCGGCAAGGAGCCGAACAAGGGCGTCAACCCGGACGAGGTCGTGGCCGTCGGCGCCGCCCTGCAGGCCGGTGTGCTGCGCGGTGACGTCAAGGACGTGCTGCTGCTGGACGTGACCCCGCTGTCCCTGGGCATCGAGACCAAGGGCGGGATCATGACCAAGCTGATCGAGCGCAACACCACGATCCCGACCAAGCGCTCGGAGACCTTCACCACCGCGGACGACAACCAGCCCTCGGTGCAGATCCAGGTCTTCCAGGGCGAGCGCGAGATCGCCGCGCACAACAAGAAGCTCGGCATGTTCGAGCTGACCGGGCTGCCGCCCGCGCCGCGCGGCGTGCCGCAGATCGAGGTCTCGTTCGACATCGACGCCAACGGCATCGTGCACGTCAACGCCAAGGACCTCGGCACCGGCAAGGAGCAGTCGATGACCATCACCGGCGGCTCCGCGCTGCCGAAGGAGGACATCGACCGGATGGTCGCCGACGCCGAGGCGCACGCCGAGGAGGACAAGAAGCGGCGCGAGGAGGCCGACGCCCGCAACCAGGCGGAGACCCTCGTCTACCAGACCGAGAAGGTCCTCAAGGACAACGACGAGAAGCTGCCCGAGGAGACCAAGACCAAGGTCAAGGGCGCGATCGACGAGGTCAACGAGGCGCTGAAGGGCGAGGACGTCTCGGCCATCCAGTCCGCGGTGGAGAAGCTCGCCACCGAGTCGCAGGCCCTCGGCCAGGCGCTGTACGCCGACGCCGGCGGTGCGGACGCGGCCGGTGCGGCGGGTGCCGCCGGTGCTGCCGGCGCCGGTGCCTCCGGTGAGCAGCAGGCCTCCGGCGGTGCGGACGACGTGGTGGACGCCGAGATCGTCGACGACGAGGACGAGAAGAAGAAGTGACCTCCGAGAGCTCAGGCAACTCCGACCGGCAGCACGTGCCGCAGGACGGCGAGCAGGAGCCGGTGGTGGTCCGCGACCGGCGGCGGATCGACCCGCAGACCGGGGAGCCGAGGGACACCGCCGAGCAGGGACAGGTGGCAGAGAGCATGTCCGGCACGCTGGACGACGAACTGGCGAAGGTCGCCGAAGGCGGCGCAGAGCAGGCCGCGGCCGAGGACTCCGCGGCGGAGGCCCCGGCCGAGGCCGCCTCGGAGACCGAGGAGGCCCTGCGCAAGCAGGTCGACGAGCTGACCCAGGACGTCAAGCGGGTCACCGCCGAGTACGCCAACTTCCGCAAGCGCACCGAGCGCGACCGGGAGTCGGTGGTCAACTCGGCCAAGGCCGCGGTCGTCGGCGACCTGCTCACCGTGCTGGACGACCTGGAGCGCGCCGAGGCGCACGGCGACCTCACCGGTGCGTTCAAGTCGGTGGCCGACAAGCTCACCGGCTCGCTGACCAGCGCGGGGCTGGAGGCCTTCGGGCAGGAGGGCGACGAGTTCGACCCCTCCGTGCACGAGGCCGTCCAGCACGACACCTCGCCGGAGGTCTCCGGGCCGACCGTGACCACCGTGCTGCGACGCGGCTACCGCTTCGGCGACCGCGTGCTGCGGCCCGCGCTGGTCGGGGTCACCGATCACGAACCGGAAGCAGCCGCGGCCCCGCCGGAGGGCGGTGCCGCCACGAGCGAGGACGCGGCACAGTGAGATCGCGACCCCGTCGAGCGCTCCCCGCCCGGCAGCCGTCGGGCGGGGAGTCCGGCACGGGCCCGGCCGGGTCCGCGCCGGTTCGTGGCCCGAGCCCCGGCGGGGGCGGATCTGACGGGGTCGCGACGACCGCCCGGCCGGCCCGGACCGGCCGCGGCGGCACCGCGCGGCGGGTCGTGCCCGCGGCACGGCGTGGCGGCGCGCGGAACCAGGGCAGGCGGATGCGGACCGGAAGGAGGAGCGCCCGGTGAGTGCCAGGGAATGGCTGGACAAGGACTTCTACGGCGAACTGGGTGTTTCGTCCGACGCATCGGCCGACGAGATCAAGAAGGCGTACCGGAAGCTGGCGCGGGAGAACCACCCGGACGCCAACCCCGGTGACACCAAGGCCGAGGCCAAGTTCAAGGCCGTCTCCGAGGCGTACGGCGTGCTGTCCGACCCGGAGAAGCGCAAGCAGTACGACGAGGCCCGCCGCCTGTTCGGCAGCGGCTTCGGCGGCGGGGGCGGCCAGGGCGGTTTCGGCGGCTTCGGCGGTGGCGCCGGTGCCGGCGGCTTCGACCTCGGCGACCTGTTCGGCGGGGGCCGGGGCGGCGGTGCCGGCGGGCTGGGCGACCTGTTCGGCGGGTTGTTCGGCAACGGCGGCGGCCGCCGCGGCGGTGCCGGCACGGCGAACCGCCCGCAGCGCGGCTCGGACGTGGAGACCGAGGTGCGCATCGACTTCGCCGAGTCGGTGCGCGGGGCGACCGTGCCGCTGCGGCTGTCCAGCCCGGCGACCTGCCTGACCTGCCAGGGTTCGGGCGCGCGCCCGGGCACCCGGGCGCACACCTGCCGCAACTGCATGGGGCAGGGCCTGGTCACCCGCAGCCAGGGCGCTTTCGCGTTCAGCGAGCCGTGCCCGGACTGCCGCGGCCGCGGCCAGATCATCGACAGCCCCTGCCCGGACTGCCTGGGCGAGGGCGTGGCCACCCGGGCCCGCACGCTCACCGTCCGGATCCCGCAGGGCGTCAACGACGGGCAGCGGATCCGGCTGGCCGGGCAGGGCGAGCCGGGCCGCCACGGCGCCCCGGCCGGCGACCTGTTCGTGGTGGTGCACGTCAACCCGCACCCGGTGTTCGGACGATCCGGTGATGACCTGACGATCACGGTTCCGGTGACCTTCCCCGAGCTGGCGCTGGGAACTACGTTGACCGTGCCGACCCTCGAGGGGAAGGTCTCGCTGAAGGTGCAGCCCGGCACCTCCAGCGGGCGGACGCTGCGGGTGCGCGGCAAGGGCGTGGGCCGCAAGTCCGGCGGCAGCGGTGACCTGCTGGTCACCCTGCAGGTCGCGGTTCCGTCCAAGTTGGACGGGAAGGCGGCCGAGGCGCTGCGGGCGTACGCGGACGCCACCGCCGACCACGATCCGCGCGCGGAGTGGGACGAATTGCTCGGGAGGTAGGCATGGGTGACGGTCAGCGCGACCCGCGGCTGAACGTGACGGTCGGCTTTCCACCGGGGGCCAACGAGGACAGCCCCGTCTTCGTGATCTCGGTGGCGGCCGAGCTGTCCGGCCTGCACGCCCAGACCCTGCGCAGTTACGACCGGCTCGGCCTGGTCTCGCCGGGGCGCACCCCGGCGGGCGGGCGCCGCTACTCGGCCCGCGACATCGCGCTGCTGCGCGAGGTGCAGCGGCTCTCCCAGGAGGAGGGCGTCAACCTCGCCGGCATCAAGCGGATCATCGAGCTGGAGAACGAGGTCGGCGCGCTGCGCAACCGGGTCCAGGAGCTGATGGACGAGCTGACCGCCGCCTACGCGGCCGCGGAGCAGACCGCCGCGCAGGTGCACGCCTCCTACCGCCGCGACCTGGTGCCGATCCGGCAGGAGACGGCGCTGGTGGTGTGGAAGCCGCAGTCGCACGGGCGGGACCGCCACCGCCGCGACCGCGATCAGGCCCGCTGAACCCCGGCGATCACGACGAACGCGCCCGGTACCGCCGGGCGCGTTCTGCTGCGCGGGTCAGTCCAGGGTGAACGGGTCGTAGTGGATCCGGTCCATCGGCGTGCCCGCGACCAGCAGCTTCGACACGGTGGCCCGGATCATCGCGGGTGAGCCGCTGACCAGCACCTCGCGCTCGTCCCACGGCCCGTGCGCGGCGACGACCTCGGGAAGCGAGCCGTGCTCGGCGCCGGAGGCGGTCGGGTCGTTCTCCAGCACGGGCGTGACGGAGAACCACGGGTTGGTCATCGCCACCCGCTGCAGGTTCTCCAGGTCGTAGAGGTCGTCGCGGGTGCGCCCGCCGTAGAACAGCCGCACGCCGGGGTTCTCCCCGTACTGCGCGAGGTCTTCGATGATCGAGCGCATCGGGGCGAGCCCGGTGCCGCCGGCGATCATGAGCACGTCCGGCCCGCCCTCCCTGTCGACGTGCAGCTGGCCCATCGGGGAGCCGATCCGCCACACGTCGCCGAGCTGCGCGTGCCCGACGACGGCGCGGCTGACCCAGCCGCCGTCGACGGAGCGGACGTGGAATTCGAGGATGCCGTCGTCGGCGGGCGCGTTGGCCGGGGTGAGGTAGCGCCACAGCCGCGGCCGCTGCGGGATCTCGACGCTGACGTACTGGCCGGGCAGGTAGGGCACCGGGTGGTCGGTGCGCACCTGCACCACCGCGAGGTCCCAGGACAGCCGCTGGTGGCCGACGACCTCGCCCTCGTACCAGGCGGGTCCTTCGTCGGACTGGGAGGCTTCGATCATGGCGGAGGCCATCACGGTGTAGGCCTCGGCCCAGGCGCGCTCGACGGTCTCGGTCCAGGCGTCCCCGGCGTGCTTCTTGATCGCGGCCAGCAGCGCGGTGCCGACGGCCTCGTAGTGCGCGCTGACCACGCCGAACTTGCGGTGGTCGCGGCCGAGCTGGTGCAGGAACGGCAGCAGCTCGTCGGGCCGGTCGATCATCTGGATCACGTGCACCAGCGCCCGCAGCAGCCGGCTGCGCTGCACTTCCATGTTGACCGCGAACAGTTCGCGGGTGCCGGGGGCGAGGCTGAACAGCATCCCGTAGAAGAACCGGGCGACGTCGTCCTGCTGGGGCTCGACGGCGGCCCAGCTGTCGCGGATGAGCTGCACCATCTGGCTCGCGCGGGCGGGCGTCGGCTGGTGCGGACGGGGGCCCGGGCTGCTCAGTTCGGCGTTCGCGGTCATTCGGTCGCGGTCTCCACGTCGGCGGTGGCGCACGGCTGGCTGGTCCGCACCGCGCTGGCTTCGTGTCCCCCGACGACGGGGACTCTAACGCCTGCGCGGGGGCGCGTGGCCAATGAGCCCACCTTGAGGTGCGGATTGATCACTACTGGTCAATCATGCCGCGCTGATCCCCGGAATGGGTCATGCGGCGGGTGTGAGAACCGTCCGAGTCGTGACACTGTGTTGTCGTGTCTTCTGATGTCACCCGTACGACCGAGGTCGCGGATCCCGGTGCCGCCCGCCTGCCCGGCTCCGCCGGCGAGCACGCGTTGCAGCAGGCCCACGGCACCCGCAAGCGCGCCGAGCGCTTCTACGACGACCAGGTGCTGGACCACCTGAACCCGCGGATGCGGGAGTTCGTCGGGCGCATGGAGCTGGCGTTCGTGGCCACCGCGGACGCGAACGGCGAGTGCGATTCGAGCCTGCGCGCGGGCCCGCCCGGGTTCATCGAGGTGCTCGACGACAAGCACCTGGCCTACCCGGAGTACCGCGGCAACGGGGTCATGGCCAGCCTCGGCAACATCAGCGAGAACCCGCACGTCGGCCTGCTGCTGGTGGACTTCGCCGAGGACCTGATCGGCCTGCACGTCAACGGCCGCGCCCGGATCGCCGAGGACGCCGAGCTGCGCGCGCAGCACCCGGGGCTGCCGGTGGAGTTCGACCGCGGGCGCACCCCGGAGCGCTGGGTGGTGGTGGAGGTGCAGGAGGCCTACATCCACTGCCGCAAGCACATCCCGCGGATGGTCCCGATCCTGCGCGAGCGCAGCTGGGGGACCGACGACGCGCGGCGCAAGGGCGGCGACCACTTCGGCGCGAAGGCCGATCGCCGCGGCTGATCTCCGGATCGCCCGCGGTCATCCCCCGGACGAGGGCGATACTGGACAACGGGGACACTTGGCGGGGACCGCAGCCACCGGACGGTGCGGCGCGTGGCGACTGCGGAAGCGTGCACGACGGCGGGCGGAGAGAGCCGTGATCGATCGGACCGAAGTGCCGGTGGACGATATCGGCGGTACCGGGGACATCGGCGGTACCGGGGACAAGGAGCGCCGCGGCGCGGCGGAGGCCGTGGAGCGCGAGCTGGTGATGATGTTCCGCCGCGCGCGGAACTTCTCCACGACGCTGGCCTCGCAGGTGCACCCCGACCTGGACCCGGCCTCGTACAGCCTGCTGCTCATGGTCGACGACGCCGGTTCGCTGCGGGGCATGGACGTCGCCGATCGCACCGGGCTGGACAAGTCGACGGTGAGCAGGCAGATCGCGACGCTGGTGGATCTGGACCTGCTGGAGCGGGTGCCGGACCCGGACGACGGCCGGGCGCGGCGGATCCAGTTGTCGGCCTCGGGCCGGTCCCGGTTGGCTCGGGTGCGCCGGCAGCGGCGGCGGCACCTGCACGGGGAGTTCGCGCACTGGTCGACGCAGGACCTCAAGGACCTGTCCCGGCTGTTGAGCAAGCTCAACCAGATGTTCTGAGGCCGGCGCGCGTCCTGCGCCGGCTGCTGGTCCTGATCCGGGCTGCTCCGCGGGCAGCAGCTGCATTGCGCCGCTCGGGCGTGGTGGCGCACCCCACTGCCACGTAAGTTGCCGTCTGCAACTAACAAGCCATATAGTTGCGTGCAGCAACTAAGGATTGGCAGCCATGGGACCGACACCCGAATCGTGCAGCGAACTGCTGCGGCCGCTGCGCTCCCTGATGGGTCTCAAGCAGGTCGCCGCGCAGATGCTCAACCAGCACTCCAAGACCGACCTGCCCTACGCCGCCACCGGCCTGCTCGCCGAACTCGTGCACTGCGGGGAATCCCGGGCCTCCGAACTGGCCCAGCACCGCATCGTCGACGCCTCGGTGGTCAGCAGGCAGGTCTCCCAGCTGGAGCAGGCCGGCCTGATCACCCGCCGGCCCGACCCGCAGGACCGGCGGGTCGTGCTGCTGCGCGCGACCCCCGAGGGCGAGCAGGCCCTCGCCGACATCGAGCGCCGCCGCGCCGAATGGCTCAGCCACGCGCTGCGCGACTGGGACGAGGACCAGGTCCGCGAACTCGCCGGCCTGCTGAACACCTGCGCCGCCGACATCCGGCGCGCGGTGCTGCCGGACGGCGCCACCGACCACAGAACCGACCGAACCACCGACGAGCAGGCCGGGACGACCCCCGAGCCGCCCGGGCAGAAAGGAACGCGATGAGCCGCTCGACCATCGGCGAGACCCCGCCGGCGAGCTCGGCGTCGCCCGCCGGCGCCCCTCCGGGCACGAGCGGCGGGCACCGGGAGGCCCCCGACGCCCCGATGACGCACCGGCAGATCCTCGAGGCGATGTCCGGGCTGATGCTGGCGCTGCTGGTCGCCATCCTCAGCTCGACGATCGTGTCCAACGCCCTGCCGCGGATCCTGGCCGACCTCGGCGGCAGCCAGAGCCAGTACACCTGGGTGGTCACGGCGATGCTGCTGACCTCCACGGCCTCCACGCCGATCTGGGGCAAGCTGTCCGACCTGTTCAGCAAGAAGCTGCTGTACCAGATCGCGATCACCGTGTTCACCCTCGGCTCGGTGCTGGGCGGCTTCGCGCAGTCCATGCCGATGCTGATCGGCTTCCGCGCGGTGCAGGGCATCGGCATGGGCGGGCTGCAGGCCCTGATCCAGGTCGTGATCGCCGCGATGGTCTCGCCGCGCGAGCGCGGCCGCTACAGCGGCTACATCGGCGCCACGTTCGCCGTGGCCACGGTCAGCGGGCCGCTGGTCGGCGGGCTGATCGTGGACTCGCCGCTGGGCTGGCGCTGGTGCTTCTGGGTCACCGTGCCGATCGCGGTGATCGCGTTCATCGTGCTCGGCCGGACGCTGAAGCTGCCGGTGGTCAAGCGGGACGTGCGCATCGACTGGTTCGGCGCGCTGTTCCTGGTCGGCGGCGTGAGCCTGCTGCTGGTGTGGGTCTCGATGGCCGGCAAGCAGTTCCCGTGGGCCTCGACCGAGACCGCGGGCCTGGTCGGCGCCGGCGTGCTCGCCCTGATCATCGCGCTGATCATCGAATCGCGGGTGCGGGAGCCGATCGTGCCGCTGGGCATGTTCCGCAACCCGACGGTCACGCTGGCCACCATCGCCACGGTCGCGGTCGGCACCGCGATGTTCGGCGGCGCGGTGTTCCTCGGCCAGTACTTCCAGATCGCGCGCAGCTACACGCCGACGCACGCCGGGCTGATGACGCTGCCGATGGTGCTGGGGCTGTTCCTGTCCTCCACCATCGCGGGACAGATCATCTCGCGCGGCAGCGGTAGGGTGAAGCCGTTCCTGATCTTCGGCTCGCTGATGCTGGTGGCGGGCATGGGGCTGCTGTCCACGATCGATCACCGCACCGACCTGGTCCTGGTCGGGGTGTACCTGGCGATGATGGGCATCGGTGTCGGCTCGCTGATGCAGAACCTGGTGCTGGTCGTGCAGAACGTCACCGTCGGCAAGAACATCGGCTCGGTGACCTCGGTGGTCACCTTCTTCCGCACGCTGGGCGGCTCGTCCGGGGTGTCGGTGCTGGGCGCGGTGCTGGCCACGCGGGTCGGCGAGTACGTCGTGCGCGGCCTGACCGAGCTGGGGGTGCCCGCGGGTGCCGCCGCCGGCGGGGGCGGGTCGCTGAACGTCGCGGCGCTGCCCGGCCCGGTGCAGGAGGTCGTGCGCGCCGCCTACGGCGATGCGATCGGGGACATCTTCTTCGTGGCCGCCTGCGTCTCCGTGGTGACGCTGCTGGCGGTGCTGTTCATCAAGGAGGTTCCTCTGCGCAGGACTATCGGATCCCAGGACGAGGCTGTGGAAAACCAGCCCGAGGCTGTGGACAACTCGTCCGCGGCGAGCGCCGCGGTCCTCACTCCCGCGAGTGATTCCGCGCAGCGTGCGGGCGTGCCGTCCGCTGCTGCGCAGCAGTCCGGCGAGCCTGTGGACAACTCTGTGGGCAAGTACTCCTACCCCTGGTCACCGGGGGAGTTCCGGACCGGCGACGGCAACGGCGACCACCGCGGGGCCGCCGACGGCGGCGCGGCCCGCGGCGGGCTGTTCGTGCACGGCACCGCGCAGGACTCGACCGGTGCCCCGGTGCCCGACGTGGTACTGACCCTCGCCGACCCGCAGGGCCGCCAGGTCGAGCGCACCCGCACCGGGCGCGAGGGCGACTACCGGCTGGACGTGGCCTTCGCCGGCACCTACGTGCTGATCGCCGCGGCCGGCAACTACCAGCCCACCGCCTCGATGGTCGTGCTCAACGACCGGCCGGTCCGCCACGACGTGCGGATGTTCGGGTCCGGAACGCTCGCCGGTGCGGTGCGCGCCGGCGACCGGGTCATCGGCGGCGCGACCGTGGTGCTCACCGACGTGCGCGGCGAGGTCGTCGAATCCCGCATCACCGGCGACGACGGCGAGTTCGAGTTCACCGACCTGGTCGGCGGCTCCTACGCGCTCACCGCCACCGCGGACGGCTACCGGCCGGTGGCCACCCCGGTCTCGGTGGTCGACGGCCAGCGCACCGCGATGGACGTGGCGCTGCCGAGCGCGGCCTCGCTGACCGGAGTAGTGCGTTCCGCCGACCTGGGTCTCCCGGTGCCGGACGCACGGGTCACACTGCTCGATGCCGGCGGATCGGTCGTGGCCGCCACGACCACCGACACCGACGGCGCGTACACGTTCACCGACCTGCCCGACGGGGACTACACGGTGATCGCGACCGGCTACCCGCCGGTGGCGACCCCCTTGCGGCTCGAGGGGCAGCGGGCGACGCACGACGTTGAATTGGGTTACTGAGCATGACCGCTGTACATGGCAAAGGGGACTCGGAGACGGTGGACGGCAGTTCCGGAGCGGTCACGGCGACGGTGCGCACCGGCGACGGCTGGCCGGTGCCGGAGGCCGCGCTGACCGTCATCGACGGCAGCGGCGCCCAGGTCGCCCGGGTGCAGGGCGCCGGTGACGGGGTGACCACCGCGTCCGGGCTGGCCGCGGGCACCTACACCGCGATCGTCACCGCCCTCGGCTACGAGCCGGTCGCGCGCACCACGCTGGTGCGGGCCGGGCACAACACCTCGCTCGGGACGGTGGAGCTGCGCCGCACCGGGGCGATGGAGCTGCCCGAGCCCGGGCTGTGGGAGATCGACCCGGTGCACTCGTCGGTGCGGGTCAGCGCCCGGCACCTGGGGATCACCAGCATCCACGGGCGGTTCACCGACTTCGCCGGGGACATCTGGATCGGCGAGCCGGTGGAGCGGTCCTCGGTGCACGTGCGCATCGACGCCAACAGCGTCGACACCGCGAACCAGCAGCGGGACGAGCACCTGCGCTCCAGCGACTTCCTCAACGTCGCCGAGCACCCGGACATCACGTTCACCTCCACCGGGCTGCGCCCGGCCGGCGGGGAGCGCTGGGAGCTCATCGGCGACCTGACGCTGTGCGGGGTGACCCGGCCGGTCGTGCTGGACACGCACTACGCGGGCGTCGGGCCGGACCAGTGGGGCGGCACCCGCGCCTCGGCGTCGGCGACGACCGAGCTCAAGCGGGACGACTTCGCGATCACGTTCAGCCAGGCGCTGCGGACCGGGATCGCCACGGTCGGCACGACGCTGCGGGTGGAGATCGACATCCAGGCCGTGCAGCGCGAGTGAGCTGAGGCGTCCTCGAAGGGGCCGTGCGGGTTCTCCGCGCGGCCCCTTCGTCGTCTCGGGCGGGTTTCCCGACGTCACACTCCGCGGTCGATGACCCGCAGATCGTCGTACGTGTAGCATTGAGCGCAGCAGGCTCAACTTTCCTGCCGTGCCGGTCCGCGGAGGCCGGATGCCCGGGGCGTCCGGGTCGAACTTCCGCGGGTGGGCACGGCGCGGTCGCGGCGCGAGCATGGGGGCTCGCGCACCCCGGCGAGGTGGAGGAATGGACGCTTTCAACCCGACCACGAAGACCCAGCAGGCGATCTCCTCGGCGGCGCAGGCCGCCACGGTGGCAGGCAACCCGGACGTCGTCCCGGCACGGCTGCTCGGGGCGTTGCTGGCGCAGGGCGACGGGCTCACCGCGCCGCTGCTGTCGGCCGTGGGCGCCGACCCGAGCGAGGTCCGGCGCGAGGTGGAGGCGCTGGTCGACGCCCTTCCGTCGGCCTCCGGCTCGACCGTGTCCGCGCCGCAGCTGTCCCGCGACGCGGTCAAGGCGCTCACCCACGCCCAGCGGCTGGCCACGGAGATGGGCGACGACTACGTCTCCACCGAGCACCTGCTGGTGGGCCTGGCCGCCGACGGCGGGCAGGTCGCCGACCTGCTGCGCAGGCACGGGGCCACGCCGGAGGCGCTGCGCGACGCGTTCCGCGAGGTGCGCGGCTCGGCGCGGGTCTCCAGCCCGGACCCGGAGGGCACCTTCCAGGCCCTGGAGAAGTACGGCCAGGACCTCACCGCCCGCGCCCGCAACGGCGACCTGGACCCGGTGATCGGCCGCGACGCCGAGATCCGCCGCGTGGTGCAGGTGCTGTCCCGGCGCACCAAGAACAACCCGGTGCTCATCGGCGAGCCCGGCGTCGGCAAGACCGCCATCGTCGAGGGCCTCGCCCAGCGCATCGTCGCCGGTGACGTGCCGGAGTCGCTGCGCGACAAGCGGGTCGTGGCGCTGGACCTGGGCTCGATGGTGGCCGGGGCGAAGTACCGCGGGGAGTTCGAGGAGCGGCTCAAGGCGGTGCTCAAGGAGATCACCGAGTCCGACGGGCAGGTCGTCACGTTCATCGACGAGCTGCACACCATCGTCGGCGCCGGCGCCACCGGCGAGGGCGCCATGGACGCCGGCAACATGATCAAGCCGATGCTGGCCCGCGGCGAACTGCGCATGGTCGGCGCGACCACGCTCGACGAGTACCGCGAGCACATCGAGACCGACGCCGCCCTGGAGCGCCGCTTCCAGCAGGTGCTGGTCGGCGAGCCGTCGCCGGAGGACGCGGTGGCCATCCTGCGCGGGCTCAAGGAGCGCTACGAGGTCCACCACGGCGTGCGCATCACCGACGGCGCGCTGGTGGCCGCAGCGACCCTGTCCGACCGCTACATCACCGCGCGGTTCCTGCCGGACAAGGCGATCGACCTGGTCGACGAGGCCGCCTCCCGGCTGCGCATGGAGATCGACTCGCGGCCGGTGGAGATCGACGAGGTGGAGCGGGAGGTCCGCCGCCTGGAGATCGAGGAGATGGCGCTGGCCAAGGAGAGCGACCCGGCCTCGGTGGAGCGGCTGGCCGCGCTGCGCGCCGAGCTCGCCGACCGCCGCGAGCGGCTCTCCGAGCTCACCGCCCGCTGGCAGGGCGAGAAGGAGTCCATCGACAAGGTCCGCGACCTCAAGACCCAGCTGGAGCAGCTGCGCGGCGAGTCCGAGCGTGCCGAGCGGGACGGCGACCTGGGCAAGGCCGCCGAGCTGCGCTACGGCCGCATCCCCGCGCTGGAGAAGGAGCTCGCCGCCGCCACCGAGGCGCAGAGCGAGCAGAAGGCCATGCTGCAGGAAGAGGTCACCCCGGACGACGTCGCCGACGTGGTCAGCGCCTGGACCGGCATCCCCGCCGGCCGCCTGCTCGAGGGCGAGACGGCGAAGCTGCTGCGCATGGAGGACGAGCTGGAGCGCCGCGTGGTCGGCCAGTCCGAGGCGGTGCGCGCGGTCTCCGACGCGGTCCGGCGCACCCGCGCGGGCGTGGCCGACCCGGACCGGCCCACCGGCTCGTTCCTGTTCCTCGGCCCCACCGGCGTCGGCAAGACCGAGCTGGCCAAGGCGCTGGCCGGGTTCCTGTTCGACGACGAGCGGGCGATGGTCCGCATCGACATGAGCGAGTACTCCGAGAAGCACTCGGTGGCCCGCCTGGTCGGCGCCCCGCCCGGCTACGTCGGCTACGACCAGGGCGGCCAGCTGACCGAGTCGGTGCGGCGGCGGCCCTACTCGGTGGTGCTGCTGGACGAGGTGGAGAAGGCCCACCCCGACGTGTTCGACGTGCTGCTGCAGGCGCTGGACGACGGGCGGCTCACCGACGGGCAGGGCCGCACGGTGGACTTCCGGAACACGATCCTGGTGCTGACCTCGAACCTCGGCTCGCAGGCGATCGCCGACCCGACGCTGTCCGAGCAGCAGCGGGACGACGCGGTCATGTCGGTGGTGCGCAGCCACTTCAAGCCGGAGTTCCTGAACCGGCTGGACGACGTGGTGGTGTTCCGCTCGCTGTCCACCGAGGAGCTCACGTCCATCGTGGACATCCAGGTGGACCGGCTGGCGCAGCGGCTGTCCCAGCGGCGGCTGGCGCTGGACGTGCAGCCGGCGGCGCGGGACTGGCTGGCGCTCAACGGGTTCGACCCGGTCTTCGGGGCGCGGCCGCTGCGGCGGCTGGTGCAGTCGGCGATCGGCGACCAGCTGGCGAAGAAGCTGTTGGGCGGGGACGTCCGGGACGGCGACAAGGTCGTCGTCGACGTCAACGACGACAACAGCGGGCTGACCGTGCAGGCCGCGTGACGCCGGGGCGGGGGCGCCCGATGTGGACGCCCCCGGTCAGCGGCGGGCCCAGGTGCTCAGCAGCGCCACCAGCGCGAAGACCGCGGCGACCGCGGAGAACACCGCGGTCGCCGCGCGCAGCCCGATGCCGGTGGTCAGCGCGCCGAGGCTCACGCTCGGCACCGCCGAGGACAGGTACGCCACCACGTAGATCGCCGAGGCCATCCCGGCCCGGTTGTGCGGGTCGGCCAGCGCGCTCAGCAGCCGGAACCCGCCCATGAACAGCAGGCCCCAGCCGATGCCGAGCACCGCGGCCCCGCCGAAGAACGCCGCGGCCCCGCCGCCGAGCTCCGCCGCGGCGACCCCGCCGAGCCCGAGGACCAGCAGCACCGCGCCGACGCGCACGGATCGCTGCCCGCTCCAGCCGGACAGCAGCAGCTGCGCGACCGCGCCCACCCCGGTCACCGCGGCCACCGACAGCCCGCCCACCAGGTACGGCTCGCCGCTGACCAGGCCCTTCGCGATCGACGGGCCGAGCGACATGAACACCCCGCCGACCGACCAGGTCGCCAGCATCGTGGTGGCCAGCAGCGCGAACGCCCGCCCGCGCCCGGCGGGCACCGAGGGCCGCTGCGGGCGCAGCGCTTCGCGCAGCGGCACCCGGTCGGCCTGCACCGGCTCCGGCATCGCCCGCACCAGCGCCAGCGAGACCGCGAACCCGGCGATAAGCAGCAGGTAGCTCAGCTCGGTCGGCGCGGGCGCGAACTGCACCAGCGCCCCGGCCCCGGCCGAGCCGACGGCCATGCCCGCCCCGGCGGCGACGGCGTTCAGCGTCGCGCCCCGGTTCGTGCCCGCGGGCTGGAAGTCCAGCAGCGCCCCGCTGATCGCGCTGGTGGCCGCACCCGTGGCGATGCCCTGCAGCAGCCGCCCGAGGAACAGCCAGCCGACTCCGGGCGCGAACGCCAGCACCGCCATCGAGGCGATCTCCAGCAGCACCGCGCCCGCCAGCACCGGCCGCCGCCCCACCCGGTCGGACAGCCCGCCGAGCAGCACCAGCGCGGCCAGGATGCCGACCATGTAGGCCGCGAAGACCTCGGTCAGCACGGTCGCCGAAAAGCCCCACCGCTGCTGGTAGATCGCGTACATCGGGGACGGCGCGGTGGAGGCCGTCAGGAACAGCGCCAGCAGCGCCCCGGTGAACCAGAAGGCGCGCTTGCGGGTGAGCCGCCACCGCGGGGCCAGGCCGGTCGCGCGGCGGTCGAGGTCGAGCTGCGGGGCGGCCATGATCCTCCTCGGGGCGGCGGACGAATCCGAAAACGACCAACTCCCGGCGCGGAACGGAACATTCCTCCACGGGGTCGCGGGTGGCCACGGACACAGCTCGTTGCCCCGGAAGGCCGCTGTTGCTGCGCCGATCGCACCAGCGGCCGGGTCCGTGCGGGACCAGCCCGGGTTCGCTGACCTGGAGCGGGATCGAGCGCCTCGGTGCGCGGAGGGCGCCGCGGACTCGCCCGGTGATCGCCCGATCCGGCAGCGCGCGGCGCGGCACCGGTCGCCGAGCGCGTCCACTGCGGCCATCGGCGCAGCGCACCTTGCACTTCTGGCGCAATTCGCGACGGACCACCCCGGCGATCTTCGCGGAAGTCGACCACCGGACTACCCTGCGCGGTGTGGGTATCCCTGCCTGGGTCTGGTTCCTGATCGCCGTGCTCGCCATCGCGGCGGGCGTCGCACTGCTGGTCGCGGACCGATCGCGCCGCGCCCCGAACAACCGGGAGCGCCGCCGGTGGGCGGCGCTGCGCGGGTGGCAGTTCGCCGAGGCCGACCAGGTGCTGCCGTCCCGCTGGGAGCGGGGCGCGCTGGCCCAGCACCGCGGGGCCGCGGCGGCCGACGTGGTCGCCGGTTCCACGTTCACCGCTGACGGCCGCCGTCAGGTCTCCGTCCTGGACCTCGTGGCGGGCGGCAAGGTCGCGACCGTGCTGGCGGGGGTGCGCTGCCGCCGCAAGATCGGCCCGACGATCGAGCTCTGGCAGCCGGACGTGCCGGTGCCGCAGGACTCCGACCTGGACCTGCTGGGCCCGGTCGGGTCCCGCTACGCGTTCGTCACCGAGGTCGCCGCGGCCCGCCCGCTGGTGACCCCGCAGATGGTGGAGGCGGCCGAGGAGGTCGGCCCGGACGTCACGGTGGTCTGGCTGGAGCAGGACTGGGTGCTGGCCGCGATCGACCCGGACGCGGCGGACCCGTCCCGGCTGGAGCGGCTGCTGCGCTCGCTGGGCGAGCTGGCCGACCTGGTGGACCCGTTCGAGTCGGACCCGAACGCGGACACGGCCGCTGACGAGTCGGCCCCGGCCGAGGACCTCGGCGAGGAGCTCGACTCCGAGCACGAGGGTCTCGACTCCGCGGGCGACGGCGCCGACCGGTACGGCGCCGACCGGTTCGACGCCGACCGGTTCGACGAGGACGCCATCGACGAGGAGTCCCTGGACGCGGAACTGCTCGACGACCCCGAGCCCACCGTCCGCAAGGGCCGCGCCGGCGCCACCTCCCCCGCCGACACCAACGAGACGGTGCGGGTGCGCCGGGAGTCCTCGGACAGCTGAGCCACCGCCCGGCGGCCCCTTCCGGGTGACCCGTTACGGTGCGACGCATGCCTACCGCTCTGGTCACCGGTCCCACCGCCGGGATCGGCAACGCGTTCGCCCGGCGGCTGGCCGCCGAGGGCCACGATCTCGTGCTGGTCGCCCGCGACGTCGCGCGGCTGGAGGAGCTCGCCGGCGCGCTGCGCTCCCGGCACGGCGTCGAGGTCGAGGTGCTCGCCGCGGACCTGGCCGACCCGGAGCAGCTCGCCGAGGTGGAGCGCCGCGTCGCCGACGAGCGGCGCCCGGTGGACGTGCTGGTCAACAACGCCGGTTTCGGCACCTCCGGCGCGTTCTGGGACACCGACTCGGAGACCCTGCGCAAGCAGCTCGACCTGAACGTCGCCGCGGTCCTGCGGCTCACGCACGCGGCGGTACCGGGGATGCGGGCGCGCGGCGGCGGCGATGTGATCAACGTGTCCAGCGTAGCCGGGTTCTTCGCGGTGGCCGGTTCGACGTACGCGGCCACGAAGTCCTGGGTGACGACGTTCTCCGCGGGCCTGGCGAGTTCGCTGGCGGGCACCGGCGTGCGCGTGATGGCGCTGTGCCCCGGGTTCACCCGCACCGAGTTCCACCAGCGCGCGGGCCTGGAGATGGGCCGGTTGCCGAAGGCGTTCTGGCTCAAGGCCGAGGACGTGGTGCACGAGGGGCTGGCGGACCTGCGCCGCGGGCGGTCGGTGTCGGTGCCGGGCCCGCAGTACAAGGCGCTGGTGACGCTGGGCAAGCTGATCCCGTTCCCGGTGCAGCGGGCCATCGTCACGCGCACCGTGCCCGGCCGGACCTGACGGCCCGGACCGCCGGGGCGGGTGCGGGCGGTGGGTATGCTCGCCGCTCGTGACTCAGCTCGACCAGCAGCAGCGCAGTGAACTCGCCCGGCTCGTCGCCGAACTCGCCGTCGTGCACGGCAGGGTCACGCTGTCCTCGGGCAAGGAGGCGGACTACTACGTCGACCTGCGGCGGGCCACGCTGCACCACGCGGCGGCGCCGCTGATCGGTTCGCTGCTGCGGCAGCTGACCGCGGACTGGGACTACGGCGCGGTCGGTGGGCTCACGCTCGGCGCCGACCCGGTGGCCGCGGCGGTGCTGCACGCGGACGGCCCGGCGCTGGACGCGTTCGTGGTCCGCAAGAACGCCAAGGCGCACGGGATGCAGCGGCGCATCGAGGGCCCGGACGTGCGGGGCCGCCGGGTGCTGGCGGTGGAGGACACCTCGACGACCGGCGGCTCGGTGCTCACCGCCGTCGAGGCGCTGCGCGAGGAGGGCGCCGAGGTCGTCGGCGTGGCCACCGTGGTGGACCGCGACACCGGGGCCCGGGAGGCGATCGAGGCCGCGGGGCTGCCCTACCGGACGCTGCTCGGCCTCGCCGACCTCGGCCTGTCCTGATCGCCGTGGCGGACGAACCGGAGCTCGGCCCCACCGAGTGGGGCACCAGCGTCGGCGTCGGCCCGTGGGAGGGCCCGTGGCCCGCTGATGAGCGCTACGACCCGGAGCTGCTGGCCGAGGGCGACCGCCGCAACGTCGTGGACCACTACCGCTACTGGAAGCGGGAGGCCGTGGTCGCCGACCTGGACACCCGCCGGCACGACTTCCACGTCGCCATCGAGAACTTCCAGCACGACCACAACATCGGCACGGTGGTGCGCACCGCCAACGCGTTCGCCGCCCGCGCGGTGCACATCGTGGGCCGCCGCCGCTGGAACCGCCGCGGCGCGATGGTCACCGACCGGTACCAGCACGTGCACCACCACCCGGACCTGGCCGCGCTGGGGGAGTTCGCCGCGGCGGAGGGGCTGGCGGTGGTGGCCGTGGACAACACGCCGGGCGCGCGGCCCATCGAGCGGGCGCAGCTGCCGGAGAAGTGCGTGCTGCTGTTCGGACAGGAGGGCCCGGGCCTGCGGGAGGAGTCCCGCGGCATCGCGGACCTGGTGGTCTCGATCGCGCAGTTCGGCTCGACCCGCTCGATCAACGCGGGCGTCGCGGCCGGGATCGCGATGCACAGCTGGATCGCCCAGCACGCGGACCTCGACCGGGCCTGGTGACCCGGCCGCGGTGGCTCCCCGGCGCGCCGAGGAGCCACCGGCGGGGTCAGGCCGCGTCGGTGGCCTTGGCCTTGGAGCGGCGGTCGCGGACGTACTCGACGATGATCGGCACGACCGAGATCAGCACGATCACGACGGCCATCGCCTCGAGGTTGTTCTTGATCCACGGGATGTTGCCCAGGAAGAACCCGAGCAGCGTCATCCCGGCCGCCCAGGCGACCGCGCCGATCGCGGAGTAGGCGAAGAACTTGCGCTGGTCCATCTGCCCGACGCCGGCGACGGCGGTGATGAACGTGCGCACGATCGGCACGAACCGGGCGAGGATGATCGCGCGGGCGCCGTAGCGCTCGAAGAACTCGTGGGTCTTGTCCACGTGCTCGCGCTTGAACAGCTTGGAGTCGGGCTTGTTGAACAGCGCCGGTCCGACCTTGCGGCCGATCCAATAGCCGGTCACGTTGCCGACGAACGCGCACAGCGACAGCAGCAGGCAGGTCAGCCAGATCGGGGTGCCGATCGCGCCGGTGCCGACGAACAGGCCGGCCACGAACAGCAGCGAGTCACCGGGCAGGAAGAAGCCCACCAGCAGGCCGCACTCAGCGAAGATGATCAGGCACACGCCGGCCAGCGCGAACGGGCCGAGCGAGCGGATGATGTTCTCCGGGTCCAGCCAGGACGGCAGGAGCGCGAGCGTCGACGGTCCGGCGGCGTGGAGCATCGCGGGGAGTTCGGTCGTCACGGCGGCACACGGTACCGGTCCCGGATGAACGCCGTCGCTTCGCCCGCACACCGCGCTGCGCTGCGAACACGTTCCGCGAGCCGGGCGTGTCCGGCTCGGCCGTGCGCAGCAGCGCCGGGGGCTACAGCACCGACAGCACGCCGAGGATCGAGCCGGCGGCGAGCCCGAGCAGCATCGCGAACAGCAGCACCTGCCCGACCGGGAGTTTGGGCTGCTCGGGGCGTTCCGGGCGGGGCGCGGGCGGGGGCGCCTGCGGTTCCGGCGCGCTCCCGCCGGCGGCTTGGGCGCGCAGCGCTGCGGACAGCAGTCGCTCCGGGTTCTCCGACCGGCTTCCCATGATCTCCACCCTACTGCTGCCCGGACCCGCGGACAGGCACATCGGCGCAGGTCCCGCGCAGCCCGATCCAGCTCAGCCGCAGCCCGGCCCGGCTCAGCTCAGCCACTTGCCGCCGCGCATCACCCGCTGCACCTGCAGGTCGTCGTCCAGGTGCACCAGGTCGGCCGCGCCGCCGGGCCGCAGCGAGCCGACCCGGTCGGCGATGCCGAGCAGCTCGGCCGGGCGGGTGGAGGCGGCGGCCACCGCCTCCGGCACGCTGCGCCCGCACTCGCGCACCAGGTTCCGGAACGCGCGGTCCATCGTCAGCGTGCTGCCTGCCAGCGAGCCGTCGGCCAGCCGCGGCACCCCGCCGGTCACGGTGACCGGCAGCTCGCCGAGCCGGTACTCGCCGTCGCCGGCGCCGGTGGCGCTGATCGCGTCGGTGACCAGCGCGGTCCGCCCGGTCCCGGCGTGCCGCGCGGCGAGCCCGGCGATGCTC
>Ga0164243_10004110_pt1 | contig 22939 bp, 14 predicted proteins | sample OricompcompostOP_FD_108781 | JGI IMG/M metagenome (GOLD analysis project Ga0164243, IMG submission 108781) | Organic Plus compost microbial communities from Emeryville, California, USA - Original compost - Organic plus compost (OP) | ecosystem: Engineered > Solid waste > Mixed feedstock >...
ATTCCGTGCCGCACCGCGAGCACGGCAGGGCCCTGCGAAGCACCTCCCCGAGCACTGCCGGGCTCACTCGATCCGAAGCCGCAACGGCGTGGGCGGTGGCGTGTCCGTGAAGATCGTCCTCATCCTCACTCCCCGCGCTCGTGGGCGTCCCGTTTCGTGTCGATGGACGCCGGCGCGCGTCACGAGCGCCCTCGGGTGCGTTCGGCGCTCGAGGGTCAGGGAGATGGCGCGTAGTCGATCGTCATGTAGCGATCGAGCTCGAAGCTGCCCGCGGGTAGGATCTTCGTTTCGCCGTTCGGCCATCGCACCTCCAGGCCGACCTGAGACGTTCCACCGACGCAGCCGTCGGCGCCGAAGCCGATCACGAGCGCACGTCCGTCCGCCGAGGCGTACGTACCGCGGCTCGACTTGACCTCCCGCACGATGCGGCGCCCGCCTGCGATGACCGTCACGCGAGCGCCGATCGCGTCACGGTTCACGTGGACGCCATCCCCGCGAAGGCGCACGCCGATCCAGCCGTTCCGCTGGCCGATCGTGTTCTCGAAGAGAAAGTTCGCGCGGCCGCCGTCGCCGTTGTCGCGGCCGCCGACGAGGAGATCGAGATCGCCATCGTGATCGATGTCGGACCACGCGAGGTTCTGTCCTGCCTTCAAGCGATCGGTCGCTCCCGACGGGTCGTTGATCCCGCTCACGAGGCCCAGGCTCTCGAACCGGCCGTCCTCTTCCTGGTGGAAGAGGCCGAACCACGCCTTCTGCTCGGACGCCGAATATCCTTCCTCGTATTTCTTGTCGCGCGTCAGCGAGAGGTCGATCCGGCCGTCGTTGTCGAAGTCCACGGCGGCGGCGTCGATGTCGCCTTCGTTGAAGGGGATGCCACGCTCGCTCGTCGCATCGACGAACGCGAAGCCGTTCTCGGCGCCCCTATTGAGGAGGATCATCGAAGGATCGCTCCACTTGCGCGACTCGTCCGCGTCCACCGGATGGGAGATCGCCGCCAGCCAGACGTCGAGCCGCCCGTCACCGTCGATGTCCTGGCAGTCGATGCCGAAGCCGTTCGAGCCGACCCAGGTCGACGACGCGCCCGGCTGCAAGGCGTGTCCCTGGTCGGTGCTCTTCAGCCAGCGATTGCCCGTGGCGAGCGCATGAAACCCGCGCGCCTCGGCGACGTTCGTGAAGACGCCGGTGCCGTCGTTCTCCCAGAGGGCGCGCCAGCCGAGACCGGTACTCACACCGTAGTGGGAGACGAAGATGTCGAGATCGCCGTCGTCGTCGTAATCGCATGCGACGAGCCCGTTCGTCGGCTGGGTCGGCCGTTTCTTCAGGTTGGTCGAGGCATCGCGAAACGTGCCATCACCATTCCCGAGAAATAGCTGATCGGCGACGGCAGCGATCGATCCTCCGTTTCCGACGTAGAGATCGAGCCGGGCGTCGCCGTCGAAGTCGGCGAAGACGGCGGTCGCTGCGAGGCTTGCCTTCTCGAGCCCGCTCGACTCGTTCTTCGTGAAGTGCCCCGTGCCGTCGTTCGAGTAGAGCGCGGAAGTCTCACCGGTGAGCTCGATATCGAGGCCGGCGAAACAGTCTTGATCTCCGTCGTTGTCGACGTCGCCGAAGACGAAGAAGCCCGCCTGCACGTTCCTGAGCCCCGAATCGTCGGACGCCTCGCGGAACGTGCGGTCGCCGTTGTTGATGTAGACGAGGTGCTCGAACGGGATCCCGGCCTGCGGATTGGGGAAGAGGCTGTGGGCGACGATGTCATCGAGCCCGTCGCCGTCGAGATCGACGAACGCGAGGCGGCTGTGATCGTTGATCGGGATCGGCTTCGGCGGGTTGGGGACGAAGTTGCCCTTGGTGATCCCACTCGTCTCCGAGATATCGGCGAAGAAGTCGGACGTCACTGCCGCGAGCTCCCTCGGCGTGCACGCGACGGCCGGCGTCGATGGCGGTGGCGGTACCGGCGCCTCGTCCGCGGAGCACGCGATCAGCGGAGCGAGCCCGAGCGCACAGGAACGGATGAAGGAGAACAAGCGGCGCATCGCGATCCCTGAATCGAGCACATGGGCCGAGTGGGCCTCAAGCACGGCGACGTTTGCGAAAACCGAACACCATCGCCGCGGCTGCGGCGAGCACCACGTTGCTCGTGGCCGGCGCTTGCGCGGCTCCCGTGCTCCGGCACGAACAGCCCGAGTCGTCCGCCCTGCTCTCGCCAAAGCCAGCGTCCACGACGGGTGCTCCCGCGCCGCTGTCGGCGGAGGTGCCTCCGTCGGCGGCAGGAGGCGGCTCGCCCGCGTCGCGGCCGGCGTCCACGGTCGGCTCGTCGGGGAGCGTGGGCAGCGCGCAGTCGACCCCCGGCGCGGCCTTCGTCCGTGGAATCGGCGCGCCCGTCACGAAGTCGGAGCCGTTGTCGTTCGTATCGATGCAGCCTTTGCCGTTGCGGAGCACGGCAGAGGAGCTGTCGAGCGCGGGCGCCGCGGCGTTGCCCTCGAAGTCCGTCCCGCTGCCGTATCCGACCATGTCGACGACGAGCGTGGAGGGACACCGCGTGCTTCCACCACAACCGAGCGGTGCCCGGGTGCGCACGAGCGCGATTTTGCCGCCCGAAGGCGCGAGCTGGAACCGGCCGAGCAGGTCTGCGTCGAGGCGCGTGCCCGTCGACAGGTCATCCGAGGCGAGGGCGACGAGGAAGTAGCTCTCGCCCTCGACGACGACGTCGGGAAAGACCAGGACGTTCCTGTTCGGATCGTCGCCGAAGTCGCTCGTGCCCTCGCCGTATTGCAGCGACATCCCTGCCAGCGACACGGGCTCGGTCGACCGGTTGAAGAGCTCGACGTAGTCGCGGTTCACGGACGCATCGCTGCTCGCGCCCCCTGCGAAGACCTGGCTGATGACGACGCCGGCGCCGCCGTCGACGACCGGGAACGACCCGGCGTCGGCGCCGGCGTCGACGCTCGACGGATCGCACGGACGGGGAAAAACGAGCGAGCTGCGGGGATCCGGCGGCCCGATGTCGAAGTCTGCGGAGTTGACGTCCGTGTCCGTGCAGCCGTCGCCTCTGCGGATCGCCGCCGTGGCGGCGCTGAGGGCTGGGAGCGGGTTGCCCTCGAGCGTCGGGACCGACACGCTCACGAGATCGACGATCTCGTCCGTCGAGCAGCTCAGACCACCGCAGCCGAGCGCGGACGTGACACGCGCGAGGGCGATCGTCCCCGTGACGTCCTGGAGGGGCGGATTCGGCCGGGAGAGGTCGGCAACGAAGTCCAGGCCCCCCAGAGGTTGATACGGCTGATAGCCGACGAGGAAGTATCCGCCGGGCGGGAGGACGACGTCCGGAAGGACCGTGACCTCGTAGGGCATGAAGCTGTAGCCGTAGGTCGTGTGCTGGACGGACAATCCCGCCATGGAGATCGGCGCGCTCGTACGATTGAAGATCTCGATGAAGTGCCGGGCGAATGCGGCGTTCGGGCGGCCACTGCCCACGTAGGCCTGACTGATGACGAGCCCATCACCTTTCCTTTCTGCGCAGTTCGTGGGCGGCGACGCGGAGCTCCTCGCCTGCGGGGCAGAGTCGACGAAGTCGACGCCGTTCTCGTTCGTGTCGGTGCAGCCGCGGTTGCGCCGCACGCCTCCGGGCGCCGGGGACGAACCCTCGTAATCCGTGACGCCGCCGAAGAACGGGTCATAGCCGACCATGTCGACGACCTCGGCAGGCGAGCAGCGCAGGTCGGCGGTGCCGCACGGGAGCGGCGTCGTGACACGTGCGAGCGCGACCTTGCCGATGTCGGGCAAGATCGGGAGGAACGGCGCCTCGAGATCGGGCGTCGGGAGCGGATCACCGCCCGCGAGCTCGCTCGCGGCGATGAGGTAGTAGCCGCCCGGCGGGACGATGACGTTCGGGAGGACGACGATGTGGCTGGTCTCGGTCCCATCGAAGCTCGCCGGCGCGCTCTGGTATTGGACCGATAGGCCATCGAGCGACACCGGCGCGCTCGAGCGGTTGAACAGCTCGATGAAGCCTCGGTCGTAGACGTTTCCGTCGAACGTCCCGCCGTAGACCTGGCTGATCACCAGCCCGTCGCCCGCGAGCGCCTGGGACGTGGACCCCAGGTCGTCGGCACGATGCTCTCCGCATCCGACGAGCGGCACCAGCCCGCATGCGACCGCGGTAACGAGCGTCGTGACCCAAATAGGAGTTAGTCGCATGGGATCAATCTTCGATAAGGAAACAGATGGGGCGCTATTTGCGAATTCGATCTTCGAATCGAAGCTCCGGCACACTGGGCATGAGCCAAATGGCGATCGCTTGCCTTGGACACCGCACCTCCTGCGGCCTAAGGGACGTGTCGCCTCAAGATGGTTCCGCGTTCCCCGATCACCCAGACATCCTTGCTCGAGCTGCCCCAGAGTCCGCCGGACGTTCGGCCGCCGAGCCTGTTCGTCGTGACCGTGTACGATGCCGACCACGCCGTGCCGTCGTAGTGGACGACGACGCCGTCGCCTGCAGCCCAGACGTCGTTCGGCGAGCTACCCCAGACGGCGCGGAGCGTGCGATCGGTGACCTTCGGCTCGAGCTTCCACTCGGTCCCATTCCAGCGCGCGATCGCACCTGCGTCGCCTACGGCCCAAAGATCGAGGACCGAGGACGACGGCATGCTCCAGAGGTCGTAGAACCGGCCAGGCGTGGGGATCGTCTCGTCGCTGCCCGAACGGAAACGGCGGACGCTGAAGCCATACCCTTCGATGGCCCACATCTCTCCGGCTGCGGGCACCCAGACGCGGGAGAACATCGTCGGATTGGCCGCGACCACCGGCGTCCACGTCACTCCATCGTAATGAAACACCGTGCCGAAGTTGCCCCAGGTGGCCGCCTCGTTGTCCATGGCCGCGAGCCAGATGTCGCTGGCGCCGGTGCCGCCGAGCAAGAGATCGCTCCCGTCGTACACGTTGAAGGGCGGCGTGCTCACCTCGGTCCAGGCGGTCCCGTCCCAGTGGAACAAGCGGCCGTTCGGCAACCCCGTGGCGGGGTCGACCGTGAAGTCGACGAGGCCCGCATAGACGTCGTTCGGTGTGTTTGCCCAGACGGAATACGGGTCTCCCCAGGCCGTCGTCGGCGTGAATGTCCAGTCCGTACCGTTCCAGTGCATGATGCCGTTGCTCGCGGCGGCCCAGACGTCGTTCGGGCCGGTACCGGAGAGCGAGCGGACATCGGCGAACTCGCCGCCGTGGAGATAGCCCTGGAGGAAGGCCTTGTTCCGAACGGTGTAGCTCCTGTCGGGCGTCCACTGGATGACCCTGCCGGTCGCTCCGATGAACCACGCGCTGTTCTCGCCGCACGCCCAGACGCTGCCGAAGGTCTCGCCGACGCCGAGGAGATCGGAGCTCCAGCTCGTGCCGTCGAAGTGCGAAATCAGCCCGCGCTCGCCGGCCGCCCAGATGTCGGACGGGCTCGTTCCGCCCATCGCATGGATGGCGTAGGGCGATCGCGTCGGCGTCGTCGACCATTCGACGCCGTCGTAGCGCGTGGCCATGCCCCACTGGCCACCGGTCCAGACGTTGCTCGCAGACGTACCGAAGATCGCGTAGGAAGAATACGGATGCAGCGGCGGAACGATGCTCCACCGTCCTCCGTCCCATTTCACGTGTGCACCGTCGTTCCCGACGGCCCACAGGGTCCTCGTCTCGTTGACGCGCGCATCGTTCGCGACGCCCCAGACCCCCTGCAGGTCGATCGGTACGGGGTTCGAGGATCGATCCCAGCTCGTCCCGTCCCAGTGGAGGACGTGGCCGCGTGCACCGACGGCCCACACGTCGCGCCGCCCCGTTCCCCAGACGGCAGTCAGTGAAACATCGTCGTGAGAGTCGACCCTCGACCACGAGGTGCCATCGTAGTGGAGGGTCAATCCACCTTCGCCGACGGCCCACAAGTCATCGGGCGCGCTTCCCCAAATGGCCTTGAGCGGTGTCGTCGTCCCCGTCGGAACGGATTCCCACACGCCGCCGCGGAGGCGGAGCGCCATCCCCAACGTTCCGACCGCCCAAAGCTCGGTCGTGCTTCCCGTCGCGTCGGTGAAGCCAAACCCGCCGAGCAGCGGGTTGCCCTGAGGAAGGGGATGCGACCAGCACCAGCCATCGGTCGCACATGCGGGGCGGAGCAGGTCGATGGGGACGTCGGCGCACTGACGCGCGATCGGCGTCAACAGCTCATGCGTTCCGGCATCGCCGGGGGCAACGAGCGAGAGCCCGCCATCGGGCTCGGCTGCCGGTCCAGCTTCCGGAGAGCCGTCTGCCACGTCCGGCGGACGCACCGTGCTGTCCGCACACGCGAGGAGGAGGAGGCAGAGCGAAGCCGATAGCGGACGCGCCACGAGAGCGTTCATGACCGGCACACGAAATAGCTTCGGCGGAATCGTCCGTGGGCTCCGACAAGGGCCCGGAGCTTTTCCTCGAAGAGAATTCAGCGACCGGCAATTGATAGGGCGATGCGACGTCTAGGCGTCATCGTCCTCGTCTGCACCGCCGTCGCCACGATGGCCCCTACGGGTTGCTCGAGCGATCGGCCTCTCGGGTTCGTCGGAAACGACGGCGGCTCTCGAGGAGAGCCTCTTCTGCCCGATTCCGGTGCGCCCGTGCAGCAGGGGGAGTGTCGCACCCAGTCGGACTCGGATGTCGACGGGGACGGTTACACGCCAGCCGGTGGCGACTGCAACGACTGTGACCCGAACGTGAACCCTGGGGCATTCGACGTTCTGGCGAACGGCCTCGACGAGGACTGTAGCGGTAAGCCCGATGACGAGCCCGTGGGCTGCGATCGTGACATTCCTATCGACAGCGTCGATCCGATCGATGGCGCTCGCGCCCTCGGGCTCTGCCGTATGGCCAGCACCGACGCGGCGCGAAGGTGGGGCGTTGTCGCCGCCAGGTACGTGAAGCCGGATCTGAGCCCGGAGGTCGAGCCGAGATCGCATGGGATCCTTCCGGACCTCGGCCCGAACTTCAAGCCGTTCGAGGGTGCGCGAATGCTCTCGCTCTCGAGCGGGTTCGCGCGAAGGCCGGACGACCTCACCGCGGAGGAGTGGGAAGAAGCCGAGAAGAAGTACCGTCACGCGGCGCCGCCGGGGTTTCCGCATGCTCCTCCGGCATGCCCGGACAAGCCCGGAGGGACGCCGTACGACGGCGCCGGGCTCGAGCTCACGATCCGCGTGCCGACGAACGCGCGCTCGTTCACGTTCTCGCATGCGTTCTTCACGAACGAGTACCCGGACTACTACTGCAGCTCGTACAACGACGTTTACGTCGTCCTCATGAGCCCGAAGGTCACGCGCGACGGCAACATCGCCTTCGATCGCGAGGGTAACGGGGTCAGCGTCAACAGCGTGCTCCTCGATATCTGTCAGCCGACCGGCGGCCTCCCTGTTCCGTGCAAGAAGGGCCCAGCGTTGCTCGAGGGCACCGGCTTCGACGCCAAGTCGCCCAGCGCGCCGGGCACGGAGCACGGTGCAACGTCGTGGCTGACGACGTCGTCGCCGGTGAAGGGAGGCGAAGAGATCACGCTCTTGTTCGCGATCTGGGACTCGGCGGACGCCTTTCTCGATTCGACGATCATCGCGGATGATTTCCGCTGGTCCGTCGAAGTGACCGACACACCCGTGACGAGGGTTCGATGAAGCTGCGTGCCGGTGGTCTGATCGTCGCGACGCTCGGCTGGGCAGGGTGCGTCGCTGCCGGCGTGGTGGAGGAGCGGCCCGAGCCGAGCGTCGACGTGGATGGCGGTCCCGTGCTCGTGGACGAGAACGAGGCCGGGGGTCCGTGCGAGACGCGCTGCTCGGCGGACCTCCGCAGCGTCGACGACTGCAAGGGCAACGTCGTCCAGGCGTGTTCACCGGATGAAGGGTGCCTGAACAGCGCCTGCGTCCCGGCCTGTGCCGCGGCGGAGGGTGCACAGGGCACGCTTGGTTGCGACTTCTACGTTGCGCCGATGGCGTTCCAGCGGTGGTTCAGCAGCCAGCAGTCAGGCACGTGTGTCGCTGCGATGATCGCCAATGGAGGCGGAACGCCGGTGAGCGTCACGATCTCCCGGAACGGTGCGCCGATCGACGTCGCCGACCGCGGCCGCATCCCACGGACGCGCGCCGGGACGGTCGCGTACGAGCCGCTCCCGCCGGACGGCAAGATCCCCTCGGACGCCGTAGCCATCTTCTTCCTGCAGCAGACCGCTGAAGGCGTGTGCCCCGGTCCCGCGCTCGTGACGGGCCCGATGCTGCAAGGGACGGGCTTCGGCGACGCGTATCGGATCGAGACGTCACATCCGGTGAGCGCGTACAGCGTGCTCCCAGCGCTGACGACGAACGTCACGCTGTCGCTCCTCTACCCCGCAGCGTCGTGGGGGACGAGCTATGTCGCGGTCGTCGGAGAGCCCGCCGATCGAGAGCGGCCGTTCATGTATCTGGAGGACGAAGAGACGTCGATCGTGCTCGTCGCCAAGGAAGACACGACGGTGATCGTCACGCCGTCGAAGGATCTGGTGGGCAAACCGGGCGCCGGAGTACGAAGCGTCGCGGCCGGGTCGCCACGCCACTTCGAGCTCGCGGCGGGCACGACGCTCCAGCTCTCGCAGCGCGAGAACCTCAGCGGTACGGTGGTGAACGCCGACAAGCCGATCGGCCTCTTGACGGGGAGCACGTGGTACCAGCAGACCTCCCGGCATCAGCAGTTGGCGCCGGTTCGCGCGACCGGTCACCGGTACGCCGCCGTCCGTCCGCGCGACCGCGAAGCGCCGTTTCCAGAGAAACACGGCTGGCGCTTCGTCGGCATGGTCGATGGGACGAAGCTCGTCTACCACCCGAGCGCGCCGGTCGATGCGCCGGTCGAGCTGAAGCGAGGCGAGGTCGTCGAGATCGAGACGGGTGATCGCTTCGTGGTCGAGAGCCAGGACGCGGAGCACCCGTTCGCGCTTCTCGAGGGGACGCGACGGGCGGTCGGTACGGTGTTCCTCACGGGAGTGCTCTTCGAGTCGGTGCCTGCGGTGAGCCTCGATCAGCTCGTCTCGTCGCAGTTGCTCTACACCGTCCCCGGCTTCACGGTCGGACACCTGGTGGTCGTGCGCGAAGCGGATGCCGGTGGTGCGTTCCACGCGGTCGAGCTCGACTGCCTCGGACCGATCACGGGCTGGCAAACAATCGACGAGGCCGGCCGCTACCAATACGCTCTCGTCGACACGCCCCGGTTCGACTACGAAAAGCAGCAGAGCTATTGCGACCTTGGGCGCCGCTCGCTCCGTAGCGATGGGCCGTTCGGTGTGACCGTCTGGGGGTGGTCTGGGGCGAGCTACTACGCCTACCCGGCAGCGACGGGCCTTCGCGTCGTCAACAACGTGAGCGTGAGCGTCCAATGAGGCGGCTCCACACCGCGCTCGGCGCGTCTCTGATCGTCGCGGTAGCGTGCGCGGACTCGACCCCAGCGAGCGAATCTCCGCCCTCCACGCCGCCGATCACGGGGAGTGTCGGCGTCGAAGCCAACGTATGCCGCGATGGCTGCACGCTCGACCTGAAACGGACGTGCGTCGACGGCGCTCCCGCGGCAGCGTGCGACGAGCCGCTCGGGTGTAGCCACGGCCTCTGCGTCTCTCCGTGCGCGGCTGCGGGCGCTCATCAATCGACCGCGGGCTGCTCGTTCTACACGGCCGTCCCGGACACGACGTCAATGCATGGTGCATGTTTCGCGGTCGCGCTGGCAAACACCTGGAGCGTGCCCGCGAAGGTCGCGATCGAGTACGAGGGAATCGGCGTGGACGTGCGTCGCGTCCTCCGTGCGCCGCGCGGTCGCGGCCGCGACGTCACCTACGAGGCGCTGGCATCGCCGGAGATCGCGCCCGGAGAGATCGCGATCGCGTTCCTCGCGGATGGAGGAAGCGGTCCGGGCGCGTGTCCGGCGGCGATCGGTGGTGCCGGTCTCGAGCGCGACGTCGCCGTTCACGGGCCTGGTGTGGGCACGGCCTTCCACATCCGGAGCTCGGCGCCGGTGACCGCCCACGCGTTCTATCCGTTCGCCGGAGCGTCGACCGGGATCGGCGCCGCAACGGCCTTGTTCCCGGTCCCCTCGTGGGACAAGAGCGCGATCGCCGTCGAGCTGAATCTGCCGCACGGAGCGGGCCCGCTGCTCCAGGTCGTCTCGGCCGAGACGAACACCGCGATCTCGCTCGTCCCCGTGGATGCGATTCACGGCGGCGGCCCCGTGCTCGCGTCCTCGCCCGCGGGCCAGAAGCTCACGCTCCGGCCCGGCTCGGGAGAGTTCGTCCAGTTCTCGCAGCAAACGCAGTTCTCGCTGACCGGGACCTTCTTCGAAGCTACGGGGCCGATCGCCTTGTTCGCGGGAAGCGCGTGCGCCGACAGCGGCGTCGCCGCGTGTGACCCGCTCTTCCAGCAGATCCCGCCGCTCACTCACCTCGGAAACGAATACGTCGCCGTTCGCCCGCGGAATCGCTTCGCCGAGAAGGATGAATCGACGCCGTGGCACCTCGTCGGGCTCGCCGACGGCACGGAGCTCGAGTACGAGCCGTCGGCTCCGGAGGGGGCGCCGCGCCAGCTACGAGCGGGGCAGATCGCCCAGTTCCGTTCGAGTCAGCCGTTCGTCGTCCGCAGCCAGGACGAGCGGCATCCCTTCTACGCCGCTGCGATGATGGAGAGCTGTCGCGTGTACGGCACCGACGACGACTGCCGCGGCGATCCGGACGTCGTCACGATCACGCCGACGTCCCGCTTCGGGCAGCGAGCTGCCTTCTTCACCGATCCGTCGTATCCGGAGACGAACCTCGTCATCGTGCGTGCGATCTCGGGGACCGTCGTCCCCGATGTCGAGCTCGACTGTGTTCCGAAGGTCGAGGGCTGGGAGCCCGTGGGGCCGCGGTTCGAGTTCGCCCGCGTCGATCTCTCGCGCGGGGACTTCGAGGCGCAGGGGCAGTGCAACAACGGCGCTCACGTCATCCGCAGCGCCGGCGCGATCACGGCGACGGTCTGGGGTTGGGGCTCGCCCGCGACACGCAAGGCCGGCGGTCCGAACACCGAGAGCGTGAGCTACGGCTATTCGATCATCGCCGAGCCTCGTCTCGGCGTCGCCGTCGCTGGAGGAGGGCCACGATGAGCGCGAGCTGGAGACGAGGGCTCGTCGCCTGCGCTACGTTGGCGATCGCGTGCAGCGCCAGCGCGAGACCGACGTTTTCGCCCGACCTCGACGCGGGGGCCGACGCGGGCAAAGCGCCTTACGACGACGGCTTCGACCCGAGCTCGGCCTATTGGGATGCCAGCAAGCCGACCGTCGATGCCGGCCCGGCGCTCGAGGGACCGATCCGCGTGTTCGCGTTCGGTGACACGACCTGCGCCCTCGTGCCCGGGAGCGTGCTCAAGTGCTGGGGGCGGAATGCCTACGGGCTGGTCGGCAATCGAGACGCCGAAGAGCGAGACGTCGTCGATCCAACGGCCGTTTCCGGGATCGCTCCGACGATGGTCGCAGGTGGACGCGAGCACGTCTGCGCGAGCGACGGTGCGACCGTATGGTGCTGGGGAAGGAACGCGTACGGCGCGCTTGGTCGCGGTGTTCCTCAGGACGCAAACAGCGACATCTGCAAGGACGGCAAGCGATGCGGCCTCGTCCCGACGGCGATCGCCGGGCTCTCCGGCGTCCGGCAGATCGCGAGCGGCGTCGACTTCTCCTGCGCCGTGCTCGTCGACGGCACGGTCCGATGCTGGGGAAAGAACGACCTCGGGCAGCTCGGTGCGCTTCCGGATGGTGGGACCTTCGCGACGTGCGGCGATGCTCCGTGCTCGGGCACCCCCGTCGTCGTTGCCGGGCTCACGGACGTCGAGCAGATCGCGGCCGGCGAGAGCGCGGCCTGCGCGAGGATCAAGGGCGGCGAGATCCGCTGCTGGGGGCGTCTCTACGACGTCGACTACGGCGGGACGCGGTACACGGCGCCCACGACTCCGCCTACGGTCCTCGACGATGTCCGCGCCGGCGTCGACATCGCGATCGGCAAGGAGCACGCGTGTGTCGTCTATGGCACGAGCGCCGTCGGATGCATGGGGGCGAACCGCTCGCTGCAGGCCCTCTACGACTACGACGCGAGGGTGCTCGAGCGCGTCACGCCGAGACCTTTGCAGCAGTCGCCCGTCGGGTTTCGCCGGGTCGCCCTCGGCGACGCTCATTCTTGTGGTCTGACGAGTGACCATACCATCTATTGCTGGGGCGCGACCGCGGCGGGCCAGATTCCGGTCAGCTGCGTGAATCCGGCAGGCGCCGCCGTCCTGCTGACGGAGCTCTTCGATGCTACCGACGTCAGCACGGGCGCAGACCACACGTGCGTCGCTCGTGCGAATGGCGAAGTACACTGCTTCGGTCGCAACGACCATGGGCAGCTCGGTGGAGAGATTGCGGGCCCCTTCGGGTGCTTCGACCAAGGGCGGGAGGGCCACACGTACCGGAAGGTCACGGGGCTCTAGATGTTCGAGCTCGCGGTGGCCCTGGTGAGGCGTTCGGTCGAGCTCGAGCCCGATGTCGGCAACGTCGGGGAGGCGCCCGAAGACGCGCACGTGGATCACCTCGGCGCGGAAGCCCTCTATCGCGCGTATGCGCCGTTCGTCGTGAAGTTCCTCTACCGCCTCGGCGCGAGCGCCCAGGAGCTCGAGGACCTCGTGCAGCAGGTCTTTCTCGTCGCTCACCACCGTGGCGGCTACGTCCGAAGATCGGCCCAGCCGACGACGTGGCTCGCCGCGATTGCCGCGCGGGTGCTGTCGACCCACCGCCGCACGCTCCGCCGCAAGCACTCGAACGAGCTTCTGCCCGTCGGTGAGTCGGTGCTCGAAGACGTCGCCGAAGAGGGGGTCGATGCTCACCGCCACGCCGAGGCGCGCGAGTCGCTCGCTCGCGTGTGGCGCGCGCTCGAGAAGCTCACGGAGGACCAGCGCCTGCTGTTCATCCTCCACGAGATGGAGGAGCGATCGTGCGAATCGCTCGCACGCGAGCTGGAGCTCCCGCTCGGGACCGTCCACTCGAGGCTCCACGCAGCGCGCCGCGCGTTCATCGAGGCACATCGGAAGGAGGCGACCGCCTCCCCGCCGAAGTCCGACGATTCGAAGCGGGGAAGACCATGAGAGAGCCGGTGCCTCTGCACGAAGATCCGTCGTTCGACGAGGACCTCAGGCGCGATCTCGCCAATGTTCGAGGCTTGCCCGCGCCGTCCTTCGACTTCGATCGGGGCCTGCGGACGTTGAAGGCGTCCGTCGATCGACAGGTGCCCCTCGCCGGCGCGGGTCACGGGTCGGCGCGTTCCGGTATCTGGCGCATCGTCGCTGGTGTGACGATCCTCTGCGTCGGCGCGTTGCTCGTGACGCGCCGCTCGCCATCGGTCGAGCCCGCGCCGGCGGCCGCGGACGTCCGATCGAGCGTCACCCCCGTCGAGGATCGAGCTCCGGTGGCGGAACGGCCCGCTCAGCCGCCCGACCCGGCGCCTGTGACGTCCCCGGCGGCGCTTCCGGACGCGCCGCAGCTCGGGAAGCCGGCGGTCCGACACATCGCGTCGCCCTCGGCGACCACGTCGCCGGCGCCGCCCGACCCGGCGCCGTCTGCTCCGGCGCGGCACATCCACGAGGAGCTCGTGCACATGCGGGAGCTCCGCGCTCGCGTCGCCACCGATCCCGTGGCGGCGCTCGCAATGGCCGACGAGGGACAGCGCCGGTTCAGTAGCGGCGTGTTCACGCAGGAGCGCGAGGTCATCGCGATCGAAGCCATGCAGCGGCTCGGGCAGACGGACGCTGCAAAGTGGCGCGCCGCGAGGTTCCTCGATCGCCATCCCGAGAGCCCGTTCGCAGACAAGGTCCGCCTCCTCTCCCGCTGACGCGCATCTCTCCTGCGGTCGTCGAGCGCGTCCTGACCCTACGCGTCCAGTGCGCGGCCGCGCTTCCGTGTCCTAATCGTTCCACTCCAGTCCGGCGGCGACCAGCACTCCGACGAGATCCGGACGGCGCCGCGCGAGCACGCGGTCGTCCGAGCTGGCGATGAGGAGCTCCGGCCGCACGGCCCCGACCAGCGCATCGGCTCCGAGCACGATACCGATCCCGTGCGAGGTCGGGATGGACAGCTCGAGCCCGAGGTTCGGATGCACGAACGGCAGGACCGAGCTGCGCGCCAGACCTGGCGTCTTCCCACGCGCAAGCACGGCGCCGACGAGCACTCCTGCGCAGAGGCGGAGCGGCTTCAATCTGGCCGGAAGCGGCAACAGGCATCCGCCGGCACGACCGAAGAGGGCCGACCCGGTCACGTCGCCGCCGCCGATCGAGACGTTCGACGGAAACGTGATGCCGGAGCCGACGCGCCAGCGCACACCGAGCGGATCGCGTCGAAGATCGATCCCCGTGGCCAATGACCACGCCTGTACGGGGAGGACGTTCGACGCCGTCTCCACCGTGGCTCGCACGGATGGGAACAGGCGACCATCACCACGGTCGCGCGTCTCCGCCCTTGCGCCTGCGTCCGGTGATACGGGTGGGTGAGCGACGGGGGCCGCCGCGCCGGCGTCGAGGTCGACACCGGCGTCTTCGCTCGTCACGTCCGGGCCCGCATCGATCGGCTCGCGGGGCTCGGGCGGCACGAGCGCCTCGAGCGCCATCGCAACCGCGATCGCGACCACGTCGACGTAGTCGCCACATCGCGGCTCGCGCTTGATGTGACGCACGCCCCGCTCGACGCCGTCATAGAGGATCCGGATCGCGAGCCCATCCGTGTCGCGGACGATGTCGACGCCGACGCGGCGGTCGAGTGTCCTGCTCCCGAGCAGCCGCTCGAGCTCGGGGGTGAGTCGGTGCGGCGTCACGCAGTCGTGCGGGGTGATGACGATTGCTTCTTCGAGCGGACGCTGTCCCGGTACGGGACGGTGTTCCTGCGCCGCCGCGGGGATCCCCGTCGTGAACGCCGCGAGCGAGCCGACGAGCGCCGCCCTGATCAGCGCGCGCGGACCACGGCAAGGCACGACGCGCACAGTTTCTCGTACGGCAAGTCGCCGCGCGCATGCAAGCTTCGCTCGCCGCGACGGCCTGCTCTACCGCCTTCGGGGGCGTCGGGACGAGATGGTCAGCGCGTCTGGATTTCGAACGGGAGCGCCATCGTCTGCGCTTGCTGCTGAGGCAAGAACTCCCACGCCTTGACGTGGGCCTCGACGCAGCTCCTCAGCGCCGCCGTCTCACCGGACGCCGCCGCGTAGCGGATCTTGCCGTCGATGCCGACCTCGAGGGCGACCGTCAGGCGGGCAGGGCCTGTCTTCTCGTAGCCCTGCCAGCACGATGCGCCGATGTCGTGGGCGTCGAGGCGAACGACGTTGTCGGTCACGGCGTTCGGAGATGCAGCGGCGGCGCTGGGCTCGGAGCGCCCGATGCTGAGCGCGAGGATCAGGACCAGCCCGAGGAAGATGCCTGCGACGAGGTAGCCGCTCATCCCGACCCACGACCGCGGGATCTTGAGCCGGCTGCTCAGACTGGCGAGGCCCGTTGGCTGCACGCGCACGCTGCCGGACAGATCCATCGCGATCGGGGCGTCCGATGCTCGATCGCGGCCGTAATCGCTCGTGAAGCTCATGGCAGACGAGCTGCCCTGCAAGGCGCGCGCCGCCGCTGGATGGATCGGCGCCGATCCTCATTTGCGCGGGAGGACGTGCCTAACTCTCGAAAAATCGATCGCTGACCGGATTGCGCGAACCCTGATCGACGAGGTCCGTTGGGCCTCGCGGGATCCTGTTGTGCGAAAGGCAACCCCGCCGAACCAGGAGGGAGTCGCCATCGACGACTTCGCCCCTGACAAAAAAGGTCAGGGCCACGACGAACCATTCGTCGTGACCCCTCGGCGCGATCGGGCGCCTGCAAGAAACCGATCGCGTCAAGAACGAGAGTGCCGGCGCGCCGCGCTCGAGCACTCGGAAGACCAAACCGCGACGAACCATTCGTCGCGGTTCTCGACGCGGTCGGGCGCCTGCAATGACCGACCACGCCAAGCTCGCCGAAGCTCCTCGCTCAACAGCGACGCCGATCGGGGCAGCGACGCTCTTCGTGACGAGTGACTCGCGCTTCGTGACCCGCCGTCATTGCAGCGCGCGGGCCAACCGCGCATGCCCCGAGATGATGCGGTTTTTCGAGAGGAGCGTCCGCGCAAGTGCAACCGAGTGCACTTCGAGTGACGTCCGACTGCACTTCGGACGCCGCCGAAGTGCAATCGTCCGCAGCCTACGCGAGCCGGCTCCTCGAGCGAGGGCGGATCGGCGCAGCGCCGCCCTACGATCGGCGCTGGCGTCTGGCGCGGGCTACTGGTGCACGATCACGACCGTGCCCTTGTTCGGCTCGATCTGGATCCCATGCCACCCCTCCGGGACCGGCGGATCCGTGAAACGGAAGACGCGCATCGCGTCGATCGGCGACAGGTTGATGCACCCGTGGCTCCTGGGGATGCCGAACCGATCGTGCCAGTAGGCGGCATGGATCGCGTAGCCCTCGTGGAAGTACTGCACGTACGGCACGTCGCGCAGCTCGAACGACGAGTCGTTCTTGTCGTCGGCATCGGCGGACTCGCCGGCGTTCGGCTGCGGCGCGGCACCGCCGGACTGCGCCGAGCGCTCGCTCGAGTCCATCGTCGCCGTGATGTGCTTGCTCTTCAGACGGAAGAAGCCGCGGATGGTCGATTTCGTCGTCTTCGGGTCCTTGAGGCCGTCCTGACCCGCCGAGACGAGCGTCACGAAGACGGGCTTTTTGCCCTCCCAGAGCGTCAGCGTCTCGTCCTCGATCGAGACGTCGATCCACTTCTCGCCGCGCTCGGCCGCGCCCGGCCAGCGATGCGGGGTGATCGCGACGCCGACGTCCTTCACACGGACCCAGTAGCCCGCCTTCGTCTCGAGGTACGGGACGTCTTCGACGACCTTGCGCACCCCGGTGAGCTGGAGGAACGCGCGCGACGGCAGCACCGCCGGATCCCTCCGCATGCGCCCTCGGTCGTCCTCGCGGTACACGTGACGGCAATCCTTGAGCGGCTCGCCACGCTTGTGGGGATCGCAGGGGCGCGCGAACGCGACGGGCAGCTTCATGTCGTCCGTCAGCTCGACGCCGTGGAAGGGCGACGCGGTCTCGGGCTTGATCTTGTCGATCGGGAGCAGCCGCATGTCGACCGTCACGGCGAAGCGCCGGTGATCGAGGTTCGGTCCCGCATCGAACGCGCCGATGAAGGCGACGCCGGTGTGCCGCTTGATCCGGTTCGCGAAGAACGACTCGGGCTGGACGTCGAAGCCGGTGACGTTCGGTATCGCGCGATTGCCGTTCTCGATCCACCACGGCGGCTCGTCGTCGTTGGTCTTGCCGCCGAGGAGGATCCCGTCCGGGGTCTCGTCGGAAGGCGGCACCTGCGCCGCGTCCGGCATCAGCTCGCGCGCGAAGTCGTTCGCGCCCTTGTCGACCTTCTGCTCGTCCTTGTGATTGTCGAACCAACGGAAGTGGTTCGCGAGCTTGTACTCCTGCTTCTCCTGCTCGGCGCGCGACGGCAGGCGCAGGTAGAGCGGCGAGACCGACCGCATGAAGCCGTACGCATAGGGCAGGGGCTTGCTCGTGTCGGGGCGCACGCTCGCCGCGCGCACGAGCGGGGCGTCGATGTCGAGCGTCGCGTGCTTGCCCACGCAGACGAAGCCTTGCGGTGCGACCGCGTACCAGCCGCCCGGGCAGCCCTCGGTGCCGTACGAGTCGTCGGAGCGCGGCACGATCGCGCCGAGCCGGAGATAGCCGATCTTCTTCGTCGTGCTCGGCGTCGCGTAGACGGCGGTATGCATGCCGATGGCGGCGAGCTTCGCCTTCTTCGAGATCGTCACGACCGGCGGCGCTTCGCCGGGGAGCGTCGCCGACGCGATCATCGCGGCTGCCGGTTGCTCGCCGTCCTTCTTGCAGCCAATCGCCGCGAGCGTGCCGACGGCGACGAGGACAGCGAGACCCGGAGCGGCCCGCCGCCGGTCACACCCGTCGATCCCCTCGAGTACGGGGGCCCCCTGTCTCGATCCCCATGATTGCACGGGGTCCCGGCGCCGCATGCCCGCAAGGTGCACGAGGACGTGAAAAGGGCCAACTTTCGGAGGCGCGCTCGCCATCGCGTCTGCCCGGGTCGGAGCGCGACCATTGCTGCACTGCGGCGCAGTCTTTCGCGGTCGCGGAGCCGCTGTCGTACCTCTGACCGGGAGCGCTCGGAGCGTCGTGCGGCCGAGCGCGTGACCACCGGGCGCTCGTCACCCGCCGAACGCGATGGTACACCGCCGCCCGCATGGCCGCCGCCGCATCCTCGTCCGAGATCGACTCGAAGCCCACGTCCGCCGCGCCGCCTCCGCCGGACGACATGGAGCCGAAGCTCGGGTTCCTCGAGACCCTGAAGACGTTCCCGCGCTCCTTCTGGATGGGGTGTGGCATCGAGATGTGGGAACGCCTCGCGTATTACGGCGTCCGCCAGGTCGTCGGCCTCTACATCGCGCAGGCGGACGATCCGAACGGCCTCCATTTCACCCAGGACCAGAAGGGGACGATCTTCTTCTGGTGGGCGCTCGTGCAGTCGCTCGTCCCGATGGTGAGCGGCGGCATCACGGATCGATACGGCTACAAGAAGACGATCATCGCGTCGGTCCTCTTCACGGTGACCGGCTACTCGCTCATGGGCACGCAGCACAGCTTCGCCGGTTTCATGGTGGGCTGTCTCGTCCTCGCGTTCGGCACTGCGATCTTCAAGCCGGGCATCCAGGGCACGCTCGCGCAGTCGATGTCGAAGAAGAACTCCAGCGTCGGCTGGGGCCTCTTCTACTGGCTCGTGAACGTGGGCGCGTTCATCGGCCCGTTCTTCGCGGCGTTCATGCGCGGCAAAGGCTGGTCGTTCGTCTTCTTCGGCTCGGCGCTCGTCATCTCGCTCAACCTGCCGATGCTCCTCACGTACAAGGAGGTCGACTCGGGCGCGGACAAGGCGAAGCCGATCGGGCGCGTGATCATCGACACCGTCGCGAACTTCTTCGGCAGCCCGAAGCTGATGCTGGTCGTCGCGCTCTTCAGCGGCTTCTGGATGCTGCTCTACCAGCTCTGGGATCTCATGCCGAACTTCTACACGGACTGGGTCGACTCGCTCGGGTTCGTGCAAAAGAGCTCGTGGCTCCCGGCGGACTGGATCTTCAGCAAGGACCTGCGCGGGCCGCAGCTCAAGCAGGAGATCGCGCTCAACCTCAATGCTTGCCTCGTGGTCGGTTTCGTCGTCCCGATGTCGTTCCTCGTGGCGCGTATTCGCGTCATGACGTCGATCACGATCGGCGTGCTGATCGCGACGATCGGCACCGTCATCTATGGCACGTCGCCGAGCCTCTACGTCTGCGCTCTGGGGATCGTCTTCTTCTCGCTCGGCGAGATGCTCACCGGGCCGAAGAAGACGGAGTACTTCGCGCTCATCGCACCGAAGGGAAAGAAGGCCCTCTATCTCGGGTACGTGAACATCCCGGTCGCGATCGGGCAGAGCGTCGGCGCGAAGATCGCCGCGTGGCAGTACGGCAACTACGGCGAGAAGGCGATGCTCTCGCTGCGCTACCTCGTCGAGAAGACCTCGTTCGCGCAGGGGCGGCCGTGGAACGGCGACGTGAGCACGCTCGAGGCCGTCGCCGGCGTCGAGCGCAAGGTCGCGTTCGCGACGCTCGTGAAGGAGCTCGGCCAGGATCCGAACGCCGTGAATCAGCTCCTCTGGACGACGTACCGCCCGTACCAGGTCTGGTACCCGTTCGCGATCATCGGCCTGTGCTCGCTCGTCGGCATTCTCACGTTCTCGCACGTGAGCAAGCGGTGGAAGGACATGGACGTCTGAGCTCGCGGGGCTCGCGACGAACGTCACCGTCGCGAGCCGCGCTGCCGGTGCGACAAAGTGTGGCCGTGAAGCGCGTGCGCATGGCGCGATGGCTCCTCGCGCCGATCCTCTCCGCGGCGCTGGCGTCGCCGGCGCGCACGCCGACGTCGGCGCGTCGCGACGTCCGACGGTCGCGCGCGTCGACGTGGTCCGGCCTACCTCACAGGAAACTTCGGCGCTGCCAGATGACATCGTGGCACCGAACAGCCCCGCGAAGCGATCATCCGTAGGGCACGCGCGCCCACCGCATGCTCACCCAGCGATCCACGCCGTGCGCCTGCCGCGTGGAGCCGCCGCGATCAGCCGGTCGCTTCGGCCTTCGCCTTCGCGGCGCGAGGCTTCGCGACCCGCGGAGCACGTTTCGGACGAGGCGCCGACGGGGCGGGCGGCGGAGCGCGCTTCGGCTCTGGCGTGGAATCACGCTCGGCCCAGAACGCGGTCATCTTCGGCCACAGGTTCTTTTGCGCGGCCGTGGACACGACCGCGCCGACGTGACCGCCCGGCAGCTTGAGGAGGACCTTGTCCTTCGACGAGACCCGGTCGAGCAGGACCGCCGCGCTCTGCCACGGCACGATGTTGTCATGCTCGAAGACGACGCAGCTCACGGGGCACTCGATGTTCTCGAGGCGCACGGGGATGGTCGAGAGCGAGAACGTGCCCTCCATCAGCCCGTTCCCGCGATAGAGCTGCTCGATGTACTCCTTGTAACACTCGCCGGGGAACGAGACGTTGTCGTTGCCCCACGTCTCGATCGCGAGGAAGCCGTCGAGGAACTCGTCGTTCGCCGCGCGATCGATCACGCCGACCGCTTTCGCCATCGTGAGCGTCGGCCGCAAGAGGTGGAAGGCGCCCTGCATGAGCTGCCACGGGACGTTGCCGAAGCCCTCGACGATGGAGCCGACGTCGAACTTCGGGCTGCGCGTCCATACGGCCAGCGGCCCGTCGTCCGTGAAGGAGACCGGGGCCGCGAGGAGCAGGAGCGAGGCGATGTGCTCGGGCCTCGCGGCTGCGTGGATGGTGGCGAGCGTTCCGCCGAGGCAGTACCCGAGCACGTGCGCCTTGTTGCGCGGCGAGGTGCGAGCGACGTGGCGAATTGCTCGGCCCAGGTACTTGTCACACACATCGTCGAACGTGACGAACCGATCCTCGTCGCCGGGAGTACCCCAGTCGATGCAGTAGACGTCGTGCCCTGCGGCCACGAGGTCTTCGGCCATGCTCTTTCCGGGCAGGAGGTCCATCACGTAGTGCCGGTTGATCAGCGACGGCACGAGCAAAACCGGCGTCTGGAACTTGCGCGGGCGGTCCGCAGGGCGCTTGTACCTGAGGAGACGCCACTTGTTCTCGCGGTGCACGACGTCCGCCGGGGTCGTGCCGACCGGCGGCTTCGGGCGCGTGAGCAGGGAAGCGAGGTTCTTCAGACGTTTCATGGCAGGACCGTCGTGAGGCGAGGGCCGGTCGTCGGTCGACGCGAGCCCGCGCGCGGAAGAGGTATAGCGCACTGGGGCGCTGGTGCTCAGGCCTCTGCCACCTTCGTGCCGTTGCTCCCGTTCTTGCCGCTCGCCGCGGCAGCGAGGCGCGTATCGTCGTACAGGCCCTCGAAGACGTCGCGGAAGCGATCGTAGATCTTCTTTCGGCGGATCTTGAGCGACGGCGTGAGCAGCTCCGCTTCGACCGTGAGCGGCTCGCTCATGATGGCGAACTTCTTGATCGTCTCGTAGCTCGCGAGCTGCGTGTTCACCTGATCGATGCGCTTCTGGACGAGCGCACGCTTCGCCGCGTCGCGACCTTCCGGAGCGACGTCCTTCAGGGATCCGTGGACCGCCTCCTCGTTCAGCCACACGCCCGCGACGAGGAACTTCTTCGCCTCGCCGTAAACGACGACGTGCGCGATGAACGGATCGTCGCGGAAGCGGAGCTCGATGTTCGCAGGCGGGACGTTCTTGCCGCCGGCGGTGACGAGGATGTCCTTCTTGCGATCGACGATCTGGAGGAAGCCGTCCTCGGTGAAGCGGCCCACGTCGCCCGTCTTGAACCAGCCGTCCTCCGTGAACGCCTCACGCGTCGCGTCGGGATCCTTGTGGTAGCCGCCGAACACGTTCGGACCGCGAGCGAGGATCTCGCCGTCCTCCGCGAGGCGGAGCTCGACGGACGGGAACGCCTTGCCGACCGAGTCGAAGCGGAAGGCATCGGGCCGGTTCATCGTGAGCGTCGGCGAGGTCTCGGTCAGGCCGTAACCTTCGACGAGGAGCAGGCCGCAGGAATAGAAGAAGTCCTTCACTTCGCGTTTGAGCCCGGCGCCGCCCGAGAGGCAGAAGCGGAGCCGTCCCCCCGTGGTGGCCTTGAACTTCGCGAGGCGCGCCTCCGGCGTCGGCTCGTGCATCGATTGGATCGCGAGCTTCTCCCAGTGCGAGGGCACGCTGAAGAACACGCTCGGTTTGACCTCCGGGAGGCGGTTCAGACACGTCGTCGGATCCGACAGGTACGACGTCCAGCCGAGCGCGTTGCCGATGCACAGCTCGCCGAAGCCGAAGATGTGGCTCATCGGCAGCCAGAGGATGTCGATCGCGCCTTCGTCGAGGAGTGGCGCGAGGCACCTGAGCCAGTCGTGCCCGTTCGACGCCACGTTCTTGTGCGTGAGCGGGACGCCCTTCGGGTTCCCGGAGGTGCCGCTCGTGTAGAGCATCACGCCGAACTGATCCATCGACACGCCGCTCATCGTGCGTTCGAACGCCTTCGGATCCTCGCGATCCTTCGCTGCGCCGATGTCGCGGGCCGCGGAGATCGTGACGACCTTGCGTGCGACCTCCTCGAACGCGGGTACGTTCACGCCCTTGCCACGGAGCGACTCGTGGACGCGCGCCGCGTCGAGCTCGTCGTCGAGAAGGACGACCCGCTCGACCGCGCCGAGCGCCGACCACGCCTCGAAGACGCGTCCGAGGAGCGCGGGGGTGTCGACGAAGATCACCTTCGCGTCGGAGTGCGATGCCACGTAGGCGAGCTGCTCGGCGGTCGACGCCGG